>Ga0070680_100003350_pt1 | contig 11958 bp, 10 predicted proteins | sample KBSC73BmetaG_FD_64672 | JGI IMG/M metagenome (GOLD analysis project Ga0070680, IMG submission 64672) | Corn rhizosphere microbial communities from Kellogg Biological Station, Michigan, USA - KBS C7-3B metaG | ecosystem: Host-associated > Plants > Roots > Rhizosphere | place: USA: Michigan...
TACGCTTTGACGAACCGCGCCAGCTCGTCGGCAAGTACGGCATCGCCCGCGGATAGCTGCGCAACGAACGCAAGGCGTTGCTCTGGCGGTTGATCGAGGACGGCGTCGACGAGTGGCGCCAGGCGCTCCCAGCGCTCTCGCGTCATCGGCTGACGGGGCGTGTCGGGGACGTCGCTCACGCGCTTAGCAAATCACGAAGCAGCACGCGCGCCTTTGCCCAATCACGTTCGACCGTACGAACGGTGATGCCGAGGGCGGCTGCGATCTCCTCGTGTGTGAGGCCGCCGAAGAACCGATACTCGACGATCCGAGCGAGCCGTTCGTCGACCGCCGCGAGACGATCCAGTGCTTCATGGATCTGCAAAAGCGCGCCTGGCTGTTCCTCCGACGCGACAGCGTCGTCGTCCAACGTCACGACGGCGTGGTCGCCGCCTCGCTTCGCGGCGAGCCGCGACCGCGCGCGATCCGTCAGGATGTGTCGCATCGCCACGGCCGCGAGCGCGAGAAAGTGCGCGCGGTCATTCCACTGCGCGCGGGATTGGTCGACGAGTTTGAGATAGGCCTCGTGGACCAGCGCCGTCGTGGCAAGCGTGGCGTCCTGATTCCACCCGCGATGCCGATGGGCGATCTCTCGCAGTTCCTCGTAGAGCAGCGCGGTCAAGTCGTCGAGCGACTCGCGTCGCCCGCTCCGCAGCGCTTCGAGCGCATCCGGGTTCGTCATGTCGGGTTTGTCACCGGAGTTCCGTTCTCTCCGACAGGGGGGACGAGCAGCCCGCGTCCAGGACCCAACTTGCCGTTCCACGGATGGGATGGCAATACGAAATCTTTTACACTCCACGGGGAGGCAACTCGTATGCGCACGTTCACCAGGACTGCCCTTGCGCTGGCCTCGATGTCGATTGCCGGATGCGAGCAGCCCGGTCCCGCCCAGCCCACGAATTCTCTCGCACCCACGGCTATGGCGTCCCACGACGCGTCGGGCGGCAAGCCGGACATCGATCCCACGTACGCGAATGGGAAAACGGTATACATGATCGGCCCGCGCATGATTCCGAACGCTCGCGAGACGCAGCCGAACCTCTATAAAAAAGCCGAAGAGCTGTATCTCCTCGTCTATCCGCAGCAGGTCGATCCGTCGCCGGGCGCTCCGCCGATCACGCTCCCGTCCGGATATCAACCGCAGTGTAACCCCTGCTTCCATCCCGGACTGCCCGCATCGTTCGTATTCCACGACCACGTGATCACTGGTGCGCCGGGCATGGGAACCAACGGTACGGCGGGAGAGATGAAGGCGCCGTGGAAGATCATTCTTCTGGTCTACAATCCGGCCTACGTGTCGTCGCCCAACTTCACGCCCATCAAGAGCGAGGCGGATCTGGATGCGGCGGAGCAGGCGGGCAACGTCTTCTTGCCGGTCAATCAGGGTGGCGCGAATGCATACGAGATCGACACGGGCAACGTGCTGATCTGTCCTATCGTTTCGTCGCACGCGTGAGAAGCGGCAACTGCTTCGATGTGCCCGCATCGAAGCAGTTGTCGTATTGACGCACGCTGAGATCGGTTTGTCCCGCCGCCGTGGCCCGGAAAGTGTCGCGTCTCGCCTGAACGGAATCGAAACAAACGCGGCGAAGAGGCCGTTGTGTCATTCGGCTTCTCGAAAGTCTTCCGGGCCAGAGGACGAATCGAATGGAGACGCCCAACGGCGGAGTTCAGCGCGAGATCGGCGACGTTCGACCGGGTCACACCGCCGACAAGCCGCGTGGTCGAACGACCACGACGGGTGCGAACGGGAGAGTCGAGCTCGAGGTTCCGCTCGAGCCCATTGTCGAAAGGGGTCGTACCCACGTTCGTCCAAAGCCGCGTTCGTCGTTCAAGAACGCGATCGAACGATTGCTGCCCTGGCGGCGCGGCGCGCGCGCAGCCGCGGCGGAAGCCGCGGACAGCGGCGGCATTCACGAGATCACAGCGGCGACCAATCAGTGGTTCGATGGCGAAGTCACCGTTCTCGAGCGCGATGCGCGCACGCTCGCGGCGGAGTGGGCCGCGAAAGGCCTGCCTCGACACGACGTCGCGCGAACGGCGCCGCTCGAGATAGAACAATTTCTCGCCGGCCGCTGCGCGGAGACGTTCCGCCAGTGGGTCGATCGCGTGCGTGTGAAAATGCGCGACCGAATCGCGCGCGAAGCCGAATCGATCGGCGCCAAGCTCGTCGAGCTGCGAGGGTCGACGACGCGCATCGAGCGACTCGAGTCTGAGATCGCGGGCATCGACGCTCGAGTTCAGCAGCTACGCCTCGAGACGAAAGAGAATGCCGCTCCGGTCGGCTTCGACCCGATCATTCCGGGCTGGCTCTTCTTCTGGTTCTTCGCGATCGCGCTGACCGTCGTCGAGTTCTTCGCCAATTTCCCGGTGTTTCGGCTGCTACTGCCGCTCAAGCCGGCGCTCGCGAAAGCCGCCGAGGACGCAGCGCAGAATTCCATCAGCGCGGACTGGTGGGCCGGTTTGTCGCTGCAACTCAAGGAAATCGTTCTGCACGCCGACGCGCTGTTCGTCGCGCTCGTCGCCGTGCTCTTTCTCGTGCTGTTCGGAAAGACGATCGGTGGATCGGCGCGTGTGCTGGTCGCGCTCAAGGTGCAGGACCAGCCGCTCGCGGCCAATACGATCCGAAGCATTCGGCGGCAGCATTTCACCGCGCTGGTCGGATGCCTGCTCGGCATCACGGCAGTATTGACCTTCTTGTATTTGTCGCGCGGCAGCATCGCTCAAGTCGCCGCGGCGCGCGTGACCGCCGACAGTCTCGAGCTACAACGGCTCAAGACGGAAGCGCAGCAGGTTCCGTCGAGCGATCTCGGCGCCATGGCGCGATCCGCGGCGGCGATCCTCGAGCAGACGCGCACGCTCGAGATTCATCGCGACGATCGAGCGTACGCCACCACGGTCCAGAACAACAACACGCCGTTGTTGTTCCTCAATCTCGGGCTCGTCTTCGGCGCCGCGGTGCTGGGATTTCTGACCTACCATCACATCGTAAGCAACGGAACTGGCGAGCATCCGGCGATCGTCAAGCTTCGAACAGATCGGCGAGCGCTGCAGGCCGACGCGCACTCAGCGGTTCAGACTGGACGCACGGCGGAAGCGCAAGCTCGCGCAGGCATCGCACGCGTCGAGCACTTGATGACGGCGAGCCCGCTCGCCGAGTGGGTGGCGAAGGCGGATCGATTGGAGGTTGTGATTCCGCTGTTTCGCGGAGAGAATGCGCGACTGCGCAACATCGATCCCGCGAGCATTCTCGCGTTCGCCGGGAAGCCGCCGCTTGCGCTGCCGACGATCGAGGCGGAACGCGGATTTCCAGAGCCGACTGACTTCGTTCGGTTGAAGGAAGAGTTCGAGGTGTGCCGTCAGGATTTCGGCGCTGCTACTTCGCGCATTCCGATTCATCTCAGCGACGCGAGCTCAATATGATCCGTACACTTGTCATCCCGAGCGCAGCGAGGGATCTGCACTTGCGACGGACGTGCAGATCCCTCGCTGCGCTCGGGATGACGGCAGCTTCGCTCGGGATGACGGCAGCTTCGCTCGGGCTGACAGCCGCACTGGTCGCCGCAGTCGGCTGTGGCGAATCGGCGGGTGCGAAGTCGGTTCCAGCGCCAACGTATCAGTACATCGTGGGAATCGATCTGTCGGCCAGCCGCTCGGTCGAAGCGCTTCGAGATTCGCGACGATTGTTGGACAACCTCATCGAATCGCGAATCCACAACGGCGACGAGTTGATTTTGCTCGAGATGTACGGCAGCTCGGACACGGGCGATCACCAGTGGGTCGACTCGGCGGCTCGCGCGCGGACGCCAGGCATCGTCACGCCCGTCGATCAGCGCAAGCTCGACGATTTCAAAGCGATCGCGCATCAAGTCGTCGGCGCGATGTTCGATCCGAATCGCGTGCGCAAGATCGACAACACCGACGTCTTTGGAACGGTGAGTCGAGCGGCAGATTATGCGAAGGCGGCGCACGATCGGCGGCCGACGTTGCTACTCTTGTCGGACATGGAGAATTCCAGCGACGAGATGCGGATGGAGCGAGACGGCGGGATTCCTACCGCGAAATGGATCGACGTGCGTCGCAGCGCGAACCGCTTGCCCGAGATGCGCGGCATGTGCGTCGTGGTCGCAGGGGCAGGATCGAAGACGCAGCGTGAAGCGGCGATTCGGGATTTCTGGGTTCGCTATTTCGCCGCCGCGGGAACGACGCTCGATGCCAACAACTACCGGGCGTTCGTGCCCGACGCGTCAGAGGTCCGCTGCTGATTCAGCCGAGCGCGTCGTCGAAGAGGTCGGGCAGCTCGATCGTGAGCGGTGATGTCATACCGCTCGGATGCCACACGATGCGTGACGTCAGCAACTCGGCGAATTCTTCGCCCGCCCGCCAGCGAGCGAAGGTGCGAGCGTTGGGACTCACGATCCAGTACTCCGGAACGCCGCTCGAGAGGTACAACTCACGCTTCGTCTGATGATCGTAGGCTGGATTCTTCGGCGACTCGACCTCGACCGCAAGGAGGAGGTCTGATAGCTCGAATGGATACGGCGGACGTTTTTGATCGATCAGCCGAACGGCGAAAATGTCCGGCTGTACTCTGTTGCGTCGACGATCCGGCCGGCGAACGTCAGACGGAGAGATGATCGCACGCGCCACTGACTCAGGACGCAGATAGGCGCGTAGACGCGAGTAAAGCGCGCCCACTACGAGCTGGTGGTTGAGCGACGGCGATGGCGTCACAAACAACCTGCCGTCGATGAGCTCGTAGCGATTGCCGTCGTCCGGCAGTGCGTCGAGCATCTCGACGGTCCATTCCGTGTGCGTGGCCCGCATGGCCATAGGATACTCTCCGAGCGAAGCCGAGAGCAAGCTCGCATGCCACAGCGTTTCGACGCTCCGAGATGTCGACTTAGTGGGCCAGCTCGACGCGGACGCTGATCAGCGCCGCGCCCGGACCGTCTGGTACGAGATCGAACGTGACCCACTCTCCGTCCCACCAGATGCCGGCGTTCTCGGGAAGCGAATACACCGCGTCACCGGAACGGACGCTCCACGCGCCTCGCGCGGCGAACAACACTCCGGCGCGACTCGTCTCGAGTCGTTCGATGGCTCGAAGCACTCGCACGTCGGCCTTCGCGGCGCCTCGTCGGGTCATCACGTTGAAGTCGCTCGACATGCCTCCGATGAGCGACGCCGAGATGACGCTTTCACCCGCGAACGCGAATGGCGCGAGTGGAGCGTCGAGTGCGTGATTCACCGCGCCGTCGCTCGAGCTCAGGTGAACGCCGGCGCCGTTCAACAGAACGATGACGCGATCGACTCCTTCGAACGTCGAGAACGCGCCACCAGCCGACAGCTCGGCGATGCTGACGCGCCAGCCGAAATCGTCCATTCGCGAGTCGGCCGGAACGCGGACGATCTCGCGCGTGAGGCCACCGCCGTTCCTCCATGGCGTGGGCGTGAGTTGGTCGCGGTCGAAGCGTACGCGCATCGACTGAACATTCTAATGCCTGCTGCGCAGGACGAACACTTAGAATGTCACATCAAACTTCCCACCCGTGACGTGCGCGGTCGTGGTCCCCTGCCCTGGCGACGCCGGAGCATCGAAGGTGAATGTGCCGGCGATGCGATTAGCCGTCAGTGTCGTGACGACGACGCTTCCCGTTCCGCCAGTCGTATTCGTCGTCCATGCGGCGCCACTGCCCGACAGGATGGCGAACGATGGAACTGTCGTATTCGTGTACGTGAGCGAGTAGGTTCCCGGCGCCGTGGCGTTGATCAGCGCGAACGACATGCTATATGTCAGCGACGCCCCGGCCATGATGAGCGAGTTGCTCACGCTGTGCGTCACGGCGACGCGGCCCTCGGCACTCCAGCTCGTGCCGTTGATCGATGCCGAGAAGGTGCCGTTGAGGAGAGGGCTGTTGTTGTTGCCGGTGCCGGTGATGCCGCTACCGCTGCTGCCGCCGCAATTCGTGGCAGCGATCAAGAGGAGGCCTGGGAGAAGCGCTGAGAGTCGAGGCATGGGAAGATGATGGTGGAGGACTTCCGACATGCGTTGCGCAAAAACGACGGCGAAACCGTCGTTTTTTTTCGGTGTCTGCTCCAGCCTCGCCGCGGGTTGCGCGAACCGCTAACGACTACTTCCGACGCAGGCCGATCCGGTCGGCAAGCCCACCGCCGCGCGCAGGATGAGGACGAGGTCTGCCGCGTCGATGTTGCCGTTGCAGTTCGCGTCGCCTCGGGGGTAGATCGCGGTACTCGCCGACGCCGCCCCAACGAGCGTCTGCTGGATGAGCAGCGCGTCGAACGCGTCGATCTTCCCGTCGCCGTTCGCGTCGCCACGCAACACAGCGGCCGAGGTGCCGACGTCGTACGCGAACATGCCCCGACCATACGTACCGGCAACGAGCAAATGGATCGCCGGCTGGTATACTAGGTCTTGAATGATCACGTTCGGAATCCCGGTCGGGCCCGGCGTCCACGTAACGCCGTCCGCGGTCTGAAAGACGCCGACATCCGTTCCGACGACCGTGACCCCGGCCGACGGGATATACAGCGCGACGTTGGCCGGCGCGTCGATCAGATTGCCGGTGATGCTCTTCACCGCCGTCGCGAACGCATCGGTCGTCTCGAACACGTGCGCGGTACCGAACCCCGACACGGTGATGACTGCACGAAGCGGATCTGTAGGGTGCGGTGTGACACGCGTGACGGAGCGCGCCGGTAGACCGGTCGCGGCTGCGAACGTCGTGCCCCCGTCGCGTGAGACGAGCGCACGGCCGTCGTTTGTGCCGATGTAGATCGTGTTCGAATCCGCAGGCGACACGGCGACGGACGTGATCGTCCCGGTACCGGTCGTCAGATCGCCCGAGATCGGCGTCCACTGCAGCCCTTCGTTCACCGTGCGGTACAGACGGTACGTGCCGAAGTAGAGCTTCAATGGATTCATCGGATCCATCACCAGCGGCGGAATGAATTGCGCGCGATCGGTGAGAACGACGCCGGTGCTTCGCCGCTGTAATCCGGTGAGATCACGCCGGTACAGATTGCCGACGGTCCCCGAGGCTACCGACCACTGTGTCTCGCCCCACTGGATCGACGGGTCTTTGTAGTTGATCGCGGTGTACCCGCCGTCGCCGCCGCTGAACGCATCCCAGAATGGCGTGCCGGAGAACACGTGCGTCCCGTTGTCTTGCGAGCCGCCGGCGATGCGCGTGCCCAACGGATGCACGGACACACCCGGATAGAACTGCGTGATCGCCAATCCCGCGCTGCGCGAGACAAAACTGCCGCCGGCATCGGTCGAGAGATAGACGCCGCCATCGGTCCCCGCCCACATGATGTCCGGATTGTTCGGGTCGAAGACGATCACGTGCCAGTCCGAGTGGACCTCGCGAGCAAACGGCACGAACGTCGCGCCGCCGTCCGTCGACTTGAACGCTGTCACCCCGGCGATGAACATGCGCTTGGCATCGCGCGGATCGATGGCGATCACGAGGTCGTACGACTGCTGCGTGCCGAACGCGCTCGTCACACCGGCCGACGCAAGCGTCTTCCAGGTGTTCGCGGTCTCGTCGAAGACATAGATGCCGAGGAAGCCTCCGGTCGTGCGACTACCGACGATGGCCCAGACCTTGTCAGGGTCGGCCTTGCTGACCGCGAGCTCGATGCGGCTAATGTCGTTCACGTCCGTCACCGGAAGACTCGGCAGCGCGGCCCACGTCGCGCCGGCGTCGGTCGAGCGATACACGCCGCGCGCGGTGGCCGGCGTCGCGACCCGGTTGCCAACGTAGTATTCGCCCGCACGTGTTGGATGCGCGACGAGGCCACTCGCAGGACCTGTGTTGAGCACGGGCGTCCAACCCGCGCCGGCGTTCGTCGATCGAACAACACCTGCGTTGCCGAAGTTCGTCGTGCCGATCAGCACACTGTTGCTCGTGCCGGCGGACGCGGGATCGACGACGAGACTGGTGAACACGCCCGAGCCACCGGCACTCGATCGCAGTCCCTGCGTGCTCGTCGTCCAGGTGTCGCCGCCGTCACTCGAGCGAAGGACGCCGCAGCCGGTCAGTCCACCATTGCCTTCTCCCGTCGCGCTGTAGACGATCGAAGCGTTCGACGGATCGCGCGCCATCGCGCCGGTCGTGAGTACGCACTCGGCGTCGGTGAGTGGCGTCCAACTGATTCCGTTGTTGGTGCTGCGCCACACACCGCCTGACGCGGTACCGAGGTACATGGGTCCGCCCGCGCGCGTCGCGGGGAGGATCGCCGCGATGCGTCCCGACTCGATCTGATACACCCACACGCCGTTCGGACCGATCGGCCGCCACGCTCCACCGAGCGGCGCCGTGACCGACGTCGCGCCGAACGAAGTGCGATGCAGATACTCCGTCAATGACTGGTGCAGCATCGACACCTTGTCGTACGGACGCACGCCGAAGGGAAACGAGCGCAGCGACCAGAACCACTCGTCGCGGCCTTCGACGTCTTCGCGCTCAGTCGGTCGCTCTTGAGCGCGAAGCGTCGTGCCCGCGGCGATGACGAGCGCGAGGGACGCGAAGCACAGGTTGCGGCGTCTCATCGGTCGACCCTCACGCTGACGGCGTTGCTCAGACCCACGCTGGTTTCGACGCGAAGGTTGTAACGCCCTGCCTCGAGCGGCATCGGTGCCGCATCGCCTCGCGCGTCGACGCGATCGGGAATGACGACGCGAATTTCGCGACCGTCGTCCGATGCGGGGACGTTGGTGATCGTCGCGTCACCAAACCTTACGGTGTTGCGGCCCGGCTGTCCCGGCGCGAACCCTCGTCCGCGGACCACGACCTGCACGACCGCGCCAGGTGCGAGCATCACCGAGTCGGGCCGCACGCTCTCGATGACCGGACCTGCCGGCGACTGACGCGCGACCGTGCACGCCGCGCAGAGCATGGCGATTGTCACCCCGAGCGCCCTTCTTGTCATCCCGAGCGCAGCGAGGGATCTGCACTTCGGCACGGCGGAAGTGCAGATCCCTCGCTTCGCTCGGGATGACCCACAATGAGCGATCACGGCTTCCTCGACAGCGCCGCCGCGGCGTCGGCACGCGAGACGGTGTGCACCTCGTCGACGACGAGTCGTAGCCCAAGAAGCGACGCGCTATTCCGCACGACGAAACGCCACGCGTACACTCGACCGTCCGAGAAGCCGTTCGGGGCTACGCCAGCGAAGCGAATGACTCCTGGCTGCGGATTCATCACGCGCGTCGCGGTGTCGCCAAGAGGTTCCTCGCCCACGAGCTCGAGGCCCGATGTGTCGTACACGAGACGCGCGGTCGCGCTGGCGATCGGCGTCCCCAGCAGTCGCGCCGTCACGACGACGCTCTTGCCAGGCGAGGGAAGCGAATCCGAGAGATCGATTCGCGCCTCGACGGATGGCGACGGCGACAGCCGAGAACGTTCGGCGCGCTGCGGCTCCGTACACGCGGTGAGCACGATCGCGAATGCGACGAGTGCGCGAGCGTTGGTAGTCATCGGATCACGAAGGGCAGACGCGTCGACGTCGATTGCGTGGTCATACTGGTTCCATCCACGCCGCTCACGTCGAGCGCGAAGAGGTTGACCCACCCGACTGTGTTCGTCGTGCGACCGACAAACTTGAGCTTGAGTACTTGAACGACACCCGTCATTCCGTTTGCCGAGCCGACGGAAACCCGAATGACTCCATTCCCGACGGTGCCCACGACCGGCGCTGGAGGTCCCGCGGGCACTGCATAGAGGAAACTGATCGAGCCACTCTCGAGTATGAGCTCGACGGCCAGCGAGGCCGCGCCGACCGTGGACGCGCGCGCATCGAGCACGACATTGACGAACACCGTGTCGGCCAGGCGCGTGGCAAAGCTCGTGGCGTCGGTTCGCAAAATCGGAGCACTCGCCGAGCGCGGTACGATGACAAATACCGAATCGCTCGTGGCCGCCGTGCTCGCGACGATCCACGCGTCACCGCCGGCGACCGCGGTGATCTTCCCGTCCGAGCCCACCGTTGCCACCGTGCTCGCGCGACTCGTGAAGCCTGGTGAGATGCCGGGCACGGATTGCCCGTTCGGGTCGAGGATCGACAGCGTTGGCGCAAACGTCGTCCCGACATCGACGATCTTCACCTTCTCGGCGGACGCGCCGTACGCGATGGTGTAGTTCGGAACGACGACGAGCGTGACACCGATGGACACAGGCGAATTGGGTGCGCCCGGCCCGTTGATGTGCACAGTCGCATGGTACGTTCCCTCCACCACACTCGCCGACGTCGCCGCAAGCGTGAGTACCGCCGGCGCATCGGGCTTGTCGAGCGTCGCCGACAACCAGCCGAGCGCCTGTCCCGCATCGTAGACCACGTCGACGGTCATGCCGGTGAGCGAAAGCGCGCCCGCATTCGTGACGTTGATCGTGCGAGGCGCCGGATTCGATCCGCGCGAAACGTTGAAGCTCACCGCGGTGGTGTCGACGGCGACGAGCGGTGTCGGGGGCGCGGTCATCGCGAACGACGTGGACGTTGCCGAGAGGGCTCCGGCAGTAAAGCTCAACGTGCGCTGGCCGGCGGTTCCGGCGATGCGGAGATCGGTAAACGTCACGACTCCCGCGACGGCAGCGATCGTCGTCGTCCCGCTCAGCGTGCCGCCGCCACTCGCGATCGCGGCGGTCGCAAAGTTCGTACTCGAGGTGACGAGATTGCCCGCGGCGTCTTGAAACTCGAGGATCGGTTGCGTGGCGAGGAGTGCGCCGACGGTAGCGCCGACAGGCTGGGTGCGAATCGCAACTTGCCGAACCGCACCAGGTGTCACCGTCACCGTGACGCTCGCGCTTACGGAGCCCGTTTTGGCCGTGACGATCGTCGTACCGGCCTTCACCCCGAGAACCTGGGGCCCGGTAATCGAGCCGACGGCGGGATCGGAGCTCGTCCAGATCACCGACGCGTTGGCGACGACGTGCCCGTCGCGCGCCGTGACCGTTGCGCCAAACGTGATCGTCGATCCCGACGCCAGCGTCTGGGGCGTCGAGGGATCGATAGTGATCGCGGCGGGCGTGTTGTCGGGTGTAGGGGGCGTTCCGGTTGGGCCGGAGTCGCCTCCTCCGCCGCAACTCGCCGACAGGCAAAGCACAACGATTGGAATGAGCGAACGCGGCACGTGCACGCTAGCGGAGCGCGGGTGGGGACGGCAATGCGCCTTCCGACACGGCGCGGCGAGAAGGCGTTATAGCATGCTACTGCCAGAGCTTACATGCAAGAGCACGTTCGATCCGCACGCATTGGCGCGGTCGTCTCAGGCGTCGAGCACCTCGACGAAATAGGGCGGCAGAGCAATCACCAACGACGTAGAGGCACCTTCAGGTCGGCACTCGATCTCTGCGTCGAGCACTTCGACCCGTGAGTCGCCCGGCGTCGACCGCTCGAACGTTCTGGCGTCGAGGTCGACGATCCAGAACTCGGCGACGCCTTCGTCGCGACATCTGCTGGCGACACGAACGCGTAGCTGATTCGCTCGCGCTCGACATACTCGGCGATGCGGCGATACAGAGCGCCAACCGCGGCTTGATGGTTGAACGAAGGGGCCGGCGTCGCGAACAAATCGCCGTCGACGACCTCGTATCCCGAGGGGCGTCGGGCAAGTCGTCCAGGTCGTCCACGGTCCAATACCGCTCGAGCGCCGGCATGCGCATACGATAGGCTCCTCGGCGCCGAGTGGGCAAGCGAGCATGGCGATATACTCGCACCCGAGGCGCAGCGGGCGTCATCATCCTGGCGCTGGCCCAAGCATTTCCCCGCTTCGCTTCCTATTGTCGGCCACGATCCGCGCGCGCCGCGTGCTGAGGGTCGCGCACACGCGCGTTATTCCATTTTTGGAATGAGCCATGTTGGCCGTGTGCCGTTCGCGCCCTTGGTCGTTCGCGC
>Ga0070680_100003353_pt1 | contig 11955 bp, 10 predicted proteins | sample KBSC73BmetaG_FD_64672 | JGI IMG/M metagenome (GOLD analysis project Ga0070680, IMG submission 64672) | Corn rhizosphere microbial communities from Kellogg Biological Station, Michigan, USA - KBS C7-3B metaG | ecosystem: Host-associated > Plants > Roots > Rhizosphere | place: USA: Michigan...
CTGCGCGGCGGACCCAACCATCCGTTGCTCTTCGCTTCGGTCGCGCCGCCGCCCACAGGCAGCGGATGCCGGCGATGACGCAAGCAAGAAGCCATGCGCGCACGAATCCGGCGATGGGTCAAGCTCCTGGAGGAGCGCGGCTACCGCTTGCCGGGTTCCGGCCTCCCTTGCTCAGGCACGGGCCCCCGCGAGCAGCCGCGTCAGAAAGCTGCGCGTCCGCTCGTGCGTCGGCTGACCGAGCACCCGGTCAGGCGGCCCTTGCTCGACGACGACGCCGCCGTCGATGAAGGCGACGCGGTCACCGGCATCGCGCGCGAACGCCATCTCGTGCGTCACGACGATCATCGTCATGCCGTCGTCGGCGAGGCCGCGCATCACGGCGAGCACCTCGTCGACGAGCTCCGGGTCGAGCGCCGACGTGGGCTCGTCGAACAGCATCAGCTTGGGCTCCATCGCCAGGGCGCGAGCGATCGCGACGCGCTGCTGCTGGCCGCCCGAGAGCCGCGCCGGGTAGGCATCGCACTTGTCGAGCAGGCCGACGCGATCGAGCAGGGCCCGGCCGCGTGCGACGGCTTCGTCGCGCCGCACGCGGCGCACGCGCATCGGCGCTTCGATCAGGTTCTCGAGCACGGTCAGGTGCGGGAACAGGTTGAAGCGCTGGAACACCATGCCGATGGCGGCGCGCTGCCGGCAGACGTCGCGCTCGCGCATCTCGTACAGCTTGTCGCCGCGCTCGCGATAGCCGACCGCCTCGCCGTCGACCTCGATCCGGCCGGCGTCGATCTTCTCGAGATGGTTGATGCAGCGCAGGAACGTGCTCTTGCCCGAGCCCGAAGGGCCGATCAGGCACAGCACCTCGCCCGCGGCGACCTCGAGGTCGATGCCCTTCAGCACCTCGTCGCGGCCGTAGCGCTTGTGGACGCCCTCGGCACGCACCATCGGGCGCGCGCTCGCGCCGCCGCCGGCGAGCGTCGCCATCTCAGTGGGCGCGAACGCCCGTGCCCGAACGGGCGAGCCGGCGTTCGATGACGTACTGGCCGAGGCTCGTGACGGTCGTCAGCACGAGGTACCAGAAGGTCGCGACGAGCATCAGCTCGATCGTCTTCAGGTTCGCCGAAGAGATGTTCTCGGCCGCCGTGAGCAGGTCTCCGCCCGCGATCACCGAGACGAGCGACGTCGCCTTCAGCAGCGAGATGAACTGGTTGCCGGCCGGCGGGATGATCACGCGCAGCGCCTGCGGCAGGAGGATCCGGCGCATGGCGAGCGCGCGCGACATGCCGAGCGCCTGCGACGCGTCGGCCTGGCCCTGGTCGACCGAGAGGATTCCCGCGCGGACGATCTCCGCCATGTACGCCGCCTCGTTCAGGCCGAGCGCGATGACCGAGGCGACGAAGGGCGTGATCAGCGCATTGGTGTCGAACGGGCCGATCCGCTGGAACAGGAGCGCGAGGTTGCCCCAGAGGAGGATCTGCACGAGCAGCGGCGTGCCGCGCAGCAGCCACGCGTAGCCGCCGCTGAAGAGGCGCAGCACCGGGCTCGGCGAGAGGCGCATCACGGCGAGCAGCACGCCGAGCACGGCGCCGATCACGGCGGCCAGGAGCGCGAGCACGATCGTGACGCGCAGGCCGGCGAGGATCGCCGGCGCGAATTGGAACTGGGCGATCGCGCGGTGGTCGATGCGCGGGTTGTTCCACACCGACAGCGCGAGCCAGGTGGCCGCGGCGACGACCAGCGCACTCGTCAGCCAGAGCCCCGGCCGGCGCAGCGGCACGACCCGGCGCGGCGCCACGGCGGGCACGGCCGCGGCCTCAGATCTTGGCGTTCTTGCCGCCGTTGATGGGCGCGCTCGTGCCGATGCTGCCGCCCTCGAGTCCGTGCTTCTGCAGGATCTTCAGGTACGTGCCGTCGGCGATCACCGCGTCGAGCGACTTCTTCAGCTGGTCGCGCAGCGCCGTGTTGGACTTGGGCACGGCGATGCCGATCGGCACCGGCTGGTACTCGTGGTCGGCGACGACGTCGAAGACCGTGCCGTCGCCGGCCGTCTTGGCGAGATAGACCATCACCGGCGAGTTGCCGAGGAAGGCGGCGACGCGGCCGGTCTGCACCTGCAGGCGCGCGTCGGAAGGCTGCGCGTACTGCATGACCGTGATCGGCTGCTTGCCTGCCTTCACGCATCCAGCGCTCATCTCCTCGGCGAGCTTGATCTGCGTCGAGCCCTGCACGGTCGAGACGGTCTTGCCGCACGCCGTCTCGAGGCTCTCGACGTGCTCGGGGTTGCCCTTCTTGATCAGCAGCTTGGTGCCGAAGTTGAAGAAGTCGACGAAGTCGAGCACCTTCTCGCGTTCCGGCGTGTCGTTCATGACCGTGAAGGCGATGTCGATGTTCTTCGCTTCGAGGCCGGGGATCAGCGCGTTGAACGCCATCGGCTTGAAGACGATCGTGCGGCCCATCTGCTTGCTCATCGCCGCCGCCAGGTCGACGATCATTCCCTGCAGCGTCGTCCCGTCGCTCGCGTAGGCGATCATCGGCGGGCTGTTGGTGAGCGAGCCGGCGCTGATCTCGTCGGCGGCCTGCGCGGGCACGGCGCCGAACAGCGCAGCGGCCGCGAACGCGCCGGGCATGAGCGCGCGAAGCAGGGGTCGAGTGGCTGTGAACATGGGCGTTACCTCGTGGGTGGGGGTGGTGCTCGCGGGCAGCGCTGCGATCCTAACCGCGCGCACATAATCGTTTCCGGCCCTGCACGACCATGAACGGCGAGCGCCCCAGCTTCATCTTCATCCTCGCCGACGACCTCGGATACGCCGACCTCGGTTGCTGCGGTGCCCGCGACGCCTTCAACGCGCCGGCCGACGTCTCGCCCAATCTCGATCGGATGGCGGCCGAAGGTCTGCGCTTCACGCGCGGCTACTCGAACTCTGCCGTCTGCTCGCCGACGCGCTTCGCGCTCATCACCGGCCGCTGGCAATACCGCCTGCGTGCTGCGGCCGAGGAGCCGCTCGCCACGGCGCTCGGCGACAAGGTGCTCGGCCTGCCGCCAGGGCACCCGACGCTGCCGTCGCTGCTCGGCGCCGCGGGGTACGCGACGGCTCTGGTCGGCAAGTGGCACCTCGGCTATCCGCCGCATTTCGGGCCGCGCAAGTCGGGGTACCAGGAGTTCTTCGGCTATCACGCTGGCGGCGCCGATTACTTCGCGCACACCAATCCGCGCGGCGCGCCCGACCTCTGGGAGAACGAAACAGCGATCGAGCGCGACGGCTACCTGACCGACCTGCTCAGCCGGCGCGCGGTCGATTTCGTCGAGCGCCAGTCGCCCGGGCGTCCGTTCCTCCTCAGCCTGCACTACAGCGCGCCGCACTGGCCCTGGCTGACGCGCGACGACCGTGCGCTCTCCGCGCACACGCGCGACCACGCGTTCCATCTCGATGGCGGCTCGATCGCGACCTACCTGCGCATGGTCCACCACATGGACGAGGGCATCGGCTGGGTGCTCGAGGCGCTGCACCGCCGCGGCCTCGCGGACAACACGCTGGTCGTCTTCACGAGCGACAACGGCGGCGAGCGCTTCTCGAACAACTGGCCTTTCGTCGGTCAGAAGATGGACCTTCTCGAAGGAGGCATCCGCGTGCCGCTGCTGGCGCGCTGGCCGAGCCGCATCCCGGCCGGCGGTGTCAGCCACTGCCCGAACCTGACGATGGACTGGACCGCGACGATGCTCTCGGCCGCGGGCGTGGCGGCCGATCCCGCCTATCCGCTCGACGGCATCGACCTCGCGCCGCTGTTCTCGGATGCCGGCTGGGAGCGCGGGCAGGACCTCGTCTGGCGAATGAAGTTCCGGCAGCAGCGCGCGCTCGTTCGCGGCCGCTGGAAATACCTGCAGGTCGACGGCATCGACTACCTGTTCGATGTCGTGACGGATGCGCGCGAGCGCGCCAACCTCGTGCATCGCGAGCCGCAGCTGCTGCTGCAATTGCGCGAGGCGTGGCAGGCGTGGAACGCGAGCATGCCGCCGATCCCCGAAGATGCACGCGTGAGCAAGGTCTTCGGCGAGCGGGACATGCCGCTCGCGAGCGCCTGACTGCGGCTCGTCGGCGCGCGCTGCAGGCGGGAATCAGCGCGGGATTCGCGCCGCCGCGGCGACGTCGAGCGCACCCTCGCCGCGCGCGATCGCCGCGTCGAACATCGCTGCCACCGCGGGCATCACGAGCAGATCGACGCCGCCGCGTCGCGCTTCCTCGATCATGAGGCGAACGTCCTTGCGCGCCATCGCGACCTCGAACGAGGGCTTGGTGACGTCTCCCGATTCGATCCGTGCCGCGCGCGCCGGCAGGAACTGGCCGGGGTTGAACTGCTGGAAGAGCGCGAACGCCTCGCCGGTCGGCACGCCGACCGCATGCGCGAGGCGATTGACGTCGGCGAGCACGCCGAGGATGCCGAGCAGCGTCAGGTTGCCGAACAGCTTGAACGCGGCCGCGCGCTCGGGAGCTTCGCCGAGGTAGGCGACGGTGCCGGTCATCTTCTGCAGCTCGGGCACGAGCGCGTCGTGACGCGCGCGCGCGCCCGAGACGAGCATGAGACCGGTCCCCTCGAGCGCGTTCGCGGGCGCCATGAACACCGGGGCGTGCACGAACGTGCGGCCGCGCGCGTCCCAGCGCTTCACGCGCTCGGCCGTCGGCGTGACGGCAGTCGTCGTGTGGTCGACGATCCAGGTGGCCGGCGCGATCGCCGCGGCGAGCGGCTCGAGCACGGCGTCGACCGACGCGTCGTCGGCGAGCGAGAGGTGGACACGCTCGGCGCCGGCGAGCGCGGCGGCGGGGTCGGTGAATGCGCGTGCGCCGTCGGCCTCGAGCGCGCGCGCCTTCTCGGCGGTGCGGTTCCAGACGTTGACGTCGTGGCCGGTGGCGCGCAGGCGGCGGACGAACCCGGAGCCCATCAGGCCGGTTCCGAAAAAGGCGATCTTCATGCGGTCCTCGAGAGAAGCTGTAGCGGTCCGGAGAGTAGCGAGGTCGGCGATCCGCGTCTGGCGATGGGATCGGCCGCGATCGTCGACGATCGGCGTCGTCGCCCTGTGGCTACCCGGCGAGCTGGTAGTACAGGTTCTGCGGGTGCTTCGCCTCGGCGAAGAAGGTCCAGCGGTCGGCGAGCAGGCCCGCGACCTGGACCGGGACCGCGCACAGCCACCAGACGCCCTGGCCCGACACGAGCGCGAGCGCGGCGAGCAGGGCGGGCGCGACGAAGCCGAGCACGACCGCGGCAATTCGCACGGTGCGCAAGGTCGCGCGCGACGCGCCGTGAAAGAACTCGCGCGTGTTGAACGAACCGGCCGACATGCCCATCGACGTCTGCACGAGGCGCGGCGCGGCGATGCCGGTCGCCGACTGCACGCTCGAGCGGTGCCGCAGGCCCGCGTTGCGGCGCAGGGCGAGCAGGCGCGCGCCGCAGGCGACGAGCGTCGCGGCGACGGCCAGCGGAGCGAGGGCGGCGACGAACGCCGCTTCGCCGGCGAGGGAGCCCGCGGCGACGGCGAGGATCGATCCGGACGCGAGCCCGGTCAGCACGAAGTTGACGAAGGTGAGCGGGTGCGCCCATTCCTCGATGAAGCGCAGGCACGCATAGATCATCGCCGTGCAGAGCCAGAGCAGCGCGGCCGCCGCGATCGCCGCCAGCGGCAGGGCGAGGTGCGTCCACGCCGCGGCCGCGCCGAGCCGGAACGCCAGCCACCAGACGAGCACGAGCGCGATGAATCCCGGCAGGACGATCACCTCGCGCGACAGCCACGAGCTGCGCCACATCGCCGCCGCGCGCCAGGCGCGCTCCGGGCGCCCGAGGTGAAGGAACGAGGCGCCCAGGCCGACCACGAGCAGCGCGGCCGCGAGCAGCAGCGCGCGCGCTGCGAACGCCGGCCCGACCGCGACGCCGCCGAGCATGGCGAGCGCGAGCGCGACCACGAGGCCCTGCGCGGCCCCGGCGACGGTCGTGAAGACGATGACCGAAAAGGCCGGATTCATCGGCCGCGCCGCGGCTCGCCGAGATCGCGCCGTTCTTCTGAAGTGCCGCCGGCCGCGGCGGTGACGCGGCGCGGCAGGTACTGGTTGGCCGGCTTCGTGTCCCACTCCGGCATCAGCGAATAGCCGCCGCGCTCGCGAATGGCGCGCGAGACCTCCGAGTCCGGGTCCTTGACGTCGCCGAACAGGCGCGCGCCGGTCGGGCACGCCTTGACGCACGCGGGCCTGCGATCCTCGGGCGCCATCGACTCGTCGTGGATGCGGTCGACGCAGAGGGTGCACTTGGTCATCACCTGGCGCGCCTCGTCGAGCTCGCGCGCGCCGTACGGGCACGCCCACGCGCAGTACTTGCAGCCGATGCACTTGTCGTAGTCGACGAGGACGATGCCGTCGCTCTTGCGCTTGTAGCTCGCGCCGGTCGGGCACACCGGCACGCACGGCGGCTCCTCGCAGTGCAGGCAGCTCTTCGGGAAGTGGATCGTGTCGGTGTCCGGGAAGCTGCCGGCCTCGAAGCTCTGCACGCGGTTGAAGAAGGTGCCGGTCGGGTTCGCGCCGTAGGCGTTCTCGTCGACCAGCGGCCCCGCGGAGCCCGACGTGTTCCATTCCTTGCACGACGTGACGCAGGCGTGGCAGCCGACGCAGACGTTGAGATCGATGACGAGCGCGAGCTGCCGGGCGAGCGTCTCCGACGGGCCGCCGGGCTTGCCGATCGTCGCAGCGTCGACCACCGTCGAGGACGGCCGATCGCGGCGCACCGGCGGCGCGGCGTGGCGACCGGACGCCGGCGCGCCGCCGACGGCGTCGGCGCGAAGCAGGTCCCTCAGCCAGGCGATCAACGCTTGCCCCGCGTCGCGAAGTAGGCGATCGCGCGCCCGCTGCTGCCGCGCACGCCGGGCGGTGCCGGCGTCGGCGCGACCTGCGGCGAGGTCTGCTCCTCGCGCTCGGCCTGCGCGGGTCGCAGGCGAACGCGCACGTCGTACCAGCCGGCCTGTCCGGTCACGGGGTCGGAGTTGCTGATCGCGCCGCCGGCGTGCGGCAGCACGTCGGAGATCAGGTGGTTGAGCAGGAAGCCCTTCCTCGATTCGTCGGCGCCGGGCGCGAGCTGCCAGGCGCCATCGGCCTTGCCGATCGCGTTCCACGTCCACACCGTGCCGGGCTCGACCGCCTCGCTGTAGCGCACCTGGCAACGCACGCGACCCCAGGCGCTCTCGACCCAGCACCAGCCGCCGTCGGCGATGCCCGCGCGCGCGGCGGTGCGCGGGCTCACCTGCAGCGTGTTGTGGCTGTGGATCTGGCGCAGCCACGCGTTCTGCGAATCCCACGAGTGGTACATCGCCATCGGCCGCTGCGTGATCGCGTTGAGCGGGAACGACTTCGTGTCGATCGCCGCGTCCTCGAGCGGCGGATACCAGAAGGGCAGCGGGTCGAAGTAGGTGGCGATCCGCTCGCGCAGGTGCTCGGGCGGCTGGCGGCCCGCCGTCTTGCCCTGTGCAGCCAGGCGGAAGCTCTGCAGCGTGTCGCTGTAGAGCGCGAGCTGGACGACGTCGTTCTTCTGGCGCCAGCCCTTGTCCTTGGCGAAATCGAGGTACTCGCGGTTCCAGTTGCGCATGTACTGCATCGACTCCGGCAGGTGGTACGTGAAGGCGCAGTTGTTCTCGGCGTAGCGCTGCCACTGCTCGGGGTTGGGCGCGCCGCGCAGGTGCTGGCTGCCGTCGGCGCCGCGCCAGCCCATCAGGAAGCCGACGCCGGGCGCGGACTCGAAGTTGACGACGAAGTCGGGGTAGTCCTTGAACTTGCGCGTGCCGTCGGCATTCGTGAACGCAGGCAGCTTCAGGCGCGACGCGAGCTCGACGAGCACGTCCTGGAACGGCTTGCACTCGCCGAGCGGCGGCACGACCGGAACGCGCACCGAGTCGGCCGGCCCTTCGAATTCCGAGATCGGCCGGTCGAGCATGCTCATCACGTCGTGGCGCTCGAGATACGTCGTGTCGGGCAGCACGAGGTCGGCGAACGCCACCATCTCGCTCTGGAACGCGTCGCAGACGACGAGGAACGGGATCTGGTGTTCGCCGTCGGCGTGCCGGGCGTTCAGCATCTCGCGCACGGCCATGGTGTTCATGGTCGAGTTCCACGCCATGTTGGCCATGAAGATCATCAGCGTGTCGATGCGGTACGGATCGCCGCGCGTCGCGTTGGTGATCACCGTGTGCATCAGGCCGTGCGCGGAGAGCGGCGCTTCCCACGAGAACGCGTGGTCGATCCGCATCGGCGTGCCGTCGTCGTGGATCGCCAGCTCCGCCGGGCTCGCCGGAAAGCCGAGCGGCGCCGCATTGAGCGGCGTGTTCGGCCGGATCATGTCGGGCGAGTTGAAGGCGCGAAAGTTCGGCACGATGTGGCGCGGGTAGGGCGCCTTGTGGCGAAAGCCGCCCGGCGCATCGATCGTGCCGAGCAGGCTCATCAGCACCGCCAGCGCGCGCACCGTCTGGAAGCCGTTCGAGTGCGCCGCCAGGCCGCGCATGGCGTGGAAGGCGACCGGGCGCGCCTGCGTCGTCGCATGGCGATGGCCCCACGCGTCGGTCCATGCGATCGGCACCTCGAACGCCTGCTCGAGCGCCGTCTCGCCGAGCTCGCGCGCGAGCGCGACGATGCGCGTCGCCGCGATACCGGTGATGGCCTCGGCCCAGGCCGGCGTGCACGACGCGACGCGGTCCTTCAGCAGCTGGAACGACGGCGCGACCGGCGTGCCGTCGGCGAGCGCGAAGCGGCCTTCGAGCGCCGGATCGCGGCCTTCGGCGATCCCTTCCGGGTAGGCCGCCATCACCTGGCCGGAGACGGTGTCGAAGACGAGCTTGTTGTGCGGCTCGCGACCGTCGCCCGGCGGCCCCTTGGCGGGATCGGGGTCGTGCGCGAACATGCCTTCGCGCTCGCTCCCGGGTGCCAGCACGACCAGCTGCGGCGCGTTCGTGAAGCGCTTCAGGAACGCGCGGTCGATGCGGTCCTCGGCGATCAGCACGTGCATCAGCGCCATGAAGAGCGCACCGTCGGTGCCGGGGCGGATCGGGATCCACTCGTCGGCGATCGCCGAGTAGCCGGTGCGCACCGGGTTGATCGAGACGAAGCGGCCGCCGCGCCGCTTGAACTCGCCGATCGCGATCTTGAGCGGGTTGGAATGGTGGTCCTCGGCGGTGCCGATCATGACGAACAGCTTCGCGCGATCGAGATCGGGGCCGCCGAATTCCCAGAAGCTGCCGCCGATCGTGTAGATCATCCCGGCGGCCATGTTCACCGAGCAGAAGCCGCCGTGCGCCGCGTAGTTGGGCGTGCCGAAGTTCTTCGCGAACAGGCCCGTCAGTGCCTGCATCTGGTCGCGCCCGGTGAAGAACGCGAAGCGCTTCGGGTCGGTGGCGCGGATCGTGGCGAGGCGCTGCTCGAGGATGTCGAACGCGCGCTCCCACGAGATCGGCTCGAACTCGCCGGCGCCCCGCTCGCTGCCGGCCTTGCGCAGCAGCGGGCGCGTCAGGCGCGCGGGCGATGCCTGCTTCATGATCCCCGACGCGCCCTTGGCGCAGATCACGCCCTTGTTGATCGGGTGCGCCGGATTGCCGTCGATGTAGCGCAATGCGCCGTCGCGCAGGTGGACGCGGATGCCGCACCGGCACGCGCACATGTAGCACGTCGTCGTCTTGATCTCGGTCGCGGCGCCGGGCACCGGCGGGGCGAGCGGATCGTGGATCGGCTCGGACGTGAAGAGCTTCAGCATGGCGGGGATCGTAACGATGGTCAGCCCTGCTCTTGCGATCGCGCCGGCCGCGCGAGCAGGTTGACGTAGACGTGGTGCGTGGTGTCGACGATCGAGTGCCGGTATTCGACCGGCCGATCGCCGAACGTGAGGGCGGTGCGATGCACGTGCATCACCGGCAAGCCGGGCGCGAGCCCGAGCAGGCGCGACGTTTCGGCCGGCGCGGTGCCGGCGACGGCGCGCTCGATCGCGCGCACGACCGTGATGCCGAACGCCGACTGGTACAGCTGGTAGATCGTGCCGCTGCGGTCGCCGAGGCGCCGCTCGGTGAGGCCCTTGAAGAGCGATGCGCGCAGGACGATGCGGTCGTGCACGACCGCGCGCCCCTGCAGGCGCAGCCGGTTGCCGATCTCGATCACCGGCTCGCCGACCGGCACCTGCAGCGCCGCCGCCGAGACCTCGTCGGCACGCGAGCGCTGGAACGACACGAGATCGACCTGCGGGTGCTCGCGCAGGCCGTCGCTGCGCTCGATGTGGAAGAACTGGAACAGGAAGCGGCCTTCGTTGTGCGTCGCCACGAACGTGCCGCGGCCCTGGCGGCGCACGACGATGTGCTCGGCGCCGAGCTCGTCGACGGCCTTGCGCAGCGTGCCGATCGAGACGCCGAAGGCGCGCGCGAGCTCGGTCTCGCTCGGCAGCGCGACGCCGGGCTCGAAGGTGCCGGCCTCGACTGCCTGGAGCAGCGCGCGCTTGACGGCGCGGTAGAGCGGCATGCCGGCGGCGTCGGGCGCGATCGCCGCGAAGACCGGGTTGTCGGGGCGGCGGCGCACCGACAGGATTCTAGAAGCGGACGAGGGCCATGCAGGTCATCTACATGACTCGTTTGACTCCGCCGCCGCCGCGACTACGATCGGCCGCTTCAGGAATTCCGCAGGGGCCGGCCCATGATCCATTTCATACTGCACGACAAGCGCGACACGGTCGCCGTCGTCGTCGTCGAGGGCGTCACCGAAGGCACCGCGATGACCGGCTGGATCATGGACGAGGACAAGACCCTGAACCTCGCGGCGCGCCAGGACATCCCGATCGGCCACAAGGTGGCGCTCAAGGACATGGCGCCCGGCGACACCGTCATCAAGTACGGCATCGACATGGGCAAGGTCGTCGCGCCGATCCGCGCCGGCGAGCACGCCCACGTGCAGAACATCAAGACCAAGCGCTGGTAAGCGGGAAGGTACGCAACATGTCAGTCGTCTCGAAAGAAACCACCTTCCTCGGCTACCGGCGCGAGAACGGCCGCGTCGGCGTGCGCAACCACGTCGTCATCCTGCCGCTCGACGACCTGTCGAACGCGGCTTGCGAAGCGGTCGCCAACAACATCAAGGGCACGCTCGCCATCCCGCACCCGTACGGCCGGCTCCAGTTCGGCGCCGACCTCGACCTGCATTTCCGCACCCTGATCGGCGCCGGCTCGAACCCGAACGTCGCCGCGGTGGTGGTGATCGGCATCGAGGAAGGCTGGACCAAGAAGGTCGTCGACGGCATCGCCGCGACCGGCAAGCCCGTGGTCGGCTTCGGCATCGAGCAGCACGGCGACCACGACACGATCATGCGCGCCTCGAAGGCGGCGCGCGAGTACGTCCAGTGGGCGAGCGAGAAGCAGCGCGAGGCCTGCCCGATCGCCGATCTGTGGGTCTCGACAAAGTGCGGCGAGTCCGACACGACGAGCGGCTGCGCGTCGAACCCGACCGTCGGCAACGCCTTCGACAAGCTGCACCCGCTCGGCAACTACCTCTGCTTCGGCGAGACGACCGAGATCACCGGCGGCGAGCAGATCGTCGCCGCGCGCTGCGCCAACGACGCGGTGCGCGAGAAGTTCATGTTCATGTTCGACCGCTACCAGGAGGTCATCAATCGCCACAAGACGAGCGACCTCTCGGATTCGCAGCCGACCAAGGGCAACATCGCCGGCGGCCTGACGACGATCGAGGAAAAGGCGCTCGGCAACATCCAGAAGATCGGCCGCAAATGCACGGTCGACGGCGTGCTCGACAAGGCGGAGACGCCGACGCACCCGGGCCTGTGGTTCATGGACAGCTCGTCGGCGGCGGCCGAGATGGTCACGCTTTGCGCGGCCGCCGGCTTCGTCGTGCACTTCTTCCCGACGGGGCAGGGCAACGTGATCGGCAATCCGATCCTGCCGGTCATCAAGCT
>Ga0070680_100003356_pt1 | contig 11950 bp, 14 predicted proteins | sample KBSC73BmetaG_FD_64672 | JGI IMG/M metagenome (GOLD analysis project Ga0070680, IMG submission 64672) | Corn rhizosphere microbial communities from Kellogg Biological Station, Michigan, USA - KBS C7-3B metaG | ecosystem: Host-associated > Plants > Roots > Rhizosphere | place: USA: Michigan...
CTCCGCGCGGATTGCGGCCCAGGCAGGAGTACTTTTCTGTGTAATTTCGTGGTGCGGTCGTGCGATTTCCGCCCGAGCCCAACCGAGGCCCCCGCAGGGGACAGGCGGAGACTGCGCGTCCGGCGACCTGCCGGACACAACTTCCAACTGGTATCGTGCACGGATGCCTGCAGCCCTACATCTATCTCCGGAGCCCATCACGAGCCCGGCGCAGCCAGACACCGTGCTTGGCGTCACCGGCCTGTGCAAGAGCTATGCGCAGGTCACCGCGGTCGAGCACGTTTCCTTCAACGTCCAACGCAACGAAATCGTCGGTCTCCTGGGTCCCAACGGGGCGGGCAAGACGACGACCATCAACATGATTCTCGGCGTTCTGGCCCCGACACGCGGCGCCATAGCTATCGGCGGCATCGATGTCGCGAAGCGCCGTTCCCAAGCGCTTGCGCGCACGAACTTCGCCGCGGTCTACGCGACCCTGCCGGGCAATCTCACCGTTGAGCAGAATCTGCGCTTTTTCGGACTGATCTATGGCATCACTAAACTGGCAAGCCGGATCGAGACGCTGATCGCCCAGTTTGACCTGGTTCACCTGCGTCACACCCGCTGCGGGGTGCTCTCTTCGGGCGAGCAGACGCGGGTCGCCCTCGCCAAGGCGCTGCTGAACCGTCCCGAGCTGTTATTGCTGGACGAGCCTACCGCATCACTCGATCCGGCTGCCGCGCAAACCGTCCGCAAGCAGATCCGTGAGCTCGCCAAACAGGAAAGCTGCGGCATTCTGTGGACGTCCCACAACATGTACGAAGTCGAGGAAGTCTGCGACCGTGTACTGTTCGTGTCGCACGGCCGGATTCTCCTCGAGGGCGATCCACGCGCACTCCCGGCGGCACATGGAGTCCACTCGCTCGAGGAGTTGTTCATCCGGCTGGCCCGCGAGCCGCTGCACGTCGGGAGTGTGTCTCCCGAGGAGCGCTCCGGGTGAGACTACGTCCCGTCGCAGGCATCGTCCTGCGGCAGCTCTACTTGTTCCGCAGCAGCCCCGTGCGGCTGTTGCCGACGTTCGCCTGGGTGACGATCGATATCGTGATCTGGGGATTTCTGTCGCGATATCTCAACAACATCGCCGGCAATCACCTGAACTTCGTGCCCAACCTGCTGGGAGTGGTCCTGTTCTGGGACTTCTTCACCCGCATCATGCAGGGAGTGACCACGTCATTCTTCGAGGACGTGTGGTCGCGAAACTTTCTGAACCTGTTCGCCTCGCCCCTGTCGATTTCGGAATACGTCACGGGACTCGTACTCACCAGTGTCCTGACGAGCCTGATCGGTCTCATGGCCATGCTCATCCTGGCAACCCTGGTGTTCGGCTTGTCGTTCGCCTCGATGGGGCTGATGCTCATTCCTTTCGTGTTGGTCCTGTTTCTGTTTGGCATCGCACTCGGCATCACGGCGAGCGCGATGGTGCTGCGCCTCGGGCCGGCCTCCGAATGGCTCGTCTGGCCCATGCCCGCCCTGATCTCGCCGTTCGTGGGCGTCTACTATCCGATCTCGACACTGCCCCCCTGGATGCGGGCAGTCGGTCATCTATTCCCACCCTCCTACGTTTTCGAAGGCCTGCGCGCACTCATGAATGGAGAGGTGTTTTCGGCCACGACTCTGCTGTCCGGCGCCGCCCTGGCGCTGGCGCAACTGGTGCTCGCCGGGTATCTCTTCGCCCGGGTGTTTCGTTATACCGTCAAAACCGGGCTTCTGGCGCGCTACAGCGCCGAGAGCGTGGGCTGAGACGGCCGGCTAATAGTCATCGAGCAAGGCCAGGCAGGCTCCGGCAATCACCATCAAGGCATGCTCGGTGAGGTCCCGCTCGGCGGCGGACAACTTCGCCACCAACGCTTTCTGAAACCGGCGCCAGTGCGGCCGGAAGGCGGCGAAATGAGCCCTCCCCGCGGAGGTGAGCGAGAACCGCGGCGACCGCCGGTCGCGCACGTTGACATGCCGCTCGACAAAACCACGCTTCTCCAGAGATGCGACAGAGCGGCTCACTTCCGCAGGGTCCACACACGCCTGCCGGGCCATCTCGCGCACAGACCCGTTGTGCAACACCCCGAGTTGCGCGACGACACGCCACTCGGCCACCGAGATCCCGGATTTCGCTTTCAACAGCCGCTCGACGTGCAGGTCGATGAGCTTGGCCACCAACAGCAATTTCAACGGCAGATAATCGGCGCCGCCGAGCCTCCACAACGGCTCGAGAGGACCGAGGTTCGCCTGCAGGTTGACCGACCCCAGGCGCGGTGCTCGCTTGGCGGCGCCTTTCACGCCGACAGAGTCCGGAAGCGGGCCGACTTGATGTGCGCGAAGCGGCCGTCACGAATCTTGTAATGCACGAAGCTGACGATGCGGATGCTGTCGCCCTTTTTCACCGGTCTCACAATGAAGTCCGGCCAGTCCTCGAGAGCGAGGAACTCGGTGTCGACTTCGGCGGCGAGCCCCTCCTCGTCCGCGACGATCTCGCTGATCCGCAGAGTCTCGCGAATCCGCGCCTTCACGATGCGATAAAAGTCCACGATGGCCTGTCGCCCGCGCAACTCCTTCTGCGGGAGCTCGAGCAGCACGTCATCCGTGTAGTAGCGGGTGAATCCCGCGAAATCGTCGCGGTTGAAGCAGTCGATGTAGTCGCGGAACATCTGTTTGTTCATAGAGTACGCTCAGTACGGCTCCGGCAGTGTCGGATGATGCCTGAAGATATCTCGCTCGCCCTTCACTTCATTATACGGACGATAAAGCGTGCCGGGCTCATCGGCCTCGACCGCAAGGGGTCCGCGCACCGAGCCATGATCCTTCGCTTCCGACCAGCTCACCTCGTAGCGATTGCGGAACAACGGCGCGAGATTCGAATGCGCGATGCGCCACAGCCCGTCCTCCTTCACGTAGTCGACATAGTACGGGCCCCAGATCCAGGTGGACGAGGTCGCACTTCCCGCTGCCCCGGGCGACAGCCAATGGCTGCGCGCGGAGAGTCCGTCGGCGGCGATCTCGATGTAGGGGTTTACCGTCATGTGCAGAATGAAAAACCCGGGAATGTTTTTCGTCGCCATGAACGCCCGGTACAGCGCACGAATACTATCGAGCCCCCGGTAGACGCCGCTGTCGGAAAACTCCACCGACACCTCCGGCACCCGCCGGGCGAAGCACTCATCGACGATGCGATCGAATTTCTGCGTGAAGAGATAATGCGCGTATTTTGACTGCACCTTCTGGATCTCCAGCTGATCCTCGAGGCGCTGCACGCGCGCCAGCAGGGTTTGGATCGCCTGTGCCGGATCGGATGGCTGGGTCGACATGCCAATGCTCCTGTCAGTGGGTCACATGCGCAGGACGGCTTTGATCGTAGTGCCGTGCTCGCAATCGGCAAACGCCTGGGCGATGTCCGCAAAGGGATAGAACCGGATCAGCCGATCGAAAGGCAAGCGCCCCTGGCGGTAATATTCGATCAACAACGGAATGAAAAAGCCCGGCGACGCATCCCCGCCCAGAATACCGCGCACACTCCGTCCGCCGCTGAGAATCTGGAACATGTCGGGCGTCCAGGCGCCCAACGGAGCGCCGACGAAACCGGCAACACCACGCGGAGCGAGGCACTCCATCGCCTGCGAGAAGACGGCCGGAGAGCGTGTCGTATTGAAGCTGCAGTCAACGCCGTAGCGCGTCCGGTCTTTGATCGTCTGTGCCGGATTTCCGGCGGAAGCGTCGATCGAGTCGGTGGCCCCGAGCTCCATGGCGAGCTCGAGCCGGGATGGCACGACATCCACTGCGATGATGCGTGTTGCTCCAACAATCTTCGCGGCCATCACGGCGCTGAGCCCCACCGCGCCCGTCCCAAACACGGCGATCGATTGTCCGGGCCGCACCGCAAGCGAGTTGATCACCGATCCGGCGCCGGTGATCACACCACACGCCAACGGTCCCATGATCTCGAGCGGCAGATCAGCAGGAGCTTTCACGGCGCTTTTTTCATCCGCGAGTGCGTAGGTCGCAAACGAGGACTGGCCGAAGAAGCGCGCGTTGATGGGAGCCCCGTCCGGTTGACTCAGGGGTGTGCTGCCGTCCGGCCGGCGGCCCCCGAAGTTCCGCGGCAGGACCTCATAACAATAGCTGTGCGCGTTGATACGGCAACTCGGACACTCGCCGCAGAAATTCACGCTCAGAATGACAGGATCGCCGGGCACCAGGCGTGTTACACCCGGACCGACGCGCTCGACGATCCCGGCGCCCTCATGTCCAAGGACAATCGGTTTCGGACTCCGGTCGCGCTCGTGCACATTGATATCGGTGTGGCAGATGCCACTCGCCACGATCCGGACCAGGATCTCACCCCGACGGGGCTCCTCGATCTCGAGAGTCTCCAACGAAGGCGGGCGCGTTGCGTCCCTGGAGACGGCCGCTCGTATCTTCACGCCACGTACCGCCCGGTGGCGAGAGCACTCTCCGGAACCCACATACCGTGGAAGGTCGAGCGGACCCGTACCGGCAAACTCAACAGCGCGACGGGACCGGCCGGGATATCGCGCGCATCCAGGATCGCAAGGTCGCTATGGTTGGCCGCGAAGCGGTTCACGATCACCAGCAGATAGCCCTCGCCTTCCGGCGCTCCAGGCTTCACCACGAAGTTGGGCTCATGCACGCCGCAATTCTCCCCCGGCGACCAGGTTGTCAGCTTGCCGCTGTGGTGATCGATGCAACCGATCGCTCCCATGCCCATCTCGCCGGCTTTTGCGGTCGGCGAACGGCAGATGACATAGCCGTAACGATAGGGTTTTCCCATGTACCGGTCGTCGAGTTTCGGCATTTCCGACGGCGCCGCGCAAAGAAGCTTCGCTTCGTAGCTGTCGTGTTTGCCCGCAAGATCGAAGCTCAGGCGGGTGAGCTGCGGCGGTGAGCCCCTGAAGGGTGAGCCGTCGTGACTGGGGAAGAATTCGAAGCAGTTGCCGTTGTAGAGACACAGGTCGAGATGAAGCTGTGTGCCCTGGTTGAACGCATTCATCATGTGACCCGCGCTGACGGCGGGCCCCTGGAACCACCGTACGTCGCGCGAGTTCCCCCGGCGCGGCAGGATCGCGAAATGACTGCGCTTGTCCGGATGCCACTGGTAGAAAGGGCCACCCTGCTCGAGAACGGCCATATCCGTGATGAGCGGAAAGAACGGTACGATTACGTGTGTATCGGTCACGGCAAAATCGTGGACCATGCCGGGGTATGGCATGTTGAACCATGTCTCATGCGCGATCTTGCCGCCCTCCTCCACGACATAGAACACGATGTCCGTCGTGGCGTCGCCACGTGCCTGGTACGAAAAGGTCAGCAACTCGTTGGTGTGATAGTCGAGTTTCGGGTGCGCGGTGAGACTTACCGCGCTCACCGCGCCTTCGTAGCGCCACTCCCCGCGAGTCTCCAGAGTCTCGGGATCGAGCTCCACCGGCAGCGAATCCTCCTTCAACGCCAACAGCTTGCGCCCGTGCCAGACGATGTTGGTGTTCGCCGTGCCCATGTTCTTGCCGGCGACGCTCGGATCGTTGGTGTAGCGGTTGCGGTAGCGCCCGAAAAGCGAGCGGCGCGCCTGCTCTTGCAGCCGGAAGCGCTCGTTGCGCACCCAGCGGCTGCGGTAATCGACGTGGCCGTTCTCGAATCGGAACAGATGCGCCATGCCCTCCCCGTCGATGAACACGTCGTCCTTGGCCATCGATGGGTACTGCCGGTCGGGCCCGCACCGATAGAGCACTCCCGTGAGGTCGCGCGGCACCTGCCCTTGCACCAGGCGCAGGTCGCGGATGTCGGATTCCAGGCGCAGCGGCGCGCCCCAGCCCTGGTACAGTGGAATGTCCGGAAATACCGTGTCCATGAACGTACCCCCTCGAGCCCGATGGACGGCCAGGCCATGCCGCCATACTTGACGAGTTTTAATGATAATTCAATGATCGTAGAGGCCCCCGCCGGGCACGAGGTTGTCCGTCTGGCGAACGCGGTGATGGCATTAACCCGAGAGGCGCACGCGCATGAAAAAAATCGCTGAGCTGTTCAATGTGACGGGCTACGGCGCGGTTGTCACCGGAGGCGCGAGCGGAATCGGGCTGGCTCTGACCGAAGCCTATGCCGCCAACGGCGCGCGGGTCACCATGCTCGACATCGATGAGCAGCGTATCGAGAGCGAGACGAAGCGCCTGCGCGGTGCCGGACTGGATGTGCGCGGTGAGGTAGTCGACGTCACCGATCACAAATCACTCGACGCCGCGGTAGATGAGGCCGCACGAGAATACGGGCGTCTCGACATCGTCTGCGCGAACGCCGGCATCGATTCGGGTGTCGGCTTTGTCGGCTCGTGGATCGGGCGGGAGCGCCAGCGGGTAGTCGAAGGCGGTCTCGAGAATTACACCGATGAGCGCTGGAACCGCGTCATCGATATCAACCTGAACGGCATCTTCGCGACCGCCCGCGCGGCCGCGCGTCACATGAAGCCCCGCAAATCGGGGCGGATCATCATGACGACCTCACTGGCCGCCACGCATATCGAGCCGGCGATCGGGTCGGCCTACATGGCAGCGAAAGCGGGGGCGGCGCATTTCATGCGCAGTGTTGCATTGGAGCTCGCCGCCTACAACATCACGGTGAACGCGATCGCCCCGGGATTCATTGTGACCAACATCGGCGGCGGCCACGCCCACAACCCGGACACGCAGCGGGAGGTGGGAAAGGTCATCCCCATGCACCGCGTCGGCTTTCCCGAAGATCTGGAAGGGCTCGCGCTGTTCCTCGCCTCGCCCGGGTCGGGCTACATCACGGGCCAGGAGATCATCATCGACGGAGGCTGGGGGCTCGGCACGGCCGACTAGCGCGCGCCCCACACCTCGTTCGCCACCTCGACGACCAGGGCCAGCTTGCGCCACTGATCATCCTCGGAGAGCTTGTTGCCGTGGTGCGTGCTCGCAAAGCCGCACTGCGGTGAGATGCACAGATTCTCCAGCGGCACGAACTTCGCCGCCTTGTCGATGCTGCGCTTGAGCGCATCCTTGCTCTCGATCTGCCCCACCTTCGTGGTCACCAGGCCCAGCACCACTTTCTTGTTCTTCGGCAGCATGCGCAACGGCTCAAAGCTGCCGGAGCGCTCCGAATCGAATTCCATGAAGAAACCATCCACGTCACAAGAGAACATCGCCTCGGCGATCTCCTCATAGCCGCCCTGCGTGGCGGAGGAGCTCTTGAAGTTGCCATGACACGTATGAATGGTCACGGCCAGGTCCGCCGGCCGGTTCTGCAACGCCGCGTTGATCGTGTCGGCATAGCGGCGCGGCAGTTGCGCCGGATCGTCGCCATTGGCGCGACAACTCTCGCGGAACTTCTCATCCCCGAGGTATGCGAAAGCCACATCGTCGAGCTGCAGATAGTTGCACCCGGCCGCACTGAATGACGCCAACGCCTTGCTGTAAGCCGCCGCGGCGTCGTGCCAGAACGCATCGATGTCAGGATAGACCTCGGTGGAAACCCCCTTGCGCCCCGCCCGCATGTGGAGCATCGAGGGCGACGGGATGGTCTGTTTCGGAGTGCGCCTGGTTTGCGACTTCAGGAAGGTGAAATCGTCGACCATGACGGGCCGGGTGTAATCCAACTTGCCGACCACGGTTGCAATGGGCGGCTGCTCTTCGGTCCCGACGAACTTCGGGCCTGCCATCTGTTTGATTTCCACGCCCTGCAGCTGGCGCAGGAAGTCGATGTGCCAATAGTCACGGCGGAACTCGCCATCGGTGACGGATTGCAGCCCAACCGACTCCTGGCGAGCGACGGCCGCCCGGATCGCCTCGTCCTCGTGTTTGCGGAGCTGCCCGGCATTGATTTCACCGTTCTTGAAGCGAATGCGCGCTTCCACGAGCGCCGCGGGACGCAGCAGGCTGCCGACCTGGTCGGCTCGAAAAGGGGGACGCATGAGGTGACGTTACTCCAGATTCATGACAGCGACCGTACAGCCGACCGCGAAAATGGGAATGGGCGCGTAGAACCAGAGCTCGCCGGTATGACCCTCCGCCGCGCCCGCCACCGCGATGAAGGTGCGGATCTCGAAGCCACCCTGCCCGGCTTCGCGCCAGGTCTCCTCGTCCTTGTAAGCGAGCAGCTCTTCGCGCCGGTTGGCGAGGAATTTTTCGAGAAATGCCCGGTCCCAAGCCTCGTTGATCTTTCCCGAGTCCGGTGTGGCCGGCCAGTGCGAGATGCCGCCGGTACCGATCACGGCAACGCGCTCGGCGCGAGCAGCACAAGCGCGCTTCAGCGCACGGCCAAACTCATAACAGCGCTTCAATGGAATCAGCGGCGGTCCCTGGCAATTGATGTTGACCGGGATGATGGGGAGGTTGGCGCGCGGTGTGAGGAAGTGCAGCGGCACCATGATACCGTGATCAAACTTCCACTCCTGCGCATACGCCAGGTCGATATCGTTCATCACGTCCTGGATGAGATCGGCGGCAAGCTTCGGCGCCCCCGCGAAACGCGTCCGGCTGATGCCGAGCCAGGCCTCGTCCTCGATCGGACCCTCGTAATGCTCGGCCATGCCGACACAGATCGCCGGCATGTTGTTCATGAAGAAGTTGGCGAAATGTTCGGCTCCGATGACGACCAGTACATCGGGGCGAGCCGCCTCGAGCGCCTGCCGCATGCGATCGTACGCGGCATAGAAGGCATCGCGAACCGCGGGATCGGCACGATCCTTGCGCCCGGTGATTCCCGGGGCGTGGCTGCAGACACCGGCAAACACGAGGCTCATGTCATCTACTCCCCGCCCGCGTATACAGGCCCGTGCGTACCGGGCCATACCTGCGCTCGCCTTCGCGCATCGCCTCGATGTAGGCATTCCATTCGAAGCCGCGCAAAGCGGCGTAGTGCATCAGGATCTGCCCGTTGACACCCATGACGTAAAGCAACCCGATGTCGGGATCGCGCAGCGCAATCTGCTCTTCCTCGGTGAGATCGTAGTCGTGCAGCAGCGACTCGAACTGCTCATCGAAGCGCTTGCGGATCGCCGGATCGCGATTGAGTTGGAACATCAGCTTCTGTACGTTGTAGAGACTCATACTTTCATGATCCCGTCGAGCTCATCAGCCGCCGTCCTGGCGCTTGCGCCCCCGAACGGCCGTCTTGCGGCTCGATCGTTGTGTGGTCGACTCGTCCTCTTGCGACAAGTCCTCGAGAGATTCCCGCAACTCGTGCAGCAGGGCGAAAAGCTCCGTCATCCGCTCGTCCCCGAAACGCCTGGCAATCTCGCCATAGATCCGCTCCGAATCCGGTGCATGCGTGGCTATGAGCCGTAACCCCTTGGGCTCGAGACTCACCACGCTGCGCCGCAGATCGGACTCGACCTGCTTACGGCTGACGAGCTGCCGCTTCTCCATGTCCGGCAGAATGCGTGAAAGGCTCGGCCCCAACAGGAAAGTGGCCTCCGCCAACTCGGTGATCTCCATGGGGCCCGAGTGAGCCAGAGCCCGCATGATGCGCCACTGTTGCTCCGTCACACCGTGACTGCGCAACCCGGGTCGAAAGAGGCACATGACCGCCTCGCGTGCCCGCAGCAGCGCCATCGGCAGCGACTCGGAGAAAGCACGCATGGGTAAAGCCGTGCGCGCCACTTTTTTTCCGTCCTCGTCGTCAGTTGGCATCGTCAACCACCGTGTTGCTCAGAATTCCAACTCGTGAGACTTCAACCTGAACGACATCCCCCGGGACCAGGTAACGGGGCGGATCGAAACGGGCCCCCGCACCGCTGGGCGTGCCGCTCAGAATCACATCTCCCGGCTCCAGTGTGCAGAACGTCGAAAGGTAGCTGATGAGATAGGGGATCGAGAAGAGCATACGGTCGCTCGTATCGTTCTGCCGCTCTTCGCCATTCACGTGGGTCGTTACGCGCAACGGCGCCGTCCCGACCTCGTCCGCGGTCACGATGCAGGGGCCGATGGCGCCGGACCGGTCGAAATTCTTCCCCTGGGTGACGTTGAACTTCGAATGCCGCAGCCAGTCGCGGACGGAGCCTTCATTCGCGCAGGTGTATCCGAAGACGTGCTTCAGGGCCTGCTCCGCCGGGATACGCCGGCCGCCCGTCCCGATAACCACGACAATCTCACCCTCGTAGTCGAGCTGCTCGGATTCACGCGGGCGCAGAATCGGCTCGCCATGCGCGACGAATGAAGTATGGGAGCGCATGAAGAGACTCGGATATTTCGGGCGCTCGCTCCCATCCTTGTATTCGGCGTTGCGATCGGGATAGTTCACACCGATGCAAAAATATCGTGTGTCGCGCCCGACCGGCTTGAGAATCCGCACCTCATCCACCGTGTAGTCGCTCTGGTCGAGCGCCGCAAGGGTGCGGCCGGGGCCCATCAGGCCGGATCGTATGAATGTCAACGCATCGCTCACCTCGTGGCCCAATCTCGCGCCGAGGTCGATGATTCCGCGCGTGCCCAGTGCACCAACCGACTCCCGGCCTTCGACGCGGAAGTTGAGAAGCTTCAAGCAGCCCGCTCCCCGAGCAGACCGACACGTTTCAACACGGCATCGAGACGCCGCTCGAGCTCCGGGGTTGCCGGCACCATGGGCAGCCTGTGCTCATTGCTCGCCAGAATGCCGAGCCGTTTCATCATGTACTTCATCGGAATCGGGTTCGTGTCGAAGAACACCGCCTGGTTGATTTCGAAGAGCTGATGATGAAGAGCCTGCGCCGCGGGCAAATCGTTCCGCCAGACGGCGTCGCACAGATCCGAGAGGATCTTCGGCTGCAAATTGCCGACGGCATTCATCAGGCCGCAGGCGCCGACGGCCATCATGGGAAAGCTCAGCTCCTCGAGGCCAACGAAAATCTTGAACTCCGGCCCCAAGGCGGCATGGCACTCGGAGACGAGGGCAAGATCGTTCACGGCGTGTTTCATGCCCACGAAAGTAGGAGACTTCGCACGCAGCTCCTTCAGGGTGTCGATCGTCACGTTGACCGCGGCTCGCCCCGGAATGTGATACACCATCCACGGCAGGCCGGTCATGGAAGCGAGCTCCAGATAATAGGCGATCAGCCCCCGCTGCGGCGGTCGGATGTAGTAAGGAGTCACGATCAACACAGAGTCGGCGCCCGCCCTGGCGGCATGCTCGGTCAACTCCCGGGTTTCCCGCAAGGATTGCGAGCCCGTGGCCGCGACGACGGGAACCTTTTTTGCCGCCACCTGCACAGCGATGTCGACGAGCCGGTTGCGTTCCTCCACCGAAAGCGTAGACGGCTCCGCCGTCGTCCCATTTACCAGAATGCCGTGCGACCCGTTCTTGATCTGGAATGCGACGAGCTTCGCGTAGGCATCGTAATCCACCTCGCCGTTGTGAAACGGTGTCACGAGCGGCGGAATGGATCCTTTGAGTCTGTCGGCTTGGACACTCACGTGGTCTCTCCTGTCGGAACTCACGCGCCTAACTTCGGCACCCGGTGAGTGCCGTGAGCTACGCAAATGTTCTTCGTCTCCATGTAGAAGTCGAAGCTGTAGTCGCCGCCATCACGGCCGATGCCGCTCGCCTTCATACCGCCGAACGGAGTGGGCAGATGCCGGTTGTTCTCGGAATTCACCCAGACCATCCCGGCATCCACTGCATGGGCCATCCGCAGCGCGCGGCCGGAGTCGCCGGTCCAGATATAGGCGGTAAGGCCATAGGGTGTGTCGTTGGCGATCTTGACTGCCTCCGCCTCGTTCTCGAACGGCAGCACCGTCAGCACAGGCCCGAAGATTTCCTCGCGCGCGATGCGCATGGTGATCTTCGCGTGCGTGAGAAGAGTCGGTTGCACGTAGAACCCCGGGTTGAGGCCTTCGGCCCGCCCGCCACCAACTTTGATCTGCGCGCCTTCATCGCGTGCGATCTTGAAATAGCTCACGACCTTGTCGAGATGCCG
>Ga0070680_100003357_pt1 | contig 11947 bp, 7 predicted proteins | sample KBSC73BmetaG_FD_64672 | JGI IMG/M metagenome (GOLD analysis project Ga0070680, IMG submission 64672) | Corn rhizosphere microbial communities from Kellogg Biological Station, Michigan, USA - KBS C7-3B metaG | ecosystem: Host-associated > Plants > Roots > Rhizosphere | place: USA: Michigan...
GTGGGGTCACGCACGCGACGGCATCCTGGTTATGGTCGTAGAGCATGGTTTCGCCACTCCACCCCACGTTCCACCCCGGGGCGATGTACCACAGGCTGCACCTGGAGCAGATTGGCGTCAGCAAATTCCGCGGCCAGCGCTGCAATATCGGCAATGCATGGCCAGCGGCGATGGCTGTCGAGGGCGAGCGCATGGGCCCTCGAATGTGCGCCGCACTCACGCAGGAAGACCAGGTCCTCGATGGTGTCGGCGGGACTGTTATTGCCACTATTCCAGGCATTGACGATTACATCGGTCGCTGCGGACAGGCGGCCATTTTCGCGCGGCATGAAAGCCAACGAATGCGCCGCGCCCCGATGTGTGGGCATCCTGGCGAGGACTTGGCGAAAATCGCGCTCAGCGTCTACATGGCGCGCGAGCAGGCGCAGTGCATTGCCCCGCCAGTAGCGCAGCTCCAGCGCGCACGGAAATCGGCTCGTCGCAATGTCCAGAAAATCGACAGCAGCCGGCGTGAAACCGGACTGCAGGATGCCGATCCCCGACCTGCTGCCGGACATCGGAATTGGCGTGCTCCCAGGAAAGCCTGGTTACCAGCGCCTCGAGTGCCGAAGCGACGCCGGACTCCGTTGCCCGAATAGCGAATTCGTCCCACCAATTCAACTTTCGAATCCACGTGACTCCCTACGGGCCGCCATCGACTCAGGCGGCAAATCGGGCGAGCTCCGGCACGAAAGGCGCGTAGTTGCGCCAACGGCCGACCGAGGTCGAGTAGATCGGTTGGCGGGCTTGCCACACGCTGGCCGATTGCACCGGTGCGCCGCCAGCGTCGTCCGCCTGCGAATCGCGCGGCGGCGCGCCAATGAAGTCGCGCAGTGCCTCCAATGTCGGCCTCGGTTCGCCGACCAGGGTCTCGTAATCGAGCTCAAAGATCGGCAATCGCAGGTTGTGCCGCCAGTGCCACATCAGTGCATCGTGGCCGTCCATGAAGTCCGCGATCCTGTCGAAATCGTAGGCGAAGGCCAGGCCGGGATGCGCAAAATCCTGACTCCATAGCGACAACGCGGTGTCGCGTGGATCGCATCGCAGATGGATCATGCGCGCCTGCGGGAACATCGCCGCGGCAATGTCGAGATACCGGGAATTCAGGGGATCCTGATCGATATACCAAGTGGCCCGCGCATCGTCCTGCGCCGCGAGCATGCGGTACAAGTTGGCTGCCTCTGCCAATACCGATGGGTTCCCCAGATGTCCGCCGGAAATGAGCTGATCGGCGATGAAGCGCAATGCACGAAATCCGCCGCGATCGCGCGCACCGGTTGCGCGCGCGAGGAGGCTCGCGGTCAGCGTGGTACCGGAACGCGGTACGCCCACCACGAACACGGGCACGAGGCTTCGTCGGAAGCAGATTCGGTCACCGCTATGTGATAGTGCGTCCGCGCCTCCACGAATCGGCGCCACACCACGGCGTCCCATGGATGCGCACCATGCACCATCGCGTTTGCCTCACGCAGTCCCCGCGCCGCCGATCTGTAGTCGCCGAGGTTGTTCCGGATCTTGGTCACACCGAATCCCACCGAGCCACGCGAGCGCGCGGAATACGCCGCATTGCGGAAGTGCGCCTCGCAACGCGCGAGGTCCGGATCGGCCGCATCGGTATACCGGCGTGTGTGGGCGAGCGCTGACAGCACATAATGGCGTTCCAGGTCGATGCCGGCGTTCAGCGCAGCCAAGTAGCGCACCCGCGCTACCGCGAAGTTCCCGGATTCGCGCGCCACATGGCCCGCCACTGCCAGCAATTCTGCAGGCGGTGGCGCACGGCAGGCGAGTGCGCCCTCGCAGATTTCGCTCGCAATGCCATGCCGATCGCACTGCCGGAGGAAGTACGTCGCACGTAAGCTCAGGCCTAGTTCGAATTCGTTGGCGGGGCACAATTCGCGCAGGGTCTCCGACGCCGCGTCGAAGCGCCCTTGGCTGCGCAATATTTCCGCCAGCAGCAGCGCCGCGTCTTCGCGCCGTGGCATGGACTCCAAAACTCCGTATAGCTGTTTCGGCTTCCGAGATGCGGCTTTGTTGCCACAGGTCGCGGGCCACTTCGAGTTGTGCGTCAAGATCCAATCTGGACACGGCATATGGCGCGGTCGGCAATCGTACCCACTATCATAGCCAGTCCCTACATCGCCTCATTGCACAATGCAACACTTTTCGATTGGATCCAAGGTCACCAGCAGACGTCGTCTGGAGGTGCAACGATGACTGCGCCACGCCTGCAGGACTTGGACAGCGTCGCGGCCAAGCAGGTCGTGGGCGCCGCTCGAGCCTTGGATCTGGGCCGTCCCGACCAGGCGTCGGCGCAGCTCGCCCAGGCGCTCGCGAGCTACCCTGACCATCCCGAGGTGCTGCGGCTGCACGCCGGCATTCTGAGCATGCGCGGCGAGCATCGTGGAGCGCGCAAAGCGATCGAGCGCGCCGTCGAGCTGCGCCCAGTGGATGCGTTGTACCACAACACGCTCGGCGCCGTGCTAGGAACCGCCGGTGATTTCGATGCTGCCATCCGTGCGCTGCACCGCGCATGCGAACTACAACCCGGTCTTTCGAGCGCCTGGTACAACCTCGGCGTGATGCTGACCCGTTGCGTCCGCAACGACGAAGCCGCCGAAGCATTGCAGCGTGCCGTGGAGCTGGCGCCCGACAACATGGATGCACGCGCGCTGCTGGGTGATTTGTTGCGAATGCGGGGCGACACGGCAGCATCCACTGCGGAATTCCGCAAAGTACTTGCCGATCGACCCTGGACCGGAATGGCTTGGTGGGGACTGGCCGATCTCAGGAACGGAGCCCTGAAAGGCGAAGACTTGGAGCGGATGCGCGCGGCGCTGCGCGACACCCGCGCCACTGATGATGATCGCATCGCCATCGGTTTTGCGTTAGCCAGGGCGCTCGACGAACAAGGCCACTACCGGGAATCGCTGGATGAACTCAAACGTGCCCATGCGATCGCTCGCTTGCGACAGCGCTGGAACGCTTGTGCTTTTTCCGCCAGCATCGACGCTGCCAATGCCGCCTTCGCGCCATTTCCGGCAGGCGCGACCACCGAAGATCTGGGGCACGAAGCTGTCTTCATCGTCGGGTTGCCGCGTTCCGGCACCACCTTGGTCGAGCAGATCCTCGCCTCCCATTCGCAGGTGGAAGGTGCCGGCGAACTGCTCGACCTGCCGCAGGTGCTTGCAGAAGAATCGCGCCAACGGAGCATTCCCTTTCCGACCTGGGTTGCGCAAATGCAACGAGCGGATTGGCAGCGGCTGGGCGAGCGTTATCTGGAGCGCACCGCACATTGGCGTAAACGCCGACCGATTTTCACCGACAAGCTCCCCAACAACTGGATGTATATAGGTGCCATCCGCGCGATGTTGCCAGGCTCGCACATCGTCGTCTGCCGCCGCGATCCGCTCGAAACCTGCTTCTCCTGCTATCGCCAGCATCTCGCAGGAAACGAGTACACCCGCACACCGGAGGACCTCGTCTCGTTCTGGCGCGACTTCGACCGCACAGCTGAGCACTGGGCGCGTCAGTTCCCGAGGCACGAGTACCAGCACGATTACGAAGCACTGCTGACTGAGCCAGAACAGGCGATTCGAAAGTTGCTCGACTTCTGCGGATTGCCGTTTGAGGACTCCTGCCTGCATTTCCATGAAACCACGCGCGAGGTCCGCTCGCCCAGCGCCACTCAAGTGCGACAACCACTACTACAAGCCGATGCCACGCATACGCAACGATACGGTGCACTGCTCGACCCGTTGCGCGCTGAGCTCGGCCTGCCACTTGTCGGAGCATGACACTTGCGCATGATGCGCGAAGTGCAGGGCTGCCTGGCGGCTGCACAAACAGAGGTACTGCACGGCAGGCTTGCCGCAGCGCGAATCATCTTGGCGCAGGCGCTGGCGATCCACCCGACCTCTGTAGAGCTGCGCCGGGCACAGGCGGGCGTGCTCGACAAGAGCGGGCGTCATGCCGATGCCGAAGAGTTGTTTCGGGTGCTGCTGGGAGAGGATGCCGGGGACGCGGCTTCGGCCTTTTCTCTAGCATCCATCCTCAAGAATCGCGGGTCGACGGCTGCCGCAGCCATGGTCATGCGCAGATGCCTCGCCAGCCGCTCGAACAGCGGGGATCCTGATCTAGCGATCCAGGCGATCGAACTGCTGGACGATTGCGACCGCAAGGCAGACGCTGCGGCGATCGCTGCAGCCGCGATCGACGCGAACCCAAATGAGCCGCGCCTGCGCGCCTACGCCGGCATGCTGCAGATGCAATTGGGCGAGTTCGAGCGCGCACGGCGGCATTACTTGTTTGCGTTGCAGTACGACGAGCGTGCCTGGGAATGGCACGTGCCGATCGGCCTTGCTTCCGCGCAGCGTTATGAAAGCTGCGAACATCCTGACCTTACATTGCTGCGCAATGGACTGGAACGCGGAGGCTTGTCTGACAAGGCCTGTGCGGAATTGCACTTCGCACTCGGCAAGGCCCACGACGACTTCGGCGATTACGAGGAGGCTGCGCGGCACTTTCGAGAAGGCAATGCCATTGCGCATCGGCTGACGAAGTGGTCGCGCAAGGCTTGGCGGCGAGCCGTGGAAGCCCGTCTTGCCTCGCCTGCGGGAACGCAGCACGTCCACCCGATGCCCTGCTTCACGCCCGTATTCATCGTGGGCATGCCACGGTCGGGCACCACCTTGTTGGCCGAATTGCTGTCCCGCCATCCGAAGGTCTGCAACCGCGGCGAATTGCCATGGATCGCCAAACTGGCGGGACTTTCCTCGCTGGCCGGGAATCCCGACCGCGCGAGCATCGAAGATGCGGCCGTCACCTACGCCGCGCATTCGCGTCAGGATGACCCCGGCGACGCATGCTGGTTTATCGACAAGCAGCCGCTGAATTTCCGCTACGTCGATTTGATGCTGACGATGTTTCCGCAAGCCAAGATTATCCACTGCCGGCGCAACGAGCGCGATGTCGCGCTGTCGTTGTGGATGCAGTGCTTTCTGGAAGAGGTGCAGGGCTACAGCTACGACTTCGACGACATGGCGCTTGTGATGCACGATTGCGAGAAGCTGATGGGACGATGGCAAGACCGGTGGCCCGACTCCATTCGCACCGTCCGGTACGAAGAGTCGGTGGCCGACTCCCGAGTCGTCGTCGAGTCGCTGGCGGCCTGGATCGGATTTCCGGTTTCTCAAACCGCCACGTCCGCAGCCTCCTCTTCGGCCATCAACACCGCGAGCCTTTGGCAGGTCCGACAACCGGTCCATTCGCACTCGGTCAGACGTTGGACGCGCTACATCGAATGCCTACCCGAACTTTCGCAATTTGCGGACGGCCATCCCCGTTGACCAGTGCCGGGCGCTTGAGCGGCTCAGTGGCCGCCTGCGATCAACCTGCACTGCTCGCGGATTTCGCGAACTTCGCCAGTCCGAGCGCCGATCGCAGCGGATCCAGCAACTCGCCGTAGTTCGCTGCGATGGCGCGGGATCCGTATATTGGCTCGCGCACCTGCGACGAGCTAAGGGTTCGGACACTGCGGCGCGATTCATGCGGGCGGAGGCAAGCCGCGTCGAATGACAGGCCGCAAAAGTCGAGCAACGCACGGATTTCGACTTCCGGGTGTTTGGTAAGCATTTCATAGCCCTGTTGGCGCACATGCGAGGGTTCCCGCTGCGTCCATTGCGCCGCGGCATGATCGAATGCTCGCCAGAAAAGCCCGAGATGTTCGATGTCGTTGGTGAATTCCCAGCCTTCGGGGAAGTACTGCTTGAAACAGGACCAGCCATTCTCGAGCGGGTCACGGCGGCAGACGACAATGCGAGCCCCGGGCAGCATCGCCCGGATGGCACCTAGCGCACGCCAATTGCCCGGCAGCTTGTCAGTTGAACGAGGGCGACGGGCGCGAAAGCTCGCGGTAAGTTCGAGGTAACGCTCGCCAAGGCGCTGCCAGTCCTCGGCGCTCGCGTCCGGGACCCACTCTGGATAACGCCGTTGGCGGCGGGCGGATTCCTCGGTCAGCACCTTCGGCATCGCGGCCAGTTCCCCGGCACCTTCCACCTCCGGATGCGATCCCAGAATATGCTCGACCAGCGTCGTACCCGATCGCGGCAGGCCAACGATGAACACTACCTCGCGGCCAAGCTGCGGATCCACGGCGTGCGCGCACTGGCGACTGAACACTACTTCCGCCTCCCGTTCCTGCGTGCGGAAGCGCTCGACGTCCCACTGCGGCAGCTCGCACTTGCGAAGAGCATTGGCCTTGAGCAGCCTTTGCCAAGCTTCATCGTAGCGGCCCTCCCGCTCGCACGCGACGGCGTAGGCGAACTCGAGGGCAGTCCGCTCTCCGGCCGAGACCGGCCACACATCACCTGACAAGAGATCGCCTATCTGGTCCTTCTCGGCCGTCGTGAGCGGGACTGTTTTGATATCGACCAAGGCGATCCAAGCGGGTGCGAATGCGGGGTCGGCCCTGATTGCTTGCCGGATCAGCTGGGCACCGTCCGCGGCACGTCCGCAAGCGAGGTATGCATTTCCCAGCTTCAACAGGCCCGGTGCGAATTGCGGCGCCAATTGGGCGGCCTTCTCCAGCGGCGCGATCGCCGCTTCCACGCTGCGGTGGGTCAGCAGGTGCTCGCCAAGGTCTGCCCAGGCCAATGCGGATTGGGGAATACGCTCGATGGCACGACGGCGCACGTCAAAGGCGTTGTCGACCTGTCCCGCAGCTTCACTGGTGTGCGCGTACTGCCAAAACGTCACGGCGTCGTCGGGCGCACCGGCCAACGCGGTTTCGAAGTTGGCGAATGCCGCATCGTAATTGCCCATGCTCGCCAGCAGCAGGCCGTACAGCCGGAGTACATCGGGCTGGGCGGGTGCCATGGCCACTGCCGATGACAATGCTTGCTGCGCCCTCTGCATGTCGTTCGCGGTGAGCGCATCGCCTGCACGTTGGATAAGCCGTCGCAACTGCGGCGCCAGACTCGCAAGGCGCTCCTCCACTTTGTCCGCATCCGCAGCGGGGGGCTCAAACAATCGATCACCGAGTCCCACGTCATGTCACCTCGCCGACTGCAGCCGTACGCCCACCGCCGTAGCCCCAGTGCTCCAGCATTGGCTGGACGATCGGCAGCACTTCATCGAAGAAAGCGCGGTACTGCAGCCAGTGGTTTACGCCGCGGGCGTTGATCGGCTCGATCACTTGGGTGTAGCTCGGCGTCTTGATGAAGCCCTTTTCGCGCGCCCGCGCGTCGAAGGAGAGCATTGTGTCAGCATCCGTCAAATCGAGGAAATCTGCGACCCTGCGCACTTGTTCCGGCGTGTTTGCCACGAGGTCTTCATACCGCGAAATCAACAGGTCCGGGTGGAATACCGCGACGTGGTGCAACCAGGTCCGCATTGCAGCCACGTAAGCGCGGGCGAGGTGAACCAGCGACCGACATGCGGCGGCCAACGGCGCCGCACGGAAATTTTGCAAATAGCAGCTCCAGATCACATCGCAGGGGTGCCGCACGGCAAGGATGATCTTGGCTTGGGGAAACAGCCGATGCAGCATGGGCAGCCATAGCATGTTCAGCGGGTTCTTGTCGACGAGACGCACATCCCATTGGCGTGCGATCTTGCGGCAGCCCATGAGCACGTAGCCCTTGCGCAATTCGTCGCAATCGCGCTGATCGAGCTTGGCCAGGTCTTGCGGAACATCGATTCCGATGCCATGAAGTTGGCCGGCCAGGATATTTAGAAACGGCCGCTCATCCATCGACTGTAGGCGCGGATGTGCATCCAGCATCTGCTCCAGTAAGGTGGTGCCTGAGCGGGGAAAGCCCACCACGAACACGGGCGACTGGCTCGCGTCCGGTGCCCGCAACGATGGCCAGTCGCGATAATCCGATTCGCTGACGCGATCGCCGATGCCCGGCAATAATGGCGCATCTGGTTCGAGTAGATGCGAATTGGACGTCCGGACTTCCTCGATCTGAAATCGATGGGCCGTCTCCAGCGCGCCCATGGCAGCCGCCGCATCGCCCAGCCGGTCGCAGGACTTGGCCAGCGAGAAATAAAAGCCGTAATCTTCGGGGTAACGCGGCCCCGCCGTGGTCAGGAGCATTCGCGCACGGCCATATTCGCGCCGACGCATCGCAAGTTGCGATCGCTGCGTTTCCAGCTCACGCCGGACCCATTCGGCATCCGGTGCGGCAGCCAGCATTGCATCGATCCACTCCAGCTTGCCTTCGGCCTGCTCCATACGATTGACGCGCTCGTAAACCTTGGCGAGCAGCAACTGGATTGACCAGTCGGTCGGCTTCCGGGCTGCGAGGTCTTCGAGGATTTCCAGCGCATCCCATTGCTCACTGACCTGGGTTAGCAGATCCGCGAGTTCAAACAGCAGCTCATCGGAAAGTTGCCACTCGCGCCATGGCAGCAGGAGATCGCCGGCACGGACGTCGTGACACGCAATCGACGCGCGCGCAGCATGAATGCGGATCCTCGCAACCTCGGGAGCCTTGTCGCTGGCGCGGAGCAGGACAGCGCGCGCTGCTTGCGGATCGCCCAATTCAAGACACAGCAGGCCGAGTCGTTCCAGCGGCTCTGCTTCATCGGGAGCCGTCTCGATGGCCTTCCGGATGGCTCTGTGTGCACCTTCGACATCACCGGCGCGGTGCAGAGCCGTCGCGTAATTGGTCCAATGCGTGCTGTCCTCCGGAGACAACTCTGTCAACCGCGCGAAGGGTTCCAACGCTTCGTCGAGCCGCCCTCGGCGTTGCAACGTGAGCCCAAACAGCAGCAATACATCCGGCCGATTGCCATCCTGATTCAGTGCCGAGCGGCAATAGCTTTCGGCTTCCTCGAGATGGCCCACCCTCAGTGCTGCAATGATGGGATCGATCACGCTGTCATGGAACATTTCAGCTCGCTGCTCGAACAAAAAAGGGCCGCACGAGGATACCCGTGCGGCCCCGGAGGGTGAAGCAGTCGATCAGATCAGAACTTGACCGTCACGCGAGCCCAGTAGTAGCGCCCGATGGTATCGAAGTCCGCCGGATCGGTGTTCGAGTTCAGCGTCCGGCCCGCCCCGAGGAACGGCGGCTGCTTGTCGAACACGTTGTTCACGCCAGCTTGGACCATGGTATTGATCGGCGCGATGTTGTACCCGACGTTCAGATCGTTGTAGATGTACGTTCCATACCGGCCAACGTTTTCCACCACGCCTTCATTCGCGTAACCATCCATCCGGAACGGACTGCTTCCCGTCATCCGCCAGCCGGCGCTCCATGGACCCAACTGCCAATCCAGAGTGAGCTGCCCGCGAACCCGCGGGAAGAAGCACATGCCACCGGCCGAGAACGGGCAGACCGAGTTCAGCCCCGACCCGAACCAACCCATGACCCCGGCGCCTTGGAATACTTCGTTGGAATCCGTCCCGGGTGCGGTCTGGATCTTGTACTCCCGCATGTAGGTCGCGTTCAGGCCGATGTTGAACTGGCCGAACGCGAACTGCGGCAGGCGATAGTTGGCCGCAAAGTCAACACCACGTACATCGACACGGCCCAGGTTGGCGGTCGGCTGGATCATGCGGATGATCTGGCCAGCATTGGCACCGCCCTGTACGCGGGTAATCAACGGGCAGAATACGGTATTGCCAGCGAAGCACTGGTTCATCACCGTCTGCACGCCCACGGCGGTGATCGTGTTGTTGAGATAGATCCGCCACAGGTCCACGCTCGCGGACAGACCCGGCACGAAGTGCGGCGAGTACACCACGCCGAAGTCGAACGACTTGCCGAGTTCCGGACCCAGCGGGAATCCAGCCGCCTGCGAACCGGAGTTCAATGCGTTCAACTGCTGCGCGTTGTCGGCGTTGACGTCCTTGAACGGACCGGTGGCCGGCACGCCCACGCAAGCGGGATTGCCCGCGTTGGGATTGGCGCCCGTGCCCGCGTAATCACACGGGTCGACCGACAGGAACGGGGCACTGCTGACCGGTGCCTGGAAAATGTCGCTGATGGTGGGAGCACGAAATACGCTGGCAACGGTACCGCGCAACAGCAGGTCTTCAATCGGTCGCCATTCGACACCGACCTTCCAGTTGTTGGTGCTGCCGAAGGTCGAGTACTTGGAGTAGCGGTCGCTCAACGTGATGTTCAGGCCATTGATGAACGGCAGGTCCTTGAGCACCGGAAGGTACAGTTCGGCATACGCTTCCTTGACGTTGTATCCGCCCTGAAGGTGCGCGGAGCACTGGCTGCCGAGCTGGCAACTACCGGTGGCGGGATCCAAGAGGATCGCCTGGCCGACGGTATTGTCCGTGTACTCCTTTCGGTAGGACACACCCGCGGCCAGCTGCGCGGTACCGGCCGGCAAGTCGAACAGGCCACCACTGATGTCGGCGTGCGTGGTGCGCTCGATGCTCCACGTATTGATGAGTCCCGGCGCACGTGCCGATGCCGCACCCAGCACTGCCTGGGCACTCGCCGAGTTGAGGTTGAACGGATCCCAAGGCGTGCAATTCGGGATGATAGTCCCGAGATCACCCGCAGTACTCACGCACACGACTTGGCCGGTCGACGGGTCCATCATCGACGGGTTCGCAATGCCTGGCAGGATCGCGGCCTGATTGGGCAGATTGATCTTGGTGTTGACGGTCGAGACGTGGCCGTAGTCGTATCCCACGTCCCACGTCCAGTTCCGGTCCATGATATTGAAGTTACCGCGGAAGCCGGTGAAGATCTGATCAGTGGTGTTGTTGTTCTTCGAGATTCGATTGCCGACCGGGGCCATGCGCAGGCGCAGGTCCGCGCCACTGGGCGAGAAGTCGATGCCGAACGGGTTGTAGTAGTTGTCCTTGGAGACTTCCAGCGCGCCCACGGTCAGTGCACCGAATACGGCCGGGGCCAACTGGGCACTGGAACTGGTCTTGTTGTGGTACACCGTCCCGTAGAAGTCGATATTGTCGGACAGGTGGTAGACGCCCTTGAAGAACGCATTGGTGCGTTCGTTCGGGGTGTAGATGTAGTTGACCGTGGAGAAGTTGTATGCATCGGCCGCGGTTCGACAGTGGTAGTCGGCCGAGGTGGTCGGACTGGTGGATGCACTGAATGCGGACTCGTTCAGTGACAAGGTGGTGCCGGTCGGGCAACCGAACTGGGCGGCGAGCGCCGCGTTGCCTTGACCCAAGATGACGCTGTCACGCAGGTTGTAGCTCGTGCCGGCATACACCTCGCGCGTCGGACCACCATTGGCAGACGTGGTGGCGGTTTCCACCTGGTTCGAAAATGGGCGGTTCGACTGCATGATGGCATCGAACTTGTTGTAGCTGATGCCGGCGAGGATGCTGCCCTTGTCCGAAGTTTGTCCGAACACGAAGCTGCCGCCCTTGCGCGCGCCATCGTCATGGTCGGAAATGCCGTAGTTCAACGAGAACTCGGCGCCCTGATAGTTGGACTTCAGGATGAAGTTGACGACGCCGCCGATCGCATCGGAGCCGTAAATGGCCGATGCGCCCGAGGTCAGCACCTCGACGCGTTCTACCGCGGCCACCGGGATGGTGTTCAAATCCTTGTTGTTGATGCGCTGGCCGTCGACCAGGATCAGGGTACGACTCTGGCCAAGGCCACGCAGGCCGATCAAGGTCGAACCGCTGCCGCCACCATTGTTGACAGACGGGTTCTGCAGACCGCCGGTGACCACCGGCAACTTCTGGACCACGTCACCCAAGGTCAGTGCGCCGGTCGCGGCGATCTGCTGAGCGGTGACGGCAACCACGGGGTTGTCGGTTTCCAAGTCCACGCGGCGAATATGCGAACCCGTGACCACGATGGTCTGCAGGGTTTGCGGGTTGTTCTGGTCGTTCTGCGTCGTGGTGGCGTTCTGCGCGAAGGCAGTACCGGCAACCCCCACGGCAGCGACGGCACCCAGC
>Ga0070680_100003360_pt1 | contig 11942 bp, 15 predicted proteins | sample KBSC73BmetaG_FD_64672 | JGI IMG/M metagenome (GOLD analysis project Ga0070680, IMG submission 64672) | Corn rhizosphere microbial communities from Kellogg Biological Station, Michigan, USA - KBS C7-3B metaG | ecosystem: Host-associated > Plants > Roots > Rhizosphere | place: USA: Michigan...
GTGCAACCGAAAAAGCGGGCGGCGTAATCAAGACGAGTTGGAATTTGAAAGCCGCTCTTCGGAGCGGCTTTTTTATTCAGCCGCATCCGGCTTCTTCTTCCAGCGCGCGGCGGCGGCGTTGTCCTTATCCTGCGCCTCGATCCAGTGTCCGCTGGTTTTGCTTTCGACCTTTTTCCAGAATGGCGCGCGGCTCTTCAGATAGTCCATCAAAAATTCGGCGGCTTCGAACGCCGCCTGCCGGTGGGTGGAGACGGTCGCAACGAAAACGATGGTTTCTCCTGGCTCGATGCGCCCCGTGCGATGCACGACGCGGACACCAAGAACAGGCCAGCGCGACTTCGCCTCCTCGATGTGACGCCCGATCTCAGCTTCCGCCATGCCGGGATAGTGTTCGAGAAAGAGCGCTTTGATCGGCGCACCGTCTTCCTCGCCGCGGCAGATGCCGGAAAAGGTCACCAGCGCGCCGGCGTTTTGCAGGCGCGCGAGTTCCGCCGCCTCTGTAGCGGGATCGATCGGCTGCGTCGCGATGCGGACGGTCATAGAGGGATATTACCTGCTTTGCAGCGGAATTTCAGCCCGCTATTGCGATCCTGCCGGCCTTTATGACCGGCCTTGTCCCGGCCGGATATTTTCGTACTTGACAGCTTTTTCGATATAGGATTATATTCATGACGTCCCGCGCCATGAGGGGCGTGTCTGCAGACATGCGTTCATGCGGCGCGGGACCGGCGCCCGCTGCTGCGGCTTGTAACCGCAGGACCGGGACGCTCGAAGGAACCGTCCGCGGGCATGTGACAGACCCGCTGCCATTCTTGGCTGGACGGGGACTGGGCCGGGCGGAGAGATTCCGCCCGCGCAGGAGCTTTAATCCTCTCCCAAGGAGGATTCCTTCTGCGTCCCGGGAGGCGAGAGCCGCCCGGCAAGGCAAGAGCCTTCGTCCCCGGAAGTGCGGCCCCGAGCGAAAAACCGCCGAACTGGAGCGCTGCGAAGCGCGCCTCCCGCAAGGGAGGACAACGAAGGCCCGATTGCGCCCAGCGGCGCTCCGGTCCCTCGCTTCTCAATGCTCCGGACGGGAGAAAATCCCGGGCGCGGAGACGATGGTGCTTGTGGGGATGAAACCTTCCCTCGAGACTCGCGCTTGTCCGACGCTACCCGCCCGTCATCGGTGGGAAAAACGCGATCTCGCGCGCGCTACCGAGTTTCGTGCCGGGCTGTACATGCGTCTTGTCGAGCGCAACGCGAACGACCTTCGGGTTGCCGAAGGCAAGCGCATATTCCTCGCCCTTGCCGCGCAGCCACTCGATCAAATCGGAGGCGGTGACGACCGAAGCGGGCAATTCGAGTTCTTCCTCGGCCTTGCCGATCCGTTCGCGAATCCAGGCGAAATACAAAACTTTCAATGTCATCTCACCAGATGCCGCGCACCGGCGCGGAAATAATCGAAGCCGGTATAGAGCGTGAGGATTGCCGACACCCAAAGCAGCGAAAGCCCGATCAGCGTTGTCTCGGGAAGGATGCGGTCGCCGGCTTCGCCCGCAAGCAAAAAGCCGACCGCAAGCAGCTGCATGAAGGTCTTCCACTTGCCGAGCTGCGAGACCGGCACGCTCACCCGCAGCTCCGCGAGATATTCGCGCAGGCCGGAAACGAGAATTTCGCGGCACAGGATGATGATCGCCGCCCACAGCGACCAGCCCTTGATCGTGCCGTCGGCCGCGAGCATCAGGAGACAAATGCCGACCAGAAGCTTGTCGGCGATCGGGTCGAGCATCCGTCCGAGCGTCGAGAGCTGGCCGAAACGGCGCGCATACCAGCCATCGACGAGATCGGTGATGGCGGCCCCGATAAAAATGCCGAGCGCCGCCCAGCGCAGCCAATAACCGCCGCCGAAAATCGCGTACCAAAAGAGGCACGCCGCGATCACGGGCACCGCGGCGATGCGCGCATAGGTCAGCAAGTTCGGCACCGCGAAAACATACTCGGCGCCGGCGGCCTTAATCCTCGAATTCGACACTTGATCCATCGCGTCCTTCGCGGCGGTCAAAAAACATCTTCAGGCGGTGGGGTCAATGTTAGCACATTTGGACGGCGGCGCTTTCAGCCATTTGCATGAAAAAAGTCGTAGATTGCCTGCGCGGTCGCCGCGCTGATGCCTGGAACCTTTTGCAGATCCGTGACGCTCGCGCTTTCCACCGTCGCGAGCGTGCCGAAGTGCCGAAGCAAGGCGCGCTTGCGCGTCGGGCCGACGCCCGGAATTTCCTGCAAGCCGAGCGTCGCGATGTCCCTCTTGCGGCGGCCGCGATGCGAACCCACTGCGAAGCGATGCGCCTCGTCGCGCAACCGCTCGACAAAATAGAGCACCGGATCGCGCGGCGGCAGCCGAAACGGTTCGCGTCCCTGCATATGAAACGTCTCCCGCCCGGCGTCGCGGTCGACGCCTTTGGCGACGCCGAGCATCGGCACGTTTTCGATGCCGAGTTCTTTCAGCGTTTCGCGCGCGGCCGAGAGCTGCGGCTGTCCGCCGTCGAGAACGACGAGATCGGGCCAGGGAGAATCCGGATCGTCCGGACCGCGAGGCGCTTCGTCCTGCAGCCGCTTGAAGCGACGGCGCAATACTTCGCGCATCATGCCCATGTCGTCGCCGGCGGCGATGTCGCCCTTGATGTTGAATTTGCGGTACTGGCCTTTTTCGAAACCGTCGCGGCCCGCGACGATCATGACGCCGACGGGGTTGCTGCCCTGGATGTGACTGTTGTCGTAAACCTCGATCCGGCGCGGCGGCGCTTTCAGGCCAAAGGTTTCGGTGAGCGCTTTCAGAAGCCGCATCTGCGACGAGGATTCCGCGAGCCTGCGGCCGAGCGCGGAGCGCGCGTTCATCAGCGCGTGTTCGACCAGCTCGCGCTTCTCGCCGCGCTGCGGCACCACCACTTCCACGCGATAATCGGCGCGCGTCGAAAGCGCTTCGGCGAGCAGCTCGCGATCCCCGACATCGTGCGACAGCAGCACGCAAGCGGGAGCGACCCGGCTTTCGTAGAACTGCGGCAAGAAGCCTTCGAGCACTTCGCCCGCCTCGAGCGAACGGTCGGCGCGCGGATAATAAGCGCGGTCGCCCCAGTTCTGGTAATTGCGGATGAAAAACACTTCGATACAGGTAACGCCACCCTGCTGGTGCACGGCGAAAATATCGGCATTCGCCGTCGAGCGCGGATGCACGCCCTGATGCGATTGAATCGTCGAGAGCGCCTCAAGCCTGTCGCGCAGCGCCGCCGCGCGCTCGAAATCGAGCGTGTTCGACGCCTTTTCCATTTCCTCGGCGAGCATCTCCTTCACCGCCGTGCTCCTTCCCGACAGGAATTCCCGCGCCTCGTTGACCAGTTCGTTGTAATCGTCGAGCGCGATCTCGCCGGTGCAGGGCGCGCTGCAGCGTTTGATTTGATGGAGCAGGCACGGGCGCGTGCGGCTTTCGTAAAAAGCGTTCGAGCAGGAGCGGAGCAGAAACGCGCGTTCGAGCGCGTTCAGCGTCCGGTTCACCGCGCCCGCGGCGGCAAACGGGCCGAAGTAATCGCCTTCGCGATTGCGCGCGCCGCGGTGCTTCAGAATTTGGGGCGCGGCGTGATCGCGGGTGATCAGAATATAAGGAAAGGATTTGTCGTCGCGCAAAAGCACGTTGAAGCGCGGCGCGAAGCGCTTGATGAGATTAGCTTCGAGCAAAAGCGCCTCGGTTTCCGTCGCGGTGGAGACGAATTCCATCGAGACGGTCGCCGCGATCATGCGGCTGATGCGATTGGTGTGCCCTTGGCCGCGGGTGTAGCTCGCGACACGCTTCGCGATATTTTTCGCCTTGCCGACATAGAGAACGGCGCTTTTCGCGTCGAGCATACGATAGACGCCGGGCGTTGACGGCGCGAGCTTGTGAAAGCGCTGAATCGCGGCGGCGCCGGTCGCGACTTTTTCCGCCGCCGGTTCCTCTTCGATCTCGACTTCGCTTTCGATATCGATCGGCGTCTCGGACTCGGCGTTCTCTTCCGTGTCCGTTCTGATTTCCGTTTCGGGATCGACGTCGAGCCGCTTTCTGTCCATTCGTCAGCCGTTGCTTGAAAAAGCTAAGAGGCGGAAACCAATTATCAAGAATTCGCCTCGCTTTCGCCGGGTTCTGAACCCGGCCACGCCTTTCATAAACGCTTTGTTATCCAAGACTCGAAAGAGAAACGCGTTTTGCCGCCCGAAAACAAGACGCAATTATCCTAAAAGTTTAAGCTTCTCGGCGATGGGGTCGATCGCAAGATCGATGAGATGTGGAGGCCAGTTATGAAAAAGCTGCTCTTGGCAGCGGGCGCCCTTGTGGCGACCGCGCCGCCGCTTCTTGCGGGCGATCTGCCGTATCAGCGCAACAATTATTATCAGCCGGCGCCGGCCGCGCCGCTGTTCAACTGGACCGGTTTCTATGTCGGCGGAAACGCCGGCTATAGCTGGGGTTCCGCCATCGGCGGCGATCCGAGCGGCGTCATTGGCGGCTTTACGGCCGGCTATAACTATCAGTATTCGCCCAACACGGTGCTGGGCGTTGAGACCGACATTGCGTTTTCGAACGCGGACGATTCGCATGGCGGCCGGAAATTCGAATCCGATTATATCGGCACCTTGCGCGCGCGCCTCGGCTATTCCGTCGGCAATGTGATGTTCTATGGAACCGGCGGCGCCGCCTACGGCAAGGGCGAATTAACCACCGGCGGTCTCACGAGCGAGCAGACGCACTGGGGCTGGACGCTCGGTGCCGGCGTCGAAGCGATGCTGACGCAGAACGTCTCCGCCAAGTTCGAATATCTCTATGTCGACCTCGGCGACAAGAACTACGCCACGCTCGGCGGGCCCGTTAACGTCGGATACACCGCGAATCTTCTGCGTGGCGGCGTGAATTACAAGTTCTGACCGATTTGATTCGGATGCGAAAAATTTTCGCAACGAGTCGGAACGGATTGCGTGGCAAAATGTTGGAGGTTTGCTGACACATTCGCGCCATCATTCGTCGGTGTGTCGCACGACTTAAGGTGGAGGGAACCGGCGAGAATCCATACGGCGCAAGGATTCATTAAATCTCTTCACCTGTTGCGGATATGTCACCGTTTTCGCGGTGACGAGCCTTAAAGAATTTCGATCCAATGAAACAACGAACGATGTGGAGTTCATCCATGAAGAAATTTCTGCTCACGGGCGCGGCGCTTGCCGTTCTCGCCGTCGCGACCCCCGCGCTCGCCGCCGACATGGCCGTGCGCGGACCTGTCTATAAGGCGCCCGCCGTGGCTCCACTGTTCAACTGGACCGGCTTCTATGCCGGCGGTCACGTCGGCTACGGCTGGGGCGACGCGAGCGGCGTCGACACCAACGGCTGGTTCGGCGGCGGCCAGATCGGCGTGAATTACCAGTTCGCCCCGAACTGGGTGTGGGGCGTCGAAGCCGATGTCTCCGGCGGCCAGATCGACGGCGGCAATGCGGCCACGGTCGGCCGCTTCAAGAACGACGTGTTCGGCACTGCGCGCGTTCGCCTCGGCTACACGGTCGATCGCACGATGGTTTACGGGACCGGCGGTCTCGCCTGGGCCGACTCGAAGGCGACGCTCGGCGCCGCCAGCGACAGCCAGACGAATATCGGCTGGGCGCTCGGCGCGGGCATCGAATACGCCTTCGCGCCGAACTGGAGCGCGAAGATCGAGTACATGCACGCTGACTACGGCAGCGACAACTACCACATCGTTCCGACCACCAAGATCGATTACAAGACCGATACGGTGAAGCTCGGCGTGAACTATCTGTTCAACTCCGGCGGCCGCTGGTAACCGGACGACATTGCAACGAAAAAGCCCCGGGATTTCCCGGGGCTTTTTTTAATTCCTCAGTGCGGCTTGGTTTCGGCGAAGGAAGGCACCTTGGCGGCGAATTCTCCGAGCCACTTCACCAGCTTCGGATGGGCTTTTCGCCAGGCGCCGTCGAAGCGGAAATCGAGATAGCCAAGCGCGCTGGCGAGCGCGATATGGCCGACATGCGGCGTCGACACGATCGCGGGCGGCGCCTCTTCGAGAAAAGCGAGCGCGCGGCTCATTTTGTCCGACTGGTGCTCGATCCATTTCGGCTCGTGTTTTTCAACCGGGCGAAAGCGGTTTTCGTAAACGCGCAACACGCCGGCATCCATGATGCCGTCGGCGAGCGCCTGCAGGCGCAGCGCTTCGAAACGCTCCTTGGTGGAAGCAGGGATGATCTTTCCGCCGCCGGCGAGATGATCGAAATATTCCAGGATTACGCGGGAGTCGAACAGCTTGGTGCCGTCTTCGAGAATGAGCGTCGGGATCTTCCCCAGCGGATTCTGCTTGCGAACGCTGTCGTTCGGATCGAGGGTATCGCTCGGTTCCTGCCGGATCTTGTCCATGAGGCCGAGGATGTTCGCCGCCATTCGAATCTTGCGGACGAAGGGAGAGGTGGTTGAGGTTCGCAGAATGAGCATGATGACTTCCGTCGTGAGGCCGATAGAACTGGCTTTTCCTAGGCTATCCGCCGGACGGTGGGAAGGCTTTTCGGCGGGATAGATTGTTGCGGATGCGAACCTAACGCGCGAGCCAGTCAAGACGAGATTTTCCTCCGCTCGCGTTGCCGAGCGTCCGGACAAGGACGGGGAGGATCGTTTTTAATTCGTCTTCCAATGGCCAGGGCGGGTTCACGATCGCGATAGCGCAGGCATGCAGCGCCTCGTTTTTGGGCTGCCCGCCGACGTCGAATTCAGCGCGCAGGATTTTTGGAATTTGCAACCCAGCTATGCGCCGCTCGAAGAGGCGGACCTGCTCGCGATCCTTGATCGGGTACCAGAGGAGATAAATGCCCGAGGCCCAGCGGCGGCAGGCTTCCTGCAGACCATCCGCGAGCCGCCCGAATTCGTCCGGCTGTTCGAACGCCGGATCGATCAGCACGACGCCGCGCCGCTCCTTCGGCGGAAGGTAGGCCTTGAGGGCGGTCCATCCGTCGATTTCCGCGGTCTTCGCACGGCGATCGCGGCCGACATTACGGCGAAGCGATGCGTAGTCGTCGGGATGCAGTTCGCAGAAAATCATCCGGTCCTGTGCACGGCAAAGACCCTGCGCGATCGCCGGAGAGCCGGGATAGGATTTGATAGCGCCGCGATTGCCCTCGCGCATGAGATCGAGATAAGGCGCAAGTAATTCGCCGGCCGCGCCGCTGGGCGGATTTTCCGTCAGCCGGCCGATGCCGGCGCGCCATTCGCCCGTCCGGCTCGCTTCATCTCGCGTGAGATCGTAGCGGCCGATGCCGGCATGGGTGTCGATGACGCGAAAGGGCGTATCTTTCCGGCCGAGATGAATGAGCACGCGCGCGAGCACGCTGTGCTTAAAAACATCGGCGAAATTGCCGGCATGAAAGGCGTGGCGATAATTCACAGCGACATTCTTCGGAAAATTGCCTTGAATTTTAACTTAAAAGCGCGGCGGCGCGTTCAATCGCGCTTCAAACATCGCTCTTAACCTGCCGGGAGCCGGTAGAGGAGACGAGCGATGTTCCGAGTGTGCGCGATCGTGCTGGTCGCCTACAACTGCGGCTATCCGGGGCTTGCGAGCGTCCGTCCTGCGGCTTTCGACCAGCCGCTCACCAGCTTTCATAACGAGGTGAACGCGGCGGTCCTTGAGGCCGTCACCGGCGCGCGGATCGCCGGCGAAAAAGTTCTGCTCATCGCCAGCAACGGCGCCGAGCGAGCAAAGCAGGAACTCGCCGGCAATTTCACGGACACCCGAAAGAATTGAGCTTATCCGCCGCGAACCGGCGGCATCACGATCTGCGGGCTGCGGCAGGCGTGGCGGTCGGTTTCGGGGCAGGCGCGGAATTTCAAATCCTTGCTCATGCAGACACGCACTTCGCGCAGCCGGCGCCGGTCGCAAGTGACCGCGACCATATCGTCGGCAAGCCCCGGATTGGCTTCGACGAAGGCGCGCTCCACTTCGCCGGGCGAAACCGTGAGATAGTCGTTGATGAGAACGAAGCGGGCGGGGATTTTCACGCGCTCGCTCGCGCGGCGCACGGTCTTGAAATATTCCTCGCCGCTCAATCCCGAGCAGGTGCCGTGGGTTTTCCACTCGTGCAGCACGAGGCCGTAAGCGGGCATGATGTCGGTCATCGAGCGGATCAGCTCGCGGTCGATCCACGGTGCCTCGCCGCAGTTGCGCGGGAAGCCGCGCTCATATTGCGGCCAAAGGCCATGCACGACGAAGGCGAAGGGGCGGCCGCGCTTGCATTGCTCGTCGCTGCCACGCCGATCGCCGTTCGTTTCGCAAAACGACGGCGACCAGGAGAGCGACAGAACATAGAAATCGAATTCGCCCGGCGTTCCCTGCTGGCCGCCGCGGTGGCGCGAGCGGGCATCCGCATCCTGCGTGAGAACAAGCGCGGCGAGTGCGATAAGGGCGATGGCGAACGCGCGCTTCATAGAGTCCCCGATTTTTGGAAATTTACGGCAGCGCCATCTTGCAGCGGGGCGAATAGGCCATGTTGCGGTCATAGCCCCGGACGCACCATTCGACGCCCCAAACGGCGCCGGCAAAGCCCTGGTCCTCGATGATCGAATAGTTCGTCACCGTTTCGGTGCCGTCATTCATCAGCGTCTTCACCTGGCAGAAGCGGCGCGGGATTGCGCCTTCGCCCCACGGGCGGAAGGCGACCTCGCGCACTTCGCCGAAACCGGCGATCCGCAGCCGCGGATCCCAGAAGCGGATTTCCTTCGCCCAGAACTTGAAATTGATTTTGGCGAGGACGAACGGATTGTCGCAAGCGGGCAGCCACGCATCGTAGCGCGGGCCGATGAGTCCGAAATTCATTTCCAGCCAGCTCGCCGATTGCGCGGGCACAGCGGCGGTCGCCGCGGCCAAAGCCAGAGCCCAGCCCGCCAATCGATTGCGCAATTTCATGTGTCGTCCCCGTGTTCTTGCGGGGACGATGCGGCGGGCGAGAGCAGGGGTCAAGTGCGGCGAATAGAGGGTTTCAGCCACATTCTTTTCCCGCTTGCGCCGCCTCGCGGGGATAACTAGTTTGCGTCGATCCCGCACGATTTGCCGCCCGGAGGCTTCATGTTCGTCCTCGATTCCCGCAAAGAGCGTCTTGTCATCCTGCTGCTGACCGTTGCGATGGCAGCGACGCGGATCGAGCATTTCGGCATCAACCGAATCGCTCCTGATGCCTCGACGGCGATCTTTTTCCTCGCGGGACTTCTGATCGGCAATCCGCTCTGGCTCGTTGTGTTTCTGGCCGAAGCGCTCGCACTCGACGTGACCGCGATCCAGGCGGTGGGCGTGAGCGCCGCCTGCATCACCTTCGGCTATTGCATGATGATCCCCGCATATGCCGCGCTGTGGTATGCGCCGCGCGCGCTGCGGGCGGATTTCAGCCCGAGCCTGTTCGGTTTCGCGAAGCTCGCGCTGGCTTGTGCCGCGGGCCTCGCGGCGTTCTTTGTGTTTTCGAATATCGGCTATTACTTCGGCGGCGGATATTCCGCGTCGCTCGGCTTTGCCGAATATGCGCGGCGCGTCTCGCGTTACTTCCCGTATTATCTGGAGGTCACGCTGCTCTATAGCGCCGCCGGCGTCGTAATCGCGGCGGCTGCCGCTTATTTCGCCGGACATCTCCGTTTCGCTTCGCGCTGAACGGCGGCGTCATCTCGCCTTCATAAGTGGCATTTAATTCCGCGCACAACTTCGGTGCATGGATACAACCGGCGTTTTCCCCGCCAATCGCAGCGGGTTGCCGCATGGTTTTCGCTTTCCCGCCGAAAGACTAGAATCGATTCGACATCGCGGCCGGATACCCCCAGGCGCGGCGATGGCTGATCCCACGGGGCTAATGGAGTGAGGTTCATGTCGGGAGCAATGATCAACCTGATTATCCAACTGATCTCGGGCGCGGTAGGCGGCAATGTCGCAGGCTCGGCGATGAAGGATTACAATCTCGGACCGCTCGGCAATTCGATCGCCGGCATTATCGGCGGCGGGATCGGCGGGCAAATTCTTTCGCATTTTTCGCCAAGCATGGCGCAGGCTGCAACGACGCTCGATTGGGGCGCGATCATCGGCCAGGTCGCGAGCGGCGGCGTCGGCGGCGCGATCCTGATGGTAATTGTCGGGATGTTGAAGGGTATGATGGCGAAGTAATTTCGCCGACATCAATTGCACACGCCCTCTCCCCTCAAGGAGAGGGCGTTTTTACAGGCGCCGCTCAATCGGGAATTTCACAATGATGCGAAATTTCACCATCGCTTCCCTCGCGCTTTCGCTCCTGCTCGCGCCGGTTGCGGCGCCCGCCCAAACGGCATCGAAACTCGAAACCCTGATGCAGGCGAGCGGCTACAAATCGGCGGTGAAAGTGAACGATGCGACCTGGACGCTCGATTTCGCCGGCAAGCAGATCCCGAAATTCAAGGTGGTCGTGACCGCGACCGACAAGGACGCGAGCGGCATCATCACGGCGCTCGCCAACCCCGCCGCCAAGGACCAGCTTCCGCGCAACCGCGCGAATCTGTCGGCGGCCATGATGAAGGCCAACGGCGACTTCGATTACGTCAAAATCGGCTTCGACCAGGACGGCGACATTTTCGTGCGCGCGGACATTCCGCCGAGCGCGGACCTCGCCTCGTTCAAGACAGTGGTCGAGCAGGTCGCGGCCGCGGCCGACGAATTCTACGGCCGGGTGAAATCGCTCCTGCGCTAGTAGCAGCGCAGGATCGTCACCGTCGTTTCGCCGCCGCTGCTCGCGGCGACTTTCACATGATCTGCCGCGCAAACATCCTTGCTGTTTTCGACCGTGCGGATGACCGGCCGCACGATGCGCGGCGGCAGAGGCGGCACGTCATTCGCGTCGTCCACGTACTGGTCGGTGTTGAGATAGTTGCTGAGCGCGTAGTCGCTGTAGCCGTAATCGCTATAGCCATAATCGCTGTAGCCGTAGTCCCAGAACCCAAAATCGTTGCGATGATGGTGACGGCCGCCGTGATGACCATGATGGCGGTGCATCGCGAGATGGCGTCCCGCGAGCGGGCCGATATTGCGCGCAATGGGATGACCGCGGCGTGCGAGCGGGCCGATATTGGGCCGGAGCGTGGCCCGAAAGGAACCGCGGGCGGAAACGCCATGCCCGCCGCCGCTACCCTTCGCATCCAATGGCGTTGCGAGCAGCATCGAGGCGATGCCGGCGCCCAAGACGACCAGCGTCGCGCAAGCGAGTTTCTTCATTGCGGTACACTCCCTGTCCCGTGAGCGCCGGAATTTCTGGCCCCGATTCCGTGCGCCCTTGTGCCGCAGGCGGAATCTAGCGCGGCGGGAGCGAAGTGTCGATTCAGCTCGTTTTTCGCGGGGAACCAAAGCCGCCAACCGGCGTTGGTTCGCCGGTTCGACGGGAGGTTTCCATGCGCCTCTATGCCCCGGAATTCGCGGCCCTTGCCGGCATTATGTTCAGCTTCGCGCTGATTTTGTTGATCGCCTTCGGCTAAGGCGTCTATTTCCGCTTGCGCCCGGCTTTTTTCTTCGCGGATTTCGCGCGGCGTTTTCTTTCGCCTCGCCGTATTTCATGCCCTCGAATTTCAAGCCGTCCGGGTCGAGGAAAAACACGGCGTAATAATCGTCGTAATATTCGCCGGCAGGATCGACGATCGCGATGTCTTTTTTCTTGAGATGCCGTTCCAGCGCGTCGACGTCTCTGCGGTTCTCGAGTTGAAATGCGTAATGGTGGATGCCGACATTTCCGAATCGATAAGGATGCCGTTTGCCTTCCGCGTCCGCCTGCATGATCCAGATGCGTGTCTTGCCGTCGGTCCAGCCGACGGCCTCCTCATATTCGTCGAGGAGCTTGAAGCCGAGAAATTTCAGGACGTAATCGTAAAACGCGCGCGATTTTTTCAGATCGCTGAC
>Ga0070680_100003362_pt1 | contig 11936 bp, 11 predicted proteins | sample KBSC73BmetaG_FD_64672 | JGI IMG/M metagenome (GOLD analysis project Ga0070680, IMG submission 64672) | Corn rhizosphere microbial communities from Kellogg Biological Station, Michigan, USA - KBS C7-3B metaG | ecosystem: Host-associated > Plants > Roots > Rhizosphere | place: USA: Michigan...
CGATCACTCATGCCCGGCGCATCGGGAAACGTCAATGTGTCGCCGCGCGCGACTCGCCAGTGACCGGCGTAGGGAAGCGAATAGCGCGCTAACCGGTCGAATTGATGGCCGGAGCAGGGGTTGGGGGGCTTACAGGCGCCAATCAGTCCGGCTAACAACAGGAGACGCTTCAATGCTCACCGATCATTGGCCATTGATCATTGTTCATTGATCATTGTGTTGTGTCCCTCGCCACGCTGTCCGCTCGAAGAATCTTGGCGTTGGTCGAATCGGCCGCCCGCATCGCGTTGCCCACCGCGCGGGCATTGGGAATCTTCGAGTTCGCGAGGATGCTGTCCCGCTGCCGCTCAGTGAGGCTGTCGGTCGCTTGATCGGATTTGCCTGAGCCACAAGCGGTTAGCGCAATGACCAACACGGGAAAAAATAATTTCATAGATTGGCTCCGGTTGGTATACAATAACCCTTTTTGGAGCTCTCATGCGTCGCGTCTCGCTCGCTGCCGTGCTCCTGTTGCTCACGTCCTGTAGCCGTCCATCCCTCACTGATCGGCTCGTGAACGGGACGTGGGTCGACCTCACGTATCCCTTCGATTCCACGACCATCTATTGGCCCACGGCGCAACCGTTTCACCTCACCGTCGTCTCCGCGCGGCGCATGCCCGGCGGCTGGTACTACGCGGCCAACAACTTCACCGCCGCCGAACACGGCGGCACGCATTTGGATGCGCCCGTGCATTTCGTGGAAAAGAAGCGGAGCGCGGACCAGATCCCGCTGAGCCAGCTTCTGGCGCCGGCGGTCGTGATCGACGTCAGTCATCAAGCGGATTCGAGCGCCGACTATCGCGTGCATCAGTCCGACATCACCACGTGGGAAGCGGCCCATGGGGACATTCCGCGGGGCACGATCGTCCTCTTCCGCACCGGGTGGGGCAAGCGCTGGCCCGACCGCACGCGCTACCTCGGCACCACCAAGACCGGAACGGCGGGGGTGGCCGAGCTGCACTTTCCCGGCCTCGATCTGGACGCGGCGCGTCTCCTGGCGCGGCGCCAGGTCGCCGCGGTGGGCATCGACACGCCGAGCATCGACTACGGCCAGTCGACCACGTTCCAGGTGCATCGCCGGCTGTTCGCCTCGAATGTGCCGGCATTTGAAAACGTCGCGAATCTCGAACAGCTCCCGGTGACCGGTGCGTTCGTCGTCGCGCTTCCCATGAAGATCAAAGGTGGGAGCGGCGGTCCGCTAAGGATTGTGGCGCTGCTGCCTTAGGCGGGCAGCCCTTTGCGCAGCACGTCCTCCATCACCTCGCAGAAGCGATCGACTTCGGCGAGCGTCGTGTAGACGTTGGGCGTGATCCGCAGGCAGTTGAATTCCGGATGCGCGATCGGCGTCACGATGATGCGATGATGGTCGTACATGAACGCCGCGAGCTTCCCGACATCGAGTGCTCCCGGCGTGAATGACGCCAGCCCGCACGACTGTGCGGGATCGTACGGCGTCAGGATCTTCACACCGGGCAGGCGCTCCAGGCGTTTGGCCCAGCGGTCGCGCAGGAACCGCAGCCGCGCCGCCTTCCGCTCCGACCCGATGCCCTCGAGGAAGTCGAGCGCCTCGACAATGGCGTTGTGATTCGCAGCGGGATGGGTCCCGATTTCTTCGAACTTCCGGATGTTCTCGTTCATCTCGGGCGGTGCTGCCATCATCGGCCAGATCTTGCCGATCTTGGTGCGCCGCACGTAGAGGAAGCCCGTGCCGATCGGCGCCGTCAGCCATTTGTGGAGACTGGTGCCGTAGTAGTCGCAGTCGAGATCGTCGCGCTTGAAGGGAAACTGCCCGTACGCATGCGCCCCGTCCACGATGACCTCGATGCCTTTCGACCGGCCGAGCTGGGCGATCTTCTTGACGGGGAAGATCTGCCCCGTGAGGTTCGTGATGTGACAGACGTGGATCACCCTGGTCCGCGGCGTGATGGCTTCCTCGATGCGGCGCGCCAGATCGTCCTGTGATGGCGGCGGGACGGGGAAGGTGATCTGCTTGAGCACGATGCCGTCGCGCCGCTCGCGCTGCTTCCACGTCGTGATCATGCGCGGGTAATCCTGCGTCGTCGTCAGCACTTCGTCACCGCGCTCCAGCGGCATGCCGAGCTGCACGATCTCGAGCGCTTCGCTCGCGTTACGCGTGATCGCCATCTCTTCCGGATCACAGCCGAAGCTCACCGCGAGCCGGCGGCGTACCGCTTCGATTTCCGGCTCGAGCCAGGCCCACATCGTGATCGCCGGCGCCTGGTTCGAGACCGCCAGGTACCGCTGGAAGGCGGCATTCACCACCCGCGGGCTCGGTGCGACACCGCCGTTGTTGAGATTGACCATGCCGCGATCGATGTCGAACGCCTGCTGGATCGTGCGCCAGAAGTCTTCGTCCTGCGCGATGTCTTCGGGCGAGCGCCCGTCGATCGTTCGCATGGCCGGGGCGATGCGAGCCAGCGCATCGCTTTTGAGCGCCGCGAGCGACGCGCTCGTGGCGAACAGCGATTGGATGAAGTGACGGCGGTTGGGCATCATGGGCCTCGCATCAGGCGGCGGACGAAGATGGTGTACGCGACGACGTTGACGACAAGCACCAGCGTGCCGAGTCCCGCTTGTATTCGCGGCGTGAGACCGGACGGATACATCGCCGGAAGCAGGTAGTGCTCCACGAATCCGCCGCTGTAGCCAGCCTGGCCTGCCTTCACGCGCAGCGCGTTTTCGAGCGGCGTCAGCGGACAGATCCAGCCACGGTATTCGATGAGTACCCCCCAGATAGCGGCCGGGACGTGCAGCACGGCGACCCAGCGCCAGCGCCACGCGAGAACCCCTCCGAACACGATGAACACAATGAACAGCGCGTGGAGCAGGACGACGGCATTCGCGAGCAGCCGGTAGAGCACTGGTAGGTAATAAAGCAAAACCCCCCGCCCGGCCAGAGCCGTGCGGGGGGTCTGCTGTGTCTCTGCCGACGCGTTACGCGCCCAGGACCCCGATCGCGGGACCGAGGATTCCCTCGAAGATCGAGTTGACGCTACCGGCCGCCTCGCCCAGTGCATCCAGGGCCGCGTTGTCGTCGGCACTGAGGCCGTCGGCATCGGCACCCTGACAGGTGAGCGTATAGCTGTTCGGCGTAGCGGTCACACTACAGGTGGCGTACAACCCGCCGTCCACCTTCGACGTGAAGGTACCGTGGACGTTGCCGGTGTCGGTGGCATCGAGGCTGCCCTCGAGGGTGACGACTTCACCCGCGTGCTCGAAGCGGAACGAAATCCGCAGGCTGATCGTCGTCTGGGTCAGCGTGACCTGCTGCCAGTTGCGCACGTGGATGTCATGGGAGTTGACGTCGAACGAGACGTCCTCGGTGACGCTGACGCTGGTGTTTGAGCCGGAGGCCGAGATCGCGCCGCTGAACCGCAGCGAGTCCGGCGAGCCCGCCGCGTTCGTGATATACCCGGCGGTACTGATCCTCACTTGCGAGGCTGACTGGCTGGTGAGGCTGACGGTGTAATCGACGTAGACCGGTGCGCCACCCACGCCGGCCACGATGACGTGCACCTTTGGCTGGCTGGCGCTGCCCTCATCCTTCAAGTCGACGTAGCCGACTTCGGTCCCGGGTGTGGGGCCGGCCGGCAAATCCGTCAGCGGATCGATCGCATAGAGGATGAAGCGCACGCCGTTGCTCGGAGCGCCGGTACGTGCCGTCGTGTCGTATTGCTGCAAGGTGAAATCCCACTCGAACGTCTTGCCGACAAGCGCCGGCGGGAACAGCGCCGCCGCGGCATTCACGCTCATCTCGGGCCGCAGCAGCCTGCTGAACACCCGTGCGGCGTCGATCCGGCCCGCATAGGGCTCCAGCCGCGTCGAGTGGTGCAAAGGATTCGTGGCTCCGGCCAATGCCAGCGCGGCGAGGGGAGCCGGTGCCGACGGGGTGACCGATGACGACACGGAGGACAAGCTCTGCAAGGGCGCCGCGCTAAACACCGTGCCCAGCGCCGCGAGTTCCGCGGCTGTCGCCTGTGGATCCGCCGGCGACTTGGGGGCTACAGCATTGTCGCTGCACGCCGCGATGAGCACCACCAGCGCGAGCGCGCCACCAATTGAAAACCGCATACTGCCTCCACAAGGAAGAGAGAGCGAACGAGTATTCTGCTGCGCTGCGACCGGGGTCGCTGTGACCCCCCGCACAAGCGTGGGAACGGCTAAGCGATGACTCCACCACCAAGTAGGCGTTCACTTGCATCGTACAACACGCCGGACTGCCCTGGAGCAATCGCTCGAACCGGCTCCGCGAGTCGAAGTGCGATGCGACGGTCGGCGGACGCCAACGCAGCAACTGTGCCGGGGACGGCACGCGCCCGATAGCGGCATTGCACCCACAAAAGATCGCCGGGCGTGGGGGGCTCGGAGAGCCAGTTGACCTCTTCGAGTGACACTTCGTGTCCAAACAACTGAGCACTATTTCCAACGACGACTTCGCGCGTCTCCGGCCGGATCGCGACGACGTACATGGGCTCGGCAAACCCACCGGGTAGCCCGCGCCGCTGGCCAATCGTGTAGCGCGCGAAGCCCTCGTGTTCGCCGAGGACCTCGCCGCTCGTGGTGACTAGCGGTCCAGGCGCGAGGGCAGGAGCATCGGCCGGAAGGCGCTGCTGAAGCACGGCGACGTAATCGTCGTCCGGGACGAAGCAGATCTCGACCGACTCGGGCTTCTCCGCAGTGATGAGGCCGAGCTTGCGGGCCGCGATGCGCGTCTCCGCCTTCGTCAGCTCGCCGACGGGCGTGAGCATGCGACCGACGACCGCGCGGTCGATTCCCCAAAGGAAGTACGACTGGTCCTTCTGGCGGTCGCGCCCGCGATACAGCGCGCCATCCTTGGCGATCGCGTAATGGCCGGTCGCGATCGCGTCGCAATCCAACGCGTCGGCGTGATAGAGGAAGTCGCGGAACTTCGTGAACGAGTTGCAGCGCACGCAGGGAATCGGCGTGCGGCCCCGCGCGTATTCCGCCACGAAGTTGTCGATCACGTCGTGGCCAAAGCGGTCCTCGAGGTTCAGCACGTAGTGCGGAATCCCGAGCTTGTGGGCCACCAGCTTCGCGTCCGTGATCGAGTCGAGCGAGCAGCATGGCCGATCGGGGACGCTGTCGCCGTAGCAGAACAGCTTCATCGTCGCGCCGATTACTTCATAGCCGGCCTCGACAAGCAAAGCGGCTGCCACCGAGCTGTCCACGCCGCCCGACATGGCAACGAGGACGCGAGTCATGATGTGGACCGATAATTGCACGTCGGCACGACGGCACGTCGGCATCCGATCTCGTGCCGACGTGCCGTCGTGCCGACGTGTGACGTACTTACCGATTCAAAACGGTGGATAACGACCTCACCTTCTCAACAATCTTTGGGAGCGCAGCGGAAACCGCATCCACGTCTTCGACAGTGCTGTCCTTGCCGAAGGAGAAGCGCAGCGCGGCGACGCCCAGCTCGCGCGGCACGCCCATGGCGGTGAGCACGTGCGAAGGTTCAACCGCGCCGGTGCTGCAGGCCGATCCGGATGAGCAGGCGATCCCGGCGAGGTCGAGATGCATGAGCAGCGCTTCGCTATCGGTACCCGGGATCGACACGTTCGAGATGTGGGGTGCGCGCTCAGCCTGCCAGCCGTTGATCAGGGCATCCGGGACGATCGCGAGCAGCCGGCGCTCCAACTCATCGCGCAGCTCGCGCAGCCGCTCGGCCAGTGCCTGCTGCTCCTGCGCCGCGAGGCGTGCCGCCGTGCCGAGCGCGATGATGCCGGGCACGTTCTCGGTGCCGGGCCGAATGCCGAACTGCTGCCCGCCGCCGTGGATGATGGCCTCCACCGCCTTCCGATCGCGCACGATCAACGCGCCGACGCCCTTGGGGGCGCCGATCTTGTGCCCGGAGATGGTGAGGAGGGTGCAGTGGATGTCGCGCAGCGATACCGGAACCTTGCCGAACGCCTGGACGGCGTCGGAATGGAAAAGCACGCCGGCCGCGCGACATCGATCGGCCAACTGCCGAATCGGCTGCACGGTACCGACTTCGTTGTTCACCCACATCACGCTGACGAGCGCGACGCCCTGCTCGATCGCCTTGGTGAGCTGTGCCTCATCGACCAGACCCGATGCCGTCACCGGCAGGATCACCTCTTCGCCGCCGAGATGCTTCACGGCATGTGCTGCGGCGAGCGCGGCCTTGTGCTCGGTCGCCGGCACGGCGACGCGGAATGGACCACCGCGGTCCTTGGCCGCGAGCGCCGCGCCGATGATCGCGAGGTTGTCGGCCTCGGTCCCACCCGACGTGAACACCACCTGATTCGGCTCGGCGTCGAGCGCTTCGGCGATCGCGCGCTTCGCTTCCTCAATCCCGGCGCGCGCGGCGCGCCCGAACCGATGCGCGGACGACGGATTCCCGAAGGCTTCCTTCCCGAGGTAGGGAAGCATCGCCTCCAGTACTTCCGGCCGCACCGGCGTAGTAGCCGCGTTGTCGAGGTAGGTGACGCGCTTGGTCATAAGCTGCGCAATTTAATCACACCCTAAAGGGTGTGCTCGGCCGAGCACAGGCTTTAGCCTGTGAATCAAACACGCTAGATCGATTGTACTCCCAGTTGCAGCACGTCTTCCACTTCCAGCGTTTCCGCCGTGTAGAAGGGCTCGCCGTAGCCGCGCCGGATCAATGACCCGTAGTGCGCCGATTGCACCCGAATCAGCTCGTACAGATCCTGACCCGTGGGGTAGATCTCGCCGGCGGCCTTGGCGCCGTCGAATTGTGTCCCATAGCAGCGAATCGCCTGCATCTTCGCTTCGAACACGTCCGAAATGTCGACGACAAAGGTCGGCTTGACGGGGTCCTCTCGGTAAGCGAGCGCGTACAACAGCTTGTAGGGCCGGTGGGCTTCCCCGCCCGCGCCAGGCGCGTACTTCGACAGCCCGGCCAGGTAGCACGCGTCCCGCCCCAGCTCCGAGGCGACGCGGTGGTCGGGATGACGGCCGACGGGGAAGGGCAGGATCACGACCCGTGGCTGTGTGCGTCGAATCAGCTCGACCAACTTCTTTCTCGATGGTTCACTGTTTTCCAGGTGAGCATCGCGCATTTCCGCGTTGAGACGCAGCGCGACGCCCAATGTTTTCGCCGCCCGCTCCGCCTCGGCCGCGCGTGTCTTCGCGTCGCCACGCGTGCCCATCTCGCCCTGCGTGAGATCGATGATGCCGACACGACGGCCTGCCTGCGCCGCCTTGGCGAGCGTGCCGCCACAGGTCAGCTCGACATCGTCGCGATGGGCCGCAATGGCCAACAGATCGACGTGATCACTCATACCGAAGAGCCTCAATCGGATCGAGTTTCGCGGCCCGTGCTGCCGGAGCGATCCCGAACACGAGGCCAACGAGTATCGACGCCGCCGTCGCGATTGCCGCCGGCACGATGGGAACGGTCGTGTTGAAGGCGAGCAGCCGTTTCAGCACCTCACCGATGCCCAGCCCGACCACGATCCCGATGATGCCGCCGAGCAAAGTGAGGGTCGCGGCCTCGACCAGAAACTGCCACAGGATCGCGCGCCGCGTGGCGCCGAGGGCTTTGCGGATACCGATCTCACGGGTGCGACTCGTGACCGACACCATCATGATCGCCATCACGCCAATCCCTCCCACCATCAGGGCGATGCTCGACAGCACGAGCATCACAAAGAAGAACGCGAACGTCAGGCTGTCGAAGATACCCAGGACCTGGTCGGACGTGAGCAGGTCGAAGGTACTCGCGTCCCCCGCCCGGAGTCCGCGCAGCCGCCGGAGCGACAGGGTCGCCGCGTCCATTGCGCGGCTCACGCTCACGTTCGGCTTGGGCTTCACCAGAATGATGAGACTGTTCCACTCATCGATGATGAAGCTGCGCCGTGCCGACTCGAACGGCACGATCGCCGCAATCTCGGGCGTCCCGGGGACCTCGAAAATGTTCGTGGGGCGTTGCCAGACCCCGACAATCTTGAAGGGATTCCCGCCGATGCGCACGATGCGGCCCAGCGGATTGATCGCGCCGAACAGGCGATCGATGGTCCGCTGCTCGACGATCGCGACGGCGGCCCCGCCGCGCAGCTCGGCCGAGGTGAACGATCGCCCATTGGCGATGCCGCCGCCGAGGATTTCCATAAAGCGGTCGTCCGCCCCGAAGACTCCCAGGATGCGGGTGCGGTTACCGCCGTACTCGAAGCGCTGGAAGACCTGCGTCCAGATCGCGGCGTAGTGGATCTCGGGCAGCCGGGCAATGGCCTCGGCGTCCTGCGGCGCGAGTCGCGGCCGGATGCGTATCTCGCGAGGCACCGCGTCGGGATTCACACCGGTCGTCGAGAAATACCGCAGCACGCGGAAGGTCGTCGGCCCCACGACTTCGAGCGTGTTGACGATCTGCTCGCGGAATCCTGCGACGATGGAGGCCATCGCCATCACCGTTGCGATCCCGATCACGACGCCGAGCACGGTGAGCGCCGAGCGCAGTTTGTTGGCGCGGAGCTGGTCGAGGGCGATCCGCCACCCCTCACGCACCGAATGCAGCTGCACTTATTCCTGGCGGAGCGCCTCGATCGGATCGAGGCGGGAGGCGCGATGGGCGGGATACACCCCGAAGAGCAGACCTACCACCAGGCCCAGGGTGATGGCGATACCGATCGACCAGAGCGTGACCCGGGCGGGTAGGGGCGAAATTGCCTGGACCAGCGCGGCGAGCAAGAAGCCGACCGCGATCCCCGCGATGACGCCCAGGACGGAGAGCGTGAGCGCCTCGGCGAAGAACTGGCGCCGGATGTCGCGCCGCGCGGCGCCGAGCGCCTTGCGCACCCCGATTTCCCGCGTGCGCTCGCTCACGCTCATCAGCATGATGTTCATGATCACGATGCCCCCGACCACGACGCCGATGACCACGACGGCGGGCACGACGGTGAAGATGACGCGCGTGAGCTTGGCCCAGAACGCGATCAACCCCTCACCGGTGTCGATGGTAAAGTCGTTATCGGTCCCCGGCCGCAGGCGATGCGCGATGCGCATCGCTTCCTCGACGCGTTGCATCGCGGGCGCGACGGCGTCGGCACTGGGCATTTTCACCGAGATCACCATCGTCTGGCGGCGTCCGTACATCGATTCGAACGTCGTCAGCGGCAGCATGACGAACCCGTCCCACGATTGTCCCAGCACCGTGCCCTTCTTCGCGATCACGCCTTTGACCAACAGCTGGGTCCCCTGCACGCGAATCATGCGCCCCACGGCCGCCGTCGCATTGCCGAACAGCTTCTCGGCCACGTCGAAGCCCAATACGGCGACGAACCGCCGTTGCGCGACGTCGATGTCGGTGAGCGGCTCGCCGGCGGCGAACGCGTAGTCCTGGACGACCACGTACGGCGCCGTCACCCCGAAGATGAACACGTCGCCCGTCGTGCGATTGCGCCACTGCACGTCCGCCATCGGCGTGGGCCACCCCGACTGCAGTGCGATGGCCTCGGCGTCGGGCACGGCGCGCGCGATGTACCCGACGTCCTCAGGCGCGATGATGGGGCGCCGCTGAATGACCTTCCACGCTTCGTCGTCGATGAAGCCGACCTGGATGGGATCGCGGCGGATCTGGAACGCGTTGATGCCCACGATCGCGCCGGCCAGCCGCTCGCGCACATAGGCGTTCATTCCCTGGATGACGGCAACGACGGCGACGAGGAAGGCGACGGAGACGATCACGCCCAGCAGCGTGAAGAACGATCGCAGCCTGTGGCTCCACACCGTCTGGAGGGCGAGGCGGAGGGCTTCGTAGAGCGGCACGGCTACAAACTTAAGGGTGGCCGCCTATTCGTAGCGCAGCGCTTCTACAGGATCCAGCCTCGCCGCCTTGCTGGCGGGATAGATGCCGAACAGGAGTCCCGTGACCGCGGCCGCGCTCAGCGCGAGAATGATCGAGCCGATCGGGACATAGGCGGGCACCGGGGTAAAGCTGTGCAGCAGGATCGCGATGGCCCAGCCGAACACCATCCCGACGACGCCGCCGACGAGCGTCAAGGTCGACGCCTCGACCAGGAATTGCCACATGACCTCGCGCTTGGTTGCCCCCAGCGCTTTCCGCACGCCGATCTCCCGCGTGCGCTCGGTGACGGAAATCATCATGATGGCGACCACGCCGATGCCGCCGACCATCAACCCCACCATCGATAGCGCGATCATCAACACGCGGGCCACGAGCGTGAAGCTGTTGATGGCCTGCACGTACACTTCCTGACTGATCGCGTCGAAGTTGTTCTTCTGGCCAGGCCGGAGACCGCGCATGGTCCGCATCGCCATCGTCACGTCGTCCATCGCCCGCTCGAGCGATACCGAATCCTGCGGCACGACGAACATGTCCATCCACCCCGGCCAATAGGTCATGTCTTTCAAGAACGTGCCATGGGGGATCATGACTTCCGGCTGATCCCCCTCGCCGAATAATCGCGGCGGCGGTTCGTACACGCCCAGGACTTCGTAGGGAAGTCCTCCGATCTTGACCCGCCGGTTCATCGGGTCGCGTTGCCCAAAGAGGTTTTCGGCGAGCTTGCTGTTGACGACCACGACGTGCGCATTCGCGGCGTCCTCGAGGTGCGAAAACGAGCGGCCCGGGGAGACGCGGCCGCCTTCGATCTTCGGCCAATCCGCGTTGCGGCCGCGGATCCGCACCGCGGCCAGACGGTGACCCTCGAACTCGACGTCCGCATTGGTCCCCTCGTCCACCACGACGAATGCGATCGTCGGGAGCTCCGCCAGCCGATTCGCTTCGTCGACCGTGATCGGCGGCCGGCGGCGCCACGGATTGGGGTCTTCGGGATCTTCGTCGCCCTGGCCGCCCCAGTAGCGCCCCACCCAGAACGTCTTCGGTCCCAGGGACGCCAGCATGTCGGTGATGCCCTTGTTGAACCCGCTGATCAGCGCGCCGATAACCATCACGACGGTGACGCCGATGGCGACGCCGAGGATCGTGAGCGCGGCGCGCATCTTGTGCGCGCGCAGCGACGTGAGCGCGATACCGACGCCTTCGAAGAGCTGGGTCATGTGCTACTCCTGGCGCAGCGCGGTGATCGGATCGAGTTTCGCCGCCCGGCTCGCGGGATACACGCCGGCCGCGACGCCGACACCCGCGCCCATAATGACCCCGAGCACGATGGACATCGGGGATACGCTGGCGGGCAGCGGCGAGATCTTGTCGATCACGATGGTGAGGCCGATTCCGGCGACAATCCCGAAGGCCGCGCCCACGGTCGCGATCGCCGTGGACTCCGCCAAAAACTGGCGCAAGACGTCCCGCCGGCGGGCGCCCAGCGATTTCCGCAGCCCGATCTCCCGCGTCCGCTCGGCGACCGCCATCAGCATGATGTTCATGATCACGATGCCGCCGATCACGAGGGAGATCACGACGACGCCCGGGAGCAGCACGACCAGAATGCGGCTGATCCCGGCCCAGAACTGCTGCACACCTTCGGAGGTTTCCAGTACGAAGTTGTTGTCCTGCTTGGGTCGCAGGTGGCGCCGGCCGCGCATGATGCCCTCGGCCTGGGAGATGGCTTCGCGCATCTCGACTTCCGACCGCGCCTTGACGAGGAACGCGTCGAGGATGCCCGGCGGGTTCACCAGGTTCTGCGCGGGTGACAGCGCCGGGACGACCACGAAGCGATCGAGTGGGAAGCCGAGGATGCTGCCCTGCTTCGTCACCACGCCGATGACGCGGTAGGGGACGCCGCCGATGCGGACGCTTTTCCCGAGCGGTGCACGCTCGGCAAACAGTCGCTGCGCCACCGCGTCGCCCAACACGACCACGGGTGTACCGGAGCGATTCTCCTCGCCCGTGAACGGCCGGCCGAGCGCGAACCCCAGATTCTTGATGTCGAAGTAGCGCTCGCTGGC
>Ga0070680_100003363_pt1 | contig 11935 bp, 8 predicted proteins | sample KBSC73BmetaG_FD_64672 | JGI IMG/M metagenome (GOLD analysis project Ga0070680, IMG submission 64672) | Corn rhizosphere microbial communities from Kellogg Biological Station, Michigan, USA - KBS C7-3B metaG | ecosystem: Host-associated > Plants > Roots > Rhizosphere | place: USA: Michigan...
AGCACGTCGAGCGGCTCCCCATGCAGCGCTTCACTCACGCGCGACGCGGCGACGCGTGGCTCACCCTGCAGCGGCGCCACAGCGGCCGTGACGATCGCGGCGGGCGACGGGCCGTCGGCGGGAAGCAAGACCACTTTCTCGAGCAATCCCGATTCGCCCGCCAGTCGGCGCAGCGCATCGCGCGCATCGCGGCTCGTCGTCGCGCCATCGATCATTTTGGGCAGTAGCGACACGTCGAACACGCCCAGGCGCCCATCGGGCACCCACTTGCGCCGGATGTCGTCGACGGCGCGCTCGACTTTATCCACGCCGCACCGACCGTTCGACGGCTTCGGGGACAACGAGTGCCGCGAGTGCTTCGACCTGAAGGGGGGATTTCGGCTTCACGGCCGCGGTGCTCACCGCGAAAATCACGTCACCGTCGAACAACGTGCCGTAGGGCGTAATCCGCCGGGCAATCGCATCGCTGCCGGAGTGCGCGAGCGCCTGGAGCTCCACCCGGCTCAAATCCGCGTTGGTGGCGATCACGGCGAGCGTCGTGTTGCGATTGAGTCGCTCGGGATTGCCGAGCGGCGCGCCGCCGTCGGCAAGGTAGCGCAGGGCGTCGACCGACCCCGCAATGATTTCCCCGCGCGCATTGCGCACATCGCCCACGGCGTTCACCACGACGAGCGCCCCCACGATCACGTCCCCCGCATTCATGGCCCACGAGCCCAGGCCGGCGGGAACCATCTTCTCGAGGCCGGCCGCCTTGCCGCACGTCGCTCCTCTGCCCACGCCGATCAAGCCGTCCTGATACTCGGCCCGCGCGTCGTCGCACGCGCGATAGGCATCGTCGGGACTGGGCCAGCCGAGCGGCTTCCCGGCGTTGCCGAGATCGAAAATGACCGCGGACGGCACGATGGGGATCGTGCCCATGTCGCCGACCGGCAACCCTCGGTTGCGCTCGCGCAGCCACCGCATCACGCCGTCGGCCGCGCCGAGGCCGAGGGCCGAGCCGCCGGTGAACAGGATGGCGTCGATCCGCTCGACGAGGTGTCGGGGATCCAGAACGTCGAGCTCGCGCGTCCCCGTCGCGCGACCGCGCACGCAGACCGACGCGCGCATGCCCGCCTCGGGTGCGAGCACCACGGTGCAACCGGTCCCGTGTGCTTCGAGCGTCGTGTGTCCGACGGTGAGGCCCGGAACCGCCGCGAGATTTGTACGCGTGCTCATTGACGCGCCAAGATAACGTCAGCAACGTTGACGGCCATGACTGTTCCCTCTGCTCCCTCCGGCACAACGATTCTCGTCGTCGACGACGAAGAAGGCATTCGCCATGCGCTCACCCGCTTTCTCTCGCGCCTCGGCTATCAAGTCCGGGCCGCGGGAAACGCGACGGAGGCGCTGACGGAGGTCGCGTCGAGTCATCCGCAGGCGATGCTGTGCGACATCCGCATGCCCGAGACGAGCGGCATCGAGCTGCTGCCCAAGGTGCTGTCTCAGGACCCCGATATCGCGATCCTGATGCTCACGGCCATCGACGAGCCCCGCACCGCCATAGAGTGCCTCAAGCTCGGCGCCTTCGATTACCTCATCAAGCCGGTCGATCTCGAGGAGCTGGAGCTCTCGTTGCAACACGCCCTGCGGCAGCGGCAGCTGGAAGTGGATCGTCGCGACCTCGAGCAGTGGCTCGCCCGTGAGGTCGCCGTGCGTACGCGCGACCTGGAGGAGCGCACCGCGGCGATCGAGGAAGTGGCGCTCGACGCCCTGGCGGCCGCGCGCGACTGGCTGGGTGCGGATGCGGCGCTGAGTAAACTGGCGGAAGAGCTGGGCGCGACGCGAGAAGAGCTGGTCCTCGAGCTGCAGCGCCGGCGTGGCTAAGCCAGTTTGGACTGCGCCTTTTGCTCGCAGGACTTGCAGCGCGTGACGCCACGGAACGTGCAGATCAGGCAGATGAATGTCCCGCAGTCGGCACAGGGGTAGCCCTCGGAGGCCCGTTCCTCGTTCCCGCAGGAGCGGCACGTCATTCCGTCGTGCTCTTTCAGCTTCGGCTTTTCCATAGTCCTCAGAGGTTCAAGCTGTAAGCCTTAATCTTGTTGATCAGCGTCGCGCGCGAAATGCCCAGATCCTGCGCCGCACGCGTGCGATTCCCAGCGTGATGCCGCAATGCCCGCTCGATGTGCTGCCGTTCCACCTCCGACAACGACTGCGCCTGGTAGCGCCGATCCGTGGGCGACCGCGGGCGGATATCCACGCCCAACAGTGCCCGAAGCCGGGAATTTTCCCGCGAGAGGCGCACCTTCTCCAGGACGCGCGCGATCACGGCCGCCAAATGCCCCAGGTCCACCGGTTTGGTGAGAAAACTCTCGGCTCCCAGCTTCATCGCCTGGACCGCCGCTTCGTCATCCCCCGGCTCGATCAACAAGACCACGGCCGCCCGCTGCCCGTGCAGCCGGCCGAGCACCGCCATGCCGTTTTCATCCGGCAGGCGCAGATCGAGGAGCACCACGTCCGGCCGCTCGCGCCGGCACGTGACGATCGCGCCCTCTCCCGACGCCTCTCGCAGCACGACATAGCCGGCGCGCTCGAGATGATCGCCGATGTCGCCGAGCAGGCTCGTGTCGTCGTCAACGACCAGGAGCGTGTCAGCCATGATGGGTCTTGAAGGCCGGGCCCACTAATACCGACAACGCCCCCGGCATCAGACGCGCTTCGAACGGCGTCGCGCCGGTCACCTCGCCGTCCAGCTGGACGGGCCGGGGCGCGCCCTCGATCAGCTCCACGCGCACGGTGCGGCCACGACCCCACCAGACGCGTTTGAGCTTGGAGCTGCCGTTGCTGCGAAACATCATTTCGAGGACTGCCTGAACGCTCTGAATGGCGCCATCGGCTTCGACTGCGACGATGTCGAACCAGCCGTCGTCTGGGACCAGCGTTTCACGCATGCTCAAGAAGCCGGGAGGCAGTTTGCCGCAGTTCAGCACGAGCAGCATCGCGGCGCGAACGTCATGCGGCGTGCCGTCGACGGTGACACGATGCAGCACGCTGTGGACCGTCGGCAGCGAGAGCGCCGCGCGCGCGATGTACGCCACGAACTTCCAGCGCCGCTTCTGCTCGGGCCCCGTGGCTGCCATCAGTTGCGCGTCGAATCCGGTTCCGGCCACGACCGCGAAGTAATGTGCGCCGTCGTCCCGCTGCACGACGCCCAGGTCGATCGCGTGGGTGCGCGCCTTGAGCAGCGAGCGCGCCGCCGCGGATGCGGTGCGCGGCAGTCGCAGATTGCCGGCGAGCACGTTTCCGGTGCCGCCCGGCACAACACCCAACGCAATTCCCGATCCGGCGATGCCGGCCGCGATCTGCATGGCCGTACCATCGCCGCCGTGACTCACCACGACATCGAAGCCTTCGCCCAGCGACTCCTCCGCGATACGACGCGCGTCACCCGGACCCTTGATGGTCCGCAGATCCACGTTCCATCCACCCCGGCCGAGCACCTTGAGGATGTCGGTCACGGCGTGCGCGTGACCGCGCGCCGCGAACGGGTTCGTGATGACGAGTGCGCGGGTCATCTAGTAGCGCCGCTCCCAAAAGAGGTCCAAGCCCACCTGCCGCGGCGCCGCCGGGACGAACAGGTCGAGGTCGCCGGTGGAGCAGTTGCGCAGCGGCTCGAAGCCCGCCTCGGCGCGCCACTCCGGGCTCAACCGGTACTGCACCGTCGCGCCGAGCGTGTTGGTCCAGCGCGCTTGGCGCACCTTCGCGCAATAGCCGGCGTTCACGACGACAAATGTCCTGGCGCCGATCGCCCACCCCGCCGCGACTTGCGCACCCGAGAACGGATTCGTCACGTCGCCGGGGCGAATCTCGAGATAGTCGAGCGGGACTCCGAGGTCAGAAACCACAGTGCGCTCCAGCTCCCCAGCCAGGAGCGAGGCCGCGGTGCCGCGCACGAACGCGCCCTGATCCGTGCCCAGCTCGAATGAAGGCTTGCCGCTCACCAGGTAGGACAGCAATTCGGTCTGGGTGTAGTTGTAGTCCGACTCGAGCGTGAGCTTGGGCAGTCGCAGCGTGCCGGTGATGTGCGCGCGGATCGGGATCTCCGAGTACTGCCCCGGCCCAGGGAGTGGATGGACCACATGTGTCGCTTGAATGTCGAGCTCGGCATCCAGGTCGGGAGTCCCGAAGTAGCGCACCGTTCCGTCCCGCACGACGAACTCACGCGTCACGGGTCCGATGATCAGGCGGTATGTCCCACGCGGCGCACCCAGGGTGCCGCTGAGGAAATAGTTGTCGTTCACTTTGTTGACGGTCATGGAACCCGTCAGTTGAATGTTCGCTTCGTTTGACCGCAGCCACACATCCTCGCCCATCGTCAGCTGCAGATTCCTCACCTGCAGGCTGTCGAAGAACAGGCTCTGGAACTCCGGCCCGAGCCGCTGCACGCGAATGAGCGACGTATCGATGAGGTCCTGGACCCACGGCTCATCGAGGTTGACGACGCGTTTGTTCACCAAGTCGGCGAAATGCAGCACGCCCGAGGTGACCGTGCCACGTCCGCTCAGCGTCGCACCGAACACCGGACCCGTCAGTGTCACCCGGCCGCTCGCCGTGAGGGTCAGATAGCCACGCAGGTCGAGCGCCTTGAACTCGGCGGTTTGGATGTTCAGCGCGAGCAGCGGTCGCGTGAGCTGTTCCAGCCGCACGTATCCTGTCACCTGCGCGTGGCCGCGCTCACTCACCGCGCCGATGCTGTCGACCCGAATCGTGTCGCCGCGGAGTGAGAAGCTGCCGTTCACGTTCGTATAGCGCGCGTTCAGTGCGGGGATCGTGACGGCGGCCTTTTCGATCTCGAGTCCGCCGCGCAGCTGCGGCGCTTCCCACGTCCCGCCGATGCCGAGGTCCGCGGTGAACACGCCTTCCAGTTGCCGCACGGTCGTGGTCGCGGCCCCGAGCACGCTGAGGTCCACGCTGTCACCGCGCACCTGCACCGACAGCGTGTCCGGGACCTGTCGCCGGGCGACCGGAACGAGCGCGAGATTGAGTGGCAAATGGGCCGTGACGTCCATGATCTGCTTGTCCCCGCGCCACACATGGACTTCGCCGTTCAGGCGGCGGTTGCGATAGTCCACGGTGCCTTCCATGAACGGCGCAGCGAACGACCCGAACGACGCCCGCGAGAACGAGAATGATCCGACATAGAGCGGATCGGCGCGCGTGCCACGCGCATTGAACGCGGCCGTCACCGCCCCGGCGACGCCGTTGGTGTCCTTCTGCATGAGCGCGTAGATGCCGGCAAGCGGGAAGCTGTCGAGCGCGACGCGCGCATTGATGGGCCCGCGCGGGGGCAGGTCACCGCCGAACGTCACGCGACCAGTGCCGTTCGCGTTGGTAATCGCCGTCGAGTCGACGTGCAGGATCGAGTCGGCGAATGCGATCGCGGTGGGGTGCTGCAGGAACCACACACCGCTGGGCAAGAGGACGGCGAGCGAGTCGACGACGACGTGCTGCGTCGTCCCGGCGCCTTCCGGGCGGGCGTAGCGACCGCCGGCGAGAAATGCGCCCAGATCCCCCACGCGCGAGCGGGCGAACCAGGTCAGCGAATCGCGCGTGCCGCGGGCGTGCGCGGACGCCGCCCCGAAGCCGAGCCGTCCCACGCCCAGCGAATCGGCGTTCGCCTGGGCCTCGAACTTCGGGACTGGCCCCGGCTCGTAGGCGACGGTCGCCGTGCCCTTCGGCACGTGCCAGCCGCGCCAGCGCACGGCGGCGAGCTGGGCATCGGCCCCCAGGGACAGGGAATCGAGCGCGCCGTCGAGTTTGAGTAGCACAATCGCCGAGCCGGTGAGCTTGTCGTCGGGCGTCGGCGCGGAGAGGGGTGCTCCCGCGAGCCAGGTCACGAGCGAGTCGAGCACGCTCAAGCTGTCCGCGTCGAAACTGAGCTGCAGCGTGCCGCGCTCCGGCCGCCGCCAGCCGAGCGCGCCGCCCCCGCGGGTGAGGAGGCCCGGCTGTTGCAGCCGCACCGAATCGACATACACGCGACCGTCGGCGAAGCGGATGGTCGTCGCGCCGCTGTCGATGATCGAACCAGCGAACAGCGACGGGGCAAGTGTTGCGGAGAACGCACCGACGGGCGGTGAGACGCTGTCGCCCTCGACGCTGCCCGTCGCCGTGAACGTGAGGCGCGAGGGCGGGCCGTCATGTACCATCCAGCGCTGCAGGTTCACGTCCTGCGCGTGCAGCGTGAACTTGCGCACGCCATACACCGGCCGGGTGCGGGGAGCGCCGAGCACGAGCGTGCCGTCGCCCCGCACGGCCCCACCACCGTTCAGCATTGCGAGATTCGCGTGCGTCTCGAGTCCGGCGAGGTCACCCTCGAGACGGATCGTCCCCGCCAGCGAGCCCCGCAGTGGGAAGTCTCGGGACCGGCCGGTCAGCCCGTCGAGCGCCAATGAATCGGCCTGGACGTCCGCGAACACACCGAGGATCTCTCCGCGCGAGTCGAGCCCGACGACGCCGCGAATGACGCTCACCGGCCGGTTCGCATCGTGATGGCGCAGCGTCCCGCTGAACGTCGCGTCTTTCAGTGTGCCGGTGAGTGAGCCTGTGGCGTCGAGCTCACCCTGCAGATCGAACGCAGGCACCATGTTCCGTACGGTCGCGAGATCGATGCGCGCCATCTCCACAGAGAACGGCTGGAAGCCCAGATCGTGTCCCGCGAGATTCACTTCGCCCTTGCCCTGGATCTGCGACTCCGGCCATCCGGGCACGAGCGAATCGCGGAACGACCACGACGTCTCGATCTTCAGCGCGCCCATTGGGCCATCCACGATCGTCTGGCCGGTCAGACGGCCCGCAAACGGTAGTGTGTCGAGGAACGGCCGCACCAGCTCGAGGGACAAATCCCGCGAACGGAGATCCCCCTGGCGCACCGCGACGATCCCGGAATCGGCGGCGCTGAATGCGGTGACGCGACCGGTGACGCGGCCGGTACCGTACGTTACGTCGAGCGGCTGGAGCTGGATCTCGAGCACCCGGCCGCCGTGGGACACGACCGTCACGCCGCCATGCAGCACGGCGCCGTCCGGGAAGCGCGGATCGAGGAATCGGATATCGCGCAACGTCGCCGAGTCGGCGCGCATCGCGAGGTTCCACAGCACTGTGTCCTGCGGCCACTTCACCGTACCGCGCGCGCTGAACTGCGACGCGGGGAAACGAACGCGCGACAGGTCGACATCGAGCGAGTTCCCGTCGATCGTGACGCGACCCGCGAGATCGGCGATCGAGATGCGCGGGTCGCTGCTCTCCGTCGCAAGTCGCTGCACATCGATGCGGATGCCCTTTTCCCGCGGCGCCTGGATCCGCAGCGCGGCGATGCGGGCATTGAGGTGCTCGAACCGGCGCAACCGGTAGCGGCCGTCCTCCCCCGAGCTTTCAATCTCTTCGCGGTCGCTGGTGACGGCGCCGTGCTTCTGCAGCCGGAGGATGAGCGTGCCGTCGTCGATCTGCACGTTGCGGAGCAGGATCAGGGAGCGCGGCCCGGCCGGCCCCAGGGGAGCGACCTTCACCGTGTCTTTGGCTTTGAGCTTCAGCAGCTCGGCGAAGTTCGTCGTCCCGTTCGCGTGCTGCACGATGTTGATCACCGGCCGGTCGAGATGGACTTCCATGAAGACGATCCGGCCGGCCGCGAAGTCGATGAGGTTGTAGCCGAGCTCGGCGCGCGGCAGCACAGCCACGACGGTCGAGTCGGGATCGATGAGGCGAACGTCCGTGAGGACCACGCCGTTCAGCAGCGAGCCGCGCACCTCGCCCACGGTGATCGTGCCGTCCACCGCGCTGTTCACCGCGGAGCTCGCGATCCGCGCCAGCAGCGTGCGGCCCGCCCGGGTGCCCACGAGCGCGTTGAGCGCGCCGAGGAAACAGGCCAGCAGGCCGACCAGCGACCAGAGCGCGACGCTCAGCGAACGGCGCATCATCAGAAGGCGTGTCCTATGGCGAACTGCACGACGACCTTATCCCAGAACGACTTCTCGGCGCGCAGCGGCGGATACGAGGGCCGGATCTGCTCGATGGGAGGCGGTACTCCCGTAGTGTCGGGAGGTGGGGCGTAGAGCAACGGTCCCTGTTCAATCGGGTAGCCATTGTACGCGGCATCGACGCGGACGGGTCCGAGCGGCGTCGCGAATCGCAGTCCCGCGCCCGGCGTGATCCGCAGGCCGCTGATCGGAAATGCCTCCGAGCCTCGCTCCCACACCTGGCCGGCATCGACGAAAACGCCGAGCCGCATGCGCTGCGGCAGCACGGGAGAAGGCAGCCGCAACTCCGCGTTCAGGACGATCAGTGTGTTGCCGCCGGTCGGCGCCGTAAACACACCCTTCCAAACCTTGTCGGCCGGGTCCGTAGCTGGTCTGACCAGGGCGCTATCGCTCGTGTCACTGACCACGTAGACGCGCGGCCCCATTTCATTGAGTCCATAGCCTCGCACGGAGTTTGGACCACCGCCGTAGAAACGCTGATCAGGCGGGACGTACCCGACCTGTTGGCCCGAGAGATCGATATTGCGCGGCAGAATCGCTCCGGCGCGGATCCGCCACCCGAACACCGCGCGCCGGCCGATGGAATAGTACTTCGCGATCTCGAATTCCCCGCGATTGAACTCGTAGGGCACCTCCGAGCCGAAGATGTGCGACGCGTTCAGCAGCGTCAGCGTCGTGAGGCTGCCCCGGGTAGGGTCGAGGATATTGTTCACGCGGTCGCGTGTCAGGCTGATCGACAGCGCACCGAAATGCCGGCGGTCGCGAAGAAAATGGCGGCTCGCTTCGTCACAGACGCGGAAGATGCCGCAATACACGGCGTCGGAGGCCGACGTGCGCCCCACCGAGTAGTAGTAGCCGACCGTCAGGGGCCAGGCACTGCGGGTGTTGAACGTGATTGCCGCGTCGCCGCCGACGGCTTCGCGGGTATAGACGCCGTACTGCGAGCTCCGCTCCGCCGTCAGACCCAGCGTTGCGACATTGGTTCGGGACAGGAACGCAGGCTTCCGCAGATTGGCGTTGAGCTGATAGTTCATCGTGTCGACGGTCCAGTTGCCCGCGAATGGGTTGCAGATGTACTGGATGCCGGTCGCCTGGTCGACACTCGTGTGTGACGGGAATCCGCCCCCCAGCTTGGTGAAGCGAGCCGACAGATCGAGCGATCGCGCGCCGCCGAAGAAGTTGCGCGCTGTCCAGCCGGTCTGGAGCCGGAAGCACTCTACCGTGGCATAGCCGAACCCGATCCGCGTCTGGTGGCGGGGGCCTTCCTGCAACTGGATCAGGACGCGGACCGTGGAGTCGCCTGGGGATCCGGGCTGCGGCGGCAGCGAGTCGATCATGACGACGTTGACCGAGCTGAACATCCCCATGGTGTACAGATCACGTTGGGTGAGGTACAGCAGGTCCTGATGGAAGGGGGCGCCTGGCCGCACCGACATCACGCGGCGTACGGTGCCGGTATCCACGTCGTGGAGACCCTGAATCACCACCTCGCCGACCCGCATCCGGGGGCCGGGCTGAGCTTCCAGCTCGACCTCCGCGCGCAACGCGCCCGCCTCTGAATCGAAATTCCGGAGCACCTCGGCATAGGGGTACCCGTTGTTCTTCAGTCGCCCCACGATGCTGTCCGCCGATGCCTGGAGCAGGAAGCGGTTGAAGGGATCGCCGACCTGGAGCGGGAGATCTTTTTTCAGCTTCTCGACGTTGAAAATCCCCTCGATGCCCTTCACGTCGAGACGCGTAACCCGGACCGGCTCGCCTTCATGGATGCGGAATTGGACGTAGACATCGCGCGGCGTTCGCCGCACGATCGTGTCCACGGCGGCACTCATAAAGCCGCTTTGGCGATACAGGAGAAGCAGCCGAACGACGTCGCGCCGAAACTCGAGTTCATTGAAGTACCGCTTTTCCCCGAGGCCCAGCCAGCGAACGAGGCCAAAGGTGGCCCACCAGCTCGAATTGGTCGTCGCGATAGCGCTGCTGAGCGTGACATCATCGATGGCTTTGTTACCGACGAACGACAGTTCCCGGACTACCCGCTCACGCTCCTGAGCAGACACTCCGGCCGTCGCCGTGAACACGGCGAGCAATAGAAGACATGCGACGCGCAATTGACGAGATTTGGCAATCGGCTATGTTGCGACACTTGCTCCGCACTGTCAACCTTTTCGACACCGCCAAGAGCGCCCTGTTCCTCTGCATTCTCGCCGCCTGCCACGGTCCGCGGGGGGGGGAGGGGGACGACCGGAACGCGCCGCGGGGTCTGGTCTACTACGAGACCTACGATCCTCGCTCACTCGACCCCGCACTCTCGACCGACGTGCCCACCGGCGAAATGGTCACGCTGCTCTTCGACGGACTCACCGCGTTCGATCCCGACGGGAAGCTACTGCCGGGCCTCTCCGACCGATGGACCGCAGACCGCACCGGCCAGCGCTACGTCTTTCATGTGCGGTCAGGTGTCACGTTTCACGACGGCCGTCCGTTGGTCGCGGGCGACGTCAAGCGCTCGTTCCTGCGCGTGCTGGCGCCCGGGGCGCGGGGCGGTCGCGTCTGGCCGCTGCTCCCGATCGCCGGAGCGCAAGATTACGCCGACGGCCGCGCCCGCGATGTCAGCGGCATCACCGTTCTGGGAGACACCGCGGTCGCGTTTACGCTCACCGAGCCGCTGGCGATCTTCCCCAAATTCCTGGCGATGCCGGTCGCATCGATCGCGCCATCCTCTGCAGCGGGAGGACCCGAGCTGGCCCAGCATCCTGTCGGTACCGGACCGTGGGGCTTCGTGGCATGGCAGCACGATGACTTTCTCCGCTTCGCGCGGAACGAGAGTTACTGGGGCGGTGCGCCGCTCGCCGATTCCCTGACCGTCCGCATCATTCCGGAGCCGTTTACCCGCGCAGCGGAGTTTCTGGCGGGTCGGCTGTCCGTCGCCGAGATCCCCTTCGGCGAAACGGCGAAATGGGAGCAGGAGCACCCCGACTGGCTGCGCCGCAAGCCGGCGCTCCGCGACGTCTATGTTCCGCTCAACACCAGGCGCGGCCCGCTCAAAGACCCCAACGTGCGTCGCGCGATCAATCACGCGGTCAATGTCCCCGAAATTCTGCGCACGGTGTGGAGCAACCGTGGTGTCATCGCCGCCGGCTCCATCCCGCCTGCCCTGGGCGGCAGCGATCCGCTGCGGCGCCGCTACGCGTACGACACCACCGAGGCGCGCCGGCTGTTGCGCGCCGCCGGGTATCCCGACGGCTTCGCGGTTCAGCTGTGGCGCTCGGGAACCAATGTCGAGCTGGGACGCGTCGCCCAGGCGATCCAGGCGCAGCTCGCGGCCGTCGGCATCCGCGTCGAGATCGTCTCGCGCGACGCCTCGAGCATGCGCGAAGCGGTGCGCAAGGGCGATACCGACATGGCGATTCTCGACTGGTGGGCCGATTATCCCGACGCCGACAACTTCCTCTATCCATTGTTTCACACGGCGAGCTTCGGTCCGGGCGGCAACTATTCCTTCTATAGTGATGCGCTGACGGACTCCCTCATCGTGTTAGCGCGTCGTACGGTCGATCAGCCCACCCGGGAAGCGCTGTACCGCCGCATCGACGACCGCGTCTTCCAGGCCGCCCCCTGGCTGTATCTCTGGTTCCCCGTGGACCTGTGGGCGGAGCATCCGTCGATCGACGGGTGGGACGTGCCGGTCATCTTCAACGGCCAACGCTGGACCAAAGCCCGGCTGGTGAAGTGATTCAGCTCGTCGGGCGACGCCTGCTTGCCACGATTCCCACGCTGTTCGGAGTACTCGTCGTCGCGTTCCTGCTGCTCAACGTGGTCCCGGGAGATCCCGTCGCGGAAATGGTGGGCGAGCGGGCCGACTCCGCCACGATCGCGCGGCTCCGCGCGGAGCTGCATCTCGACGATCCTCTCCCGATTCAGTTCGG
>Ga0070680_100003369_pt1 | contig 11927 bp, 12 predicted proteins | sample KBSC73BmetaG_FD_64672 | JGI IMG/M metagenome (GOLD analysis project Ga0070680, IMG submission 64672) | Corn rhizosphere microbial communities from Kellogg Biological Station, Michigan, USA - KBS C7-3B metaG | ecosystem: Host-associated > Plants > Roots > Rhizosphere | place: USA: Michigan...
TTCGACAAGGCGAACCGGTCTTCGATCAACTCGTTTCGCGGCCCGGGACTGGAGCAGGGGCTGCAGGTTCTTGCCCGGGTGAAGGAGCGCTTCGGCGTACCGATCCTGACCGACGTTCACGAACCCTTCCAGGCGGGACCGGTCGCCGAGGTCGCAGACATACTCCAGCTTCCTGCCTTCTTGGCGCGTCAGACGGACCTTGTCGTCGCTCTCGCCCGTACCGGCCGCGCCATCAACATCAAGAAGCCGCAGTTCCTCGCGCCGGCGGAGATGCAGCACATCATCGCCAAATGCCGCGAGGCCGGCAACGAGCAGGTTATCCTTTGTGAGCGAGGCACGAGCTTCGGTTACAACAATTTGGTCGTCGACATGCTCGGCATGGACCTCATGAAGGACATGGCGCCGGTCGTGTTCGATGCAACGCATGCGTTGCAAATGCCGGGCGGCCGCAGCGACAGTGCGGGTGGCCGGCGGCAACAGGCTGCCGCGCTCGCCCGCTCCGGAATGGCGCTTGGAATCGCCGGGCTATTTCTCGAGGCGCATCCCGATCCGGACAAAGCACTCTGTGATGGGCCCTCGGCGCTGCCCCTGGCTGCGTTGCGGCCCTACCTTGAGCAGATCAAGGCCATCGACCAGCTGGTGAAGAGCTTCGAACCGCTCGTGATCGCCTGAAGTCGTTCAGATCTGCCACTCGCTCAGGGGGTCCGCTTCGGCATCCCCCCATAAAGCGAGCTTCTCCTCCGCGATCATCGCCGGCCAGGCGCGACGGAATTTGTGGACCCAGCCTTTGAGCGCCTTCGCATCGAGCGGCGCCGAGACCAGATAGCCCTGCACGAGGTCGCAGCCGAGCTCGCGGACGGTCCTCAGCTGATCGATCGTCTCCACCCCCTCAGCGGTCGCGAACAGGCCGAGGCCATGGGCAAGCTCGGTCACCGCCTGAACGATCAGTCGCGAATCGCGCGAGTGCGGCACGTCGGCAACGAACGCCTGGTCGATCTTCACTTCGGTGAAAGGTAGCTGCCGAAGCTGCATGAGCGAGGAGTAGCCCGTCCCGAAATCGTCGATCGCAAGGCCGATGCCCTTGATCCGGAACCGGGTCAGCGCATCCATCAGCTTGACCAAAGGCTGGGTCGCCCCCTCGGTCAGCTCGAGCACGATCCTGTCGAGCGGCACGTCGAGCCCGCGGCACATCCGCTCGACGAGATCGGGGAAATCGAGGTGCTCCAGGCTGAGCGCCGAGATGTTGAAGGCGATGCACGTGTCGAGCCCGGCTTCGCGCCAGTCGAGCCACTGCCTGAGGATCGTCCTCAGGCCCCACAACGTCAGTTCATCGATGAGCCCATGCTCTTCGGCCAGCGGTACGAAGCGCGAGGGTTTCACGGGCCCGAGCTCCGGATCGTTCCAACGCACGAGCGCTTCGACCTGCCGAAGCGACCCGTCACGCAAGGACACCTTCGGCTGGTACACCATATGCAGGTGCTGCTCGCTGAGCGCTTCCTGGAGGCCGCTGAGCAGCTGCAGCTCGGCGATAGCGTTCATTGGACCAGCGTCGCCTTGAGCTTGGCCAGCAGTTCCTCGAGCGCTTCCAGGCGCACCGGCTTTTCGACGGGGCCCGCCATGTTGAGCCCCAGCGCCTCGCCAAGGCGGAATGCCGATTCGAGCACGCGCCGGTCGAAGCCGCTGAAGATCAGCACAGGTCCACGATAATCCTGATCGGCGAGGAAGCGAGTCAGCTCGACTCCGTCCATTCCGGGCATTCCGAGGTCGAGGGCGACCATTTCAGGGCGGTTGGCGATGAAGGCCTCGCGGAATTCCTCGTCCCGTTCCGTGACGATGGGGTCGAAGCCGGATGCCTTGGCCGCGTTCGCCATGAACTCGGCCAACTTGGGTTCATCATCGATCAGCAGCAAACGCGGCTGCGACATTAACTCTCTCCCCCAACGGGGCGTAGGCAGCAACAACGCTCCAGATCAAGTTTTCTCAACGCCTTTTTAACCGCACTACAAATAAAGTCCCAATTTGGCGCGAATTGCGTCGGGCGGAGGCATTTTTCGGCATGTTCGCAGAGCTGATCCGGCGGAAATTCGGGCAACAGGCTTTCAGCAGCAGCGACGCTGCGTTCGAGTCGACCACGGTTTCGCTTTCGACCGGGGTGCCGCGACCGGCCGAACGGCGCAACGAGGATCGTTTCTCCGCGATGCTCCGCGTCGGCAAGCTCACGGATTCCTCAGGCGGCGAGCAGCTGATCAAGGTCAAGAACCTTTCGGCAGGCGGGGTGATGGCCATCGTCACGCGTCCGCCCGCCATCGGAGAGCAGGTGAATATCGAGCTGTCGTCCGAGCGCATCCCGGCTTCGGTCGTGTGGATCCGCGACGACATGGCGGGTTTCAGGTTCGAGCAGAACATCGATCTCGGAGAGTTGCTCGCCGGCCGCAAGCCGCGTCATGGGTTCCGCCCGCGTCCTCCGCGCCTGGATATCGCCTGCAAGGCCTCCGTGCGGGTCGGCAAAACCTATTACACAGTCGACGTGCACGACATCTCGCTCGGCGGCATCAAGGTCGAGCCGATCGAGGAATATTGCGTCGGCAAGATGGTCGTTGTCGCGGTCGAGAGCCTGCGCCCGATCAAGGGCGAGGTCCGCTGGTACAGCGATCGTCGCGCGGGAATCGTGTTTGAGCGGGCGCTCGACTTCGACGAGCTTTCGGAGTGGATCGGCAAGCGGCTCGAGCTCGCCAGCCTCAAGGCGTCTTACAAACCCGCCTGAGCAACCCTATTTCGCTCCCAACAGCAGGAGCGGAAAGCATGGCCGAACAAATCGCAGTCCTCGCCGGCGGTTGTTTCTGGTGCACCGAGGCTGTCTTCCTCGACGTCATCGGCGTGAAGTCCGTCGAGAGCGGCTACACGGGCGGCACTGCCGCCAACCCGACCTACAAACAGGTGTGCGGCGGCGACACCGGCCATGCCGAAGCGATCCGGGTTACCTTCGATCCAAACCAGATCAGCTACGGCGAGCTGCTCGACATCTTCTTCGCGACCCACGACCCGACCCAGCTCAACCGACAGGGCAACGACATCGGGACCCAATACCGATCCGCGATCTTTCCGCAGAGTGAGGAGCAGGAGCGTGCGGCGCGCGAGGCGATCGCGCGTGCGAACCAGGAACTCGGCGGGCGCGTCGTGACCACGATCGAGCCGAAGGGCGAATGGTGGCCGGCCGAAGATTACCACCAGGACTATTGGGCGGGCGAAGGGCAGCGCAATCCCTATTGCATCGCCAGCATCCCGCCGAAGCTTCAGAAGCTGAGGAAGAGCTTTCAAGCGAGAGCGAAAAGCGCAGCAGCGACCGCCTAGGCGGCGGCTCGCCGCAGGCGGTCGTTGATCGCCGCGCCGAGGCCACGTTCCGGCACCGGCGCAACGGCGATGCGCGGCTTCGCTGATTCGTCCGCGGCGTGAAGCAGATCGAACAGCCGCGCTGCGGCTTGGACCAGGTCGCCGGATGTACTGAGGTTCGATTCTCCGGCGACCTCGCCAAACCCGATCAGATACTCATCCGCTTCCGCCAAGGTCGCTCGAAGCCGTAGCGGCTTCGACGGCGCGTAATGACTGGCGAGCTGGCCGGGCGCTTCGATCTTGCCGTCTGGAGCCGGGTCGGCAGCGACCTCGATTGGACCGGGCCGCAGCAGCCGCAGCGCATTACCCGTCGTCGCGACGATGGTGGACTCCAGGCCGCGTTGCGTTGCGCCGCCGTCGATGATCAGCGGAATGCGTCCGCCGAGGCTCTTCAGCACGTGCTCCGCCCGCGTCGGGCTGATCAAGCCGCTGGCATTGGCAGACGGCGCCGCGAGCGGCCGGCCGACGGCGCGAAGCAATGCCTGCATAGCCCGATGCGCCGGAACGCGGAGGCCGATGGTCGACAATCCGGCGGTAACGATGGAAGCAATCCCGCTGTCGGGGCGCAGAGTAACGACGAGCGTCAACGGACCGGGGCAGTAGCGGCGTGCGAGCTCATGAGCAGCCTCGTTGAACTCACCGATCCGCTCGGCTGCGGCGATGTCGGTCACATGTACGATCAACGGGTTGAAGGTTGGTCTTCCCTTCGCTTCGTAGATTCGCGCAACGGCTTCGGCGTTGGTCGCATCGGCGGCGAGGCCGTAGACTGTCTCGGTCGGCACGGCGACTGGCTCGCCGGCGAGGATCAGCCGCGCGGCTTCGGCGATGCTTTCGTCGGAAAAGGACAGGACTCGAGTGTTCGTCATGCTGAACTGGTTTCAGCATCCATTGTTGAGAGGCACGCTGCCCTTCACGAAAATGGGTCCTGAAACAAGTGACGCGACGGCCATGCCGGGGGCATGGACCTAAGCGGCACTCAGGACGGGGTCACGCGCTCTGGCGCTCCAGCAGCTCGGCCGCGTCAATTCCGAGGCGGCGCATCCGCGCGCGAATCTCGGGCCATTCTTCGTTGAGGAACCGGGTGCGTTCGGAATCGCTGAGTCGGGCCCGGGCGCCGGGGGCCACGAACATCCCCACACCGCGTTTCACCACGATCAGACCCTCGTCCTGGAAGCCCTGATAGGCCTTGGCGACGGTCAGCGGGTTCGCTTGCTCCTCGGCGGCCAGCGCGCGGACCGAGGGCAGGGGGTCGCCGTCGGCATATTTGCCGGCGAGGATCGCGTCCGCGATGGTCTCGCGAAGGCGGACGTAGACCGGTTTGTCGTGCTGGGTGCGGAGCGTCATGCTGTAGTAATACAGCGGCTCGCGAGAAATTTCAATATCCTACGTAAACGGCTGCCACTGCCTGGAAACCGTGGAAAGTGGGGGCCGCTCTCGCTCCTCGAGCTCCCGGAGCGGATGGCCGATGAAGATGAACCCGGCGATCCGCTCGCCCGGTCCGCAGAAGGCCGCGTTCACCTTGGGCGAATAGGCGCGCCAGCCGGTTACCCAACCCGCGACATAACCAAGCGCGTGCGCACCGAGCAGCAGGCTCATGCCGACCGTCCCGCACGACAGCTGCTGCTCCCACACCGGGATCTTGTGGTTCTCCACCGGGGCGGAGATCAGCACCACGAGCTGCCCGGCGTAATGGGCGAACTCGTCCTCCTTTTCGACATGCGCCGCCTTCGCATTGGGGTCTTCGTCGGCGAGCGCCTGCTTGAGCAATCGAGCCAGGGCGTCGCGCTGGTCCTCACCCACTGTAACGAGGCGCCAGGGCGTGAGTTTGCCATGGTCCGGAACGCGCACCGCGATGGTGAGAATTCGTTCCATCTCCTCGGGCGTCGGGCCTGCGCCGATCAGTTCGCGCGGCTTGGCCGAGCGGCGGGTTTCGAGGAGCGACAAAGCGGAGGAGCGGTCGTTCAGCATGGCTGCGGCATCTAGGGGCCGCACGCCTTCGCAACAATGTGCTTCACAAGACCATTTAGCTCGTTACGACTCTGGTCCGAACGCGTGAGGGCTCACGCGAGGGGAGAAAATATGGTCGATACGCCCGGGGCGGAAGCGCCGTCCTCGCCTGACATCACGCATGTCGATCCTTCTGCCGAGAAGACCTGGTTCGGCCATCCGCGGCAGCTCGCTCGGCTGTTCTCGGTCGAGATGTGGGAGCGATTCGGCTTCTACGGGATGCGAGCGCTGCTGGTGCTCTATCTCACCAAGCATTTCCTGCTCCAGGATTATCAGGCGAACGGAATCGTCGGCGGCTATCTGAGCTTGGTCTATCTGACGCCGGTGATCGGCGGCTGGCTCGCCGATTATTACCTCGGCTCGAAACGCTCGGTGAAATGGGGCGCGCTGGTCATGGCCGCAGGCTACCTGCTGCTATGCTTCGGCGGCGACCAGGCGAAGCCTTACGCGACGATCGACGGGCAGCGCTACGAAGTCCAGGTCGAGCGCGGCGGCTCCCTGCTGGACACCAAGGAAACCAAGCAGTGGGTGGTCGCCAATGGTCAGCGCCTCGCCATCCATGGGCTTCCGGACGGCTCGGTCCAGCTGGTCGCCGACAATGGGCAGGTCGCCAAGACCGTCGCGAAAGATGGGTTCAAGTCCGGTGCCGACCGGCCGCCTTTCTATCTGACGCTGATGCTGATCGCGCTCAGCCTGATCGTGATCGGCAACGGCTTCTTCAAGCCGAATATCTCGACCATCGTCGGCTCTCTCTACAAGCAGGGGGACCGCCGGCGAGACGCCGGTTTCACGATATTCTACATGGGAATCAACATCGGCTCGATCGGGTCGCAAATCCTCTGCCCGATTTTCGCCAACTGGTTCGGATGGTGGGCCGGGTTTGCGATCGTCGTCGTCGGCATGCTGATCGGCTATGCGGTCATGCAGTTCGATGGCGGCCGGCTCGATGGCTATGGCGAACCGCCCGAGCGCAGCGGACCCGATCGGGCGATACTGATCTACATCCTGTCGATCGTCTCGGTCCCGGTCTTCTGGCTCATTTTCCGCAACGTGATGAACACACAGGAAGCGGCAGCCGGAAGCGGCCTGTGGGGCTACATCGTCGCGACGCCCTTCCTGGGGAAGGTGCTGTTCATCACATTCCTCGCTGCCGTTATCGGCATCCCGATCTGGTCCTGGAAAGTCGGCAATAAGCAAGAATTCCAGATGATGCTCGCGGCGATCATCCTCGTCGTCTTCAATGTGACCTTCTGGACCCTGTTCGAGCAGGCTGCATCGTCGTTGACCCTGTTCGCGGACCGCAACACGACGCTCGAGCTGTTCGGGATCTTCATCTCGGCGCCGCAGACCCAGAACTTCAACCCGATCACCATCGTCATTTTCGCGCCGATCCTCAGCTGGTTCTGGGTTGCCCTGGCGAACAAAGGCTGGGAGCCGTCGATCCAGGTGAAGTTCGGGATCGCACTGCTGCTCGTCGGACTCGGCTTCGTCGTTCTGTCCTGGAGCACTGCGACCGCGAACGCGGACTTCCGCGTCGCCTTGTGGTGGCTGGTGCTGACCTATTTCCTCCACTCGATCGCCGAGCTGTGCATCTCGCCGGTGGGCTTAAGCATGATCACCAAGCTGTCGATCGCGCGGGTCGTCGGCATGATGATGGGCGTCTGGTTCCTCTCGATCTCGATCGGCGAATATCTTGCGGGAGCCGCGGCGCAGGCCGCATCTGTGCAGACCGTCGGCGGCGAGGTCACCAATCCGCAGCTCGCGCTGCAAACCTATGCCCACACCTTCATGGTCGGCGGCGAGACGACGATGGTCGCCGGCGTGATCCTGCTTGCGATTTCCCCGTGGCTGAGGAAGATCATGCACGGCGTGAAATAGCGCGGCTGTTCGGCGCGGCTTGAGCGGGGGGTTACCGGCGATGACGCCGCAAATGGGGCTTTTGCTTTTCGCGATCCTGTTCGTCGGGACGCACTTCCTGCTTTCGCATCCACTGAGAGGCCCATTGGTGCGGGCAATGGGCGAGAAGGCGTTCCAGGGCCTCTATTCGCTGGTCGCAATCATCACCTTCGGGCTGATGATTTATTTCTACCGGATCATCGGCCGCGAGCCGCCGGCGCTGTGGCAATCGGGCGAAACCGCGTGGGTCGTCGGGACGATCCTGATGTGGCTCGCTTCGATCCTGTTCGTGGGATCGTTCATCGGCAATCCGGCGCTGGTCGGCGCTCCGGGTCCGCGCGGCGGACCGCAGGGGGTGCTTCGGATCACCCGCCACCCAATGATGTGGTCGTTCGCGCTCTGGGCCGCGGTGCACCTGATGATCCTCGGCCAGGCAAAAGCCTTGGTTTTCGATTCGGCAATCATCATCCTCGCAATCGGCGGCGCGGCGGCCCAGGACCGGAAGAAAGCGGGCCAGATGGGCGAGGACTGGCATGATTGGACGGCTCAGACTGCGTTCGTGCCGTTCACCCGCGGCATTGCCTATCCGGGCACGACAGCATTCGTCGGCGGCACTCTGCTGTTCCTGCTCGCGACGTGGCTGCACGAGCCGATCGCGCACATGCCAGCGGGAATCTGGCGCTGGGTCGGCTAACCGCGCTAAAGCGCGGCCATGACGCGCAAATTCTTCGGCACTGACGGAATCCGTGGAACCACCAATCTCGAGCCGATGACGGCCGAGACAGCGCTCCGCGTCGGGCAGGCGGCGGGCGCGCATTTCCTTCGTGGCGAGCACCGCCACCGCGTCGTCATCGGCAAGGACACGCGCCTGAGCGGCTACATGATGGAATCGGCAATGGTCGCGGGGTTCACCAGCGTCGGCATGGATGTTGTGCTCCTGGGCCCGATGCCGACTCCGGCGGTGGCCATGCTGACGCGATCGATGCGCGCCGACCTCGGAGTCATGATCAGCGCGTCGCACAACCCGTTCGCGGACAACGGGATCAAGCTGTTCGGCCCCGACGGATACAAGCTCAGCGACGCCGATGAGCAGGCGATCGAAAAACGGCTGGAGAAGGAGCCGAAGCTAGCAAAGTCCGAGCTGATCGGTCGCGCACGCCGGATCGACGATGCGCGCGGGCGCTACGTGCAGTTCGCGAAGGATACCTTCCCTGAGCACCTCCGGCTCGACGGTCTCAAGGTCGTCGTCGATTGCGCCAATGGCGCGGCCTATCATGTCGCGCCCGACGCACTGTGGGAGCTTGGCGCGGAGGTGATTCCGCTCGGAGTCACGCCCAATGGCCTCAACATCAACGACGAGTGCGGCTCGACCCATCCGCAGCTGCTTCAGGAGACGGTCGTCGCGAGCGGCGCGGACATCGGAATTGCCCTCGACGGCGACGCCGACCGGCTGATCGTGGTCGACGAGAAGGGCGAGATCATCGACGGCGACCAGCTGATGGCGCTGATTGCCCTCGGGCTCCAGGCGCGGGGGGAGCTCAGGGGTCACGCGGTCGTCGCGACGGTCATGTCCAACCTCGGGCTCGAGCGTAAGCTCGGCGAAGCGGGGCTGAAGCTGGTCCGAACCAAGGTCGGCGATCGCTATGTGCTCGAAGAGATGCGCAAGTCCGGCTGCAACGTCGGCGGCGAGCAATCGGGCCACATCATCCTCGCCGATCATGCGACGACAGGCGACGGCCTCGTCGCTGGCTTGCAGGTGCTGGCAGCGCTGGTCGAGGCGAAAAGGCCCTCGAGTGAGCTCCTGCGCCAGTTCGAGCCCCTCCCGCAGCTTTTGAAGAACGTCCGGTTCAACGGCGGCCGTGAGCCGCTGGAGGCGGACAGCGTCCGGAAGCGCATCGCCGCCGCCGAAGCTGAGCTCGAAGGGCGCGGGCGCCTCGTCATCCGCAAGTCGGGGACCGAGCCTCTCATCCGCGTGATGGCCGAGGGTGATGACCCGGCGTTGGTCGAACGCCTCGTCGACGACATCTGCGAGGCCGTCCGGACCGCCGCGTGAACCTTTTCTTGGTATTTGAGGGCCTAACGAAAAAGCCGTGCACATGGACAACTTCGCGCCCGGGGCGGGGTCGAAGACGCGGAGTATGACGTCGACGGCTCGGATCCTGATCATCGCCGGCTCGGACTCGGGCGGCGGCGCAGGCATTCAGGCGGACATCAAGACTGTAACGATGCTCGGCGGCCACGCCATGACCGCAGTCACCGCTGTCACGGCGCAAAACACGCTCGGCGTGACCAGCGTCCATCCCGTTCCAGCGGAGATGATTCTCTCGCAAATAGAAGCTGTTGTCAGCGATATCGGAGTCGACGCCGTAAAGATCGGCATGATCGGGAGCGCGTTCGCCGCCAAGCAGGTCGCGGCTCGCCTCCACGAACTCAAGTCGCTTCAGCCGGACATCCCGATCGTGTTCGATCCCGTGATGGTCTCGACCAGCGGCTCGGCGCTCGCCGACGAAGCGACGATCGCGGCCTTTGGACGCCTGATGGACGTCGCGACGATCGCCACACCCAACCTGCCCGAGCTCAATCGCCTGACTTCCGAAGACGACCCGGTCGCCGCGGCCCTGCACCTGGTTGGCGCGCATGGCTGCGCGGTCCTGATCAAGGGCGGGCACGAGGAAGGGGACGCGCTCGCCGACGCGCTGATCGAAGAAGACAACATGACAAGCTGGCAGGGCCAGCGGATCGACACGACGAGCACGCATGGCACCGGGTGCACACTGGCGAGCGCGATCGCCGTGTTTCTCGCCGAAGGCGCGACGTTGGCCGACGCGGTGTCGAAGGCGCGCGAGTTCGTCCGCGTCGCCTTGCACGATGCGCCGGGGCTGGGGCAGGGCGCGGGCCCTCTGGGCCATGCCGACGTACGGCTCGACGTCGGCTCAGGCCCCAGGCTCAACCAGGTGACGGTCACCGGGACGAACTACAAGAACTCGGTCGATTTCTACCGGCGTCTCGGCCTCAAGCAGATCGTCGACAGCCCGGAGACCGGCTACGCCCGCTTCGAAACGGCCGGCGGAGCGACCTTCTCGGTCCAGATCGACCCTGACGAGAAGATCATCGCCACGACCGCCGTCTATTTCGAATGCGACGATCTCGACAGCCGCGTCGAGCAGCTCGCTCGAAGCGGAATCAACTTCGAGCACGGCCCGCGTAACCAGCCCTGGATGTGGCGCGAGGCGCGGCTGCGCGACCCCGACGGCAACATCATCTTCTTCTATCATGCGGGCGAGCACCGCCGCTTCCCGCCGTGGCGGATGGAAGAATAGTTCACTTTTCCACAGCTTCTGTCGGCTGACCGTCTGGACCGCCGGCCAGCGCCGGGTGCAAGAGTCCGACACCATGCCGCGTCGCTGTTCCTTCAAGCTCGAGCTCGACTTCCCGCAACCACTCGCAGGGGTTGATGAAGCGGGGTGCGCGCCGCTTGCGGGGCCGGTCGTCGCCGCGGCCTGCATCCTCAACCGTGAGAAATTCCCGCGCGGGATCGACGATAGCAAGAACCTGCCGATCGAAAAGCGCGAGGCGATCTACGCGAAGCTGGTGAAGGTCAGCGCCTGGGGCGTCGGTATCGCGAGCGTGGAGGAGATCGACCAAATCAACATCTACTGGGCGCGGATGCTGGCGATGACGCGCGCGGTCGAAGCGCTGGGGCTCGAGCCCGCCTGGGTGCTGGTCGACGGGAACGCCTGCCCGAAATGGCAGCGGCCGTCGAAGGCCATCGTCGACGGCGACGCCAAGTGCCGCTCGATCGCTGCCGCGTCGATCATCGCCAAGGTGACGCGCGACCGGATCATGGCCGAACATGCACTCGAATATCCGGGCTACGGCTGGGAGCATAACCGCGGCTATGGCACGCCCGAGCACTGGCGCGCGCTCCACACGCTGGGGCCGACACCACTCCACCGGCGCAGCTTCCCAAAGGTGAGGGCGGCGATCGAAAAAGACCTTCAGCCGGACCTTGTCTTCGAAATTGTCGGGACAGAGTCCTTCGAGTCACACCCCCCACAGCTTGAGTCAGAGCCTGCAGCACCGACTCAAGATGTTGTGGTCGAGGTGCGCCCCGCCGCCTGAGCGCGGCGTCCCGAAGCGGGGCGTTAACCCTTGATTGCTTGACCGCGAGTCCGGCCTGACTCACCTTCCGCCGCTTGTTGGAGGGGCAGTGTAAATCATGAACCTGATCGCCCGCATCGCGGAGCAGCCGACGTCGTTTCGCCCGGCGAAAGGGAAGCGCGAGCTTCCGCTCGACACGATCCTCCAGGGCGATTGCATCGCCGAGATGGCGCGCCTTCCCGACAAGTCGGTCGACATGATCTTCGCCGACCCGCCCTACAATCTGCAGCTCGGCGGCGACCTGTTCCGTCCCGAGGGAAGCCGGGTCGACGCTGTCAACGACCAATGGGACAAGTTCGAGAGCCTCACCGCCTATGACAATTTCACCCGCGAATGGCTCGAGCAGGCGCGGCGCATCCTCAAGGACGACGGCACGATCTGGGTGATCGGCAGCTATCACAACATCTACCGCGTCGGTTCGCTGCTCCAGGACGCCGAGTTCTGGATCTTGAACGACATCGTCTGGCGGAAGG
>Ga0070680_100003374_pt1 | contig 11913 bp, 7 predicted proteins | sample KBSC73BmetaG_FD_64672 | JGI IMG/M metagenome (GOLD analysis project Ga0070680, IMG submission 64672) | Corn rhizosphere microbial communities from Kellogg Biological Station, Michigan, USA - KBS C7-3B metaG | ecosystem: Host-associated > Plants > Roots > Rhizosphere | place: USA: Michigan...
TCGGGTCGCGCACGGCGCCGCAGCGGGTGTTACGCGAGAACTCGAACCTGCTGATCAACGGCCGCTCTCGCGAGCTCGAGGCGCCGGCGGAATTTCGAGCGCTGATCTGTAACTACGTGCAGCTCGGCTGGAGCAAGAAGTGGCAGGTCCTCGGCCACGTCCCGCGCCGGTGTGGGGCCGAGCGTGTGCTGGGGATCGTGTCCGCGTCATCGGGTGCAGCGATTCCCGTTCCGAACGCGGCGCCGAACGAGCTCGTCTTCGCACGGGTGCATCTCGACGATCCGCCGGCGAACAGAGTGCGCAGCTTGCTCTACAAGCCGCATGTGCCTCACATCTCGCTCGGCGGCGGTCCGTTCGTGCCGCTCGTCGCGTCAACGGCGCCCGACGGAATCGTCCTTCACGTTCCCGGTTCGTCGGGTTTCGCACCCGAGTCGGGCGGCGCGATCGATTGGAGCACGATCGCGATCGGCACTCTGCGTGGGCGCGCGCGCATCGAGTTCATCGCGACCCCGATCAGGGGCGCCGGCCCACCCGCCGCGGGGGAGCTGACCACGCAGCCGCTACCGGCGATAGCGCTGACCGACAACGGTCTCGCGACGGCGACACGACTCATTCCGGTGGTTCCCAACACCGGCTTCATCGATTTCGCCTATCCGCGACGCGACGCTCTCGTCCTCCGCGGTTGGGTCGGCGACAGCACGACGGGAATCCCGGCGCGGCTGATCCTCGTCTACGCGGATGGGCGTCTCGTCTTTGCCGGACGGCCGAACACTCGGCGGCCGGACGTCGCGCAGGCACTCGGCGAGCCGCGGCTGGTCCGAGCCGGCTACACGATCGTCCTGCCGCTCCGCGAGCTGATGACAAATGGTGAACGGCGCCACCTGCGCGTCTTCTGGATTGCCGGCAGTCGTGCGTTCGAGGTGACCTACGCCCCGTCCTTCGGCTGGCGCTGATAGTCGCCTCGCGACAGCAATCGTTCCAGCCAGACATACAAGATGATGAAGAGGTAGCGGCTGCCCATCTCCTGCAGGCTCAGCTTCGAGGTGCCGGCAGTCCGGTTCGTCCACGAAATCGGCACCACCTTGAAGTTGTGCCCGCGCGCAACCGCCTTCAGCGGCAACTCCACCGTCAGGTTGAACTGATTGGAGAGCAACGGTTGAAGCGTCACGATCACGTCTCGACGGTACGCCTTGAACGCGTTCGTCGTGTCGTTGTAGCCGTGCCGGAACAGCATGCGGATCCCGACGTTGACGATCCGGTTCAGCACGAGCTTCGTCCTCGGATAGTTGCGGACGTGAGCACCGGGGACGAAGCGAGATCCGAACGCACAGTCCCAGCCTTCCTCGAGCACGCGGAGGTAGCGCACGACATCGGCGGGGCTGTCGGAGCCGTCGGCCATCACGATCGCCACGGCGTCGCCGGTGAACAGATCGAGACCGGCGCGGATCGCAAGCCCAAAGCCGGGAGGGTTGGGCGAGCGGTAGGCGCGGATACGCGGATTGCGTTCGGCAAGCGCTGCCGCAACTGCGTACGTAGTGTCGGAGCTCGCGTCGTCGACGACGACGATCTCATAGTCGATCGACTCCGACGCGAGCGCCGCGACGAGATCCGCCACGGTGCCGGCGATCGACTCCGCCTCGTTCCGTGCCGGGATCACGATCGAGTACTTCACGTCGCGACTACACGTTCAAGCTCGCCCTCGTGGTCGCGCACCCAGTCGACGACGTCGCCGACGATCGCGCGAACGTCTCGTTGCGGCCGCCACGCTGTGAGCTGCTCGAGCCGGCCGCAGTCCGAGATGTACAGAGGTACGTCGCCTGGGCGTTCCTCTCCGGCGTCGGCGGCAACGGTCGTCGTACGTCCGGTCAGTTCCACGCAGAGCTCCGTCAACTCGACGAGCGAGATCGAGTGCTCGACGCCTCCACCGACGTTCACGATCGCGCCGTCCCAGCGTTCCGGGTCGCGAAGCTGGAGATCGATCAACTCGACAGCGTCCGCGACATGAAGCAAGTCGCGAACCTGCTTTCCGGTGCCGCCGAAGCCCAGATAGTGCAGCGGCAGGCCGAACCAATGCGCGAGCACCCAGTGCGACACGAACCCTTGGTCGACGCGGCCCATCTGCCAGGGCCCGGCGATCACCCCGAACCGGTTGACGACAGCCGGGATCCCGTAGGTGACCCGGTACTCCTCGATCAGGAGCTCGGCTGCGAGCTTCGTTCCGCCGTAGATCGTCCGGAAGCCGTCGAGCGGGAAACGCTCGGCGATCCCACGAGCGGACGATCCCGGCAGGATCTGCTCCGCCGCGAGCACGAACCGCGCCTCCGACTCGTCGAGGTGCAGGGAGCGCAGGTGCCCCACCGGGTAGATGCGACTCGTGGAGAGAAACACGAGCTGCGCGCCGTGACGCCGACAGTGCTCGAGACAGGAATAGGCGCCGAAGAGGTTCGTCTCGACGGCGTACTCGGGCGAGTCGCCGACGCCGGCGAGCACCGATGGCTCGGCGGAGCACTCGACGAGGGCGTCGAACGCGCCGATCGCGGCCAGGTCGTCCGAACTGCGGACATCGCCGCGAACGAACCCCACGCCGGCCCGGTCGAGCCGCGGCAGGTTGAGCTCCGAGCCGAGGCGATGAAGGTTGTCGAACGCGATCACATCCCAATCGGGATGCTGCGTCGCCATGCTGACCGCCAAGTTGCCGCCCACGAACCCGGCACCGCCCGTGACGAGGACCCGCATCGGCGGTCATCCTAGGGACGAAGGGCGGGTCCCTGTGTCGTGCGCCGGTTGCCAGCGGTCTCTGTTGAACTCGACGAGCTCCTCCGCGATCGCGCGGATGTCGTACGCCTGCGACCAGCCGGGGTAGTGCGAAACGAAGCGCGCGTTGTTACTGATCCACCAGATGTGATCGCCGACCCGAGCGGTGTCGCTGTAGGTCCAGTCGAGCTCCTCGCCCGTCACCTCCTCGACCAGCGCGATCGCTTCCAGCACCGACACATTGCTATGGCGCCCGCCGCCGATGTTGTAGACCTCGGCGACGCGCGGCTCGCGAAAGACCGCCTCGAAGCACGCGATCAGGTCGCGCGAGTGAATGACGTCTCTGACCTGTTTCCCCTTGTGTCCGAACACCGTGTACGGGGTTCGAGTCATTGCACAGCGAACGACGTAGGCGAGGAAGCCGTGCAGCTCGGCCGCGGCGTGGTTCGGACCGGTGAGAGTGCCTCCGCGGAAACAGGCGGTGCGAAGGTCGAAGAGGCGCCCGTACTCCTGCACGAGCACGTCGGCGGCGAGCTTCGACGCGCCGAAGAGGCTGTGCAGGCACGCGTCGACCGACATCGACTCGTCGATCCCGTCGTACCAGTCGTCGTCAGGCTCGAGTTCCCAGCGGCGGTCGTGTTCGACAAGCGCCAGCGTGTTCGGCCGGTCGCCGTAGACCTTGTTCGTCGACGTGAAGATGAACACGGCCTCCGGTGCGTAGAGGCGGGTCGCCTCGAGGAGGTTCAGCGTCCCGACTGCGTTGATGTCGAAGTCGGTGAACGGCTCGCGAGCCGCCCAGTCGTGGGAGGGCTGCGCGGCGGTGTGAACCACGAGCGAGACGTCAGGGCCGTAGCGGCGGAACAGCTGCAGGACGGCCTCGCGGTCGCGGATGTCGGTCGAGTGGTGCTCGTACCCGGCGCCCAGCCGTTCCTCCAGGCGCCGGCGGTTCTCGCGGGTCGATGCCTCCGGCCCGAAGAAGACTGCGCGCATGTCGTTGTCGACACCCGCGACCACCATCCCTGCGCTTCCGAAATGCAACGCGGACTCGAACCCGATCAGCCCACATGAGCCTGTCACGACGGCAACCCCCATCCGCGAACGACTCTAGCCAGACCCGCCGGCGGGCCGTTCGTCTAGCGCCGGATCGCGGTCGACCCTGCCGGCACGAGGGCGCCGAGACTTTAGTCAGCCGGTGCCCCGACCGATACCGGGCAGGTGAACCTTCGCTGGGGACTGCGGTGGCTGGCGCTCTCGACCGTGCTCGCGGTCATCGGCGGCGCCGCGACGTTGGGAATCGGGCACTTCCGGCACGGCACCGACCGCGCGCGGGCGACGGAATTCCGCCTCGCTGACGCGCATTCGGCGGCCTACGCGGCGGCTGCCGCCGAGTGGAGCATGGTCGCGCGGCGCCGCGGCGACCTGGTCGACAGCGCGGCGTATGCGCGCAACGTAGCCGCGCTGCGGACGAAGTTGAAGCAGATCGCGTTGAGCGACCCGGCCGCAGCGCCGACCGGACGGCGGCTCACGACGCTGCTCGATCGCTACGAGCGCGATGTCGCGCTCGAGATCTCTGCGCTTCGGAACGGAGACAGCGCGACTGCGATGAGCATCGATGCCAAGCGCGTCGACCCGGCGTTCGGCCGGATCAACGGCGCGCTCTCCCGCGCGATCGCGACGACCGAAGCGCGGCGCGCGAACGCCGAGCGGAACGCGATCCTCGCGGCGCGCTTGATCGTCATCTCGGCGGCGATCGGAATGTTGATCGCAGTCGGCCTCTTCGCCCGCGCGCGTCGTCGGGTATCCGAGCGCGGCTTCGAAGCGGATCACGACGAGTTGACGGGGCTACTCAACCGGCGCGGCTTCTTCTCCTGCCTCGGTCAGACGGTCACGGGGCGCGAAGCGCGCGTCGCCGTCCTGCTGCTCGATCTCGACGGCTTCAAGGAGATCAACGACACGCTCGGGCACGCTTCGGGCGACGACCTCCTCCGCCAGATCGGCGCCCGGCTTCGCGGGACGCTGCGTCAGCGGGACGAGATCGCGCGCCTCGGTGGCGACGAGTTCGCGGTCCTCGTCGACGCCCCGCGAACGGAGTCGGGTGATGTCGGTGAGATCGGCCGGCGCGTCCGCGACACGCTGACGGCGCCGTTCGAGGTGGCCGGTCTGTCGCTCCAGGTTCGCGCCAGCGTCGGTGTCGCCGTCTTCCCCGAGCACGGCACGACGGCCGACGAGCTGTTGCGGCTGGCCGACATCGCGATGTACCAGGCCAAGCAGAACCGCATCGGCCTGTCCGTCTATCACTCCTCGGCTGATCCGCGTGAAGGGCAGGCGCTGCAGCTGTCGAGCGAGCTCGAGCGTGCGCTCGGCGCAGGCGAGCTCGTCGTGCACTACCAGCCCAAGGCGAACCTCCACACGGGCGCGATCACCGGCGTCGAGGCGCTCGTCCGGTGGCAGCACCCCGAGCGCGGGCTGCTCCTTCCCGATGCGTTCATTCCGATCGCAGAACGGAACGGGTTGATCCGCCGCCTGACACTGGAGGTCATTCGCACTGCGCTCACGCAACAGGCGAGTTGGTGCGGCGAGGGGATCGACGTGCCGCTCGCGGTCAATCTCTCGATCGCGAACTTGCTCGACACCGACCTCCCGCGGGACATCGCAGCGCTGCTCGACGACCTGCGCGTGCCCCCCGGCGCGTTGAAGCTCGAGATCACGGAGAGCTACCTCGTCACCGACCCGACACTGATTCACGGGAATATCCAGGAGCTGTGCAGCCACGGCGTCGGGCTTGCGCTCGACGACTTCGGGACCGGCTACTCGTCGCTGACCCACCTCCGCCGGCTGCCGATCGACGAGATCAAGATCGACCGCTCCTTCATCCAGGATCTCGAGACCGACTCGGACGACGCGGCGATCGTCCAGTCGACGATCGACCTGGCGCACAGCCTCAACCTGACGGTCGTGGCCGAGGGCGTCGAGACAGCCGTGACCTGGAACCGGCTGCGCGACTTCGGCTGCGACCAGGCTCAGGGCTATTACCTCGCCCGCCCGATGCCGGCGCAGCAGCTGACCGGCTGGCTGTTGCGACGCGCGGCTGCAGTCGCTCCGGTCGAGCTGTAGCGCCGGACGTTCCGTCCGATCCTGGCCGATCCGCGATTGACTGCTGGCAGCGGTTCGGCGACCCTACGGCACGTGGAACAGACGGTTCCGATCACGATGCGGCGCCTGTTCGCGGTCATCGTCGCGGTGGCTGCGTCCGCCGTCGTACTGCCTGGAGCGGTCGGCGCATCGGGTGGCGCGCCGGTATCGGTCACCTTCGCCACCGAGGTCACCGGTTCATGGGCGGCGGTCGGGAACACGCTGTACACGGACCCCGGCTCCTGGACCGGGCAGCCGACTGCGACGTCGTCTCAGTGGTACCGGTGCGACGCCGACGGCGGGAACTGTGCAGCGATCGCCGACAACCACGACTTCGCGTACACGCTGACGCCGGCCGACCTCGGCAACACGTTGTACGCGGTCGTGAGCGCGACCAACGACTCGGGTACCGGTGTCCGCGCGTCGTACCTGACCGGGGTCGTCGGCGCACCGACCGTCCTCGCACAGCCCGTGATCACCGGCGACCCGAACGTCGACACGACGCTGTCCGTCACCACCGGCACCTGGACCGGGACGCCCACCAGCTACGCCTACCAATGGTCGAGCTGCAGCCTGTCGACCCCCGGGGACTGCACGCCGATCGACGGAGCGACGGCGTCGACCTATCACGTGACTCCGTCCGACTTCAACGGCGACTACCTCATCGCGGACGTCACTGCCGCGGATGCCTCGGGCTCGGCCGACAACGTCGCGCACCCCGCGTTCGCGGTCGGCGAGGCACACACCGACGTGATCGAGCCGGGGAGCCCGCCGGGGCCGCCGAGCGCTGTCGTCCTGCCGGGCTGGACGGGCGACGCCACCGTCGCCGGCAACGTGTTGATCGGAGACACCGGAGTCTGGCAGTACCTTCCGGCGGCGAAGTCCTACGGGTGGTACCGCTGCAACCTCAGCTGCGTGCCGATCGCCGGCACGGAGCAGCAATTGACGTACACCGTGCAGGCGGACGACCTGGGGCACGGCATCGAGTTCGCCGTCGTCGCGTCGAACATCGCCGGCTCGAGCGGGCCCCTCGGGACACAGGGCTACGTGAGGAACAACACCTACCGATCGAGCTCCGGCCCGGCCGGGGCTCCGGAGCCGGGTCGAGTCCCGACACTCGTCGGCGACAACGACGGCGTCGGCAGCGTCCTCGAGATCTCGGAGGTCACGTGGATCGCGCCGAACGACCCCACGGTCACGCAGACCTACAAATGGCTTCGCTGCCACGCGGATGGAACCGTTTGCGGATTCATCGACGGGGCGACCGCGTCGGACTATCAGTTGACTACGAGCGACCTCGGGCACGTCATCTACGCGTTTGTGATCGCGACGAACAGCTATGGCACGACGACGATCCCGACCGCAACGACGACACCGTCGATCGGAGCGCCGATCAACTCGGATCCGCCGGTCATCACGGGCGACATCAGCGGCGCCGGGAACACGTTGTCGGCATCGACGGGAGAATGGATCAACTCCGCCGGAACGTTCGACTACCAGTGGTACTCGTGCGACATCGACGGGGCGCACTGCAGTGCGATCGCGGGTGCCACGGACTCGACCTATGACGTCACGAACGGCGACGTCGGGACGACGGTGCTTGTCGAGGTCGACGCGACCAACGTCGAAGGGACCGGCACAGCCGACTCGTCGCCCACAGGAGTCGTCGGCTCTCCGTACTCGACCGCGGCCCCGACGCTCGGCTCGACCGATGTGCTGCAGGACGGGACACCGATCGCCGAACCCGGCGACACGCTGAGCGTCGGCCAGGGGACATGGCACGGAGCGCCGACGTCGTACACCTATCAGTGGTTCCTCTGCGACCCGAGCAGTCCGACAAGGGCGGACTTCACGAATTGCACCCCGATCCCGTCGGCGACGTCGAATCACTACCCGATCGGCAACGAGGTTCGAGGCCACACGATCTACGTCGAGGTTGACGCGACGAACGCGTTCGGAACCGCGGCCGCGTACGCGTGGCCGAACGGGTCGATCGGCGCTCCGCAGCCGCTGCTCGACAACGGCTCGATCAGCGGCACCGCTCAGGTCGGTCACACGCTGACCTTCGTCAACGGAACGTCGTGGGCCGGCGAGACGCCGATCACGTGGTTCTATCGCTGGAGCCGTTGCGACACGGCCGGCGCGAACTGCGTGACCATCCCCGGCGCTACGGCGAGCACCTACACGCTCGTCGACGCCGACGTCGGCCACGTGATCCAGGGGTTGATCGGGGGCCGTAACAGCTGGGGCGCGAACGGCTGGGGGCTCGCCTACAACAGCGCCGTCGTCGCGGCTACGCCGAGCAGCGGCGGCTCAGGCGGAGGCGGCGGCACGCCGCTCGACCTCTCGGTCGCGGTCGCCGCTTCGGCGGCGCAGGTCGCTCCGGGTGGGTCGGTGCAGTTCCACGTCACGGTCACCGACGTCAGCGGATCGGCGGCAACGCACCTGCACGTGACGGTTCAGATTCCGGCGGGTGCACAGGTCGTCGCGTCGTCCACCGACCGCGGCCCGGGCTGCGCGGTCTCCGGGAGCACGCTCGACTGCAACCTCGACTACCTGGCAGGCAGTCCGGCGCAGGGCAATGTGCTCGTCACCCTCACCTTCCCGAGCGCCGGGACACAGACGCTGACCGCGAGTGCCACGGCCGACCAGACCGACGTCGCCCCGGCGAACAACAGCGCGTCGGCGATCGTCCAGGTCGGAAGCCCGCCGCCACCGCCTCCGCCGCCGGTCCTCCCGCCGCCGCTGAAGCCGCCCGTGTTGAAGCCGCTGAGCACGCGAACTCTCGCTGGCGTCGTGCGCGGGCCGACCGAGACCGTGACTGCGCGCTTCAATGCCAACGAGCCGCTGCGACTTCGCCTGACCGTGACCAAGTTGCACCAGACACGGCGCGTCCTCCTGCGCAAGGGCAGCTTCCTCGCCGGCCTGACGAGCAAGGCGCCCGCCTACACGCTGACGCATGCGGTCGGCCGTGCAGGCACGTATTCGATCCGCGCGCTCTTCACCCACAGCGGGCTGACGAAGGGCGCGAAGTACGTCATCCACATGGTCGCGACGAACGCGAACGGCACCACGCGGACGCTGACGATGCTGTTCCGCGCCTGAGCGTCGGCCTCGGATCCCGCCCGCTCGTCCTCGTCACGCGCGCGGGCATCGTCGCGCTAGGGGCGGAACAGGAGCACGATCGCCAGGCTGAATCCGGCTGCGATCAGGGCGCCGGAGGCGATGAAGAGAGCTGAGAGCGGCACGGGGTCTCCGGCGTTCGAGGGTTGTCAGTCCGGAATTCCCCTCTGAGCCGACTCGTGAAACCCGGATCGGCGCACTCGTTCGCCCGCGACCAGCTCGTCGCAGACGCGCTTGGTCACGAACAGTGCGATGAGCGGCCCGACCCAGATCGCCACGCGGTACACCCAGATCTGCGTCGCGTAGTCGATCCCGAAGAGCACGTCGACCCGGTCCGCGGAGCCAGAGACGAAGATCAGGAACACCCAGGTGAGGAGCGCGACGCCGATCGCCGTTCGCCAGGGATTGTCGCGCGGGCGCTCGAGCAGGTTGTGGAACGCGTCGTCGCCCGTCACCCGGCGCTCGAGCCACGGCCAGAGGATGAGAATGCCGAACACGATCCCGGGGAAGAGGACACCGCCCCAGAAGGGATTCGGCACGAGCGTGTAGTGGCCGATCGTCAGGTCGAACCCGGGCACGAGCCGGAGCGCGCCGATCAGCCAGCCCAGATACCAGTCCGGCTGGGCGCCGTTCGTGCCGTCGCCGACGTGGTACGGCCCCCACAGCCACACGGGGTTGATCTGCACGAGCCCGCCGAGCAGGAACAACACTGCGAATACCCAGAGCATCAGCCCGATCGAGCGCGGCGCCTGACCGGGGAACGCCGGGATGCCGACCACGCGCCGCTCGCTCTCCCGCACGCTGCGCTTGAACTGCGTGTGGTGACGGCTGACCACCAGCGCGAGATGTGCTGCGAGCAACCCGCCGATCAGCACCGGGAGCACGAGGACGTGCGCAATGAACAGGCGCGGCCAGAACGACGACGAGCCCGGAAACGGACCGTCCCAGATCAGGTTCGCGAGGTTCGCGCCGACGAACGGGATGGACATCGCGACCGAGTAGCCGATCGCGAGCCCCATCCCCGAGAGCAGGTCGTCGGCGAGCGAGTAGCCGGCATAGCCCTCGAGCAGCGCCAGCATCAGCATGCCGAGACCGAGCAGGTATGTGAGATCACGTGGCTTGCGGAACGCGCCCGTGAAGAAGACGCGGAGCACGTGCAGCACGATCGCGGCGACGAACACGTTCGCCGCCCAGTGATGCGTCTGCCTGATCAGGAGCCCGGCCTTCACGTCGAACGAGATGTGCAGCACCGACGCGTATGCGTGGCTCATCGTCGCACCGTCGAGCGGCCTGTACGACCCGTGGTACGTCATCTGCGCGACGGAGTCGTCGAAGAAGAACGTCAGGTAGAGCCCGGTGAGGACGAGCAGGATGAAGCAGTAGAGCGCGACCTCGCCGAGCAGGAACGACCAGTGGTCGGGGAAGACGTAGCGAAGCGTCCTCTTCAGCAGCGGCGCCGTGCCTGTGCGCTGGTCGAGGAAGCGGACGATTCGGCGGATCACGAGTGCGCCTTCCCCATGCGCACCCCCCACCACGACGGGCCGACCGGCCCGGAGAACGTTCCCGCGGCGCGCAGGTGCCCCGCGCCGTCGATCTCGAGCGGGAGTTGCGGCAGCGGCCGTCCCGCCGGGCCGAACAGCACGGCGCCGCCCGCGGCAGGGTCGAACGTCGAGTAGTGACACGGACAGACGAGCGCCGGCCGCGGCTGGGTCGGCGCGAACGTCGGCTTGCGGTACAGCGCGATTGCGCAGCCCGCGTGGGTGCAGATCTTCGAGAAGGCGACGATTCCGCCGGGCGCCCAGTCCCTGCGGTCGCGGATCTCGGCAGGCGGCAGTCGCACGACGACGATGGGGGAGCCGACGAGCTCGCGGTCGGCTCCTTCGGGGTATGCCGTATAGAACGCGCCCTCCTCGATCGCGTCGGCTGCGAGAGGCCGGCCGCCGTCGTCGACGAGTCGGCGGCCGCGCCGCCACGCCGTGCGGTAGAGGTCGCCGGTGCGCAGCAGCGGCCCGAACGATGCCGCCGGCGCGAGGAGCGCGGCGCCGAGGGTGCCGAGCGCGCCGGCGCCCGCCACGGCGACGAGCCGCTTGCGCGTGAAGCGTGAGCCGCTCTCCTCGACGATCTGCTCGATCTCTCCCTGTGCGTCTGGTGACTCCGACGGGTACGGCTCGACGATCTCCTCGGTGACGACGAGCCGGTGTGCGATCACGGTGCTGGCGAGCGCGAGGAGCGCGAACGCCGATCCGATCGAGAGGCCGAGCCACTGCGTCTGGTTCGACAGGCGGTCGAGCGCGTAGACCACGATGAATGCGGCTCCCGCGACCGTTGCGAGCAGGAACAGGAGCAGCACGACGTTCTCGGCGCGGCGATCGGGCTCGCCCGCGGCGACGATCCGCGGCTTCGGATCGCGCGGCGTCGGACGCTTGCCGCGTCCTGCGACGAGGACGGTCGCCGTGATCAGCCAGTCCCTGATCCGGGTCATGCGCGCAGCCTCCGCCCGAGCAGGGTGCAGATGCCGACCAGCGCCGCGGCAGCGAGCAGCCACGTGACGGCGCCTTCGGGCCACGGGCCGAGGTGCCCGATCGCCCAGCCGCCGCGGTCGTCCGGATGCTTGGCGTAGTCGACGTACGCCACGATGTCGTTCAGCTGTGCCGGCGTGACCGCCTTCGTCGAGAAGCGCGGCATCAGGTAGGGGCCGATGCGCACCGCCTCCGCGATCTGACGGTCGGTTGCATCGGTCAGCGGCGGGACGCGCGCGCCCGTGACGTAGCCGCCTTGCGCGATTGCCTGATGGCAGCCCGCGCAATGGTCGGTGAACAGCCGCTGGCCCGCCGAGACGTTCCCCGGATGAGGAGTGGGGATCGCCGGCCCGTTCCCGAGCGAGGCGACGAAGCCGACGAGCGC
>Ga0070680_100003377_pt1 | contig 11903 bp, 9 predicted proteins | sample KBSC73BmetaG_FD_64672 | JGI IMG/M metagenome (GOLD analysis project Ga0070680, IMG submission 64672) | Corn rhizosphere microbial communities from Kellogg Biological Station, Michigan, USA - KBS C7-3B metaG | ecosystem: Host-associated > Plants > Roots > Rhizosphere | place: USA: Michigan...
GCGCGAGGGTATGGCCGCTTGCTGGAGCGCGCCCTCCGGAACCGCCTGCTGGTGGTGCTGGGCGCCTTCGCCACGCTGCTGGTGGCGGGGTATTTCTTCTCGACCCTCAAGCGCGAATTCATTCCGCCCGAGGACAAGGGCTACTTCATCGTGTTCAGCATCGCGCCGGAAGGCAGCACCATCGGCTACACCGACCAGTACCAGCGGCAGGTCGAGGACATCGTCGGCCACACCAAGGACGTCGAGGGCAACTTCAGCATCATCGGTTTCGGCGGGAACGTGGCCAGCGGCATCATGTTCGCGCGGCTGACCGACTGGGACCAGCGAAACCGCAGCGTGGATGACATCCTGAACGAGGTACGGCCCAAGCTGTTCGGTATCCCCGGGATCATGGCCTTTGCCCAGAACCCGCCGGCCTTCGGCTTTGGCAACCCGGTGCAGTTCGTGGTGCAGAACCCCAACTTCGACTCGCTCAAGTTCGCCATGGACACCATGGTGACGCGGGCGCGGGCCATCCCGGGGCTGCTCAACGTGGACACCGACCTGCGGGTCAACAAGCCGCAGCTGGAAGTGAGCTTCGACCGCGATCGCGCCGAGGACCTGGGCGTGCCGGTCCGCGATGTGGCGGGGACCTTCCAGACCCTGCTGGGCGGGCGCCGGGTGAGCACCTTCACGCGCGAGAACAAGCTGTATGACGTCATGGTGCAGCTGCAACCCGAGGATCGCGCCACGCCCTCCGACATGAGTGGTCTCTTCGTGCGGGGCAAGGACGGCACGATGGTGCAGATGTCGTCGCTCATCAAGAGCGACGAGAATATCGGTCCCCGCCAGCTCAACCACTTCAACCGGGTGCGGAGCTTCACGCTCCAGGCCAGCCTGGCGCCCGGGTTCACCCTGGGCGAAGCGCTCGATTCGCTCAACGCGCTGGCCACCGAGGTGCTGCCCCGTGGCAGCACGGTGGCGCTGGCCGGCGAGAGCCGCGAGCTGAAGGAGAGCGGATCGTCGCTCTACTTCGCGTTCCTGCTGGCGCTCGTCGTGGTGTTCATGGTACTGGCCTCGCAGTTCGAATCGCTGGTGCACCCGTTCACGGTGCTGCTGGCGGTGCCGCTCGCGGTGACTGGCGCGCTCATCACGCTCTGGATCGCGGGCTCGACGATCAACCTGTACAGCCAGATCGGCATGATCCTGCTCATCGGCCTCGTCACCAAGAACTCGATCCTGCTGGTGGAATACGCCAACCAGCTCAAGGACAAGGGGATGAACGCGGTGGAGGCGGTGCGCGAGGCGGGCCGGATCCGGCTCCGCCCCATCCTCATGACCAGCGTCGCCACGATCATGGGCGCGGTGCCCATCGCCTACGGGCTGGGTGCCGGCTCGATCAGCCGCCGGCCGCTGGGCTACGCCATCGTGGGCGGGCTGCTGTTCTCGACCGCGCTCACGCTGTTCCTGATCCCGGTGGTGTACGTCCTGTTTGACGGGCTTCGCGAGCGGCGTCATGCCCGCGCTGCGGAGCGGCTGCAGAGGGTGGAGGCCGCCGAATGACCGGCGCTCTGCTGTTGCTTGCCATGCTGGCACCGGCCCAGGGTGCGCCCGTGCCGCAGGACACCGTGCCGGTGGTGACGCTGGCCCAGGCGATCGAGCGCGCCGCCCGGCTGGACGCCAACTATGTGCAGGCGCTGGGCAATGTCTCGTCGGCGGAGTGGGGCCGCCGAGCGGCGCGCTTTGCGTTCGTGCTGCCGAGTGTCTCGGTGAGCACCAACCTGACGCGGTACAGCACGGCGTTCTTCAATATCGGAACCGGCGAACTCCAGAATACGTCGGTCACGGCCCAGGTGGATGCGCGCTATGAGCTGTTCAGCCTCCGGAAGCTCGCGGAGCTCTCCCGCTCCAGTGCCGCCCTGGAAGGTGCCAGCGCCCAGGAGCAGCAGGCCCGCTTTGCCGCCGCGATCGTCACCGAGAACGACTACTACTCGGTCCTCGCGTCGGTGGAACTCGCGCGCAGTGCGGAAGACCGGGTGAAGCGCGCTGAGGAAGGATTGTCGGTGGCACGAGCCCGGGTGACCTCCGGTGCGGCGGTACGAAGCGACTCGCTCCAGTTGATGCTGGAGCTTACCCGCGCCCGCGTGGACCTGCTGCGCCAGCGATCCGCGCTCACCGTGGCGCGGCTGGAACTGGGACGGCGGGTGGGTGCAGAGGGGCCGGTGGATGCGGCTCCGCTCGATACCGTGCCGGCGCCGCCCCTCCCGCTGGAGCTGGATCGCGCCGTGGCGACGGCGCTCGCATCGGGCCCGCAGTGGCGCTCGGCGCGCGCCTCGGAACGGGCCGCGAACGCCGCGCTCCGCGAGCGGACCAGCGACTATTTCCCCACGGTCAATCTCTCCGCGTCGCACCAGCGCTTTGACGTCAAGTTCTTTCCCAGCGCGCGGAACGTGAGTTCCATCTCGCTGGGCGTCGGCTGGACCCTCTGGAATGGTGGCCAGCGGGAGATCGCGGTGGCGGAGGCACGCACCGGCCGGAACGTGGCGCAAGCGGTCCGGGCGGACCTCGAGCGCGGGGCCCGCGCTGACGTGACCGAGAGCTACGAAGCCTACAACACCGCCCGCGCCGCGACGGAGCTGTCGGCTTCGGCGGTGCAGGTGGCGCAGGAGAATTACCGGGTGCAGGACAGCCGCTATCGCGCCGGCGCCGCTACCATTCTCGACCTGCTGGATGCGCAGGTCGGGCTCACCCAGGCGGAGGCCGACCTGGTGCAGGCGCGCTACGGCACCCGCCTGGCGCTGGCTGGTCTGGAAGCGATGCTGGGACAGAGACTCTTCACGGGGACAACCGAGTGAGCGTCACACCTCGAATCTTCATTGTTGCGCTCGCCCTTGCTGCGTGCGGACAAGACGGCAAGGACGGGCAGGGTGGACCAGGCGCCGGCGGCGGCATGCCGCCGATGCCGGTGGAGGTGGCGGCCGCCGCCACCGACACGGTGATTGACGCCATTTCCGCCACCGGTCAGATCGAAGCCGTGCAATCCATCGAGCTGCGTCCCGATGTGGAAGGCCGCATCGTCGCCATCCTGGCGCGGGAGGGCGCGTACGTGGGGCAGGGTACCGGGCTGTTCCGCATTGATGATGCGGAAAACAAGGCCCAGGCGGATCGGGCTCGCGCCGATCGTGACCTGGCCCGGCAGAACCTCGACCGCACCAAGGATCTGCTGGCCCAGCACGCCAGTTCGCAGGCGGAGCTGGAGCGGGCGGAAGCGGCGTACCGCTCGGCCGAGGCATCGCTGGCGCTGCTGCAGGTACGGGTGAACCGCTCCACGGTGCGCGCGCCTTTCGGCGGCGTGATGGGCCAGCGCTTTGTCAGCCTGGGCGACTATGTGACCACCTCCACCCGGCTCGCGACGCTGCAGACGGTGGATCCCGAACGCGCGGTGCTGACGGTGCCGGAGCGCTATGCCGCCGCACTCAAGCGGGGCCAGAAGGTCAATTTCCGGGTGGCGGCGCTGCCAGGGCGGGAGTTCATCGGTACGGTAGATTTCGTGGATCCGGTGGTGGCCATGCCCGGCCGCACCATCACGGTCAAGGCCCAGGTGCCCAACCGGGACCGGTCGCTGCAGGCCGGCATGTTCATCGAGGCACGGCTCGCCACCGCCACACGTCCCTCAGCCGTGGTGATCCCTGAAGACGCCGTGCTCCCGCTGCAGGGCAGCAACGTTGTCTGGGTGGTGAGCGACAACAAGACCAGCAGGAGGCAGGTGGAGCTCGGTGTCCGCACGCCGGGCTTCGTGGAAGCGAAGACCGGCATCAATGCCGGGGAGATGGTGGTGGTGGGCGGGCAGGAGCGCCTGCAGGAAGGCGCGCCGGTGAGCCCCAAGGTGGTGGAACGCAAGCGGGAGGCCGTAACCGAATAGTGTCAATGCGCCGTGGACCGAGGCTGCGTGCTCCGGGCGCCGTCAGATATCTCCTCCTGACGGCGCTTCTGTTGCTGCCGGTGACGGCCTCGCTCGAGGCGCAGGCGGCGGGCCGCTGGGCCATGCTGCTGAGCGGTGGCGTACGGGGCACCAGCCGGGGTGAACTGCGGCTCGCCGGCGACAGCGGGTCGCTCTGGCTCGATTCCGATACGGCGCCGGCGGCACTGGCCGGGGTCAGGCTGGACCCGGAAGCGGTGCAGTTCAGACTGGCGGGTCGCCAGCGCCTGGCGTTCAGCGGACTCCTGCGCGGCGACGTGCTGCGCGGGACGGCACGGGGCGACACCGGCGCACCGCGGATCTGGACCGCGACCCGCCTGCAGGAACTGACCGAGTACTACCCGGTGCTCCCGAAATTCACTCTGCGCCAGATCATCAGCGGGCGACGCGACACGATTGCCTTTCTGCCCGGCATGTGGGTGGGCGCAGCCCGGGATGGTGCGGAGGATCTGCGCCATCGGTATCATGATCTCGCAACAACGGCCGGGCTGGCGCCGCTGACGGGCCAGGCCCTGCAGCATCAGGGACCCGGCCGCGCGCTGGGCCTGGAGCGCCGCGACGAAATCCTGGCCGCATGCCGGGCCACGCTGGAGAAAATCCGCGCACAGATTCCCACGGACGCCGTTCGCTCCAGGTTCGACCGCATCTTCCGGCCGCGCGGCACCTGGCTGGTGGATGTGCACGATGCCGTGCTGGTATTTGCCCGGGCCGCGTCGCCCAACGTGGATTTTGCCGATGCGGCGTCCGCACTCCGGTCGGTGGGATGGCTGCCGGACTCCGCCGTCAGTGATGCCAGGGTCATGGCGGCGCTGTACCGCCTCCGCGGCCTGAGCGAGTCTGACACCAGCCTGGTCAATTCACTGCTGGACGCGATGCAGCGGGCAGACCCGCAACACGCCGCGTCAGCGCTGCTGCTCTTCAACGCCTACGACGCGGCGTTTCGCTGGCATTCGGTCGCGCTGCAATTCCTGCTGGATGCGCCCTGGATCGGCGGGGGTGGGCCGGCGTCGCTTTCGGCCCGGATGCGGGCCAGCTGGGGCGACTCGCTCCCGCTGCCCGCCATCGAGTCGCGCTATTTCGGATCGCCCCAGGCCGTGCCTCGCTACGGTGTGCCCGCGCCGCTTTTTCACCGGCTGGTCCGGGCGGACAACTGGTCCGCCGACCGCTGGCTCGAGCGGCATCAGGCGCCGGCGCTGCTGGCCGCGCTCCGCCTGCTGCCCACCGGCTTTGCCCCGGACGCGGAAGTGACAACACCGGCGGAAATCTTCCGGCTCACCACCGTGCGGCAGGAAGCGGAGGCACGCGACAATGGATTTCTGGAGCCGGGGGATGCCATTGCCGTGGACGCCGGCTACGTGCCGCTGCTGGCCCTGGCCGCCACGCTGCACGAATGGGAGCACCTCGCATTCGAGTCCCGCCGCCGGCTGCGTGATGCACAAGACACCAGCGCGGTCGTGACCCTGACGGGCGCCGATCCCTACGTGGCCGAGGGGGTGGCGGAATGGCGCACCGACCAGCTGTTGCGGCCACTGGCGGGGATGTTTCCCCTGCTGCTCGCCGGGGAAGCCGAAAAACGGGCCCGGCTATCCGCCGATAGCACCGAACCGCACGCCTTGGGATATCAGCTGGTGCGTGCCCTCGCCCAGGTGATGCCCGATGCGAGGACCCGGCTGGACCTGCTCCTCGCGGCGGCGGACACGCCCGCCATAGTGACCTCGCGCGCAGCGGTACGCTCAGCGTGGAGCCGCTTTGCCAGCTCGCGTGATGTCGCCTACGGCGGCATCGGACGCCGGGCCCTGATTCCCGAAACCACATTCACGGTCGAGGACGGATTTCCCGACGCCGTGTCGGTGCGGATTGTGGTGAACGGCGGAATCTGAACGATGCATCTTGTCCCGCGCCCCGCGCCCCGCGCCCCGCGACTCTCGACTCTCGACCCTCGACCAGGACTCCCCATGCTACCATCCGCAGGCTCGCCAGCTCCCGATTTTACCCTCCCGTCTGACGAGGGCGCCAAGGTGTCACTCAAGGCACTGCGAGGCACACCGGTGGTGCTGTATTTCTATCCCAAGGACGATACCAGCGGTTGCACCACCGAGGCGTGCGAGTTCCGCGATGCCTGGTCGGACGTGAAGAAGACCGGCGTGCGTCTGTTCGGCGTTTCACCGGACGGGATTCGGTCGCATGAGAAATTCCGGGCCAAGTTCAAGCTGCCCTTTCCCCTCCTGGCCGACGAGGATCACGCGGTGGCGGAGGCGTATGGGGTGTGGGGTGAGAAGTCCATGTACGGCAGGAAATACATGGGGATCCTGCGCACCACGTTCATCATTGATGCGCGGGGCAGAATTGCGCAGGTCTTCGAGAAGGTGAAGCCCGCGGGTCACGCCGGGGAAGTCCTCGCGGCGCTGAAACAGCTGGCCACCCCGTAGAGTTACGGAAACGCCGGGAACTGAATCTCGTGAGCGACAATCGTCGTTATCTTTGCTACGCTCCGCCCGGGCTTGAGGCGCTCGCCCGGGCGTTGCCTTGTCAATTGCGCGCCCCGACTCCGACTGATACCGTGCCCTCTCGATCCGTTGCGTTGTCGCATCCTGGTGCTGTCGTGTTGCCACGGCTTCGCGTCGTGGTGGCGTGCTGTGGTGCCCTGACCCTGCTGGCCTGTTCCTCCGGCAAGCCAGTGCCCGCCCACCAGTCTGCGGTCGCTGTTGATACCGCTGCCGCCACCGGCTCGGCCCTTATCCAGCCGGGCGAAACCCACTTTCGCAACGTCCGCCAGCTCACCTTCGGCGGCAACAACGCGGAGGCGTATTTCTCCCGGGACGGCAAGCAGCTGATCTTCCAGCGCCAGCCCGATATTGCGACGGGATGCGACCAGCAGTACATCATCAACGCCGACGGCACCGGGCTGCACCAGGTCTCGGACGGGAAGGGCCGCACCACCTGCGGCTATTTCTACAACAACGACCGCCGGATCCTCTACAGCTCGACCTTCGCCTTCTCGCCGGCGTGCCCGCCACCGGTGGACCGCTCGCAGGGATACGTGTGGCCACTGGGGCATTTCGAGATCTACACCGCCAATGCCGATGGCAGCGACCCGAAGCCGCTCACCCATAACGGCGCGTACAACGCCGAATCCACCGTGTCGCCCGACGGCAAGCGCATCATCTTCACCAGTACCCGTGACGGCGACATCGAGCTCTACACCATGAATGTGGACGGCAGCGATGTGCGCCGGATCACCCACCGGGTCGGCTATGATGGCGGGGCGTTCTTCTCGCCGGACAGCCGGCAGATCGTCTGGCGCGCGCAGTATCCCGTCACCGCGTCCGACACCGCCGACTACCGCACGCTGCTGGGCCAGCGGATGGTGCGGCCCAGCGCACTGGAATTGTGGGTGGCCAACGCCGACGGCAGCGACGCCCATCAGGTGACCCATCTGGGCGGGGCCAACTTTGCGCCCTTCTTTGCACCCGACGGCCGGCGCATCATCTTCGCCTCCAACTACGAGAACCCGCACGGCCGGAACTTTGACCTCTACATGGTCAACGTGGACGGCGCCGGACTCGAGAAGATCACCACCTCTCCGGAGTTTGACGCATTTCCCATGTTCAGTCCGGACGGGAAGCAGCTGGTGTGGGCGTCCAACCGGAATGAAGCGAAGCCGGGCGAAACCAATCTCTTCATCGCGGACTGGGTCGAATGACGGTGCCGCCCGATCCGGCACCGGCCCGGCCGGCGGAGCGCTCCGCGCTCCGCGAATGGACCAGGTCCATCATTATTGCGGTGGTGATCTGGCTGGTGCTGCGCGCGTTCGTGGTGGAGGCGTTCCGGATCCCTTCGGGCAGCATGGAGAACACCCTGCTGAAGGGCGATTTCCTCTTCGTGAACAAGGCGGTGTACGGACCGGTGGTGCCCTTTACGGACATCCACATGCCGGCGTTCCGGTATCCCAGCCGCAATGATATCGTCGTGTTTGATTCGAAGGAGCAGCCCGGGATGGCCATCGTGAAGCGGCTCATCGGCGTTCCGGGCGATACCATTTCGATGCGCGCGGGCCAGCTCTACCGGAATGGCGTACTGGTGCCAGAGCCCTATGCCGTCAATGCCGACCCGGACCGGAGCGAGTCGCCGGCCATGCGCGCCAAGATGCGGGAATGGCAGGTCCGCCACCTGGCCGGCATCAGCGCCACTGATTACGAGCCCGACCTCCATGACTGGGGTCCCATTCTGGTGCCACCCGACTCGCTCTTCATGATGGGCGACAACCGCGACGACTCCTACGACAGCCGCTACTGGGGATTTCTGGCGGAGAAAAAGGTGCGCGGAACGCCGCTCGTCGTGTACTACAGCTACAACCCCGACAGCTGGAAGTCCCTGCCGTTCATTTCGGACATCCGCTGGGGCCGGCTGCTGCACCACCCGCGATGACTGGCCAGGTCACCAGCGCGCGGCATGTGGCCGGCGTGCTGTGGGAATGGACCCGGTCCATCGGCGGCGCCCTCATTGTCTTCCTGCTGCTGCGGGCGTTCGTGGTGGAGGGGTACCATATCCCGTCCGGCAGCATGGAGCGCACCCTGCTGGTTGGCGACTGGCTCTTCGTCAACAAGGCACTCTACGGCGCGGAAATCCCGTTGCTGCATGCCTACCTGCCGGCGGTGCGGGAACCGCGCCGCGGCGATGTCGTCGTCTTCGATTCCAAGTCCGATCCTGACCAGAAGATCGTGAAGCGTCTCCTCGGCTTGCCGGGTGACACCCTGGAGATGCGCGCCAGCCACCTGATCCGGAATGGCGAGCGGGTAATCGAGCCATACGCGATCCACTCGGACACCACGCTGACCGCGGAACCCTGGCGCGACGAGATGCGCCGCTGGCAGGTGCGCTACCTGCTGGGCGGCAACGCCTCGGCGTACGCGCCGGACCTCCAGAACTGGGGGCCGCTGGTGGTGCCGCCAGAGTCCCTGTTCGTCATGGGGGATAACCGGGAGAACTCGCTCGACAGCCGGTTCTGGGGATTCCTGCCAAGGAGAAACCTGCGCGGTTCGCCGCTGGTGGTGTACTACAGCTACGACGCGGCGAGCTATGATCCGCTGCCGTATCTCACCGATATCAGGTGGGGACGGATCTTCGAGGCTGTGCGGTAGGGGCACGGCATGCCGTGCCCCTACGACCCCCGGGGCGACTCCGGACTCATCACCGGTCCCGAACCTCGCTGCAGATACACGGCGCTCCGTCCGCAATTGTTGCACGTGAGCGTGATGCGGCCGGCCTGGTCGTCCTCGCTGCCGCGACGCGGTACCCGGATGATGTCGGTAGAATCGCAGGATGGACAGACGAGAGGCTTCTGGTCCCGATCGAGCGCGATCAAGATCAGGGCTTCAGGCGCACGATATTCCTTGATGCCCCGGCGTCCCACGGCAATACCCTTCCGGCGGCTGAATTGGCGCACATCCTGCGTCACCCGCCATCTTGCAATCTAGGGCGAGAGGGCCGCCCGCGACAATCGCCCTCCGGAGGATACAGTCCATGCGTTCCATTCTGCTGGCCCTGACGGCGCTGGTGACCGCCGGTCCGCTTGCCGCCCAGGCGCGCCACGTGGTGCAGGTACGCGGTGATGCCACCAAGGATGAGTATGGATACTCGCCGGCAACGGTCACTGCCGCCCGCGGGGACTTCATCGTCTTCCGGGTGGAAGGCGACGGCAAGCATTCCATCTCCTTCGAGAAGAGCATTCCCGCAGTGGCGCGGGATGCGCTCAACGCCGGCATGCCCAACCGCGTGGGTGAACTCTCCGGACCGCTGCTTTCCAAGGGGCAGGAATACGTGGTTACCCTGCCGAGGAATTTGCCACCAGGCAAGTACCGCTTCTTCTGCCTGCCGCACCGGGCCTACGACGAGGTGGGGTGGGTGGAGGTGAAGTAGACGCGGGCCACGGGACACCGGACGCGGGGGGAGTTAACTTCGAGTCCCGAGTCTCGATTCCAGGAGGTCCCACGGAACTCCACGAGAAACTGGCGGCCGCGCTCAGCGGTACGTTCACGCTGGAGCGCGAACTTGGTGGCGGGGGCATGTCGCGCGTGTTTCTCGCACATGAGAATGCCCTTGGCCGCCGAGTGGTCATCAAGGTTCTGTCACCCGACCTCGCGGCGGGCGTGAGCGGCGATCGGTTTCACCGCGAGATCCTGCTTCTGGCCAAGCTGCAGCATCCCCATATCGTCCCCGTTCATACGGTAGGCGAGACCCTGGGGCTTCCCTATTTCACCATGCCGTTTGTCGAGGGCGAGTCGCTCCGCACCCGTATTGCCCGCGATGGCGAACTGCCGATCCCCGAGGCGGTACGGCTGCTGCGCGACGTGGCCGGTGCGCTGGCGTATGCCCACTCCCAGGGAGTCATCCACCGCGACATCAAGCCGGACAACGTCCTGCTCTCGGCCGGTTCCGCGGTGGTGGCGGATTTTGGCGTCGCCAAGGCGATTTCCGACGCAACGACCACCGCCAATCTGTCCACACTGACGTCCACCGGCATGGCGCTCGGCACTCCAGCGTATATGGCTCCGGAGCAGGCCGTGGGCGACGCGAGCATGGACCATCGCGTGGACATCTACGCCTTCGGTGTGATGGCCTACGAGATGCTCACCGGCCGGGCGCCTTTTCCGGGTCGCTCCGCACAGGCGACGCTCGCCGCGCACGTTACCGAAATGCCCGAGCCGCTCCAGCGGCTCCGCCCCAGCGTCCCCGCCGCACTCAGCGCCCTGGTGATGCGCTGCCTGGAGAAGCACGCCGCCGACCGGCCAGGCACCGCGGCGGATGTCATCCACGCCCTCGATGCGATGGCGACACCGGTGAGCGGGTCTACTCCCACGCTTGCGACGCCGGTGGCTCGTATGTCAGCGGCAACGCCCGCTTCGCGGCGGGCGCCCCATCCGATGCGGGGTCCCTTGCTGGGCGCCGTGGCAGTGGGACTCGTGGCGCTCGCGCTCGTTGCAGTGCTCCGGAATCCCCGCTCAGCGGCCCCTGGGCGCGCAGTGTCCGACAGCACCCCCTCGGCCGCCGCTGCACCGCCCGATACTGCCGCGCCCGTCCGGCCGCCGGCAGCGGCGCCACGTATCGTCACTCCGCCCGCCCCGCCGGCAGCGCGCAGCCAGCGCGCGGCGGCTCCGCCTCCCGTTCCCGTGAAGGCGCCTGACACGACCATGGCCATGCAGCTGCGAGCGGCCGCGCTCGATGCACGGTCATTGTCTGCTGCGGCTGGAGCAACCACGGACCGGCTCGGCGCCGGAGACAGTCTGCTGAAAAATGGGGATTCGCTGCGCCGGGCCGGACAGTACAGCGCGGCAGGCATGGCCTATTCAGCGGCGCACGCGGCATGGGCAGGTGCCGTGCGGGCGATCATCCCTGCGCCGGTGCCAGCGCCAGTGCCGAAGGCACCGCAACCGGTCACCGAGCGGCGCCCGGATCCGCGCCCGGCTATCCAAAAGCAGGTGGCCGACTATGCCGCGGCCATCGAATCGGAGAACACCGGCCGCATTCGCCAGGTATATCCATCGCTGACCGCACTGCAGGAGCGGGACTGGCGCCAGTTTTTCGAAGCGGTCAACGGCGTGCGAGTGAGTCTCGCGATCGCCAGCCTCTCGGTGGAAGGCGATTCCGCGGACGCCACGATCACCGGCGAGTATGCCTACGAGAACAGCACCACCGGACGTGCCGAGCGCCAGCCCGTCTCCATCAACATGCGCCTTGCCCGGGCGGCGGACGGCAGCTGGCCCATCGTGGCGATCCGCTAGGCCGCGCTGTCGTCTCTTCGCGCTTTCGGGCTTTTGTGCTTTCGTGCCTTTCGTGCCTAGAAGCTGTATTCCACCCCGAACGTCCAGAACAGGTCAGGGCGGAGCCCGCCGCGATTAAGCGGCCACTCCGCGTTGGCGATGAACGTCATGCCCTGCTGGGTGGT
>Ga0070680_100003382_pt1 | contig 11898 bp, 16 predicted proteins | sample KBSC73BmetaG_FD_64672 | JGI IMG/M metagenome (GOLD analysis project Ga0070680, IMG submission 64672) | Corn rhizosphere microbial communities from Kellogg Biological Station, Michigan, USA - KBS C7-3B metaG | ecosystem: Host-associated > Plants > Roots > Rhizosphere | place: USA: Michigan...
GCGTCAGCGTAGCGACGGTGCTACGGCGTGTACTGCTGGTCGAGCGCGACGACGGTGTCGCCCACGACGCGGATCCAGTAGCCGGCCTGCGGCTCCCAGAGCGGATGGGCGGTCTTCTTGCCGGCGAGCGCCCGGGCGAGCTCGGAGACGGTGATCGACGTCGCCTTCGGGCCGCGGGTCATCACGGTGACGTGTGCCCGACGGCCAACGCGAAACGTGAGCAGCCTGTGGCTCTCGTCACGGGTGTAGTAGTCGTTCGGCACCGCCTCGCCCGGGCCGATCACCCCGTCCTCGACTGCGGCACGTTGCGCCGTGAGGCCCGAGAGGAACTGTGCCGGGTCGACACGTAGCTCCCAGTGCCCTGCGTGTCGCGCAAGCGACTTCGCGTGAACGTAGAGGACGATCTCGCGCGGAGGGCCAAAGGGGGGCGTCGGCAGGAACCGTGAGCCCGCCGGGGCGATCCGTGCGGGATCGGTCGGGTGCGCCAACCCGGCGAGCGGCAATACCGCGCCGAGGGTTGCGACGACCACGGCCGAGACGCGGAAACGCTTCATGATCCTCCCTCGGGTGCGACGGTGCGTGCGCCGCGATCATGCGCACCTACGGGGCCGGGCGCAACCGTAGACCCCTGGCTGGCTACAACTTGCAGCTTGCCCGGGCGCCCGTCAAGAACGCAGCAACCGCGGGAGCCCGCCCCGAGCGCCTGGCTCCTCGAGGCTGCGCCCGACGAGCATCCGGAGGATCTCTGGGCCCTCGGCGCCGACCTCGAGGCGGGCACCTTGCTCCAGGCGTACCGGCTGGGCCTCTTCCCCATGCCGATCGGCCCCCGGCTCGGCTGGTTCTCGCCACGGCGGCGGGCGATCGTGCCGTTCGCCTCGTTCACGGCCTCGCGCTCGCTCCGTCGCGCCGCGCGCGAGTTCGAGATCCGGGTCGATACGGCGTTCGCCGACGTGGTGTCGGGCTGCGCGCGGCCCGGAGAGCCGCAGAGCTGGATCGACGAGCGCATCGAGGAGGCGTACACAGGGCTCCACACACTGGGCTGGGCGCACTCGGTCGAGGCGTGGGACGCCGACGGCCTCGCCGGTGGCCTCTACGGCGTCGCGATCGGCGGCCTGTTCGCGGCCGAGTCGATGTACCACGCGCGCACGGGCGCCTCCAAGGCGGCGTTCGTCGCGCTCGTGGGCCTCCTCGGCGAGGCGGGCGACGCGGACTGCCGCGTGCTCGACGTCCAGTGGCTCACGCCCCACCTCGCGTCCCTCGGGGCGGTCGAGATCGACCGCGCGGAGTACCGAACGAGGCTGACGAGGGCCGTGTCGCTCCGTTCGCCCTTCACCTAGGGCGGCTGTCGGTCAGGAGAGTCGGCCGATGTCGTTCGTCAGGCCGATCACGAACAAGAGGAGGACGAGCCCGATCCCGACCACGGACACGCGCTCGTAGATCTCCCGGCGTACCGCGCGGCCGCTGATCCCCTCCGCGACCGCGAAGACGATGTGGCCGCCGTCGAGCGGGAGGAGCGGCAGGAGGTTGAGGAGCGCGATCGAGAGCGAGATCAGGCCCAGCACGAAGAGGAAGCTCTCGGTGCCCTGCTTCGCCGCGTCGGACGAGCCCTGCACGATCCCGACGGGGCTCGAGATGTCCTTTCTCCCCTCCCCCGTGACGAGGCGCCCGAGCGAGGCGCCGATCTCGCGGGTCACCCGCCAGCTCAGGCGCAGCGACTCCCCGAGGGCCTGGTTCGGCGGGAGACCCTCGCCCGCGAGGACGAAGCCGAGCCGGTAGCGGCCGTCGCTCAGCTTCGCGGAGGTCGCGGGGAGGACGACCAGCGTGCTGTCACGTGCGACGACGAGCGTCAGCGGCTTCCCGTCCGAGCCGGCGATCGCGTCCGAGATGTCCCGAGCCTCCACGTGGTCGTCGCCGATCGAGACGATCACGTCACCGGGGTGAAGGCCGGCTTTCGCGGCCGGGGAGCCGGCCGAGACCGAGTCGACGGACGTCGTCGCGCGCCCGACCGAGGTCATGTACAGGCCGGTGAAGAGCACGAGCGCGAGCAGGATGTTCGCGGCAGGGCCCGCGACGATCGCCGCCACGCGCTTCCACGTGGGCGCGCGCCAGTACGCGTCGGGCCCGAGCGCATCGTCGAGGTCGTCCAGCGACTTCTCGAGGGCGGATGCCGCCTGCGGTGAGAGCGGGCGCTCGGCCGCGACGGAGCGCAGCACCGCGAGGGAGTCGCGCGCCGCGTCGTGGTCGCCCGCGCCGAGCGCGTTGCGGAGACGGCTCACCGCCCCGCCGAGCGACGGGGACTCCTGGAGGGCCCGTGCCGTGCCGCTGTCGACGTCGACCGGCGCCGGCCGGTGCATCCCGGGGATCTTCACGAAGCCGCCGAGCGGGATCGCGCCGACGCCGTACTCGATCCCCCTGCGGGTCGTCTTCCAGATCGCCGGCGGGAAGCCCACGTAGAACCGCCGCGGGCGCATCCCGAGGGCGAGCGAGACCGTGAAGTGGCCAAGCTCGTGGATGAAGACGAGCAGGCCGAGGCCGATGATCGCGATGAAGATCGTCATGCCGGCTGCAGCCTTCGCGTTGCGAGGCGCCGTGCCTCCCCGTCGGCGTCGACGAGGTCCTCGAGGTCGCGTGCCGCCGCGCCGTCGACCGCGCCCAGCGTCTCCGCGACGACCTCCGCGATCTCGTCGAAGCGGAGCCGCCCCTCGAGGAACGCCCCGACGGCGACCTCGTTCGCCGCGTTGAACGCGCACGGCCCCGTGCCGCCGCGCTCCCCGGCCGCGCGCGCGAGGGCGACGAGCGGGAAGGCGTCGTCGTCGACCGCCTCGAACGACAGGGTGAGGCCCTCGAGGTCGAGAGGCTCGACCGGCGTCGCGGCCCGCTCGGGGTACGTGAGCGCGTAGGAGATCGGCACCCGCATGTCGGGCAGCCCGACGTGCGCGAGGAGCGCGCCGTCGCGGAGGCGCACCAGCGCGTGGACCACGGAGGTCGGGTGCACGACGACCTCGATCCTCTCGTACGGGAGCCCGAACAGCCAGTGAGCCTCGATCAGCTCGAGGCCCTTGTTTGCGAGCGTCGCGGAGTCGACCGTGATCTTGGGGCCCATCGACCAGGTCGGATGGCGCAGCGTCTCCTCGACGGTCACGTCGGCCAGCTCCGCCCGCGCACGGCCGCGAAAGGGACCGCCCGACGCGGTCAGCACGACCCCGGAGACCGTCTCGGGCGCCCGCCCCTCGAGGCACTGGTGGAGGGCCGAGTGCTCGCTGTCGACGGGCAGCAGGAGGCCGCCGCCGCGTGCATGCGCGGCCGTCGCCAGCTCACCGGCGGCGACGAGGCTCTCCTTGTTCGCGAGCGCGAGCGTCACGCCGGCCTCGAGCGCCCACAGCGTCGCCCCCACCCCCGCGAAGCCGACGACCGCGTTCAGGACGATGTCGGGCCGGCTCCGCTCGAGCAGCTCGGCCGGATCACCGCCCACCTGGGCGTGCTCGACGCCGTGTGCGGCGGTAAGCGCGGCGAGCTCCGTCGAGCCCGACTGGAGCGCGCAGAGCCGCAAGGCTGGGTGTGCCGCAACGACCTCGATCGCCTGACGGCCGATCGAACCCGTGGCGCCCAGGAGGGCGACACGTTTCACATTCGGAAGGATGCCTGACGCCATCGAGTCTCAAAGCAGCGCGAGCAGGGTGAAGTACGCGGCGGGACCGGCCCAGAGCAGCGAATCGACGCGGTCGAGCACCCCGCCGTGCCCGGCGAGGAGGCGCCCGGAGTCCTTCACGCCGAGATCCCGCTTGATCGCGGACTCGAAGAGGTCGCCGAGCGTGGCCGCGAGCGCGATCGCCAGTCCGAGGAGGATCGACTCGCCGGTCGAGACGACGTCCTGCTCGTAGAGCGCGAAGAAGGTCACCGCAACGCCGACGAGCGTCCCCGCGACGAACCCCTCCACCGACTTGCCGGGCGAGATCGCGGGGGCGAGCCGATGGCGGCCGATCGCCCGCCCGACGAAGTAGGCCGCGGTGTCGTCCGCGAACACCGTCAGCAGGACGGTGAAGATCAGCAGCCGCCCGTCGTCGGGGATGTCACGGACGAGCAGGAGGTGCGCGAGGCCGCCGCCCACCCAGACGACGCCGAGCAGCGTCGTCGCGAAGGCGGCGACGGCGTTCTGCCGGACGCTCGAGACGAAGAACACGACCAGGGCGATCGGGAGCGTTGCGAGAAGCCCCGCGAGGAGCCATGGGAGCCCCCCGAGCTGGGCGCCGAGCAGCGTCAGCACGAGCCCGGCGTAGCCGCCGAGCACCATCGGATGCAGACCGCGCGCCATGCCGTACAGCTCGTGCAGCGCGAGCAGGCCGCCGACCAGCGCGAGCGTGAACAGCCACCACCCTCCGGCCCAGACGATCCCGAGCACGACCGGCAGGAGGATCACCGTGACCAGGATCCGCGAGAGGAACGGGCTCACGCGCGCCCCCGGTCGGCAGCCGCGCGGATCATGCGAGATCCCGTGCGCCGAAGCGGCGGCTGCGGGCGGCGTACTCGTCGACGGCCGCGCGGAGGTCGTCGGCGTCGAAGTCGGGCCAGAGCGTGTCGGAGAACACGAGCTCGGCGTACGCGGCCTCCCAGAGGAGGAAGTTCGAGAGCCGCAGCTCGCCCGACGTCCGCACGAGCAGGTCGACCTCGCCGAGCTCGGGGCCGTAGAGCCGACCGGCGAGAGAGCCCTCGTCGACGTCTCCGGGGGCGACGCCTTCCTCCACGAGCTGCCGTGCGGCATGGACGAGCTCCGCGCGGCCGCCGTAGTCGAACGCGATCCAGAGCTGGAGCGTGTCGAGGTGCTCGGTGGACTGTTCGAGCGCGCTCATCTTGGCCCCGAGCCACGGCTCGACCCGGTCTCGGCGCCCGAGAAACCGTGTCCGCACGCCCTGCTTCGCCAGGTCGGGCAGCTCGCGGTCGATCGTCTCGGAGAGGATCTCCATCAGGTCTGCGACCTCGGTGTCGGGGCGCGACCAGTTCTCCGTCGAGAACGCGTAGACGACCAGCGACCGGACGCCGAGGTCGATCGCCGCCTCGACGGTGCGCCGCAATGCCCGCGTTCCCTCGCGGTGGCCCGCCGCGACGGGCAGGCCGCGGCTCTCCGCCCAGCGGCCGTTGCCGTCCATGATGATCGCGACGGTTCTCGGGACCGCGTCCCGAGTGGAGGAAGTCGAGATGTCGTTTCCCTTCGGCCCGGAGGTTCGATCGCGCCGCGATCAGACCTCCATGATCTCGGCTTCCTTGTGCTTCAGCAGCTCGTCGATGCGCTTGACGTGGTCGTCGGTCAGCTTCTGCACCTGTGCCTCGGCCCGGCGCTCCTCGTCGTCGCCGACGTCGCCGTTCCGGACGAGCTCCTCGAGGTGGCGCATGACGTCGCGCCGCACGTTGCGGATCGCGACCTTGCCCTCCTCGGCGTACCGGCGGACGAGCTTGACGAGCTCCTTGCGGCGCTCCTCGGTGAGCGACGGGATCGGGAGGCGGATCAGCTTGCCGTCGTTCGACGGGGTCAGCCCGAGGTCCGACTCCATGATCGCCTTCTCGATCGCCTTGATCTGCGTGGGGTCGTATGGCTGCACCGAGAGGAGCCTGGGCTCCGGCGCGCCGATGGTGGCCATGTTCGAGAGCGGCGTCGGTGTGCCGTAATAGTCGATCGTGATGCGGTCGAGCAGCGCGGTCGACGCGCGCCCGGTGCGCACGGAGTTGAACTCGGTGCGGGTGTGCTCGATCGACCCGTCCATCCGCCGCACGCAGTCCGCCAGGAACTCCTCGATCGCAGCCACCGCGCCTCCTACCTAGCCGTCGTTGTCGCCCGTCGCCGTCGTGACGAGCGTCCCGATCCTCTCACCTCGCGCGGCCCGGCCGATGTTCCCGTCCGCGAGCTCGAACACGTGGATCGAGACGCCGTTGTCCATGCACAACGAGAGCGCGGTGGTGTCCATCACCCTGAGGCCGCGCTCGATCGCCTGGAGATGCGTCACCTCGGGCAGGAACTGCGCGTCCGCGTCGGTGCGCGGGTCCCCGTCGTAGACGCCGTTGACGCCGTGCTTCGCCATCAGGATCGCCTCGGCCCCGATCTCGAGCGCCCGGAGCGCGGCGGCGGTGTCCGTCGTGAAGAACGGGTTGCCGGTCCCGGCCGCGAAGATCACGACCCGGCCCTTCTCGAGATGGCGGATCGCCCGCCGTCGGATGTAGGGCTCCGCGACTTCCGACACGCTGACCGCCGACTGGACGCGCGTCTGGGCGCCGAGCCGCTCGAGCGCGTCCTGGAGCGCGAGCGCGTTGAGCAGCGTCGCGAGCATCCCCGCGTAGTCCGCGGTCGCGCGGTCCATCCCCTCCGCTGCGGCCTTCAGGCCCCGGTAGAAGTTCCCGCCGCCGACCACGATCGCGACCTGGGTCCCCGCCTCCTGGACCGCGACGACCTCGCGCGCGATCGAGGAGACCGTCCGAGGGTCGACGCCGTACTCGCGGTCGCCCATCAGACTCTCGCCCGAGAGTTTCAGGAGGACGCGCCCGAAGCCCTGTTCGGCGGCGTCCTCCCCGGGCCGCGCCTCGCTCGACGACGTCGCGCTCATCCCAGCTGCAGCCGCTCGAACTCGAGCACCTCGGCGCCCTCGCCCGCGAGCGCCTGTCCGACCGTGCTCGCGGGATCGTGGATCCACGGCTGGTCGACCAGGACGCGCGCTGCGAAGAAGCGCTTCTGGAGCATGCCGTCGACGATCTTCTCACGCGCCTGCTCGGGCTTCGAGAGGACCTCGTCGCTGCCGGCGAAGATCTCCCGCTCCGAGCTCACGAGCTCCTCGGGCACGTCGTCCCGCCCGATCCACTCCGGCGACGACGCCGCGATGTGCATCGCCAGCCTGCGGCCGAGATCGCCGTTGCCGCCGCGTACCTGCACGAGCACGCCGAGCTTGTTCCCCGGCGGGTGCACGTACGAGGCCACGCGACCGCCGTCGACGGCCTCGAACCGCGCCGCGCCGGTGATCACGATGTTCTCGCCGAGCTTGGCCGTGAGCGAGACGCGCTCGTCCTCGAGCAACGCCTCCGCGCCGGGCCCGTCGCGTTCCACCGTCTCGAGCGCGCGCTCCACGAACGCGAGGAAGTCCTCGTTCTTCGAGACCGGCTCGGTCTCGCAGCCTACGGCCACGAGCGTTCCCCTTGCTCCGTCGTCGACGACACGCTCGAGCACGCGGCCCTCCGTGGTCGCTCGACCGGCGCGCTTGGCCGCGCTGGCCATGCCTTTCTCGCGCAGCAGGCGCGTTGCGACCTCGAGATCGCCGTTCGCGTCCTCGAGCGCCCGCTTGCAGTCCATCATCCCCGCGCCGGTCCGCTCCCGGAGCTCCTTGACGAGGCTGGCCGAGATCTGGGTCATTCGGCTGCCTCCGTCGCGTCGCCCCCGGCGGCGGGTGCGGCGACAGGCTCCTCGGACGAAGCCTCCTCGACGGGAGCCGGCTCGTCCCGGCCCGCGGTCAGCTCCTCCTCGGTGACGCGCGTCTTCGCCGCGGCGATGCCGTCGGCGATCGCGCGGACGACCAGCGAGCACGAGCGGATCGCGTCGTCGTTCCCGGGGACGATGTAGGTCGCCTCGTCGGGATCGCAGTTGGTGTCGACAAGCGCGATCACCGGCAGGCCGAGGCGCTGGGCCTCGCGGACGGCGAGCTGCTCCTTGCGCAGGTCGACGATGAACACCGCGTCCGGCTGGCGCTTCATGTTCGAGACCCCGCCGAGGTTCGCCTCGAGCTTCTCGAGCTCGCCGGTCATCGCGATGCGCTCCTTCGCGGGGAGCAGCTCGAGCTGGCCTTCCTCCTTGAGCCGGCGGAGCTCCTGCAGGTAGCCGATCCGGTCGGCGATCGTGCGCCAGTTCGTGAGTAGGCCGCCGAGCCAGCGGTGCGCGACGTAGGGCTGTCCGACCCGCGTCGCCTCGCGCTCGATCGCCTCCTGCGCCTGCTTCTTCGTGCCGACGAAGAGAATCGTGCCGCCGCGCTCGGCGACGTTGCGGGCGAACTCGTACGCCTCTTCCAGCAGCGCCTGCGTCTGCTGGAGGTCGATGATGTAGATGCCGCCGCGCTCGTTGAAGATGAAGCGCTTCATCTTCGGGTTCCAGCGGCGGGTCTGGTGGCCGAAGTGCACCCCGGCCTCCAGCAGCTCCTTCATGGAGACGACTGCCACGGTCTGATCCTTTCGGTTGCTTTCGAAACGCCGGCGTGCGCGGACGGAACCCGGAGGCTCCCAGGCACCCCCGTCCGGAGGCAGGCCGGGTCGAGGTTTGCGAAGACCCGAATGGTAGCCGCCGCGGGCACGTTGCTCCGCAACGCGGCTAGACGTCGACTTCGGTGCGCGCCTTCTCGAGCGCCGCGGCCAGGTCGGGCGGCAGAGGCGACTCGAACGCGAGGCGCTCGCCCGTCGTCGGGTGCGCGAAGGCGAGCGCGTCCGCGTGGAGGAACTGCCGGCGAAGATCGAGGTCGTCCTTCGCCCCGTAGACCCGGTCGCCGCTGACGGGGAGCCCGATCGCCTCGAGGTGCACCCGGATCTGGTGCGTGCGCCCCGTCTCGAGCCGCACCTCGAGCAAGGTTCGCTCGCCGAGGCGCTCCCGGATGTCGAACCACGTGACCGCCTCCCGCGGCGTGTCGCTGTCGAGCGAGCGGCGCGTCCGGTCGGTGCGGTCGCGGCCGATCGGGGCGTCGATCCGGCCCGTCCGAGAGCGTGGCGTCCCGCGCACGAGCGCGACATATCGCCGCTCGACGCGGCGCAGGCGGATCTCCTCGGTGAGCCGCGCATGGGCCGCCTCGGACCGCGCGACGAGCAGGAGGCCGGACGTGTCGCGGTCGAGCCGGTGGACGATGCCGGGACGGTCGGGGTCGCCTCCCGCGGCGCCGAGGCCGATGAGCCGGTGAACGAGAGTCTCGCCCTCGTGCCCCGCCGCCGGGTGCACCACGAGCCCGGCCGGCTTCTCGATCACGAGCACGTGCTCGTCCTCGTAGACGACCTCCAGCGGCTCGTCGGAGGCACGGAGCACGGTCGGCTCGGGAAGCTCGACCTCGAGCTCCTCTCCCCCCTCGAGCCGGTAGCTCTTCGGCCGCTGCTCGCCGTCGACCAGCACCGCCCCGTCGCGCACGAGGCGTTCGGCCAGGGCCCGTGTCCCGACAGCGGGCAGGGCGGCGACGAGCGCGTCGAGGCGCCGGCCGGCGTCTGCCTCAGAAACGCGAGAGCGGTGACGTGCCAACCGAGGCGCTCGTCCGGTCGGCCGCGACGAAGGAGAGGAACAGCAGCGCGACGCCGACGACGATGAACGTGTCCGCGAGGTTGAACGCCGGCCAGTAGTCGAAGTCGAGGAAGTCCGTCACGTGACCGAGGCGGAGCCTGTCGACGAGGTTGGAGATGCTGCCCCCGAGCACCAGGCCGACCGCGACGGGAAGCAGCGGATGACGCCGCCCGGAGCGTGCGAAGAACACCACGAGGGCGACGATCGCGATCGTCGTGAGGGCGATCACGATGCTCGTCGCATCGGAGAACAGGCCGAACGCGATGCCCGTGTTCCGCACGCGGTGGATCGACAGCGGCCCCAGGATCTGGACGGAGTCCCCGAGCGCGAGCGCCCCTGCCACGACGAGCTTCGTGAGCTGGTCGGCGGCCGCCGCGGCGCCGGCGACGACGAGGAGCGCGGCCCATTGCGCCGGGCCGGCGGCCAGCGACCGCTGGGCCCCGGGGATGGGCTCGAGGGCGTTGGTCGCCGAGCCGACGCGCACCTCGAGCTGCGGGCGCGGCGGCGGGACGACGCGTGCCGGCTCGCTCACTCGCGCTCCTCTAGCTGCCTGCACGAGAGACACAGCGTCGCGTAGGGCACCGCGTCGAGCCTGGCCTGGGGAATCGTCGTCCCGCAGCGCTCGCACGTCCCGTACGTCCCATCGGCGATCTTCTCGAGCGCTCGGTCGATGTCGCGCACGAGCTCCTCCGCGTTCTCCTCGAGCGACTCGTCCACCTCGCGGTCGACCATCTCGCTCGCGTGATCGGCGAGGTGCTGGTCGCCTGCGGCGCTCGAGAGCTCGCCGTCGTCGACGTCGCCCTCGACGATGTCGTGGGCGGCGCCGAGCACGCGTGACCTCAGGTCGAGCAGCTGGGCACGCCGATCGTCGAGATCGACGCTCATACCCGCTCCTTCCCGGCCGAGACGAGTCGTCGCTCGGCCTCCTCGCGCGTCAGGTGCTCCACCTCCACGAGCTTCCGGCCCGTCGTGTGGCCCCTGGCGACGCGGACCGACGACCGGGGCACGTGGAGGGCGCGCGCGAGCAGGGCGACCAGCTCGTCGTTCGCGCGGCCGCGCTCGGGCGGCGCCGCGACGCGCAACTTCCAGGCCTCGCCCACGCGTCCGACGACCTCGGAGCGGCGCGCGCCGGGGACCACGCGGACGGAGAGCCGCAACGGGGTCTCGGCGCTCGTGCCGCGGACGGGCATCCATCAAGGATAGTCAGCCGCACGACGGAGGCCGCCCCTGCCTGCGCCGGGCGTCGCCAGGCGCTACCCGATCAGCCCGCGAGGCGGTTGGCGTCCGTCCCGGTCGACTGATCCGTGAGCCGCGGCGTGATCGGCGCGGAGCGGGTCTCCTCCTCCGGAGCGGCCTCCCCCTCCGTCTGCTCGCCTTCGGCGAGCACCTCGAGCGCGGCGCGCAGGATCGTGCGCACGCGACGGGTCTCCGCGAGGAGGTGCTCCTTCTCGGCGATGGCGTCGCGCACGAGCCGGCGCCCCTCCGCCCCGGCCTCCGAGACGATCACGTCGGCCTCGCGGCGAGCCTGCTCCTTCATGTCCTGCGCCGCGCGCTCCGCCGAGACGAGCGTCGAGCGGAGCAGCGTCTCCAGCTCGACATGCCGTGCGACCTCGGCCTCGAGCTCGTGCACGCGCTCGCCCAGCTCCGAGCGCTCGCGCCAGACCTCCTCGAAGCTGTCGGCGATCTCCTCGATCGTCCCGTGGACCTGCGAGCGGCGGTAGCCGAAGAGCCCGCGACGCATCTCCAGGTGACGCACCTCGACAGGTGTCAGTGGCATGACCGACCCTCCTCCCTCCGAGCGACCCGGGCGGCCCGTCCTTTCACAGCACACGCCCGATCACATTGTTGACGATGCGCTCGGCGATATAAAGCGCGAAGACGGCGACGATCGGCGAGATGTCGAGCGGCCCGAGCGGCGGGATCACGCGCCGGAACAGGCGCAGGTACGGCTCGCAGACGTCCATCAGGAACTGCCGGACCCGCTCGAGGGTGGGCGACGCGCCCGGCGGAAACCACGACGTGATGATGTAGGCGAGGATCAAGAGGACGTAGACGCCGACGAAGACGGACACGAAGCGCTGAACCGACGTCGCCGTGTCGGCCAGCACGAGAAAGCCGACGCTCTCGTCGCCCACAGGGCCGCATTCTCGCTGTGAGCGGCGGTTCCTCCGCTCCGCAGCCGCTCAGGCCTGGTTGAAGAAGCCGCCGGCCGGATCGAGCGCGCGGGCGCGCTCCTCGGCCGACACCTCGACGTTCCGCGGCGTGAGGAGGAAGACCTTGTCGGCGACCCGCTGCATGCTTCCGTCGAGCGCGTACGTCAGGCCGCTCGCGAAGTCGATCAGCCGCTTCGAGAGCTCCGTGTCGGCGTTCTGGAGGTTGAGGATCACCGGGACCGAGTCCTTGAAGCGGTCGGCGATCTGCTGGGCGTCGTTGAAGCTGCGCGGCAGCACGAGATGGACACGCACCTGGCCACCGCTGTCGACGCCGCGCAGCCGCGAGCGCCGCGAGCTCGAACGGGACGGTGGCGACTCGACCTCCGTCTCGGAGACGCTGTCCGGCTCCGACCACTCCTGGTCGCGCCGCCGGGGGAGCCGGCGGACGTTGGCGCGGTCGCGGCGGCG
>Ga0070680_100003385_pt1 | contig 11897 bp, 22 predicted proteins | sample KBSC73BmetaG_FD_64672 | JGI IMG/M metagenome (GOLD analysis project Ga0070680, IMG submission 64672) | Corn rhizosphere microbial communities from Kellogg Biological Station, Michigan, USA - KBS C7-3B metaG | ecosystem: Host-associated > Plants > Roots > Rhizosphere | place: USA: Michigan...
GCCGGGCGACAACGTAAGTCTGGCGATCGAGCTGATCACGCCGGTTGCCATGGACAAGGGCCTGCGGTTCGCCATCCGCGAGGGCGGCCGAACGGTCGGTGCGGGCACCGTCACGGAGATCCTGTAAGGGCAACCATGGCTCTTAAAGATCGCATACGCATCCGGTTGAAAGCGTACGACCATCGGGTGCTCGATCAGTCGACGACGGAGATTGTGGACACGGCGAAGCGGACGGGGGCCATGGTGGCCGGCCCGATTCCGCTGCCGACCTCGACCTCGCGGACGACAGTTCTCCGTTCGCCGCACGTCGACAAGAAATCGCGGGAGCAGTTCGAAATTCGGACGCATAAGCGGCTGCTCGATATTCTCGAGCCCACGCAGCAGACGGTAGACGCGCTGATGAAGCTGGATCTGCCGGCGGGCGTGGACGTGGAAATCAAAGCTTTTGGAAAGGGTTAAAGCGCGATTCGGGCGGACCTGAGGGTTTCGCCTGAGCGCGCGGGGATGAAGGACTTCGAATATCGAAGCTGCTGTCCCTGATGAGACAAACGCCCACAAAGGCCGGCCCTCGCGGCCGGCTGTGAGCGGTAGAGGAATGGATAAATGAGTCCAGGAATTCTTGGCAGAAAAATCGGCATGACGCAGATCTTCCGGCCGGACGGACAGGTGGTCCCGGTGACCCTGCTCAAAGCGGGCCCGTGCGCCGTCGTCCAGCGGAAGACGCCGGCAACCGACGGTTACGACGCCGTTCAGCTTGGCCTTGTCGAGTTCGTGAAGCCGAAGCGGCTGAACAAGCCGAAGACGGGACACCTGAAGAAGGCCGGCGTTGAAGGCGCGAAGTTCGTGCGCGAGTTTCGTCTGGATCAGGGCCGTCCAGCATCCGGCGATCTCAAGCCGGGCGATCAGGTCCTTGTTACGGATTTCAAGCCGGCGGACAAAGTCGACGTGATCGGCGTTTCGAAGGGCCGCGGCTTCGCAGGTCTGGTGAAGCGGCATCACTTCGGCGGCGGCGACGCGACGCACGGATCGATGTTCCACCGAGCGCCGGGTTCGATCGGCGCGTCGAGCTTCCCGAGCCGCGTGCTGCCGGGCATGCGCATGGCGGGACACATGGGCCACGGGCAGGTGACGGTCCGCAATCTGGAAGTAATCGATGTGGACGCCGATGATAACGTGCTGGTGGTAAAAGGCGCAGTTCCTGGTCCCAACGGCGGATACGTCGTGGTGCGGAGGGCGAGACAGTAACATGCCCACAGTCGATGTAGTCGATTTGAACAATCAGGTGGTTGGCCAGGTGGATCTGGCCGATGCGGTGTTCGGCGCGGACGTAAATGACGCGCTGATCTACGAATCGGTGCGGCATTACCGCGCTTCACAACGCGCGGGTACGCACAAGACCAAGGTTCGCCGGGAAGTCGCAGGTTCGGGAAAGAAGCTGTGGAAGCAGAAGGGAACGGGCCGCGCTCGTATGGGTTCGATCCGCAGCCCGCTGTGGCGGCATGGCGGCACGGTTCACGGACCGGTTCCACGCGACTACAGCTACAAGCTGCCCCGTAAGATGCAGCTCGGCGCGTTGCGGTCGGCGCTTTCGGCCAAGCTTCGCGCTGGAGAGCTGAAGATCGTTTCGGCGTTCCAGCTGAGCGATCACAAGACGAAGAATTTCGCGCAGGCGCTGAAGCGTCTTGAAGCTACGAGCAAAGTCCTGCTGGTGGAAACGGCCGAAAACCGCAATCTGGATCTGAGCGCGCGCAATATCGAGGGCATTCAGGTTGTTCGCAGCCATGAGGTGCATCCTTATCATCTGCTGGGCGCGAAGCGCGTACTTTTGACGCAGGCCGCCGCTACCAGGCTGAGCGAGGCTTTGGCAAAATCCGCTCCCGCCCGGAAAGAAGAGGAGCCGCAACAGTGATTACGATTCATGATGTTTTGAAGCGGCCGGTCGTCACGGAGAAGGGCATCACCAAAAAAGAACAAGAGCGGACGCTCTGCTTCGAGGTGGCCGCCGGGGCGAATAAGATTCAGGTAAAGCAGGCCGTCGAGAAGCTCTTCAACGTCAGGGTGGAACAGGTTCGTACGGCGAACTTCGAAGGCAAGATTCGCCGCCGGGGACGTTTCGCCGGTTACAAATCGGACTGGAAGAAGGCGTACGTGAAGCTGGAACCCGGGCAGAAGGTGCCCGAGTTCACTGAGATGTAAGGGCCGGTAAAAAGAACGATGGCGATCAAGAAATTTTCACCAGTAACTCCGAGCCGGCGGTACATGACGGTGGTGTCGCGTGAAGGCATCACGAAGGACGCGCCGGAGAAATCACTCGTCGAGCCGCGTCGCAAGACCGGCGGCCGCAACAATACCGGCCGCGTGACTTCGCGATTCATCGGCGGCGGTCACAAGCAGAGCTATCGGGTTGTGGACTTCAAGCGCGACAAGCACGGCGTCGCGGCGAAGGTGGCTTCGATCGAATACGATCCCAACCGCTCGGCTCGTATTGCGTTGCTGCATTACGTCGACGGCGAGAAGCGCTATATCATTGCGCCCGAGGGTCTGAAGGTCGGGTCGACGGTTTCGTCCGGTCCCGCGGCCGATATTCTCGTCGGCAATGCTCTGCCGCTGAAGAACATTCCGGCGGGCACGGTGGTTCACAATATCGAGCTCCGGCCGGGCAAAGGCGCACAGATGGCGCGGTCGGCCGGCGCGCAGGCGCAGCTGGTCTCGCGCGAAGGCGGGGTGGCGCTGCTGAAGCTGCCTTCGGGCGAAGTACGCCGCGTGTCGACCGAATGCATGGCCACAATCGGCGCGGTCGGAAACGCCGATCACGAAAATGTTTCGCTGGGCAAAGCCGGACGCAAACGCTGGATGGGCAAGAGCCCGCATAACCGGGGCGTGTCCATGAATCCGGTCGATCACCCGCACGGCGGCGGCGAGGGCAAGACTTCGGGCGGACGCCATCCGGTGACGCCATGGGGACAGCCGACTCGCGGCTACAAGACGCGCAACAACAAGAGCACCGACAAGTTCATCGTTACTCGCCGGGGGAGCAAGAAATAAATGGGCCGTTCCGTAAAAAAGGGACCGTTTACCGACGACCATCTCGAGAATCGCATCGACAAAATGAACGCGGCCAACGAGAAGAAGGTTATCCGCACGTGGTCACGGCGTTCCACCGTACTTCCCGAGTTCGTGGGTCATACGATCGGGGTTCACAATGGCAGGAAGTTTATTCCCGTGTACGTCACTGAAAACATGGTCGGCCACAAGCTCGGCGAATTCTCGCCCACCCGAACCTTCAAGGGACACGCGGCCAAGGCGGCGACTGAGAAGTCGTCCAGACCGTAAAGAGGAATCGACATGGTAGCCAAAGCAGAGGCCAGATACGTTCGCGTTTCGGCGCAAAAGGCGCGGCTGGTTGTGGATCTGATCCGGGGCCGGAAGGCAAATGACGCCATCATTACGCTGCGCTCGACCAACAAGCGCATCGCTCCGGCCGTGGAGAAGGTTTTGCACTCGGCGATCGCGAACGCGCAGAACCTGAACGAGGACGTCGACGTGGACGCCCTCCGGGTCACGGAAGCGTACGTTAACGAAGGACCGCGGACGAAGCGCGTGCGGCCGGCTCCGATGGGCCGGGCTTATCGATACCAGCGCCGGATGGCTCACATCGCGATCTGGGTGAGCGACGGTCAGCAGGATGTGGTGGAGACAGAGGACTAGCATGGGACAAAAAGTTCATCCGTACGGATTCCGGCTGGGTTTCAATAAACCGTGGCGTTCGCGCTGGTTCGCAAAGCAAACCTACTCCCAGCTGCTGCAGGAAGACCTGGAACTGAAAGAAGGATTGCGCAAGCAACTGAAGTCCGCGGGCGTGAGCTCGATCGAGGTCGACCGGCCTGGCAACAAGCTTCGCATCACCATTCGCACGTCGCGTCCGGGCATCGTGATCGGCCGCAAAGGCGCGGAGATCGAGAAGCTGAAGCAGTCGCTGGCGAAGAAGACGAAACGCGAAGTTTTCATTGACATCCAGGAAGTGCACAAGCCGGAACTGGATGCGCAACTCGTATCGGAATCGATCGCGCTGCAGCTCGAGAAACGAGTCGCTTTTCGGCGCGCCATGCGCAAGGCTGTCGATTCGGCCCTTCGTTTCGGATGCAAGGGAATCAAAGTGCGGGTTTCGGGCCGTTTAAATGGGAACGAAATCGCGCGTAGCGAATGGTATCTGCAGGGGCAGCTTCCGCTGCACACTCTGCGCGCCGACATTGATTACGGGTTCACGGAAGCGCACACCACGTACGGCGTTATCGGCGTGAAGTGCTGGCTGTACAAGGGCGAGATTCTGCCGGGTGCGCGTCGTGGATTGCAGGATAACGAGCCTCGCCGGAATGAGCGACGGGATCGGGACCGGCGTGGGCCCCGTGGTGAAGGAAGAGGCGGTGAAGGTCGGGGCGAGGGACGCGGCGGCGAGCGCGGACTTCAGCAGGAACGTCCCGCCGCGCCTGAACCGCAGGGAACGCCGATTCAGCCGCCTCCGGCCGAGCCGAGAGCGCAGCGTTCGGGTGGGCCGATCATGCCTCCGCTGATGCCTCCACAAACGCCGAGCTGGAAAAATGAACCGGGCGGCGAAGGCGGCGGCGAGAATCAGAACGGTTGAGGAAAGGGCACAGGGAGACTTAATTTATGTTGATGCCCAAGAAAGTTAAGTACCGCAAGCAGCAGCGCGGTCGCATGACGGGCAAGGCGTGGCGCGGATCGTCGATTTCGTTCGGCGAATACGGGCTGAAGGCGATGGAATGCGGCTGGATCACCTCGCGGCAGATCGAAGCCGCGCGTATTGCAATGACCCGCTTCATCAAGCGTGGCGGAAAGGTCTGGATCCGGCTCTTCCCGGACAAGCCGATCACGAAGAAGCCCGCTGAAACCCGTATGGGTAAGGGAAAGGGCGCTCCCGAAGAATGGGTAGCGGTCATCCGGCCGGGCAAAATCCTGTTCGAAATGGAAGGCGTGGCCCCGGATGTGGCTCGCGAAGCCATGCGGCTTGCGGCTCACAAGCTTCCGATTCCGACGAAGTTCATCGAACGCGAGCCGGCGGAGGCGTGAAGCCGACCAGGGGAAGAGGCGCAGGAGAACCGGAATGAAGAAGGACAAGCTTCGCGGGCTCGATCCCGCCGAAATGGAGAACAAGCTCCGCGACATGGACGAGCAGGCGTTCCGCCTGCGCTTTCAAAAGGCGATGGGGCAGACCGACGGCTTGAAAAAGCTGCGGGAGCTGCGCAAGGACCGCGCGCGGCTGCTGACGTATCTGCGCGAGCGCGAGTTGGCTGGAGCGAACAAGTAAATGGCGGAAACGACCAATCAGACGGCCGGAACGGCTTCCGTGGTTCGCAAGAACGAAAAAGTGGGCGAGGTGGTCTCGACCAAAATGCAGAAGACCATCGTCGTGCAGGTGAGCCGGCGCGTCCCGCACCCGCTCTATAAGCGCATTATTACCAAACACAAGAAGTTCTACGCGCACGATGAAGAACAAACTGCGCGTGTGGGCGATGTGGTGCGGATCGTCGAATCGCGTCCGCTGAGCAAGTTGAAGCGCTGGCGGCTGGATGAAGTGATCCGTCGCTCGGCCCTCGCGGGGACGGCGCAGCCGGCCGATCTGGACAAGGTGTAAGACGTCGACAAGGTTTAAGGGAGCGACACCATGATTGGGATGAGAACAATCCTCGAGGTGGCCGATAACAGCGGCGCGCGAAGGCTTTCGTGCATTCTGCCGCGCGGCGGCGATCTCGGGCTCCGGGCCGGACTCGGAGACGTAATTACGGCGAGCGTAAAGGAAGCCGCGCCCGATTCAAACATCAAAAAGGGCAAGGTGGTGCGCTGCGTAATCGTTCGCATGCGCAAGGAGACGCGCCGGCGCGATGGCAGCTATATCCGCTTCGATTCGAACGCGGCTGTGCTGATCAACGACATCGGCGAGCCGGTCGGGACCCGCGTGTTTGGGCCGGTGGCTCGCGAGCTTCGCGACAAGCGTTTCATGAAAATCGTCTCGCTCGCTCCGGAGGTGCTTTGAAATGCCTTCGGTAGCGAAGAAACAGTCGGAGCCGGTGAAAATCCAATTGCGCAAGAACGATCAGGTAAAGGTGATCGCCGGGCGCGACAAGGGCAAGACCGGGCGGATCCTGGACGTGAACGAAAAAACCGGGCGCGTGCTGGTGGAAAAGGTCAATATCATCAAGCGGCATATGCGCAAGAATCCGGCGAAACAGATTGCCGGTGGCATCGCGGAGCGCGAGGCGCCCATCGCCGTTTCGAACGTCATGATTCTCTGCGGAAAATGCGGCGCGGTTCGCATTAAGCACCATCTGGATCAGACTCCGGGCGGAAAAACGCGAAGGCAGCGCGTCTGCCACAAGTGCGGGCAGTCGCTCGACAAATAAGGGCGGGAGCAGGTAGAGGAAGATGGCGGCAAGACTGAAGGAACATTACACGAAGAACGTCATCCCCGCGCTCACGAAGGAGTTCGGGTACAAGAACGTGATGGCGGTGCCGAAGCTCGAGAAGATCTCGATCAACATCGGTCTGGGCGAGGCGACGGGAAACGCGAAGCTGATGGATGGCGCCGTGAACGAGCTGGGCGCGATCGCCGGGCAGAAGCCGGTGGTCACGAAGGCTCGCAAATCGATCGCCGCCTTCAAGCTGCGCGAAGGCATGTCGATCGGCACGATGGTGACGCTGCGCGGAGACCGGATGTACGAGTTTCTGGACCGGTTGGTGAACGTGGCGCTGCCGCGTGTTCGCGACTTCCGGGGCGTATCCTCGAAATCGTTCGACGGGCGCGGTAACTACACGCTCGGCGTGCGCGACCAGTTGATTTTCCCGGAAATCGATTATTCGAAGGTCGACAAAACCAAGGGAATGAATATTTCGATCACGACCACGGCCCGCACGGACGCTGAGGGTGTGGCGCTGCTGCGGCAGTTGGGCATGCCGTTCCGGCAGCAGTAGGAGAAGCGAAGGACAACCATGGCCACATACGCCAAAATCGCAAAAGATCAGAAGCTGCTGAAGGCGAAGCTGAAGAAAACGCCGAAGCTGCAATGCCGTCACCGCAATCGCTGCTGGCGCTGCGGCCGTCCGCGTGGCTTCCTGCGCAAGTTCGGCATCTGCCGGCTGTGCTTCCGGCAGCTCGCGCTCAACGGTGAAATCCCGGGCGTGGTGAAGGCGAGCTGGTAAAGAGGAGGTAGCGATCCAGTGACTAGTGATCCCATCGCGGATATGTTGACCCGAGTGCGGAATGCGATCCGCGCGCGGCACCCCAAAGTGGACGTTCCGGCCTCGAATCTGAAGACCGAGATTGCGCGCATCCTCAAGGAAGAGGGATACATCGCGAACTACAAGGTCGCCGAGGAAGGCGTTAAGAAGGTTATCAAAATCTATCTGAAGTACGCGCCGGACAACTCGCCCGTGATCACGGGCATCGAGCGGATTTCGCGCCCGGGCTGCCGCAGCTATGCGGGCAAGCACCAGATTCCCCGGATACAGGGCGGTCTCGGCGTCACCATCCTGACCACGGCTCGCGGAGTGATGACGGGCCGCAATGCGCGCAAGGAAGGCGTGGGCGGCGAGATTCTCTGCAGCGTGTGGTAAGCAGCCGCTTACGGAAATAACGGAACAAGACCATGTCCAGAGTAGGAAAGAAGCCGATCCCGGTGCCTTCCGGAGTGAAGATCCAGGTCGGCGATCAATTGACAGTGCAGGGCCCCAAAGGCACGCTTCAGGTGCCGTTACCGAAGGGGATACGCGTTCAGCAGAACGACGGCAAGCTCGAGATTCTCCGCGATGCCGACGAATATGCCGCGCTGCACGGGCTTACTCGCGCGCTCACTGCGAACGCCGTTCAGGGCGTATCCGGCGGGTTTACGAAAGAGCTCGACATCGTGGGCATCGGTTATCGCGCGGATGTAAAGGGCAAGCTCGCCACGTTCATACTGGGATATTCGCATTCAATCGAATTCATCCTGCCCGAGGGCGTCGATCTGAGAGTCGACAAGCAGACGCACCTGGTGCTTTCGGGTCATGACAAGCAGCTCATCGGCCAGGTAGCGGCCAACATTCGCGCGCTGCGCAAGCCCGATCCTTACAAGAACAAGGGCGTTCGCTATACCGGCGAGCAGTTGCGCAAGAAGGTTGGCAAGAGCGGAGCGACCGGAGGTAAGAAATAATGCGCGGAGCGACCGGAGGCAGGAAGTAAATGATTCGGAAGACTTCGAAGAACGAAATCCGCGAGCGCGTGCACGTTCGCATCCGCCGCAGGCTCAAGGGGAACACGGAACGTCCGCGACTGGCCGTATTCCGCAGCCTTTCGCACATCTATGCCCAGGTCATCGACGATGCGAGAGGCGTTACCGTAGCTTCGGCCAGTTCGAACGAGAAGGACGCGAAGGTCTCGGGCGGCAATCTTTCGGGCGCGAAAGAGATCGGGCGCAGAGTGGCCCAGCGCGCAAAAGAAAAAGGAATCACCAAAGTCGTGTTTGACCGGGGCGGCTATATCTACCATGGCCGCGTGAAAGCGCTCGCCGATGCGGCGCGGGAAGCGGGGCTGGAGTTTTAATGGCGACTACCGTCGTAAAGCGGGTTGACCCGCAGTCGTTGAATCTGAAAGAGAACGTGGTCGCGATCAATCGCGTGACCAAGGTGGTCAAAGGCGGCAAGAACATGAGCTTTTCGGCTCTGGTTGTCGTTGGCGATTCCTCGGCGCGAGTGGTTGGATTCGGCGTAGGCAAGGCCAAAGAAGTCCCCTCGGCCATCCGCAAGGGCATCGAAGCGGCGAAAAAGAATCTTCGGCGCATTCATCTGCTGGAGAACACGATTCCGCACCAGGTACTCGGGCGGTTCGGTTCCGGTCTGGTGCTGCTGAAACCGGCGCCGGAAGGGACCGGCGTCATCGCCGGGGGTCCGGTGCGGGCCGTTGTGCAGGCTTGCGGAATTCCGAACGTGCTCACGAAATCCATCGGCAGCCATAACCCGCATAACGTGGTGAAGGCCACGATCAACGCGCTCGAGCAGCTTCGGGACAAGAACGCCGTCGCGGAAATGCGCGGACTGACCACGGACAAAATGTGATGCCATGCATCACCGCGGAGAAGATGTAATGGAAGGCAAAACCATTAAAATCAAGCTGGTTCGGAGCACGATCTGCGCGCCGGAGAAGCAGAAGGCCGTGGTTCGCGGCCTCGGGCTGCGCAAGCTGAATCAGGTGGTCGAAAAGCCGGACACCCCGGCCTTTCGTGGCTTCGTGAAGAAAGTGCCGCACCTGCTGGCGCTGGTTAGCGAATAGCGAGGAGCGCAAAGACGGCTACTCGAGCCGCCGTTTTGCGCGTAAAAAAAAAGGATTACGAAATGGATCTGAGTTCACTGAAACCGCCCGCCGGCCAGAAGCACCGCCGGAAGCGCGTTGGGCGCGGCATGGGTTCGGGCCGGGGCAAAACATCGACGCGCGGCAGCAAGGGCCAGCGCGCCATCTCGGGCTACAGCAAAATGCGCGGATTTGAAGGCGGCCAGATGCCCCTTCACCGCCGTTTGCCCAAACGCGGATTCAAAAATATCTTCAAGAAGGAATACGCGATCGTGAACCTGCGCGACCTCGAGAAGCTCGAGGGCGAGTCCTTCACGGTCGACCGGCTGATCGAGTTGGGCGTAGTTCGCAAGCTGGGCGAAGGCCTGAAGGTCCTGGGCACGGGCGAATTGACCCGGGCCATAACGGTCGAAGCGCACGTGTTTTCCAGGTCGGCTGCGGATAAAATCCAGAAAGCCGGCGGCCAGGCGAAACTGATCGGAGCGGCAGCCTGAATGCCCAGTCGCAGCGCAGCGGCCAGGCCTTATCCTGGGATAAGAGTTCTGTTGGGCTTCGCCACTGGTCAGCGGGCCGGCATACTGCGCGGTTAATAAAACGATGAAGCTGTTTGAAGCGATCGCCAATATGTTCCGGATCCCGGATCTCCGGAAACGAGTTCTGTTTACGCTCGGGATGCTCGCCGTCTATCGGCTTGGCAGCTTTGTCCCGACTCCGGGCATCAACATCATCCGCTGGCAGGATTTTCTCACTCGCCAGTCGGGCTCGATTTTCGGGTTCTTCGACCTGTTCGCCGGCGGCAACATTCGCCGGCTGTCGGTGTTCGCGCTGGGCATCATGCCGTATATCACGGCGTCCATCATTCTGCAGCTTCTGACGGTAGTCGTTCCGACACTCGAGAAACTGCAGAAGGAAGGCGAACTCGGCCGCCGCAAGATCACGCAGTGGACGCGATATCTGACGGTGGGCCTCGGCATCGCGCAGTCGTTCGGAATCGCGGTTGGGCTCCAGAGCATGCAGGACAACATCGTCATAGATCCCGGGTTCGGGTTTGTCCTGCTGACGATTCTTTCGCTGACCACCGGTACGGCCTTCATCATGTGGTTGGGTGAGCAGATCACCGAACGCGGCATCGGCAACGGCATGTCCCTGATCATCTTCACGGGAATTGTCGTAGGCCTTCCGGGCGCTATCGGGAACCTGTATACGAACGTGTTCGTGACACATGAATGGAGCGTGCTGCAGCTTGCGACGGTGCTGATCGTCATGATCGCGGTGGTCGCGTTTATCGTCGTTGTCGAAATGGGCGAACGGCGAATCCCGGTGCAATACGCCAAGCGGGTAATCGGGCGCCGCGTTATGGGCGGCCAGTCCACGCATATGCCGCTCAAGGTGAACGCGGGCGGTGTGATCCCGCCGATCTTCGCCTCTTCTGTGCTGGCTTTTCCCCAGACGATCGCGAATACGCCCTTCGTCAGGAACAGCCCTTACCTTTCAGGCTTGCTCCGATCGATCGGGCACGGCGAGCCGCTTTATGTGCTCGCTTTCGTGGCGCTGATCATCTTTTTCTGCTTCTTCTACGTTTCGATCATCTTCAATCCAACGGAAGCCGCGGATAACATGCGCAAATACGGCGGGTTCATTCCCGGTATTCGGCCTGGCCGCAGCACGTCGGATTACATGAATACGATTCTGACGCGGCTCACCTTTGTAGGCGCGATTTATCTGGCGGTTCTCTGCCTGATTCCTGACATCATGATTGCCGGAATCCACCTGCAGCATCTTCCGCTGATCGGAAACGCCATCGATCGGACCTTTCCCCGGTTCATTCTCGAAGGCCTCAACGTGCAGTTTTATTTCGGCGGCACTTCGCTGCTGATTGTCGTGGGCGTCGCGATGGATACGATCAACCAGGTGGAAGCGCAGCTCATCATGCGCCACTACGAAGGATTTACGCCGAGGGCGGGAAGGATTCGCGGCAGGCGCGGCTGAACTGAATGGCAGTTGACAATCAGACGCCGGCGCAGGCCACGTCAGACCAGGCCACGTCAGCGACAGGCGCACCGGCGCCAGTATCGCCGGTCCAGCACGGCAATGGGGTCGTCGCGCGTGTGAAACCCCGGGCAATTGTACTTTTCGGCTCTCCTGGTTCGGGCAAGGGAACACAGTCCCGCTATCTTGTCGAATGGCTCCACATCCCGCAGATTTCGACCGGTGACATGCTCCGCGACCACATCCGGTGGGGGGATGATATCGGAATCGCCATCACCGACAGAATGCGAGCTGGTTCCCTGGTACGCGATGAGCTCGTGAACGAACTCGTCCGGGAGCGGATCGCGCAGCCGGATTGCGATAACGGCTTTATACTGGACGGCTACCCGCGGACTCTGTCGCAGGCGGAGGAGATGTTGCGGCTCGTGGCTGGCCGCGGCGCCGAAGAGGTGGTAATTCACCTCGTTGTTGATTACAATGTAATTATCTCGCGTATGGCCGGGAGACGAGTGTGTCCAAAGTGCGGCACGCTCTACAACTCGGTTTCCCGTCCTCCCAAAATCGAGGGTAT
>Ga0070680_100003393_pt1 | contig 11889 bp, 12 predicted proteins | sample KBSC73BmetaG_FD_64672 | JGI IMG/M metagenome (GOLD analysis project Ga0070680, IMG submission 64672) | Corn rhizosphere microbial communities from Kellogg Biological Station, Michigan, USA - KBS C7-3B metaG | ecosystem: Host-associated > Plants > Roots > Rhizosphere | place: USA: Michigan...
GTGCGCCGCCGAGCGCGGCTCCGCCGCCCGCGCTAAGCGTTCCAACGGCGGCGGCCGCGGTGCCGACTGCCGCGCCGGCACCGAGCTGCGGCGCCCCGGCCACCAGCCCGGACGCGATTCCCGGACCGAATATGCCAAGGCCGAGAAGCGCGAGGCTCGCAAGCACCAGGCTCATCGCCGCCGTGAGGTCGGCCTCGCCAGCCGCCGCGGCCCTGAACTCGCCGAAGAAGCCGGAGCCAATTCCCACGATCACCGCAAGGACCATGAGCTTGATCCCGGATGAAATGACGTTGCCGAGCACGCGCTCCGCAAGGAAGCTGGTCCGGTTCCACAGGGCGAACGGGACCAGGACGAAGCCCGCGAGGGTGGTCAGCTTGAACTCGATGACCGTGATGAACAGCTGGATCGCAAGAACGAAGAAGGCGAGGATGACGAACAGCCACGCCGTCATCAGCACCGCGATGGTCAGGAAGTTCGCGAAGAAACTGGTGATTCCAAGAAGCTGGCTGACCTGCTCGAGCAGCGGCTTGGCCGCATCGAAACCGGTCGACGCGATGAATCCGGGGCGAAGCAGATCGTCGGCAGACAGGCGCCCGCCCCCGGCGGTGATTCCGAGCCCTGCAAAAGATCGGAAGATGACGTCGGCGAGCGTCGAAAAGCTGCCGATGATGAGCGCGAACGCCCCGACATAGAGGATCTTCTTGATGAAGCGCCCGAGAATGTCGTTCTCGCCGCCAAGCGCCCAAAACAAGCCGGCGAGCGTAATGTCGATCCCGACCAGGGTCGTGGTGAGGAAGGCGACGTCGCCGCGGAGCAGTCCGAACCCGCTGTCGATATACTGGATGAAGACCGCCATGAAGCGGTCGATGACATTGAGGTCGCCCATTGCGGCGCTGCTTCTCCTATTTGCTGCTGCGGCGGTGCCGCGGGGGTCCCGGAAGGGGGCACCGGCCCCCGCGGCGGGCTTCGGGCGCCGTCATGCCCGCCGCCCATTCAAGATGATCAGTGGCTCTGCGGCCCGTCGAGAAAGCGCCGCGTGCCCGCGCGGCCGTCCTCCTCCGCCTGCGACCGGCGCGCGCGCTCGATCGCGGTTCCGCGGAACTCGGACGCCACTAGGGTCTGAAGCTGAAGCTGCTGCTTGACGCTGAGGGCGAGGAGCTGGTTGGCGGCCTGGCCGACCTCCAGGGCGCCTGCGGCACCTTGGCTGCTCGCCGCCAGCTGATTGAGCAGGCCGGCGTCCTCGCGCACATTTTCCGCGACCTGCGCCTGTACGCCCATCGCCTGGCGGTAGGATTCCCGCGCGGCGTCGAGCCTCGAGCGCGCGTCCGCCAGCTGCTGGTCGCCGGTCAAAGCGTGCTGCACGGCGCCGGGGAAAAGCCGTTCGATGCGCTGATCGAGCCCGTCGACCTTGAAATCGATCGACTGCGCCTTCCCCATCAACCGGTCGATGCGCTGCATCGCCGCAGTCATCTGCTGGAGCTGCGGGAAGTCGATCGTGCGAAGGTTCCTCGTCATCGCGTCGACCATCGTCGCCTGGTTCTGGAGCGACTTGACCTGATTGTTGATCTGCTCGAGGGCGCGCGCCGCCTGCAGCAGGTTCTGCGCGTAATTGGCGGGGTCGAACACCGGAAGCCCGGCGGCCGAAGCCGGCGCAGCAGCAGCAGCGAGCAACGCGAGCGCGGCATGGATCCTGTTCAAGGCATTTCTCCTTCTTGTGCCAAAGTCGGGAATTGGTCGATCAGCGCTGCCGCCCAGCCAAGGTCGCGCCCCTCGAGGAAACGGCGCAGGAAATCGCCGTCCCCATGCTCCAGCAGCCGCTCGATGGTGCGCTGCGACTCGCGATCGGATGACCCGCAGAGGCTGAGCGCGATGCGGCCGAGCGCGAGCTGGAACAGACGGTTGCCGCGGGCCGACTGGAGGTAATAATCGCGCTTGGGGGTCGACCGCGCGATCAGGTCGATCTGGCGCGCATTGAGCCCGAAGCGCTCGTAGGCCTCGCGCGCCTGCGGCTCGGCCGCGCGGTCGTTCGGGAGGAAGATCCGCTGTGGGCAGCTCTCGATGATGGCCGGCGCGATGCTGCTGGCGGAGATGTCGGCGAGCGACTGGGTCGCGAACAGCACGCCGACATTCTTCTTTCGCAGGACCTTCAGCCATTCGCGGATTCGCGCGGCGAACAGCGGATTGTCGAGAAACAGCCAGGCCTCGTCGAGAACAAGCAGGGTCGGCGTTCCGTCGAACCTTTGCTCGAGCCGGTGAAACAGGTAACCGAGGACCGGCGCGACCGCGGCCGGCCTCTCCATCAAGGTCTCCGTTTCGAAGCAATGCACGTCAGCGATCTCGAGCCGGTCCTCGCCGGCGTCGAGCAGCGCTCCGAACGGTCCTTCGAGGGTGTAGGGCTGGAGCGCCGACTTGATCTTGTTCGACTGGAGCAAAAGCGAAAGGCCGGTAAGGCTGCGCTCGTCCGGCGGCGCCGAGGCAAGGCTGAGGAGCGCCGACCAGAGGGCTTCCTTGATATCTGGAGTCACCGCCAGATTCTCCTGCACGAGCAGGCCCGAGAGCCACTCGGCAGCCCAGCTAAGCTCGTCCGGTTCGTCGATCCGCCGAAGCGGCTGGAACGCGAGGGCGCCTCCCTCGCGCTGAGGCCCGCTGCCGAGCGCGTGATGAATGCCGCCCATGGCCAGGACCGCGGCCCGTGCCGACCAGCCCTTGTCGAACATGAAGACCCGCGCGCCCGGGTAACGGCGGAACTGAAGCGCGAGCAGCGCGAGCAGGACCGATTTGCCAGCGCCGGTCGGGCCCACCACCAGCATGTGGCCGACGTCCCCGACATGGGTCGAAAGGCGAAACGGCGTGGACCCGCTCGTCTCGGCAAACAGCAGTGGCGGTCCGCCGAGATGGCTGTTGCTCGAGGGGCCCGCCCACACCGCCGACAGCGGCATCAGGTGGGCGAGGTTGAGCGTATGGACCAGCGGCTGACGGACATTGGCGTAAACCTGGCCGGGAAGGCTCGAAAGCCATGCCTCGACAGCGTTCATCCGCTCGCGCTTCACGCTGAAGCCGAGGCCGTTGACGACGCGCTCGACGGCGCGCACCCTCTCGTCGGCCGCCGCCGCTTCGGCATCGGCGACGGTGATCGTCGTCGTCAAATAGCCGAAGGCGACATGATCGCCGCCGAGCTCCTGGAGCGCGGCATCCGATTCGGCGACCTTGTTGTCGGCGTCGCTGTCGAGCAGCTGGACCGGCTGGTTGTACATGACCTCGCGAAGGAGCGCCGTGACGGACTTGCGCTTGTTGAACCACTGCCGGCGCAATTTGGTGAGCGCCCGGACGGCGTCTGCGCGGTCGAGCGCGATGAACCGGGTCACCCAGCGATAGGCAAAATCCTGATGGTTGAGGGCATCCAGGATTCCCGGGCGGCTGACCGACGGGAAGCCGAGAACGGTCACGGTCCTGAGATGGAGACTGCCGAGCATGGGCTCGAGCCCGCCGGCGAGCGGCGTGTCGGCAAGCAGCGAGTCAAGATACATCGGGGTGTGCGGCACGGCGACGCGATGGCGCGACGCGGAGACCCTGTTGTGGAGAAACGCGAGGGTCTCCGAATCGTCGAGCGGACGCACCTCGGGCATCAGTCCGGCAAGTAGGTCGAGCGCCCGGTTGGTTTCGGCGACGAACCCGGCCAGCGCTTCGCTCCAGTCGCGCCCGCTGCCGGCGGATGCCTGCTCGAGAAGCGCGCGTTCCGCCCGCGCTTCGGTATCCGGCGGCGCGAGCCACACCAAAGTGAGATGATAATGGCTCTCGAAATGATCGCGGCCGCCGTCGAAGCTCGCCTCGCGCTCCTTGTCGACGAGCCACGAGGCCGCATCGGGGAAGCGGCTCGCGGGATAGCCGAGCGCCGCCGTCCGCTCGGCATCGAAGAACAGGGCCCAGCCCGATCCGAAGCGCTTGAGCATGTTGTTGACGCGCGCTGCCACGGCGACGAGCTCGGCCTCGGTCGCGCTTTCAAGATCCGGCCCCCGAAAGCGCAGCGTGCGCTGGAAGCTGCCGTCCTTGTTGAGCACCACGCCGGGCGCGACCAACGCAGCCCATGGCAAATGATCCGCGAGCCGATCGCTACGAAGCCGATATTCATTGAGGTTCAGCATGACAGCTGCCCTCGCTGCCGAAGATGACGGAGAAGGACCGGCGCGAAATGGCAATCGCGCTTTGCGGCGATCACCGCGAGCGAATGGCCGACGACCCACAGCGCGAGGCCCGCAACCCATTGCTCGAGCCCGAGCCCGAGCGCCGCCGCGAGCGTGCCGTTCAGGATTGCGATCCCGCGCGGCGCGCCGCCGAGCAGGATCGGCTCGACCAGCGCGCGGTGGAGCGGCGCCTCGAATCCTTGGAGATGCTCCTGAGCGGCGCTCACGAAATCAAGGCTCCGCCGCCGAAGCTGAAGAAGGAGAGAAAGAAGGACGAGGCGGCGAAGGCGATCGACAGGCCGAAGACGATCTGGATCAGCCGGCGAAAGCCGCCCGCGGTCTCCCCGAACGCAAGCGCGAGGCCAGTGCTGATGATGATGATCACGGCCATGATCTTCGCAACCGGGCCCTGGACCGATTCGAGCACCTTCTGGAGCGGCTCTTCCCACGGCATTCCCGACCCCGCGGCCTGGGCTTCCGCGCCGGCGAGAAGCGCACCGGCAAAGCACAGCGCACGAAGACACAGGGTCGGTGGACGAACCGTCATTTTCATTCTCCTTGGGATGGTGACTCGGTGGAAGCCGCGGCGCGCAGCGCATAGTCGCCGGCGCCGTCGAGGCCCTCGACCCGCTCGAGGGCGCTGATACGGCGGCTTGCGCCCCGCCCTTCGATGAAGACCACGAGATCGATCGCTTCGGCGATCAGCCGGCGCGGGACGGTCGCGACTGCCTCCTGGACCAGTTGCTCGAGCCGGTAGAGCGCCGAGCGGGCATTGTTCGCATGGACCGTCGCGATTCCGCCGGGGTGACCGGTGTTCCACGCTTTCAGCATGTCGAGCGCTTCGCCGCCGCGGACTTCGCCGACGATGATCCGGTCCGGCCGCAGGCGCAGGGTCGAGCGGACCAGGTCGGCCATGCCGACGACCCCGGGGCGAGTCCTGAGCGCGACCGTGTCGGGTGCGGCGCACTGGAGCTCGCGGGTGTCCTCGATGAGGATCACGCGCTCGTCGCCGATCGCCAATTCGGCGAGCAAGGCGTTGGCGAGCGTCGTCTTGCCCGAGCTGGTGCCGCCGGCGACGAGGATATTGCGGCGGTCGAGCACGGCGACCGAGAGGAGCCGCGCAAGCTCGGGGGCGATGATCCGGTCGCTCACATAATCGGCAAGCGTGTAGATCCGCGACGCCGGCTTGCGGATCGCAAAACAGGGTCCGGGCGCGACCGGTGGAAGCAAGCCTTCGAATCGCTCTCCCGCGAGGCCGTCGGCATGTGGCGGAAGCTCCGCGCTGACGATCGGCGCACCGCCATGGACCTCGGCGCGCGCATGGCTCGCCACGAGCCGGATGATCCGTTCGACCTCGCCCGGCGCCAGCTTCGCTCCAGTGTCGAAGCGCCCGGAGCCGAGCCGGTCGAGGCGCAGGACTCCGTCGGGATTGACCATGACTTCGACGACCTGAGGATCGGCGAGGGCGTGGGCGATTTCAGGGCCAAGCGCCGTGCGCAGCATCGAGCGCTTGCGGGCCGCGGATTCGGCGTCATTCACCGTCTTTCCTCCATATTCGGAATCGGCGAGACGCTCAGCGGGCACGCCCCGGTCAATGAGCAGCGGACGCGCGTTGGGGACGGCACCGGCCAATTCCTCAGAAGCTGGGAATGAGGTCGCTGCCGCGCCCCGAGCCCTGGTTGATCCCGTCGGCAGCAAGCACCGGCGCAAGGGGTCCCGCGCGCCCGAGCAGCGTAGCGGCCGATGCAGCCTCGTCCTCGTCGTCGCCGGCACCGAGCACGTCGGCCGGGCCCGGCGCGATCGGAGGGCCTTCTTCGACCGCCAGGCCGGGATGGCGCTCCAGCTGGACACCGCCCCCGCCGAGGACCTCGCAACCGTCCTCCTCCGCGGCCGGCACTGCAGGTTGGGCGTTGCAGCCTTCCCAGTCGTGCGGGCGCTCGGGAGGGCAATCTTCAAATGCGCATTCGCGCAGCCGAGGCGCCGGCGAGATTCGTTCGATGAAGCGTTCGTCGTCGAAATAGCGCAGCTTCTTCGCCCGAATGGGCGGCATTCCCGAAACCAGGACAAGCTCGTCCGCCGGCGGAAGCTGCATGATCTCGCCCGGCGTAAGGAGCGGGCGCGACGTCTCCTGCCGGCTCACCATCACATGCGCGAGCCACGGCGAGAGCCGGTGTCCGGCGTAATTGCGCATCGCGCGCTGCTCGGTCGCCGTGCCTAGCGCTTCGGAGATTCGCCGGGCGGTGCGCTCGTCGTTCGCGGCGAAGGCGACCCTGACGTGGCAATTGTCGATAATCGAATTGTTCTCGCCATAGGCCTTCGCGATCTGGTTCAGCGATTGCGCGATCAGGAAGGCGCGGATTCCGTACCCGGCCATGAACGCGAGCGCCGTTTCGAAGAAATCGAGACGGCCCAGCGCCGGGAATTCGTCGAGCAGCATCAGCAATTGGCATGATGGGCCGGACGGCGTGGGCCGAAGCCGCTCGGTGAGGCGCCGCCCGATCTGGTTGAGGATGAGACGGACGAGCGGCTTCGTGCGCGAGATATCCGAGGGGGGAACCACGAGATAGAGCGAGACAGGGCGCTCGCCGGAAACGAGGTCGTCGATGCGCCAGTCGCAGGCCGAGGTCAGCCCGGCGACGGTCGGATCGCGATACAAGGCGAGAAACGACATCGCGGTCGAAAGCACGCCCGAGCGCTCATTGTCCGACTTGTTCAAGAGCTCGCGCGCGGCCGAGGCCACGACGGGATGCGCCTTCGGCGCCTCGGGCGTTCCGAGATGGTTGCCCGCCATCATCGCATGGAGCGTGGCCGCAAAGCTTCGCGCCGGGTCCGAAAGGAATGTCGCGACCCGGGCAAGCGTCTTCTCCTCCTCGGCGTAAAGGACGTGGAGGATTGCGCCGACGAGCAGCGAATGGCTCGTCTTCTCCCAATGGTTGCGCCGCTCGAGCGCGCCTTCGGGGTCGACGAGAATGTCTGCGATATTCTGGACGTCACGAACTTCGTTCGCGCCGCGCCGGACCTCGAGCAGAGGATTGTAGCGGGCGGATCGCGGATCGGTCGGATTGAACAGCAGGCAATAAGAGAAACGGGAGCGCCAACCCGCGGTCAGTTCCCAATTCTCCCCCTTGATGTCATGGATCACCGCCGAGCCGGTCCAGCTCAGCAGAGTGGGCACGACGAGCCCGACGCCCTTCCCGCTTCGCGTCGGCGCGAAGGCGATCACATGCTCGGGACCGTCGTGGCGGAGATAGGAACCGCCGAGCGCGCCGAGGAACAGTCCCGAATCCGCGAGCAGGCCGGCGTTGCGCACTTCGCGCTCGGTCGCCCATCGCGCCGAACCATAGGTCGTGACCTGGCTGGGCTGTCGGGCTCGCCACAGCGACCCGGCGATCGCCGCGCCGCACCCGAAAAAGCCGCTGGCGGCGGCGAGCGCGCCGGCCTTGTTAAAGATCGCCGGGGCATAGGCATTATAGTGGAACCACCAGGCAAAGAGCGCCCAGGGCCGGTAGACGGGCAGATGCCCGAGCTCGAACCAACAGGGGCCCAGCCGCGGCTGATAGGCGAGCATCGCGGCGGCCCATTGGGTTGCTGCCCACAGGCCGAGCGCGAGGATCGCGAAGACAATCAGGATCTGACCGATCAGCAGTTTCGTGGGGGTCATTCGTGGGCTCCCGAGCCGGCCCCGCGCCGACGACAGGCGCACCGATGCGAGCGCGACGCGAGTCGGCTGAAGTGCGCTCTCGACGCAGCAGGCGGCTGCCCGACGAATCTTGCGACAACGGCGGTCGGCCGGGGTTGGCTCAGCGCTGCGTCACAGCCGCGCCGGATGGCTGCAGCGTCGGTTGTCTTGGCCTTTTATGACCGCTCATCATGGTGCCGCATCGGAACGACCGGGAACGCAGCTTCTAGGCGCAAGAGGCGCCGCAGGTCATCCCAAGTGACGCCGCGGCGTCACGGCCGGCCGTCAATGCCCGGCCAGGTTGTGACTGCTTTTCCTGGTAAATGATGCGTTTGCCGTGGGGCGCGAGATTTCCTTCACTAACGAAAGTTAGGGCCTCTTTTCTGGGTTTGCGCAACGAGTGAAATGCCTGTGTTTGGAAAACGGATTGATGGTCCCAAAGGCCGGCGCCGAGCGAAGCGCGAGCCGGTGACGCTTGCCGCAGCCGCCCTTACGCTCGAGGGATCGCATTCGGTCATGATCGAGGATGTCGCGCCCACCGGAGCCAGGCTGCGGTCACATCGCGGCGGCCGAGAGGGCCAGCAGCTGCTGATCCGTGCAGGCGAGATCAAAGTCCTTGCGTCGGTCATCTGGAGCGCGCGCGACGAGTGCGGCATTGTCTTCGACGAGCCGCTCGACGAAGGCGCACTCGAGCTTCTCAAGCGAGAAGCCGCCTGGGCCACGCTGCTTGGAATGGCGTGAACCCGTGCGCCGCGGAGCCCGCCTATGAGCTGCTCTGTGACCGGCGACCAATATCGCGTCTATTTCATCGACGGTTCTGACGGAATCATCGACGCTCGATGGCTCGCCGCGCGTTCCGACGGCGAAGCGCTGTCGGAAGCCAGGGCGCTCGGGACGGACCTCACCCGCGAAGTGTGGCAGGATCAACGCCCGGTCGGCCGGCTCGCACCGGTCATTGACTGTACGGCGTCTCCCCTGGCGTCGATCCGGCCAGCGGGGATCGGAGCGGCACGGGGCGTCGGGGCCCCTTGAATCCGCAGACGTCCGCCTGCGCCGGCGGACGAGTTGCGCGCAAAAGTCGCGAGAATCGTCAACGGACGAACAGGCACCGCTCCGCGTGCGCCCCGCGGAAGCAGGAGCTCGCCGCCGGGAACGATCATCGTCCATGACGGAGCGGCATCGGAATTCGCAGATTGGGCCGGCATGGAGACTCGCGACTTCGCTTGCGGTAAGCCGAGTTCGGCAGGCACAAATGGAATTAACCGTTCGCCACCGAATCCTGCGCCGACTTGCCGGTCGGCTGCGCGTTGACGCCATGAAGATCGACGACAAGGCCATTGCCATGAAGCTCGTCCTCATGGCGATCGAACTTGAACTGCTTTCCAAGGAAGCGCGCCCTCCCTCGCGGCGCCGGAACTAAGAGCGTCGGATGGTCGATTCCCGCCAGTCCGGCGATTGCGCCGCCGGCCTAAATGCTGCTGATGAACGGGCCGGCAGGCGCGGCTTTCGGTCCGCGTCACACGCATGAGACGATGGCGGAAGCGGGTGAGCCTGCGAATTCGAACGGTTATTGTGATGGTCGCCGGAAGCGGGCTCGCCTGCCTGGCCGCGCCGGGAGTCGTTGCGCTGTTCTGCGTGGCCGCCAACGGACTGCTCGGAGCGGGCCGGTCCGCCGAAACAAACGGAGTGCATTCGAGCCGACGCTCACATAGCGATGGTTGGCGGGCGCAACGATGAATTGCACTTGCATGTGAGCGCTGGTGACGAGACGAGCGTCGGCCTCGACAACTCCCGTCAGCACCTTTCGTCGGCGCGAACTTTTGGAGATTGATCGACATGGCCGGATCGGGACCGCGCCATCGCGGCGATCGCTTCCAGCGCTTGCTCGGCGCGGTTCCTGGCCTCGAGCGGATCGAACATGCCGACTGCTGGAAACGCAGCCATTGGAACCGTCGCTCCGATCGCCAGCAGGTCCCGGCGGATCGAGCCATGGCTCGGCAAAGCGGCAAGCCAGCGCGGACGGAACAGGTTGGAGCCGAGCATCGCGGCGTGCTGCGCGCGGTCATTCAAAGGTCCACCGTTGGCAAGAAGAAGGATCCCGCCCAGTGGGAGGTTGGCGGCCGACGTCCTGGCGACCGGGCGCACCAGCCATTTGCGGCGCGGGTCGCCGGTAACCGGCACGCACAGATCAGCGGCCATCAGCGATGCCGTGGCAGAGTGCTGACGCATCGCGGCGCGGCCCGGATAGACCTCGGCGGCACCGGAATTACCCCGTAACCACACGACCGTGAGATCGTCGGAGACGAGGCGGGCGCCCACCGCGATGAGACCGGCGGCCAGGCTCGATTTGCCGGCCCCGCTGGGCCCAGCGATCAGAAAGGCGAGGCCATCGACCTCGACAGCGGAGGCATGGATCGGAACGGCGCCGCGCCACGCGAGCGTAATCGCTGCGACGGTGCCGTAGAAAGAGGCTGGAAGTCTGTGGCCCCCGCCGGCCATCGGGAGATATTCGATCCGCTTGCCGTCGAACATGTCGAAGACGATCTCCTGCTCCCACGGGAAGCGGATCCCGTCGCGGCAGACTATCCCGCGATTGACTCTGTGCAGCGCCTCGCGGTCGGCAAGAAAAGCGACGCTGCGTATGCAAACCTCGCCATGAGGACCGCGGGCGCGCGACGTGTCGGCCTCGAAGAACTCCGGAAGCGGGAGATCGGCATGCCAGCAGACTCCGAAGGCGCAGGCGCGATAGCCCGGTCGAGTCACCCGCCTAATGCTGTCGGGCCAGGTTGAGTGCGCCCATTCGCTCGAGAATATCGGCGATTGCCCGCCGGCATTCTTCTGGGCCCACGTCAAATTCACCCATGAGCATGCGGCAAAGCTGGTCTTCGTCCTGGGAGTGTTCGAGCGCGCGCCACACGGCATTCGCCGTGGGGTTGAGAGAGACATATTTGCCGGTCTCGATATTGACCATGACGAAGCTGTCCTCGACCTCGGTCCCGATCCACTCGTCGCTTCGCTGCCACACCGTGCCGCTCATCGCTCACCTCAATATGGAAGTTCGTTCATCAGCGCCTCGAGCGCCGTCGCCCGCAGCTTTGTCGGCGGCAGAATATATAGCGGCACCGACTGGGCGAGAAAGCCGCAAAATCGCAAGCTGTCGGGGCGACGGCCAAGGAACGCCGGGATCCGCGGCCGGTGACGATTGGCGAGCAGCAGCTCGACAGCAGCAATCGGATCGACCCGGACCGGCACGCCGTCATGTGCTTCACAGGACAAAACGACGACGGCCCCCAATGAGCAGTTGCGCAGCGACCGACCGTCAGGGGCGGGACAAAAGCGCCTCGCTGCGCCGCGGGTTGGCGCCGCGAACCAGCCGCCGGGAAGGCCGCTCGCGCGCAGGGTTCCGTCGACATAGGCGATCCGGACCGTGTCGTCCGCGACCAGCGCCGCTCCACGCCCGACAAGAGCAGCCGCGAGGGTAGATTTGCCCGCGCCCGAGGGACCGGCGATCGCGATCGCGCGATCATCGCCCGGCAAGCGTACCGCCGAGGCGTGAAGGACGAAGCCGCCCGCCATCCACAGACTCGCCGGAAGCGCAGTCGCGAGAAGGAGCCCGGTGACCTGGTCCACTTCGGCGCCGGCGTACGGCGTGATCGTGATCTCGTCGCTCCGGCATCGGAATTGCGCGGTCGCCGGCGCCGAGAAGAGCAGCGAACCCCCGTCGAATCGATAGAGCGGCGGCTCGACAACCGGCTGCGGACGCACCGAAAGCATTCGGATCGAAAGGTCCGCCTCATCCTCGTCAGGACTCGGCGCCGCGAGTGCTCCGGGCACTGGGACAGCAGATTCGATGAGCCGATCATGGCCTGTCAGCCTCACAGGCAGCCCCGGTTCAAATCGGGCGCAGGTCGAATGCGAGACAGATCCTCTGTTCTCTTGTTCCGTGCGGGAACGTGCGATGATACGCATGGGACGGAAACCGGAGCATCAAGCCCTCGCGCGGCCGCACCAGCTGGGTCCCGAATCGCT
>Ga0070680_100003396_pt1 | contig 11885 bp, 10 predicted proteins | sample KBSC73BmetaG_FD_64672 | JGI IMG/M metagenome (GOLD analysis project Ga0070680, IMG submission 64672) | Corn rhizosphere microbial communities from Kellogg Biological Station, Michigan, USA - KBS C7-3B metaG | ecosystem: Host-associated > Plants > Roots > Rhizosphere | place: USA: Michigan...
CTGAACTTCATCCGCGCGGGCGAGCTGGTGCGCTTCGTCCGCGCGGAAGAGCCTTCGCCGCCCGAGCTCGGTTATTTCCTGGTGTGGCCGCACGAGAGCCGCAAGCGCATGCGCATTCAGCAGCTACGCGACTGGCTGGTCGACGCTGCGGCAGAATCGCGAATCGAGTAGCGTGGCGCTTGTTACGCCGGCTGCTGCTGCGCCGGCTGGGGCGGGTTGAGGCCCATCTCTTCGGCCGCTCGATTATCGATGTCGGCGGCGCGCTTGTAGGCCTCGCGCGCGGTCAGCCGGTCGCGGTAGCGGAGGAAGCTGTCGCGCTCGGGAAGCATTCCGAACTGCATCGGGAACATGATCTGCGAGCCGAGATAGACGTCGGCAGCGGTGAAGCGGTCGCCGCAGACATAATCGCGAAGGCTCAATAGCTCGTCGACGACGGCGATCGCCCGCTCGTAGCTGCCATAGCCGAACATCCGCTGCTTATCCTCGGGCGGGTCCCAGCCCATCATGTGGTTGGTCCCGGCCTGCTCCCACGGGCCCGCGGCGTAGAAGAACCAGCGGTAGTAATCAGCCTTCTCGTTCTCGCGGGGGCCGAGCCCCGCCTGCGGGAACACGTCCGCCAAATAGGCGCAGATGGCCGCACATTCGGTGACGACATGGCCTTCATGCTTGATCGCCGGCACTTTCCCGAGCGGGTGCACGGCGAGGTACTCAGCGCTCTTCATCCGGTCGTAACCGATGATTTCCGTCTGGTACGGCTGTCCGACCTCCTCGAGCATCCAGCGGACGATCCGTCCGCGCGATTGCGGATTGGTATAGAAGATGAGCTCGGCCATTTCGCTCTCCCGACTCGAGTGGAACGAAACGCGAACTACTCTTGCGCGAGCGCCGGCTCAAGCGTCTCCGGCATCGTGCTTCACTCGCCGCGTTCTCCGCGCTGCCGGGCTGAAGCTGCGCCGGTGCGCTCGGCGGCGGTCGCATCGCGAGCGGCGCGGAATTCGCTGTCCGCGGACCAGTTGGGCCATTCGCGCGAGTTGGCGAGCCGCAGACCGACCTGGTGGAGCAACTCGGCATTCTCCGCCACTCCGCTCCAGTCCCAGTCGGCATGCCATTCGTCGCTCGGCTGATGATAGTGAAGGCGGTTGTACTCGCTTGCGAGCGCCTCGCCGCGGGCGGTGCCGCCGTTCACCAGGTCGAGCCCCTGGCTGAAGCTGATCGCCGGCACGCCCTGCTTGGCGAAGGAGAAATGGTCCGAGCGGTAGAAGCCGCCCGTCTCCGGGTGCGGATCGGGCGTGTAGTAGCGGCCTTGCGCCTTGCCGGCAGCGACCACGTCGTCGACGAGGTCGAGCTTGGCGGTGCCGCGGATGGTGAAGTTCTTCTGCCGGCCCACGGGCTGCCAGGCGTCGACGTTGAGGTTCGCGACGGTCTTGCCGATGTCGTAGAGCGGGTGGGTCGCATAATAGGATGAGCCGAGCAGGCCCTTCTCCTCGCCGGTGACCGCGAGGAACACGACCGACCGATCAGGGCGCGGCCCATGGGCCCAGACGCGCGCCTGCTCGATCAGCTCCGCTATGCCGGTGCCGTTGTCGACCGCGCCATTGTAGATTCGGTCGCCGGTTGCGTCGGGCTTGCCGATGCCGAGATGATCCCAGTGGCCCGAATAGATGATCGTCTCGTCGGCGTATTTCTTGCCCGGGAGGATGCCGACCACATTGTGGCTGGTGATGACCTGCGGGTTGGCCGAATAATGGGCCGACAGCGTCGCCTTGAGCGGCACCGGCTGGAAGTCCGGGCTGCGCGCGGCGACTTCCTCCTGGTCGAGGTCGAGGCCGGCGCGTTGGAACAGCTGGACCGCCAGCGGCCGCTGGATCCAGCTCTCGAACTGCGTGTGCTCGGATGCGGGGTCCTGGCGGACAATGTCGAATTGCGCGTTGGTGTTGGAGTTCTGGACGACCTCCCAGCCGTATGACGCCGGGGCGGTCTCGTGGATCAGGATGACTCCGGCCGCGCCCTGCCGTGCCGCCTCCTCATATTTGTAAGTCCAGCGGCCGTAATAGGTCATCGCCTTGCCGCCGAACTTGCCTGCGACCGGCTCGCCAGGAGCGGCGGCGAAGTCGGGATCGTTGACCAGCTCGACCAGGATCTTGCCGTGCATGTCCTGGCCCTTGAAGTCGTTCCAGCCGCGCTCGGGCGCGTCGACCCCGTAGCCTACGAAGACCAACGGCGCGTTCTGGATGTCGACCTTCGTGGCGCCGTTGAGCGGCGCGAGGACGGCGATCTCCGGCCCCTGCTGCAGCGGCACGACGGTGCCGTTCTCGTCCAGGCTGATTTGCGGCGTGCCGACGATCTGCGATTCGAGCAGCGGCACCTTCTGGAACCAGGTGCGCTTGCCCTCGACGATGTCCCCGCCGGGCTGGACTCCGGCCGCCTTCATCTGATCGGCGATATATTGGATCACGGTGGGCTCAATCGGCGCCGCCGTCCCGCGACCCTGGAATGCGTCGGACGACACGACCTTGTCGACTTGCGACAGGCGCTCGGTGCTGAAGGCGCCGAGATGTTGCGCGGCGACCGGAACGGCGGCGATTGCGATTGCGGTGGCGAGGAGCCAGCGGGCGGTTCTCACGATCATCTTCTCCCCAAATGCGTGCGCGCGCGGCCGCGCAAGCAGCCGCGGCATCAAAGGCTTGCAATGGGGCAACTAGTTAGCGGGTGCCCGCGGGGGAAGCCCCTTCGTTCGACGCGACCGGCGTGCCCGCGCCGCTGCTGCGATAGCGGTCGAACCAGGCGAGGATCGCGCTGGCCTTGGCCGCGGACTGGCTCGGCCGGTCCGTCAGCGTCTCATGGCTGGCGCCCGGGACCTTGACGAGCATCGTCGGAATTCCCCGGAGCTGGAGAGCCTCGTAGAATTGCTCGGCCTCGCTGTCGGGCGTTCGATAGTCCTCGCTTCCGACCACCACGAGGGTCGGCGTCTTGACGTTGCCGACCAGGCTGAGCGGCGAGTGCTGCCAGTAGGTCATCGGGTCCTCCCACGGCAGCTTCGAGAACCAATAGGGATAAGCGAAATCCGCGATGTCGGCGGTCAGCCCCCAGCTCGCCCAGTCGATCACTGGCTTCTGCGCGGCCGCCGCCTTGAAGCGGTCGGTCTTGCCGACGATCCACGAGGTCAGAACGCCGCCGCCGGAACCGCCCGTCACGAACAGGTTGTTGGGGTCGACATGGCCGGTGGCGATCGCGGCATCGACCACGCTCATCAGGTCGTCATAGTCGTGGCTCGGATAGTTCTTGTCGATCAGATTGGCGAATTCCTCGCCATATGAAGTCGAGCCGCGCGGGTTCGAATAGACGACGACATAGCCATGCGCGGCATAGAGCTGGTCGTCCGTCCCGAATTGCGGACCGTAGGCGGAGAATGGCCCGCCGTGGATCTCCAGGATCAACGGGTACTTCTTCGCGGGATCGAAATCGGGCGGAGTCACCATCCACGCGTCGATCGGCCGCTTGTCATATTCCGAAGTGACCGGGAGCTTCTGCACCTGCCCCAGCACCTTCGAGTCGAGCAGGCTCGAGCTCAGGTGGGTGAGACGGCGGACGCCATTGCCGGTGGCCACCGCGACCTGGTTCAGGTGCAACGGATCGCCCGACGTGAGCGCGACGATATTGTTCCTCGAGACGCTGAAATCGCCGCCGGCATAGGGGCGGTCGATCTCACCGTTGCCCATGTCGCTCGCGATCTCGCGGATCGAGCCGTCGAGCCCCACGCGCTTGACCTTGTTGACCCCCCGATCCTCGACCTGGACGAAGATCGAGCGGCTGTCGCCGGCCCATTGCGGATTGGAGAGGGAGCGGTCGAGCGCGGCGGTCAGGACGCGCTTGTCCGATCCGTCGATGTTCATCACCGAGAGGCGGCGGTCCTGGTTGCCAAGCTTCCTGTCGTCGAAGCCGACCCAGGCGATGTATCGTCCGTCGGGTGACACGGTCGGCGAATTGTCGGGGCCCAAGCGGCTAGTCAGAGCAACGGGAGCGCCGCCGTCGATGCTGATCTTGTAGACTTCGCTTTGGAGCGCCTCACGCTGCCAGTTGGGTGAAAGGTTGGCGCTGAACAGGATCGAGCGGCCGTCGGGAGTCCACGAAACTTCGCCGCCGGCATTATGCTCGCCGAACGTCAGCTGAGTAGGCGCGCCGCCGTCAGCCGGAACCCAAAAGATCTGCCGAAAGCCGGGCTTCAAATAGCCGGCGCCGTCGAAGCGATAAGTGACCTTGTCGATCACCTGCAGCGGATCGGCCCATTTCGCGCCCTCCGGCCTGGGCGGCTCGTTGCCGAGCTTCGGCGCCTCGTCGGGAACGAGCATCGAATAAGCGATCCGACGCCCGTCCGGCGACCAGGCAAGGCTGCTCGGGCTACTGGGCAGGCCGGTGATGCGCGCGCTTTCGCCGGTGCCCATCCAGCGGACGTAAAGCTGCGGGCTTCCGTTCTCGGCGGCGACATAGGCGAGGCGCGTGCCGTCGGGAGACCAGCGCGGCGAAAAATAGGAGCCGGGGCCGGCGACCAACGGCCGCTGCTGGCCGGTCGCGACGTCGATCAGCCAGATCGTCGGCCGCGCTCGGTCGGTCATCACATCGTTCGATTCGCGGACGTAGGCGATGGTCCGTCCGTCGGGGCTTATCTCCGGATCGCTCGCCCACTCGAGGTTGAACAGGTCGGCGCCGGTGAAATAGCGGTTCGGGCCCGTCACCGGGGCGGCGGAGGCGGGCGCGGCAAACGCGGTCGCGGCGAACAGCATCGCCAGAGGCGAGAGCAAACGGTATCGAGTCACGAAAAGTCCCCTCCGGTTCGGACCGCCGGGACGATTCAACTTTCGGACGAGTGCCGCAAGCGCCTTATCGATGAGCGGCCGCGAGCCGCAAACGAACGCGCGCTAGATCGGGCGGTAGTCCGGGTTCGAACGGTAGCGCCACCAGATGTAGGCGAAGGCGAGCAGGTCGAGCGGGACCGCGAACCAGCTGGCCTCGGTCCCGAGCGCGCCGCCGGTCAGCCAGGCCGGCCCGTTGAACGTGACGTCGAGCAGCCGGCCCGGGGGAACCTGGCCGCCGTTGGGCGTCCCGACCACGAACAGCTGCATGAAGTCGAATGCGACGTGGAGCCCGACCGCGAACCAGAGATTTCCGGTCCGGAGCACCGAATAGCAGCACAGCAGGCTGAAGCTCACGAGCGCGATCATGTCGGCGGCGTTCTCGCCGGGCTTCAGCAGATAATGGATGGCGGCAAAGATGACTGCGATCACGCCCGAGGCGGGCCAGAAGCCGATCGCCTTCCACAAGGTCTGCAGGAAATAGCCGCGGATCAGGAACTCCTCGCCGATTCCAACGCAAATGCATGCTGCGAGCCAACCGAGCGCGGACGTGGCAATCGTCGTCCCCGCGAGGGCGATGCCGTGGACCTGCATTCCGCCGAACGCCAGCATCGCACTGGCGACGACAGCCACTTGCACCACTCCGACCACGAAGCCTTCCCAGGTCGGCGAATTGAACGCGGCGCCGATCGGCAGCCCGTAGCTGTCAATCCGCCGATGTTCGTACCAAGCGAAGAACGCAGTGGAGATCAGGGCCCCGAGGAAATTGACGGCCTCGGAGATCGCAATTTCGCGAGGAGTGAGACGAAGACCGGGGCCCGGCGGCGGAGGAATGGCGAGCTTGCTCAGATAACCGATTGCCGGAATCACCACGAAGCCGGTGACGATGAAGAAAATGATCGCTCGCCAGAGCGGTTGAAGCTTTCGGTCGCTTCCGAGGATTAGCCCGCCGCGCGCGAGCGCCGGAGTCGCCATGCGATCCTCCCCCAATTTCCTTGGCCCGGATGGACCATCTGCTTTTCCGGCGAAGGCGGCAAGGGCCGCGGCGTGAGGGGCTCTTGCGCGCTCCACGCGCAGTCGCGCGCGGCGGTGGCGAATGCGCTCGGCTGATCAGCCCGATATGGAAGAGCTGGCCGGCTCGACGTTCGCGCCGAAGGTGTACACGAGCCGTCCGCCGAGCCACCCGCCCGCAGCTAGGACGATCGCGCTGAGAATACTGACCGCGATCGTGGCCGTGGTCAGCGGAGGCCAGCCGGAGAGCGCGTCCTTGCGCAGATAGAGGGCGACCGCGTAACCGATCCAGGCGAGCCCGACGACGCTCATGTGCACCGTTGCGCGGCCGACCAGTCTCTGATCGAGCCGGACCAGGTCGACCAAGCCCGCGGCCATCGCGAACAGGCCGCCGACGAGACCGCCCGCCATGAGGATCGCGCCGATGTGCGTATTTTGGGTCAGCCCGGCCACCCACGCGAGGTCCGCGATCGTCGCGGAAAGCAACAAGGCGATCGGGAAATGGACCAGCGCGGGGTGACCGGGATGACCTAGCATTGCCGCCTCAGATCAGGTTGAAAGCGGCGCCGGCGAGCAGCAGGAAGCCGAGCACGGCAAAGGTCGCATGAGTGAGGACGATGCCGGTCGACGCGACCTTCTGCTTCATGTGGATCGAGGCCAGATAGAATCCCTCCAGCGCCGCGACGACCAGGATCAGTAATGCGATCAGCACCAGGTGGCTGACCTCGGCCGAGCCGCCGAGAACCACGAGCGCGGTAAGCACCAGACCCGTCGCGCCGAGCAGCATGTGCACGATCGACAATGCCCACGGAGCGAGCTTGCCGCGAAGCACGGAGCTGGCGAGGATCAACCCGCCGAGCGCGCCGATTGCAAAGATGAGAACTGCGATTTTTAGCATCTTTCCCCCTCCTCTTTTGGTGAGGAATTTCTGCGGGTCGAAATGATCTTTGTCAACTTTAACCATGACAAAGTTGCGAAAGGTGCAGATTGCTTTAGATTCGAAGGAGATGAACCTCGACGCGCCCATCGAGCCAAGCCGCAGCCGGGACCGGATTCTCGAGCTTCTGCTGAAGTCGGAAGAGCCGGTGACCGTGCATTCGGTCGCGGCTCTGGTCGCCATTTCGCGCAATGCCGCACACCAGCACCTCGCGGGCATGGAGCGCGAAGGTCTGATCGAGCGCGGTCCTGCCGTCCGCACGGGCGGACGGCCGTCACAGGCCTATCGACTGAGCGCCGCTGGCCGAGCGACCTTCCCGCGCCAATATTCGCTGCTCGCCAAGCAATTGCTCGGCGAACTGTCGCACATCCTCGGACCGGCCGATCTCCGCCGCGCGATGCGGCGGATCGGCCAGACGCTTGCCGAAACTCTCTTGGATCGCGTGGGAGCGAGCGCCGACGAGTCGCTGATTGCCGAACTGATGCGCGAGCTTGGCTATGCATCGCGCGTTGTGGAGGGGCCGGCCGGGATCGAGATCGAGGCACATAATTGCGTGTTCCACGACCTCGCCCAGGCGGATCAGGCGATCTGCGAAGTGGATTTGTCGCTCTTGCGGTCGCTGTCGGGCAAAGCCGTCGATCATCGCCGCTGCATGGCGCGGGGCGAAGGATCGTGCCGCTTCGCCTTCACCGCAGCCGATGTGCCGCCGCAGTCGGGCTCCCGCTGATCGACGAAGACATCGGCCCGTGATAAGCCGGCCTTATCGCTGGTGCCGCCCGATTTTGTTGGCGGACCGCAACGCTCGCGCGTAGCTCAGGCGACTGTTTCCACCATACGTAAGCGGAGCACGGCAATGGCCCACAAAGGACAATGTTTCTGCGGCGCGGTCGAACTCGAAGTCACCGGCGAGCCGGCGGCGCAGGGCTATTGCCACTGCGAATCGTGCCGAAGCATGGCGGGAGCGCCCGTCCGCGGTTTCACATTATGGCCGCAGGATAATGTGCGTGTGACCAGGGGCGAGGATCAGCTGAAGGGATACAGCAAGACCGATTTCTCCGACCGGCGCCATTGCGCCACATGCGGCGGGCAGGTGCTGATTTACCATCCGTCGATCGGCATGACCGATGTCCATTCGGAAGCTTTGCCGGGCTTCGGTTTCCAGCCGGCGGTTCACGTGAACTACCAGGAGCGGACGCTGCCGGTCCGCGACGGCCTCCCGAAGCTCAAGGATTTCCCCGCAGAGCTCGGCGGGTCCGGAGAAACGGTGCCGGAATAGCGGCGCTTGCTTGACTGCCGCGGGGCCCCGACTGTATTATAATGATAATACAGGAGGTTTGCGATGAATCGTTTGGCGTTCCTGCTGGTGCTGCCGCTGCTTGCGGGTTGCAACGTGCATTCCAAAAATCCCGCGGACAGCGACGACAATGTCAGCCTCAGCGCCGATCAGAACGGGCAGGTCGCGTTCAACTTCCCGTTTGCGAAGGGCAGCATCAGGCTCCCCTCGTCGATGATGCACAACGGCCAGCTCGACATCGACGGCGTGAAGATGCCGGCCGGGACGACGACGACCGGATTCCACATGAACTCGGCGAATGACAAGACCGACGTCGTGATGACTTTCACCAACCCGCAAACGCCCGACCAGGTGCGATCCTATTTCGTCGACGCCTTTGCGAAGAAGGGCATGACGGCCAAGATCGACGGCGATGCGGTTACCGGAAAGTCGAAGGACGGAAGTGCGTTTGCGATCCACGTGACGCCGGGATCGAGCGGGTCGCAGGGGCAGATCGTCGTTCATTCGGACGACTGAGGCGCGAAGCCCATTGCGGGCGCTGCTTCACTCCCCTAGCCTGAGGCCATGCGCGGATAGGGGGACCTGAATATGTCCGACAACAAGCCCTCAGACGTCGATGTCACGCAAGACTGGCGCGCAAGCCACGGTCAGAAATCCGCAGCGACGCGGCTTCGGATCTTCGCCGCGATCGCCTGGATCATCGCCATCGCCGGTGAAATCGCCGGGGTCGTCCTGCTTCTCCAGCACAAGTTCGACCACGGAAACCTGCCGCTGCTCATCGGCATCCTCGTCGGCATCGCGATCTTTGCCATCGCCGGAAGCCTGATGTGGAAGGCGGCGAACAGGCAGGACCCGGCGCGCGAGTCCGACAAGGCGCGCTTCTTCTTCCAGAACCAGCTCGGCGCGATCGTCACCGTGATCGCCTTCCTGCCGCTCATCGTCCTGATCTTCATGGACCAGGACATGGATCCCAAGAACAAGAAGATCGCGGGCGGCGCCGGAGTCGTGATCGCGATCGTCGCCGCGCTGATTGGCGTCAGCTACCATCCGCCCTCGGTCGAGCAGTACACCAAAGACATGAACAAGTGCGCGGCCGAGATCAAAGCGGGCCAGCCGACGACCGACTGCTCACCCGAAGTGGCCGACCAGGCGAAGGCGATCGCCCAGGACACGAAGACGGTGACGGACGCGACCAAGACGCCGCAGAATCCCGCCGGCCAGGACGTGGTCTACTGGATCGCTCCGGAGAACGGCGCGAAGAAGGCGGCCACGCCGCACGTCTTCCACATCTGCCAACAGGTGAGCCCGCTTCGCGGCAAGACAGTGAACCACGGATCGGTGACCGAAGCTTACGCCGAGAACGCCACCCGCATCACCAAGCAGATCGCGATGGAGCAGAAGCAATGCGGGTTCGCCGCATCGAAGTGAGCCGGGCGCGGAGCGCTATTCCCCCGCCGGAGCGTCTCCGCTGGCTTTCTTCTTCGCCGCGGGCTTAGCCGGAGCCTTCGGGCTTTTCGCGACCTTGCTCTTGCTTACCTTCGGCGGTGCCGGGACGATCTCGAAGCTCGGTGCATTGTCCTTGATCCGGACCTTGACCTCGCCGCCGTTGACCAACTTGCCGAACAACAGCTCCTCGGCGAGCGGCTGCTTGATCTTCTCCTGGACGAGACGGCCCATCGGGCGCGCGCCGTAGAGCTTGTCGTAGCCGCGATCGACTATCCACTGCCGAGCCTCGTCGTCGAGCTCGATGTGGACGTTGCGGTCGGCAAGCTGCAGCTCGAGCTGAAGGATGAACTTGTCGACGACGCGGGCGACCACCGCGGGCGGCAGGTAGCTGAACGGCACGATCGCATCCAAACGGTTGCGGAACTCGGGCGTGAACATCTTCTTGACCGCATCCTCCTGCGCATCCTCGCGCGTCGCGGCGCCGAAGCCGATGCTCTCGCGCGCCATATCGGCCGCGCCGGCATTGGTGGTCATGATCAGGATGCAGTTGCGGAAATCGACGGTCTTGCCGTGATGATCGGTGAGCTTTCCGTGATCCATGACCTGCAGAAGGATGTTGAACAAGTCCGGGTGCGCCTTCTCGATTTCGTCGAGGAGGAGCACGCTGTGCGGATGCTGGTCGACCGCGTCGGTCAACAGGCCGCCCTGATCGTAACCGACGTAGCCCGGAGGCGCGCCGATGAGCCGGCTGACCGCGTGGCGCTCCATATATTCGGACATGTCGAACCGCTGGAGCGGAATGCCCATGATCATCGACAGCTGGCGTGCGACCTCGGTCTTGCCGACGCCGGTCGGACCAGAGAAAAGATAATTGCCGATCGGCTTGTCGGGATCGCGAAGACCGGCGCGGCTGAGCTTGATCGCCGAAGCGAGCTTCTCGATCGCGAGGTCCTGGCCGAACACGACGCGCTTGAGGTCCGCTTCCAAATGCTCGAGCGTGGCCTTGTCGTCCGCGCTGACCGACTTGGGTGGGATCCGCGCCATGGTCGCGACCACCGCCTCGATTTCCTTGGGAGTGATCACCTTCTTGCGGCGTGAGGGCGGCACCAGCATTTGCATCGCACCGACCTCGTCGATCACGTCGATCGCCTTGTCGGGCAGCTTGCGGTCGTGGATGTAACGCGCGGAAAGCTCGACCGCGCTCTTTACCGCATCCGGCGTGTAGCGGACGTTGTGGTGCTGCTCGAACGAGGAGCGCAGGCCCGCGATGATCTTGATCGTGTCCTCGATCGTGGGCTCGTTGACGTCGATCTTCTGGAACCGGCGGAGAAGCGCGCGATCCTTCTCGAAATGGTTGCGGAATTCCTTGTAGGTGGTCGAGCCGATGCAGCGGATCGCGCCGTTCGACAGCGCCGGCTTCAATAGGTTCGAGGCGTCCATCGCACCGCCCGAGGTGGCGCCGGCGCCGATCACCGTGTGGATCTCGTCGATGAACAGGATGGCGTTCGGAAGCTTCTCGAGCTCCGACACGACTGACTTCAGACGCTCCTCGAAATCGCCCCGGTAGCGGGTGCCGGCAAGCAGCGCGCCCATGTCCAGCGCATAGATCACCGCGCCCTTGAGCACGTCGGGGACATTGCCCTCCACGATCTTGCGCGCGAGGCCTTCGGCGATCGCGGTTTTGCCCACGCCCGGGTCGCCGACGTAGAGCGGATTGTTCTTCGACCGGCGGCACAGGATCTGCACCGTGCGGTCGACCTCGGGCATGCGGCCGATGAGGGGATCGACCTTGCCGTTGCGCGCCTTCTCGTTGAGGTCGACGGTGAACTGCTTGAGCGCCGATTCCTTCTTGCTGCCTTCCTTCTCGGTCTTCTCCTCGGCGCCTTCGGGCGGCCGAGCCTCGGCCGAGGTCTCGCCCTTGCCGACGCCGTGGCTGATGTAGGTCACCGCATCGAGCCGGCTCATGTCCTGCTGCTGGAGGAAATAGACGGCATAGCTCTCGCGCTCGGAGAAGAGGGCGACGAGGACGTTCGCGCCGGTGACTTCGTCGCGGCCGGAGGATTGGACGTGAAGGATCGCGCGCTGGACCACGCGCTGGAATCCGCTGGTCGGCGTCGGGTCGGTGGCGCTGTCGGCCACCAGGGCACCGAGCTCATTGTCCAGATATTGCTTCACCGATGCGCGAAGCTCGTCGCGGCTGACTCCGCAGGCGGTCATCACCTTCGACGCATGCTCGTCGTCGATGAGCGCGATCAGGAGGTGCTCGAGGGTCGCATACTCGTGCCGGCGCTTGCTGGCCTCCCCCAGGGCATTGTGGAGGGTTTGTTCGAGTTCGCGAGCGAAACTA
>Ga0070680_100003398_pt1 | contig 11885 bp, 11 predicted proteins | sample KBSC73BmetaG_FD_64672 | JGI IMG/M metagenome (GOLD analysis project Ga0070680, IMG submission 64672) | Corn rhizosphere microbial communities from Kellogg Biological Station, Michigan, USA - KBS C7-3B metaG | ecosystem: Host-associated > Plants > Roots > Rhizosphere | place: USA: Michigan...
CAATACGGCCACCACCTCGTTCAAGGACGCGCCGACGGTCACGCTGTACGACCAGAACGGCAACCTCGTCTGGGGCACCGAGCCGCCCGCCTGCGCCGCCGGCGCCACCTGTCCGTAGGGGCGCTCGCACGAACTACGGCCGCGGAACGAAAAAGGCCACGCCCTGACGAGCGTGGCCTGATCTCGATCCCCGCGTCCGCGCTTACTTCTTCGCGGGCGCCGCGGCCGGGGCAGCAGGCGCCGCGGCGGCGGGCGCGGCGGCGGCCTTCTCGCCCTTGGCCGGCTTGCCCGCGTCCTTCACCTCGACGGTGGTCGCCTTCATCGTGTACTCGATGGTGACCTTCGAGCCGACCTTCAGATCGCCGGTCACCTTCGTGTCCTTGTCACGGTTCAGGACCCACTTCTCCTTGCCCTTCTGCACGGTGATCGCCGAGTCGCTCACCTCGAGCACCGGGCCCGTCACCTGATACGTCTTCTCGGCGGCCAGAGCCGCCGAGCCCAAACCCAAGGTCAACAACAGCGCCGCAACAGTCGTCTTCATCACAGGTCTCCTCCAGTAAAGGTTCGCGGCTTTATAACAGAAGGCCGGAAAGTCTCGGAGGAGCGGGCGACAGGAGCGGGGGACAGGCCGCGGAGGCGCTGTCTCGACGCTACCGCTGGGCGGAGACGGGGGCGCTCGGCTTCGGCGTCTCCGCGATCCAATCGCCCAGCACCGCGATGCGCTCGCTGGCGGGAAGACCTTCGAAGTTGGACAGCAGCCAGCGTGCCGCTTCCTGGCGGGCACTGGCCCGCAGCAGGGCCTGATAGGCGGCGCGGCCCAGGACCGGGTCGGCGGTCATGGCCGCCAGTTGCTTCGGATCGGCCAGCGGGATCGCCAGCAGGCGTACCGCGGGGTCCTCGGTGGCGTCGGTCACGGCGGCGTGCAGGATCGGATCGACCAGCGGCCGGGCGTGGCCGTCATGACGGGCGGCCAGCGCCTGGATCGCGGCGCGGCGCACCGTCTTGTCCGAGCGCTTCAGCCACTTGCCCAGCAACTCGGCCGAGGCCTCAGTGTTCATGCGTCCCATCTCGGCGGCGGCCGCCAGCAGAGGCCGCGGGTCACGCTCGCGCGCGAGGAGGTACAGCTGCTCCAGGCCCAGATCGCCGCCCGCGCGCAGGACGCCCGCCGCCGCCGCCGCGCGGATGTCGGGCGAGGGATCGTGCAGCAGGGGAGCCATCCGGATCACGCCCACGCGGCCGCGGTCACGCGGCATGGCCGCCAGCAGCGCGGCGCCGCGGACGGCGGTGTTCGCGTCCTTGCTGGCCGTGTCCAGCGCCACCTCGACGACGTGTGTGTGCTCCAGTTCGCCCAGGATCGTGATGAGCGCGATCCTGTCGGCGGCGGAACGGCGCGGATCGAGCGTGGCGGCCGCCAGCGCGTCCACGCAGGCCGGGCAGCTGGTGGCGACCGCGGGCAGCGCCCGCGCCGCGACCACCACCGCGGCGCGCGTCGCGTCGGCGTTCGGTCCGGACAGTGCCGACGCCAGCAGCGCGCCGACGTTGACGCCCAGGTTCTGCAAAGCCGGCGCGGCCACCCCGGCCGTCAGCGGCGACAGCACCGCTGCCCGCAGGCGCTTGTCCTGCTTCGCGTCGCCGCCCTTCGCCAGCGCCGCCGAGGCGCGCGTGTCCAGCTCGTCGCTGAGATTGGGGCGCGCCAGCCACTGGCGCGCGAACGACGTCACGAAGTCACCACCCGTCCAGCCGTTCTGGTCCAGCTCGGCCGTCATGCGTGAAAGGGCGTCGGAGAGGCGCCCGCGCGCGATCAGCTTGGGCAACGCGATGGCCAGCGGGTACTCGACGTGGACGATGCTGGCGTTCGAGCACTGCCGGTAGTCACGCGCGAAGTGCCAGTCGATGTGGGCCAGGCCATCGTCGGCCATGACCTCGGTCGGCGGCGGGAAGGGCGATGAGGTGAACAGCGCGTTCAGCGCCGCTGCGTCGAAGTCGGGCGAACCCGACGTCTTCACGATGTCGGCTTGTTCGATGGTGCCGTCCCAGCGGACGGTCAGGTTGATCTCGGTCTCGCGCGTCGAGGTGGCGGGACCCAGCACCTCGTAGGGCGTGATGCGCAGATAACCATCGACCCAGCTGGTGTGCAGCCGGCCGTGCAGCAGGCGCAGGTAGTCGCCCTCTCGGCCCGGTCCTGCCACGGGGGGCTCGGACTGCTCGGCGCCGTGAACGATAGTCGGCACCAGCGTCAGGAACGCGCCTACAGCGCCGACGGCCGCCCCTTTTGCTGCGCGAGAAAATGACATTTCCCCGACCGCATCGGCGGATGGGGCACGGATCGTGAGCGGGGAAATGACGCCGCGGCCGCGCGGCGTCGGGCACTTACACGCCGACGGCCGCCTTCTTCGTGCCGTTCTTCACGGCCGGCAGCTCGTCCTCATCGATGATCATGCCTCGGCACTTCGGCGAGCCGCAGCGGCAGGGCTCGGCCAGGTGCGCCGGGAAGGCGTAATCGTACGACAGCTCCTCACCCGCCTTGATGTCCCGCATCGCCACCACGCGGGCGAACACCTCGCCGTTGGCGTCGATGCCGGTCTCCAGGCCGGCGTTGGGATCGCACGAGTGATTGATCCAGCGCGTCTGGTCCATCATGTCGAAGTACAGGCCGTCCGCGATCCACAGCGAGTACTTGTCGTCGATTCCGTCACCGTCCCGCCAGGCGACACCCTCGACCTCGGCGATGACGTCATCTTCCGCAAAGTCGCGCGTCGCCATGACACCGTAACCATCGATCGGGGATCGCACGACACGCAGACCTTCGAGCTTAGGCATGATGGCGGCAGTATGCCCTAGCTGCAGGCCCACAAGCTAGGGCGCTCGCCACGCCAGGTGCTACGCCGCCCGGCGATTGCCTCGCGTCTCGATCGCTGTCACCGGGGCGCTCGTCTCCGCGACCGCGCCGATCCCGGCGCGCGCCAGCAGCTCCGCCCGGAGGCGCTCCATCAGCTCCGGCTTCGCCCCCAGCGTCTGGCAGGCGGCGTCGCGGCCGTTGCCCAGGCGCTCTCCCCCACACGACAGCCAGGCCCCGCTCTTCTCGATCAAGCCCGCCTCCACGCCGAGATCGATGATCTCGCCCGCCGCCGAAACGCCCTGGCCGTAGGCGATGTCGAACTCGACCTCGCGGAACGGCGCCGCCAGCTTGTTCTTCACCACCTTCACCTTGGTGCGGTTTCCCACCACCTTGTCCCCGTCCTTCAGCGCGCCGATGCGCCGGATATCCAACCGCACGGAGGCGTAGAACTTCAGCGCGTTGCCGCCCGTGGTGGTCTCGGGGCTGCCGAACATCACCCCGATCTTCATGCGTAGCTGGTTGATGAACACCACCAGCGTGTTGCCGCGCGAGGTGGCGCCGGTCAGCTTGCGCAGGGCCTGGCTCATCAGGCGGGCGTGCAGCCCGACGTGCGAGTCACCCATCTCTCCCTCCAGCTCGGCGCGCGGCACCAGCGCCGCCACCGAGTCCACCACCACCACGTCCACGCTGTTGGATCGCACCAGTGTGTCGACGATCTCCAGCGCCTGCTCGCCGCAGTCGGGCTGGGCCACCAGCAGCTCGTCCGTGCGCACGCCCAGCTTGCGCGCGTAACTGACGTCCAGGGCGTGCTCGGCGTCGATGAAGGCGCACACCCCGCCGGCCCGCTGCGCCTCGGCCACGGCGTGCAGGGCCAGGGTCGTCTTGCCCGACGACTCGGGTCCGTACAGCTCGACGATACGCCCCCGGGGCAGGCCCCCGGTGCCGAGCGCGATGTCTAGGCCCAGGGAGCCTGTCGGAACCACCGGAACTTCGGCAGGCGGTCCAGCGTCACCCAGGCGCATGAGGGCGCCTTTTCCGAACTGCTTTTCGATCTCTGCCACCGCCCCTGAAATCGCCTGACGGCGCTCCGCGTCCGCTTTGCCGTCCGTGCTCCCGGAATTTTTCGTGTCCATCGTTCGTGTCCCCTTTCCATGACTCACACCCTAAGCCCCATCTATGACAAAATACGTCGCACATGAAATCGCCTTCGAAACAGCGCCCAAAACCCGGTCCGCGGCGGCGCGCCGCGGGGCCTTACGCGCCGGCCATCCGCCTGCAAAGCGTGCGGGCGCTGCTGGACGGCGGAGGCGGCGCCACGGTCTACGATCTGGCCGAGCGCTTCGGCGTCAGCGTGCGTACCGCGCTGCGATACCTCGAGGCGGTGCGCGCCTCGGGCGAGCCGCTGTACGAGGAGGTGGTCGATCGCCGCAAGATCTGGCGGCTGATGCCGGCGGCGCGCCGCGAGTCGCTGACGCTGACCACCAGCCAGATGCTGAGCCTGTTCCTGTCGCGCCGGGTGTTCGACTTCCTGGCGGGCACCGGGTTCAAGGAGGATCTGGACGACGTCTTCTCCCGGCTGGAGGCGACGCTGCGGCGGCGCGACTTCGTGGCGGCGCGCAACCTGGACCGCAAGATCTTCGACGTGAACGAGGCGCCGCATATCTACGAGGGCCGCATCGAGCACGTGAACGAGATGCTGACCGCGCTGCTGCGTGAGGAGCGGCTGGAGATCCGGCACCAGAGCATCGGCGCCGGGAAGCGCCAGGCGCTGTTCGAGCCCTACACGTTGCTGGTGTACAAGAAAGGCTTGTACCTGGCGGGGTTGAGTCATGCGCACGGTCAGGTGCGCACGTTGGCGCTGGACGGCTTCCGCGACGTCACCTGGCGGCGCGGCGACACGTTCGTCTATCCGGCGGACTTTCATCCGGCCGAGCTGGGCGAGGGGGCGTTCGGGCTGATCAAGGGGGCGCCTGCGACGGTGCGCGTGTTCTTCACCGAACGGGTCTCGCGCTACGTGACCCGCAGGCTGTGGCACCGCACGCAGAAGTTCCGGCGCGTGCCGGGCGGCGTGGTGATGACCGTCGAGGTGAAGGGCACCGTCGAGCTCGGGAGCTGGGTGCTGAGCTTCGGCGATCAGGCCGAGATCCTGTCGCCCCCCGAGCTGCGCGACAGCGTGGCCCGAGAGCTGGAGCGCGCCGCCGCCCGCTACGCGAAGCCGGCCCCCGAGCGGGGGGACGCATGAACCGGCCTTACCTCCTGGCGCTGGCGCTGGCGCTGCTGGCGTTCGGCTGCCGTTCGCGCCTGGCTTACAAACAGGCCGACATCGATCAGCACGTGATGCTGCAGGGGCTAGGGCCGCGGTTCCTGCTGGGGGTCGCCTCGTCGGCGTATCAGACCGAGGGCGGCAACCACAACGACTGGACGGCCTGGGAGGCGGGGCGCTACCCGGACGGCCGCCCGCACGTCGCGGACGGCGCCACCGCCACGCGCGCCGCCGACTCGTGGAACCTGTGGCGCGACGACGTCCGCGCGCTGGAGGAACTGGGCGCCAACGTCTATCGCCTGGGCGTCGAGTGGAGCCGCCTGGAGCCGGCCGAGGGGACCTGGGACGCGCAGGCGGCGGCACACTATCGGGAGGTCCTGCTGGCGCTGCGGGCCGCGAAGCCACACCCCGTCGCGCCGATGCTGAACCTGTATCACTTCACGCTGCCCGAATGGGTGGTGGCGCGCGGCGGCTGGGAGTGGCCCGGCGCGCCCGCCGCCTTCGCCGCCTTCGCGGCGCGGGTGGCCGACGCCTACGGGGATCTGGTCGATGACTGGTGCACGTTGAACGAGCCGAACGTCTACGTCACGAAGGGCTTCCTGTCGGCCGATTGGCCCCCCGGCGTGCACGACGCGAAGCGCGCCGGCCGCGTGCTGGTGCAGCTGCTGCAGGCCCACGGCCTGGCCGCGGCGGCCCTGCGGGAACATGACCGCGTCGACGCGGACGGCGACGGCGTGGCCACCCGCATCGGCCTGGCCCACAACGTGATCGTGTTCGATCCGGTGTCGTCCGGGCCGCTGGATACCGTGGTGGCCCGCATCGCCGATCGCTTCTACAACCTGACCGTGCCCGAAGCGTTGTCGAGCGGACGCATCCGCGTCGCGCTGCCGATGCAGGTCGACATCGACGAGCCGGCGCCAGCGCTGAAGGGCAGCCTGGATTGGCTGGGGGTGAATTACTACACGCGGCACGTGGTCCGTTCGCACCTGTCGCGCGAGACACCCTACGAGATCGTCGTCGATCCCAGGCGTCCCCACAACGACATGGGCTGGGAGATCTATCCCGAGGGCCTGGAGCGCATGCTGGAGAAGCTGGCGCCCTACGGCTGGCCGCTGCTGGTCAGCGAGAACGGTGTCGCCGATCGCGCCGGCACGGTTCGCCCGGACTTCATCCGCGCGCACATCTACGCGCTGGACCGCGCGCGGGAGAAGGGGGTGAACGTCATCGGGTACATGCACTGGTCGCTGATGGACAACTTCGAGTGGTCGCACGGCTACCAGGGCCGCTTCGGCCTGTACACCATCGACTTCGACGGCGATCCCACCCTGGCCAGACGGCCCACGCCGGCGGTGGCGACGTTCCAGCAACTGGCCCGCAACCTCGGCCTCCTGCCGCGGTGAGCCCCTACAAAGTGAACAGATCGCCCATCACCGGCAGGCGGTCATGGCGCTGCTGTGGCGCCGGCGTGGGAGTTACCACGGGGTCGTCCGCGCCCAGATCGACCGTCCCCTGCAGGCGGAAACGCGACAACACGAACGGCAAGCCGTTCGCCTCGAACACCGACGGCCGGTCCATGACCTGGAAGTGCAGGTGGGGCGCGTCGGAGTTGCCGGTGTTGCCCACCCGGCCCAGGCGTTGGCCGCAGGCGAGGCGCTGGCCCACCTGGACCCGGACGCTGCCTGTCTGCAAATGCGCGTACAGCACGTAGCGGCCGTCATCCAGCTTCTGGATGACGTGGTTTCCGGCGGCGGTCTGGATGTCGAAGGGCGGTAGCACCGCGGGTGTGTTCTCGGCCATGCCGTCGGTGGCCTCGACGATCGTGCCCGGGCCGGCCGCCAGCACGTCCGTGCCGAACAGGAAGTAGCTCTCGTTGCGGTTGGGATCGCCTCGAAACAGGGCTTTCTTCCCGTCGCTGCCGACGAAGTCGATGGCGTATCGCTGCGACAGGAAGATCCCGGCGCTGTCGAGGTAGTAGGCGTGAACGTGAACGCTCGCGCAGCAACCGTTCGCGTCCAGCACGTTCGACGCGGCGAGCGGTGGGCTGAGGGGGAGCGCCCGCGCCGCCGACACCGCCACCGTCGGGCCTGCAAAGCGCGCCGTGACGCCACCGCGGGCCGTCCAGATCGTGTGGGCCAGGTGGTCGGGCAACCGCCCGTCCCGGGCCACCGAGACATCGAGGAAGATGATCAACCCGGCGCCGGGCGGCACTGTCCCATCGCTGGGAGCGGCTGTGTCGAAGTCTTCCAGACGGCTGGCCAGCGACGTTCCCCTGAAGGTGGCCACTGGCCGCCCCGTGGCTTGATCCGTGGCGTCGATCCGCGCCAGCCGGACGGGGACCGACGGATCGGTGTTCGCGAGCACCAGCTCGTACAGCAGATGTTGCCGCTCGTCTGTCGTCGGCGCCGGTAGCGGCGACGAGACGGCCACCATCACCACCCCGACAGCGCCGGCGGTGGACACCGCCTCCAAGCTGGCGCTGTCGTCGCCGATATCGTCGCCCGCGCACGCCCCGAGCAGCGCGGTCACGCACAGGACGGCGACCCCAAGAACCGAACGCATCCCAGAACCTGACATCGGACACCTCCCACGGTTGACGGAATGGACCGTCGTTCTGGCAAGATGGATGCCCGCCCGCGACGTGGTGCGCATGGGCCCGCCACTGGAGCGCTCGCGCTCCATCGTGGCGCTCCGTTCACAAGGGTGTGAGCAGACCGCCCGGGGCGTTCACACCCGTCGGCGCGCCGAGCCCAGGACCACCGCGGCCACCGAGGACACGATCAGCGTCGAAGCGGCGAACGTGCGCCAGCCCAGCTTCTCGCCGGCGATGGCCCAGCCGAGCACCACGGCGATCAGCGGGTTGACGAAGGCGTAGGTCGACGCTCGCGTGGGCGTGGTGTTGCGCAGCAGCCAGACGTACGAGCCGAAGCCGGCGATGCTGCCGAACACCACCAGGAAGGCGATGGCCAGCAACGGCGTGGCCGTCAACATCGCGGGCGTGAGGTGACCGAGCTCGCCGCGCGCCGCGCCCGTCACGGCCAGCAGCGGGCCGGCGGCCAGCATCTGCATGGACGTGGAAAGAAAAGGCGAGCTCGGTAGCGGCAGGCGCCGCGACCACAGCGAGCCGATGGCCCAGGAGAGCGTCGCGCCAATCACGACCGCGGCCGCCCAGGGCGATGCGCCGCCCGAGACGGCCACGGCGTCGCGCGCCCCCAGCAGGATGCCCACGCCGGCCAGCCCCAGCAGCACGCCCACCATCACCAGCGCCGGTGGCGCGGGCGCGCGCCGGCCCAGCCACGGCAACAGCGTCATCCACAGCGGCGTCGAGGCGATGATCAGCGCGGCGACGCTGGAGGGGATCCACTGCTCTGCCCAGCAGATGGAACCGTTCCCGATGCCCAGCAGCAGTCCGCCGGAGATCACCGCGGCGCCCCAGTTTCGCGGCGCCGGCGCGGGCGTCCCGCGCGCGCGCAGGAACGCATACAACATCGCCCCGGCCACGGTGAAGCGCAGCGCCGCCATCAAGAGCGGCGGCCAGGTGCCGATGGCGATCCGGATCGCCAGATAGGTCGAGCCCCAGCAGACGTACAGCAGCGCGAAGGCGACGATCAGGTGCGCCTGCCGCGGGGCCGGCGCCGCGGTGGCGGTCATGTCCCGGCGCGGGGCGGTCGCGACATGCGCGCGATCCGATCGGCGACCGCTGGGTAGCGCGCAGCCAGTTCGGGACCTTCTGCCAGCTCGAAGTCGGCGAACTCGAAGCCAGGCGCGACCGTGCACCCGACCAGACAGTGGCGGGCGCCCGAGACCAGCTCGGTCCCGAACCACGTCCCCGCCGGCACGGTCAGCTGCGGCCGCTCACCCGCCGCCAGGTCCAGGCCCAGCCGCTTCACCTCGGCGCGCCCGTCGGGGTGAAGCAGCAACAGGTCCAGCGGGCCACCCTCGTACAGGTGAAACGTCTCGTCGGACAGCAGCCGGTGCAGGAACGTGGCGGGCGCTGCGGCGACGATCAGGAAATAGATCGCCGTCGACGCCGCCCGTGGTCCGGCGTGCGTGGCGGCCGTGACGGGTGCCGTCGCGCGATACGTCTCCACGAAGTAGCCCCGTTCGGGGTGCGGCGCCAGGTTCAGGCGCGCCACCAGCTCGCGCCAGCGCTCGGGGGCAGACGGGGGTTGGCTCACCGGTCATTTATACGTCGTCGCAGATCGGGAGCGAAGTCGTCGCCGCCGCATCGAGGGGGCTGCCCGCCGCATGGCCAGCGCGCAGGCACATCGCCGCTGGATCACGGCGCGCACGAGCGAGCGCGACTATGCTCCGTTCCGGAGGAGCAGCCATGGCCGACCAGCCCAAGGATCGTGTCGTCGTCATCACCGGCGCCAGCGCCGGCATCGGGGCCGCGCTGGCCGAGATCGTCGCTCGTCGCGGGGACATCCCCGTCCTGGCGGCCCGCAACCGCGCCGCGCTGGACGAGGTCGCCGCGCGCTGCCAGGGCCGTGCCGACGTGCGCGTCGCCGACGTCACCCGGCGCGACGACGTCGAGGCGGTCGTCACCGCGACGCTGCAGGCGCGCGGTCGCATCGACGTCTGGGTCAACAACGCGGGCCGCGGCATCACCCGCCTGGTCTCGCAGCTGACCGACCAGGACTTCGACGACATGATGACGGTGAACGTGAAGTCGGTCCTGTACGGCATGCAGGCGGTGCTGCCGCACTTCCGCGACCGGCGTCGCGGCCAGATCATCAACGTGTCGTCGATGCTGGGGCGCCTTCCCTTCGTGCCGTTCCGGTCGATCTATTCGGCGGCCAAGCACGCCGTGAACGCGCTGACCGCCAACCTGCGCCTGGAGCTGGCCGACGAGTTTCCCGACATCGTCGTCTCGGCGGTGCACCCCGGGATCGTCGCCACCGCCTTCGGCTCGAACGCGCTGCACGGCGGCCCCGATTCGCGCCACCTGCCCGGCGCCCAGTCCGCCGAGGAGGTGGCGACCGTCATCGCCGACATGATGAACAGCCGCCAGGCCGACGTGTACACACGCCCCGAGGCCCGCCACAGCGTCGCCGCCTACTTCGCCGCCGACGACATGGCCGCCGTCGAGCGTCAATCGATGCTGCGCGTCCGTCGCTGAGCCGGCGGGCTGCCGGGCGGGGGGCTTTCGGTTAGACTGCCCGGCCTTGTCCGATCTCGTACAAATCCGGACCCGCGCCGCATCCGAGCCCTTGCCCGGCGGGCCGGCCGCGCCGTCACCGCGCCTGGCGTACGTCGAGACGTACGGGTGCCAGATGAACGTGGCGGACAGCGACATGGTGCTGGGGTTGCTGCACCGGGACGGCTACGCCCGCACCGACGACGTGGCCAGCGCCGACCTGATCCTGATCAACACCTGCGCCGTGCGCGAAAAGGCCGAGGAGCGCGTGTTCCAGCGCGCCAGCATGCTGGCCGAGCACCGCCAGCGGCCGGGCGTGGTGCTGGGCATCACCGGCTGCATGGCCGAGCACCTGAAAGAGAAGATCCGCGCGCGCGCCCCCTACGTCGACCTGGTCATCGGGCCTGACGGCTACCGGCGCCTGACCGACCACGTGCGCGACGTGCGGCAGGCCCGCGGCGCGGGCGACAGCCACGCCGCCGTGCAGGACACGACGCTGGATCGTCACGAGACCTACGAGGGGCTGGATCCGGCGCGCGCCATGTCCGGCGGCATCACCGGGCACATCACCATCCAGCGCGGCTGCGACAAGTTCTGCACCTTCTGCGTCGTCCCCTACACGCGCGGCCGCGAGCGGGGCACCCCCCCGCGCGAGGTACTGCGCCAGGCGCGCGTGCTGGCGCAGGCCGGCTACAAGGAAGTTCAGCTCCTCGGCCAGACCGTGAACTCGTACCGCTACGAGGACGTCGGCTTCGGTGACCTGCTGCGCGCCGTGGCCACCATCGACGGCCTCGAGCGCATCCGCTTCACCTCGCCGTATCCGCTCGACTTCTCGGACGACGTGATCCGCGCCATGGCCGAGACGCCGAAGGTCTGCAAGCACGTGCATTTGCCCTTGCAGACGTCGTCGGACAGCGTCCTGGCGCGTATGCGCCGTGGCTACGACTACGCGCAGTACCGCAAGCTGGTGCACGACCTGCGGGCCGCCATGCCGGATGTCGCCATCACCACCGACATCCTGGTCGGCTTCTGCGGCGAGACCGAGGACGAGTTCAGGCCCATCCTGGACGCGCTGGAAGAGCTGCGCTTCGATGGCGCGTTCATGTTCGTCTACTCCGAGCGCGAGGGGACGACGGCGGCCCGCAAGCTGAAGGACGACGTGCCGGACGACGTGAAGCACCGCCGCCTGGCCGAGGTGATCGAGCGCCAGAAGCGCATCACCACCGAGGTCTACCGGGCGCAGATCGGGCGCCGCGCGCGGGTGCTGGTCGAGGGGCCGTCGAAGCGAAACCCGGACGAGCTGTTCACGCGCACGGACGCCTTCCGGCCCGTCATCATCCCGGCGGCGCCGGGCATCGCGGCGGGCGCGCTGCTGGACGTGGTCATCGAACGCACGACGGCGGCCACGATGTTCGGCCGGGTGGTCTAGGCAACCCGCGGCCGACGGGGCGGTACTACTTGTGGAAGGGGGCTACACGATGCGCATCCGTTTCGCCTTGGCCGGCTTCATCGTCGCCGCGGTGTTCACGCTGGGGACAACCGATTGTTCGGGACCAGGGCTGCCCGGTCTCCTGGGTCCGTCGTCGTGCGGCAGCGGCGCCGGTCCCGACCGGTGCGCCGCGCTCAACTGTCCGCCCGGCACGCAC
>Ga0070680_100003399_pt1 | contig 11884 bp, 8 predicted proteins | sample KBSC73BmetaG_FD_64672 | JGI IMG/M metagenome (GOLD analysis project Ga0070680, IMG submission 64672) | Corn rhizosphere microbial communities from Kellogg Biological Station, Michigan, USA - KBS C7-3B metaG | ecosystem: Host-associated > Plants > Roots > Rhizosphere | place: USA: Michigan...
GATAGAGATGTCGGAAATACGGGTCACGTCCGGACTCCCGCCCGCGGCCCGTGAAGTAGATCCAGTTTTGCGTCTCGTCGATGCGCATCACGTCACCAACGGTCCATGGTCCGCTCGTGATCTGATTTTCGATGGCGCCCGTCTGCCCGTTCAGTAAATACAAATGAGCCCAGCCGTCCCGTTCGGAGAACCACACGACGTCTCGATCGTGATGGACCGGCCGCCAGTTCGGCACACCGCCGCTGGCGAGATTTGTCTCGACAAACGTCTTGCTCTTCTCCTGAACGATCGTGCGTGCTTCGCCGGTCGCGGCATCGACCTCGAGAAGATCGAGCTGCCTGAAGCCACGCGCACCGAACGTCATGAACAGGTGATCGCCCTGCGCATCCCAGCGAATGTCCTTGATCACCGTATCTGCCGTCAGCCAGCAGCAGGTCGTGTTCACCGCTGTCTGCGGCGGGCGATTGACCTTGACCGAGGTGTGCGCAACGACATCCAGGATGTATGTGTCGTAGCGCGGAACGATCGAGTCACCCGGCAGCGCGTACGGGTACGCGTGCAGCACCGCAGCCGGACTCTTCGTCTCGAGCAAGTACATTCGACGAACGCCGCGCTCGTCCATCTTGTACGTCGCGATGCGCCGAGAGTTGGGTGACCAGACCAGGACGGGACGCTGCTCGCGTTTTTGCACCACGACCGTGACTTGCTGGCAGCAGCCGGTCGGCTTGGCGTACCCGTAGTCGGGTTGCGCATCATTCGTGAGCTGCACCTCCTTCCCCGTCTCGAAATCGCGCACCCACACGTTGTCGCCGCGAGTGAACGCGACCCATTTGCCGTCCGGCGACGGCACTTCGCTCACGCGGTCGAATGATGTCGAGTCCAGCGCGACACACGCGTAGGTGGTCAGGTCGCAGCGCCATTGCTTCTTCGTGCTCGTCGAAAAGCGCATCGACCGCTGGCCGTCCACAAAGCGGATGTCGCGGAACGGCAGCTTGTCGGGATCGATCGCGGTGTCGGCCGCGATACTGAGCGCCGAAGCCAAACGCGCGTGGTCGAACGCGGGACGACGTGTACCACTGGGCGCGTCGACGACGACGAACTCGTAGCCGCGCTCGGTGCGGTTACGGAACCAGAATTGTTCGCCGAGTCCAGGCGCGACGATCCAGCGCGGTTGAATCGCGTCGTTGATCACCAACTCTTGCGCGTTGGCGCCAAGGAAACGCTCGGCGCGTGCATAATCGGCGCGCGTGCCGTTGTTTTGCGCCGCAATTGCGCGAGTGAGTGCGCCCTGCGCGAGCAGCGCGATGCCGAGCGTGCGAACGATCTTCGTCATCGATGGCCTCGAGGCATGAAGAGATGACGCATGGCCGTGAGTCTCAGCGATTCTGTCGCTCTGGGGCGACAGTCGCAAGCTGTCCCACTGCATGTTTTGACACGGAGGGTCGAGCGAGTCAAAAGCCGTCATCGAAGCTTGCGTGGCGTGCTTCTTCCAATCACCGTCGTCGCGATCGATCCCATGAGCACCGCCGCAAAGCCGTCGCTCTTTCCAGTCGCATCGAGCACTCCCACCCGTCGGCATGAAGTCGCGTCTCGAATCGCTCCAGCAGAGCGCGTTCGCGCGCTACGCGTTCGCGTTTGCCGTTGCGGGCCTGACGGTCGCGCTTCGCCTTCTCGTGGCGCAATGGACCGGCAACGGCGCGCCATTTCTCCTGTTCTTCTCGGCGACCGTGATCACCGCGCTGCTGGCGGGAATCGGACCCGGCGTGTGCGTGCTCGTCATCAGCCTGTCGCTCGACGCGTATCTGTTCGCCGTTCGTGCCGGAAGCAGCATCCCACAAGCCGCGACGCAAGCGCTGCTGTATAGCGTCGACGGCGTCATCCTGCTCAGGGTCATCGAGATCATCGGCCATCGCCGCCGTGCGCTCGACGACGCCAATGCCGCCCTTCGTGAATTGCGGGATCGCGCGGAACGGTCGGCGGCCCGCACGCGTGACGTCATCGAGCTGGCACCCGACCCATTCTTGCTCGCCGATCTCGATGCGCATCTGACCGACGTCAACAAGGCCGCGTGTCGTTTGCTCGGCTATACGCGCGATGAGCTGGTCGGCAAAAGGATCTACGACATCATCCCTGCCTCGGACTCGAAACGGCTCGACGCAACACGCGCCAAGCTCCTGACACCGGGCACGACGGACAAATCCGAGTGGAGGCTCGTGCGCAAGGACGGCACCTCAGTGCCCGTCGAGGTCAGCGCGAACATCCTGGGCGACGGCCGCTGGCAAGCATTCATCCGCGACATAACCGAGCGCAGGCGCATCGAGGATCAGCGACAAGTGTTCGTGTCGCTGCTCGACAACTCGGTGGACTTCATCGGAATCGCCGATCCGGCAGGGAAGCCGATGTATCTCAACGCTGCCGGCCGTCGAATGATCGGTTTGGCGCCCGACTTTCCAATTGATCAGCTCCGGATCCAGGACTGCTATCCGCCCGAGCTGCGTGAGTTCGTCACCAAGGTGATTCTCAAAACGATGATCGAACGAGGTGCGTGGTCCGGTGACACATTCTTCCAACACTTCGTGACGCACGAACGCATTCCCGTCTCGGACACACACTTCCTCATTCGCGACGCGAGTGGCGAACGCGTGCTCGGCATGGGAACGGTGACACGCGACATCTCGCAGGCCCGTAGTGTTGCCGATGAGCGCGAAGAGTTGCTCGCGCGCGAACGAAAAGCGCGCCGCGACACCGAGTCCGCGAACGATCGGCTTCGCGAATCGGAAGAACGCTTTCGGCTCACGATCGAGAATGCACCCATCGGCATGGCGCTCGTGGAGCTCGACGGCCGGTTTGTGCGGGTCAATCGAGCGCTGTGCGAGATCACCGGGTACTCAGCCGACGAGCTCGTGACGCGGCGTTTCCAGGACATCACGCATCCCGACGATCTCGACATCGATGTCGGTATCGCCGAGCGGTTGAGTCGTGGCGACATCCGGCGTTATCAGTTCGAGAAACGCTACATTCGCAAGGATGGATCGATCGTCGACGCGCTGCTCAGTGTCTCACTGATGCGCGGGCCCGATGACTCGCCGCTCTATTTCATTTCCCAGATGCAGGACATCAGCGAACGCAAGCGCGATGAGCACGCGCTTCGCCTGTCGGAGGCAAAGTTCTCGGGCATCATCTCGATCGCCGCGGACGCCATCATTTGCGTCGACATCCACCAGCGCATCACGATCTTCAACGAGGGTGCCGAGAAGATCTTCGGATATCGAGCGAGCGAGATCATCGGATCGCCGCTCGAACGGTTGATTCCGGAGCGATTTCGTGCGGTGCATCGCGAACACATTGCGGCGTTCGCCACGGGTCCAGTGGCCGCGCGCAGAATGGGCGCGCGCCGGGAAGTGTTCGGGTTGCGCAAGAACGGCGAAGAGTTTCCCGCCGAGGCCTCGATCTCGAAGGTCGAGGTTGGCGGCGAAGCGTTCTTCTCCGTCGTGTTGCGTGACATCACCTATCGCAAGAGCGTCGAAGACGCGCTCGAGCGCGCCGTGAAAGCTCGTGACGACGTGCTCCGCGTCGTCGCGCACGACCTCAGGAATCCGCTTACCGCGATCATGATGCAGGCGTCCGCGATGGAGCGCCCCGGCCCGGAGCCGGAGCGTCGCGATCAGCAAGCGCGACACGTCATCTCGCAGGCCGCCAAGCGCATGAACCAGCTGATCCAGGACCTCCTCGACGTCGCGCTGGTCGAAGCTGGGCAGTTGCACATCGCTCCGACGCAGTTGTCAGTCGCGGACCTCGTCCGCGAAGTGGTCGCGATGCAGAAGCCGATCGCGGCCGACTCGAAGCTGACGCTGCGTTACGTCATCGAGGACGGCGTAAGTGACGTTTGGGGCGAGCGAAAGCGACTGCTTCAGGTGTTCGAGAACCTCATCGGCAACGCGATCAAGTTCACCGAGGCCGGTGGCGAAGTACTCGTCACCGCGGCGCCGCAAAACGATGAAGTCAAGTTCTCGATCTCCGACACCGGAGCCGGGATCGCGCCCGAGGCGGCCGAGCACGTGTTCGATCCATTCTGGCAGGCGGCGACGACGGCGAAGCGCCTGGGGGCCGGCCTCGGGCTGCCGATCATCAAGGGCATCGTCGAGGCGCATGGTGGCCGCATCTGGCTGGACACCACTCCCGGCAAGGGCAGCACGTTCTCATTCACGATTCCCATCGCGCCGCGGGAGCAATCGCCGTCGCCTCCGCAGGGCCGCAAGCCGCCCACACGATGGCGCGATCGCTCGAAACGCGCGCCCGAACCGAGCGACTGAACGGGTGTAGGTGCCCGGCGCTCATTGATGTCTAGGTTCTTGGCCACAGAAGCAGATATCATATTGGCATGCCATCGTCCCCTGAACGAACCGTGTTTGTCGCCGGTGCGAGCGGCGCCGTCGGTCGCGTGCTGTGCCGGCTGTTGCTCGCCGACAACTGGACTGTCGTGGGAATCACGCGATCCGCCGCGAAGGCTGCCGACCTCACCGCAATGGGCGTCCGCGCGTCGACCGTCGACGTGTTCGATCGCGACGCGCTCATTCGTGCGGTCGTCGATGCGCGGCCACACGTGGTCGTTCATCAACTCACGGATCTGCCGAAAGTGAAGGATCCGGAACGACTCGAGGCAGCTCGGCCGAACAACGCGCGCCTTCGCGAAATCGGCACCGACAATCTCGTCGCTGGCGCGATCGCGGCCAGCGCGAAGCGCCTCGTCGCTCAGAGCATCGCTTTCGCGTACGCCGACGGGCCACGTCCATATCATGAGGATGCTCCGCTCTCGCCAAGCGCGACCTCGGTCGCCCGGCTGGAGCAGCTCGTCCTCGGCGGACCGTTCGAAGGCCTCGTGCTCCGATACGGGCGATTCTACGGACCGGGCACGTGGTACGATCGCCCGTCGTCGGAGCCACCGGTCGTGCATGTCGACGCCGCAGCCGACGCAGCGCGACGTGCGATGACACGCGGCGCGCCTGGCATTTACAATGTGGCCGAGGAGGATGGCGCCGTGAGCAGCGACAACGCGATGCGGGAGCTCGGGTGGCAGCCGAGCTTTCGATCGTCGGGCGCCACATCGTAGCTGGCGTGTGAGGCGTCGGTCAGAAAGTCGCCGGTGACGACCACTCGCCGCTCGCCGATCGAGAACGTCGCGCCCGTCGTCACCTCGCGATCGACGATCTGACCAAGCACATCGCGATAGTAAAGTGCTGTTCCGGCGCGGTTCCACATCGGCTCCGTGCCTCCTTCGGTCGTCACCTGCACTCGTGCGCCGCTGTTCGGGAACGGCCGCACGGAAATCTCGAACCGCCCCGCGTCGTTGGACTGATACGCCAACCATTTGCCGTCGGGCGACAGGCGTGGCAATTGGTCGCTTGCCGGGCCCACGACGAGCGGCAGCACTTTTTTCTGGCCGTCGAGCGGTACGGCGAGAATGTCGCGCGAGTACACGCTGCCCGGCGCGGTACGATAGATGAGCCACTTCGCATCGGGCGAGATGATCGCCTCGAACGGCTCGTACTCCGGCGCGTAGAGCACCTCCGATGCACCTGAGCCATCCGCGGGTTGGCGCGCGATCGTCACTTTGCCGCCGTTCGACGAGATGAACACCACGTGCTTGCCGTCCGGCGTCCACTCGGGCCGGTTGTTGACGCCATCCGATGTGAGTCGCGTGAACGTGTTGCGCTGCAGATCGGAGATCCAAACGTCCGACGATCGCGGATTGATCACCGTGATCGCGACGCGCTTCCCGTCAGGGGAGAAGCGCGGCGTGCCGTACCGCCTGAAATTCAGCGCGGCCCTTCAGATACATCAGCGTGCCCGATTCGGATACGGCCGCCTTTGCGCCGCCGGTCGGATCGCTGACCACGCCTTCCTCGAGTGGAATCGGCTCGCCCGTCGGACGATGTGACCTCACGTCGAACGGCACGGCCATGATCGTCCCACTCGTCGAGACGTAAATGAGCTGGCCATCCAGAATTCCGAGGAGAACCGCCGTCGCAAGGCCAATGATGTCCGTTTTTCTCATTCGCGTATCGAGCAGCGCGAGCTGTGGGGCCCCTCGCTGCGCTTGGGATGAAGAAGGGGCTTCAACACTTGGGTCCCCTTATGCGATACTTCAGAGGATATTCGTCCCCGCTCAAAAAAAGATGGAGAAATTCGTCATGGTGAAACGCCTTTGGTTGGGCAGCGCTGCTGCATCCCTGCTACTCGTCGGAACCGCCGCGGCACAGCGGCCAGGAGGTCCGGGTGGGCGCGGCGGCGCCGCACCCGCTGCCGCTGCGTCAGAAGAGGGAGTGCCGGCTGTCGAGAAAGTGTCGACCACACATCACACCGTCGTGCTCAACGGCAAGACGATCGGGTACACCGCGAACACCGGCACGATGGTGATCCGCGATGACGACGGAAAGGCGCAGGGAAGCGTGTTCTTTGTCGCCTACACGCGCGATCAAGAAGAGCCGTCCACGCGGCCACTCACGTTCTTCTTCAACGGCGGCCCCGGCTCAGCGTCGATCTGGCTCGATATGGGTCTCATGAGCCCACGCCACCCGGAAATGGGCCCGAACGGCGCACAGCCTGCCCCACCCTACAACCTCGTCGACAATCCGTACTCGCCGCTCGACGTCACGGATCTCGTGCAGATCGACGCGATGATGACGGGCTATTCGCGGCCTGCTCCGGGCGTGAAGGCGTCCGAGTTCACGGGTGCGACGAACGACATCCGCATGTTCGGCCAGTTCATCCGCAACTATCTCGACAAGTACAATCGCTGGTCGTCCCCCAAATATCTCTTCGGCGAGAGCTACGGAACGTTTCGATCGGCGGGTCTGTCGGCCGAACTTCAGAGCACCGAGGGCATCGAGCTGAATGGCATCATGCTCCTCGGTACGGTGCTCGACTTCGGCAACATTCAGCCGTCGTCGACGAACGATTTGTCGTATCAGTGCTATCTCCCGACCTACACCGCGACGGCTTGGTACCACAAGAAGCTTCCCGCCGATTTGCAACGCGAAACGCTCGAGCAAGTCGTCCAACAGTCGCGGACGTACGCGTTCGGCGATTACATGACCACGCTCGCAAAGGGCAACACGCTCTCGCAGGCCGAGCGTACCGCGGCGGCGCAACAGCTTGCGCGCTTCACCGGCGTGTCGGCGCAGTTCGCGGCCAACTCGAATCTTCGAATCGATCCGGGAGTCTATCGCACTGAGGTTCTGCGCAACGAGCGCGAGACAGTCGGCCGTTACGATAGCCGAATGATCGGCCTCAACGGCAACGCAGCAAGCCAACGTCAGGACTACGATCCGTCCGACGTCGCACCGACCGGCGCGTTCGTGTCTGCATTCATGCGCTATCTGCACAATGATCTGAATTACACGAACGATCTCCAGTATTACCTCGGCGGTCACACTGGCCGCTGGGACTACTCGGGCCTCACGGGCTTCGGAAATCTCGGCAGCGGATATCCGAGCGAATCGGAGGCGCTGCGGACCGCGATGGCGAAAGATCCGTATCTCCATGTGATGGTGGGCGCCGGCTACTACGACATGGCCACGCCGTTCGCCAACGCGGAGTACACGTTCAACCACATGGGCTACGACCAGACGTATCGCGATCGCGTGTCGTTCAAGTACTACAAGAGCGGTCACATGGCGTATCTCAACCAGGAGTCCGCGAAGCAACTGAAGGCGGACATCGCGAGCTTCATCGAGTCGACCGAGCATCCGGCGAACGCGACGCCGTGAGGCAGCACAGAGGAAGGCCGGCCGCACGTTGGACCGGCCTTTCCTTCGTCGACATTCATCAACATTTAATCTCCAGCGCGCGCACGGCCGCTTGACGTTGGACGACAATCGCTGAACTTTTCTCCCTCCACCTAGTGGATGGAGAGGATGTCTCGCGACGCCAAAGACCTCCTGCACGGCACACTCGACTTGCTCGTGCTGCGCGCGCTCGCCGGCGAGCCGATGCACGGCTTTGCCCTGAGCAAGTGGATCGACGATCGCACGAATGGCGACCTCGGCATCGTCGACTCCGCGCTCTACAAAGCCCTCCACCGTCTCGAGGACGCCGGCGCTATTCACGCCGAATGGGGCGCATCGGACAACAATCGCCGCGCGAAGTATTACTCGCTCACAGCAAAGGGGCGCCGGCAGCTCCGCGACGAAGTCGCAACCTGGAAACACTACGTCGCCACCGTGACCAGCGTCCTCGAGCCGGGATAACCCATGCGAAAGAGTCCGCGCACCCTGCCGTCCGGCATTCGCCGCCTTTTTCGTCTACCGCCGACGCGCGACCGTCTGATCCGCGACGCCGATGAAGAGATGCGGCTGCATCTCGAGCTCTGGACGCAGGAATTCCGCGCCCGCGGCTTGAGCCAGGCAAACGCGGAAGCCGAAGCGCTCCGACGCTTTGGCAATCAACACAGCTACCGCGACTACGTCGCGCGCCGCGCCGAGCGCAAGGCACGCCTGGAGCGCATCGCTGATTGGTTTGCCGAATGGCGGCAGGACATCCGCTTCGCGCTGCGGCACTTCGCGAAAGCACCGGCATTCACCGCGATCGCTGTTCTGACGCTTTCGCTCGGCATCGGCGCCAACACGGCGATCTTCAGCGTCGTTCATCGTTTGCTCATCGCGCCGCTGCCTTACCCCAATGGCGACAGGATCGTCGCGTTGAAGACGATTGGCCGCGTCGGCTTTGTCGCTGGCCTCGCGAGCATGAAGCCGGATGATCCAGCCGACCCGCCGCGCCCGCTCATGCGCGCCTGGGTCGCGCGCACACATTCGTTCGACCAGATGGCTGGTGCGGAACAGATGCTCCTCTCGATCCTGCCGAGTGGCGAGCAGGATACGGTGTCGCACGGTGTCATCACGGCAAACTTCCTCGATCTGCTCGGCGCACGGCCGTCGCTCGGTCGCATGTTTCGCCCCGAGGAGGAACAGCGCGGTGCGAATCACGTCGCGATGATCAGTCACCACTGGTGGCAGGCAGCGTACGCCGGTCGCTCTGACGTGCTCGGCAAGACACTCGAGTACGAAGGCGAGAAGTACACGATCGTCGGCGTGATGCCGGTCGGATTCGCAATTCCGATGTCGCCGCGCGTCCTCGACTGGATCTCCGTTCCAGCGCCTGATGTCTGGGTTCCCGCCAAGATCGAGAACACCTCGATCGCATTCGGCCTGCTTCGTCGCGGCGTATCGGTCGAGATGGCGACGAAAGAATTGAATGCCATTGCCAATACGCCCGAAGGACGCGGTGTCGGCGATCCGCAGCGGCTGTTCGGCGTGCCCGATTCCATTCACGCTCGCGCGATGCGCGCGCAGGACTTCGTTGCGCCACGCGAGCTCCGCACGATCGAAGTGCTGTTCGTCGCGGTGGGCGCGTTGCTCCTCATCGCTTGTGCGAACGTCGCGAATCTCCTGCTCGTGCGTGCGTGGACGCGCCGCCGCGAATTCGCGATTCGCACCGGACTGGGCGCCGGCCGTGCGCGGCTGATTCGCCTGGCGCTCACCGAGAGCGTCCTTCTGGCGATCGGCGCTGGCGTCATCGGCGTCGCGATCGCGTGGCAGGGGCTCCGAGTCATCATCGCATTGCGTCCGATGGCGCTCGACCGGTTGGCCGACGTGCAGATCGAGCCAGCAGTCCTGCTGTGGACCGCCGCGATCTCCATCATCACCGGCGTTCTGTTCGGCGGCGCCGCCGCGTTCTTCGTGGCATCGCAGAACGTCGCCGACCTGCTGCGGAGCGACACGCGTACGTCTTCGGGGGGCGCAACGCGACGGCTTCGTTCGTCGCTCATCGTGGTCGAGATCGCGCTGTCGTTCGCGCTTCTCGTCGGCGGAGGCTTGCTTGCTCGCTCGTTCGCTGCATTGCAGCGCACACCGCTCGGCTTCGATCCGCACAATCTCGTCTCCGTCGACGTGCTCATCTCGCCCGCCATCGCGCGGTCAGGACAGAAGGCGGTTGTGCGGAACGCAGTCGCACCGCGGCTCGCGGCAATGCCCGGCGTGAGCGCCGCGGGATTCGGGATGCTGCCGACCGCAGGTTATCAGGCGTCTGATGCAATCCTCGCCGACACGCCGGATGGTCCTCGGCAACTCGACGTCTCGCAGTTCATGACGACGTGGATCGACGAGAACTACTTCCGCACGGCGGGCATCAAGCTCCTCGGCGGACGTACGCCGCATGTTGGTTCGACTGACGAACCGCCGAATCCGTCTGGTGCGCTGCCGCCACCGCCTGGCCCGGGGCTTCCGGGCGCAAAGCCAGCCGGGCCGGTTCAAACCTTCCGAACATTGTCGGAAGAGGTCGTCGTCAATCGCGCATTGGCTCGTCGGATCACGCCGGACGGAAATGCGCTCGGCAAACGCATCCGTTCGGTTCCCGTCGGTAGAAGTCCAATGCCAGTGAGCGACGCATGGTCAACGATCGTCGGGATATCAGACGACGTCCACCTTCCCGGCGCTCGAAGCGATCTTCAGGATTATCAGATCTACTCGCTTCCGCTCACGCGCATGCCGAACCCGACCTACGCCGTGCGTTTCGCCACAGTGCCGCCGAATGTCGAATCGGTGTTGCGTCAGGCGGTGCAGAGTGTGAACGCAACGCTCATCGCGCGACGCGCCCGCGTCGCCGACGACTATCTCCGCGAGGCGCTCGCGCCGACGCGGTTCACGCTGGCGCTGCTTGGCGCGTTCGCGTGCGTCGCGCTCATGCTTGCCGTCGTCGGACTCTACGGATCGATTGCGTACACGGTAAGCCAGCGGACTCGCGAGATCGGCATCCGCATTGCGCTTGGCGCTTCGTCGCGGGCCGTGACACGACTCGTCGTCGGCGACGGCGTGCGACTCGCGGCGATCGGACTGATGATCGGTATCGTCACCGCAGTCGCGGCGACACGGCTGCTCAGTGGTCTGCTCTATGGCATCAGCTCGAGCGATCCGGAGACATTCGTGATGATAGCGGGTCTCGTCGCGGTAGTGGCGCTCGCGGCATCGTATCTTCCGGCACGCCGTGCAGCGCGCGTGGATCCAGTGGACGCTCTACGAGCGGAGTGAGTTGTCTCGATGTCTACGTTCGTCGATGTGCTGACACGACCCGCGACTCCGTCTTCGCTACGGAGAGGTATCGGGACGCTCGCCGTCGTCGCCGCGGCATCCGTGACGACACGGGTGATCGTCACGGATCACGACGATGCACGCCATTGGCTGCTCGTCGCGCGAGACTCGACGTACTCGATCTCACTCGACACGGCGCGGATCGTCGCCAAAGCTGGCCGTGAGTACGAGATCTGGTATCGCACCGACCATACGGTGACGCGCTTTTACAATGACAAAGCGTTCACGCGCGAGGTCGTCCATGCCATTCTCCGCTGCGGCGACGGCTACACCTTCCGTGTCATGAGCACGACGATGTCGATGGGCTCGGGGCGACCCGTGATCAGGCAGATCAGCGAACCGCGCGATCTCGTGCGCCAGCCGTGGCGTCGCGTCGAGGCGGGGAGCACCGAAGCCGACGCCGCGCACGCCACCTGTGAGGTGGCGGATTGGACGAAGTGGGGACGTCGCGATTAGCCGCGCAGCAGATCATCGCCCATGTTCGCCGGGCTCCAGTCTATGGCGGGGTCGTCGCAGCCTTCACGGTAATCGTCGACTTCCCGCTGACGTTCGGATCCGCCGTCGCCTTGGCCGTCACCGTCACTACACCAATCGCGCCGGCCGGAGTGACAAGCCCGTCGTGACTGACCGTCGCGACGGTGGTGTCCGATGTCGACCACACGACCGATCGGACGGTAACTCCAGGGCCCGCGTCGACGGACGCCGCAAGCTGCACTCGATCCCCGATCTTGACCGTCGCG
>Ga0070680_100003402_pt1 | contig 11879 bp, 6 predicted proteins | sample KBSC73BmetaG_FD_64672 | JGI IMG/M metagenome (GOLD analysis project Ga0070680, IMG submission 64672) | Corn rhizosphere microbial communities from Kellogg Biological Station, Michigan, USA - KBS C7-3B metaG | ecosystem: Host-associated > Plants > Roots > Rhizosphere | place: USA: Michigan...
ACGGTGCAGCGGCCGCGACATCGTCAGCATTGCTGTCGAGCTTTCGGTCGAGGAGGCGCTGAGGCCGTTGCTCGAGGGCACGGACGACAGCACGGTGTTGCCGGAGGTCGCACCGGAAGACGACGCGACGATATTGTTTACCTCGGGGTCGACCGGCGCCGCGAAGGGCGCGCTTTCGACGCACCGCGCAGTCACCACGGGCGTCTATACCTATGCGACCGGCCTGATCGTTCTCCTCGGCCTGCTCACGCAGGAAGGCCGAGCGCCCGAAACGCCGCCGCGGACGCTCCTGAACGTGCCGCTGTTCCACGTCACCGGCGAAGTGCCGGTTATGCTCAACAGCTTCGTCATCGGCCGCTGCATGGTGATGATACGCAAGTGGGATCCCGGCGAGGCGCTGCGGCTGATCGAAAAGGAGAAGGTCACCTATTTCGTCGGAGTTCCGACGATGAGCCTCGAGCTGATGAACCATCCCGACCGTGACAAGTTCGATCTCTCGTCGCTCAAGGACATTACGGCAGGCGGCGCGCCCCGCCCGATCAGTCATGTGGAGCGCCTCCGCGAGGAATTCCCCGACGCCCAGCCGGCGCTCGGCTATGGCCTCACCGAAACCAATGCAGTGGGCTGCGCCAATTACTGGAGCAATTACGCTGCCAAGCCCGCGTCGACCGGACGTCCCCAAAGTCCTTATGTCGAGCTTGCCATCCTGGGCGAAGGCGACCGCCATCTTCCGCCCGGGAAGACGGGCGAGATCGCCATCCGAACCGCGGCGAATTTCAAATGTTATTGGGGAATGCCCGAGGAGACGTCGGCGCAGCTTACGGCGGATCATTATGTTCGCACCGGAGACCTCGGCTATGTCGATGAGGAGGGCTATCTGTTCATCGTCGACCGGAAGAAGGAGATCATCATCCGCGGCGGCGAAAATATCTCCGCGGCCGAGGTGGAAGCGGAAATCTACGCCTGCGACGCGGTCGCCGAAGTCTCGGTGTTCGGCGTTCCCGATGAACGGCTCGGCGAGATCGCGATTGCCGTCATCCGGGCGAAGCCCGGCGAGCACCTGAGCGAAGAGGGTCTGCGCGGGTTCCTCGACGGCCGCGTCGCCAAGTTCAAAATCCCCGAGCGCATCATTCTCGCCGACTCGCCGCTCCCGCGGCTCGGCACCGGCAAGTTCGACCGGCGAGCACTCAAGGCTCAGTACGCCCGTTGAAATTGGATCGGAGAACGGTGCTGATCGGCGGCGGCGCCGGAATCGGGCTGGTCGTCGCCTTCGCCCTGTGGCCGCATCATCTCCACAGCGACCTCGAGGTTGGGCGCGGGCAGCAAGCGTTCGGCAATTTCATCAAGATCGCGAAGAACGGTCAAATCACGGTGGCCGTGCCGCAGACCGAGACGGGCCAGGGAATCTGGACCGGCCTGCCGCAGATCGTTGCCGACGAACTCGGCGCCGCCTGGGATACGATCGCCGTCGAACCCGCGCCGCTTACCGACAATTACGCCAATGCCCTCGCCGGGCAGGAAGGCTGGCTCGACGGCTTCGGTTGGCTTCGCGCGCACAAGGCCGAGGATGATGGCCGGATGCGGATCACCGCCAATTCGACGTCGGTACGCGCCTTCGAGAGCCCGCTCCGCCGCGCAGCCGCGATCGCGCGCGAAATGATCGTCGGTGCAGCGGCCGACCGCTGGAACGTCGATCCGAAGGATTGCGAGACCGCCGACGGATTCGTGATGCACCGCGGGAGGACCTTCACCTTCGGCGAACTTGCAGAGGAAGCGGCGGACCGGTCGCCGCCTTCCAACCCCCCGCTCCGCCAGATGACCGAGGGCCGGCTGATCGGTCAATCACTTCCCCGGCTCGACGGTCCCGCCAAGGCTGACGGAAGCTGGCGTTTCGCCGGCGATATCCGCCTCGCGGACATGCTCTTCGCAAGCGTTCGGCTTGCTCCACCTGGCGGCCGCCTCACGAATTTCGCGCGGGAGCCGATCGAGGCGGTGCAGGGGATTCGTCACATCGCGGCCCGCGACGGCTGGATCGCGATCGTCGCCGAGACCTGGTCGGCGGCCGAGAAGGCCATGAAGGCGGCCGATCCGATATTCTCGGCCCCGCGCACGCCCGCTGACATGAAGGCGCTCTTCCAGGATGCGCTCCTACACGGCCGCGACCGGCGGCTGTTCCGGCGCGGCGATTACGAGGGCACCGTCAAAGGCTCTCGGCCGCTCGCTGCGAGCTATTTCGTAGCGCCGAGCCAGCACCTCGGGCTCGAGCCGCTGACCGCGACGGCGCGCTTCGACGGCGGGCACCTCGAAGTCTGGGCGGCGACGCAGGCGCCCGCCCTCGCCCGCACGGCGGCCTCCGACGCTGCGGGCATCGATGCGTCCGACGTGACCCTCTATCCGATGCCCGGCGGCGAGCCCGCCGGCCGCGCCCTCGAGTCCGACGCAATACCATTCGCCGTTGAGCTTGCGCGGCAGCTCAAACGCCCGGTCCAGCTCACCCTGTCGCAGAGCGCAAGCCAGAATCACGACCTTGCTTCGTCGGGCGCGATCGCGCGGATGACCGCGCTCCCGGGGGAAGGCGGAATCACCGCTGCGTGGAAGATGCAGGTCGCCACCGTCCAGGGAATCGCCTCCGCGTTCAGCCGGATGCTGGACGTGGACGACAAGCGACGAATGATCCGGGCCGCCGTAAGAGCGATCCCGCCCTATGCGATCCCGAACGTCACGATCGAGGCCATTCGACCGGATCTGCCGTTTCGGACCGGCTACATGCGCGGATCGCCCGAGCGCGAATTCGCCTTCTTCACCGAAAGCTTCGCCGACGAGCTGGCGCGCGCCGCCGGCGTCGAGCCGCTCGCGTTCAGGATGTCGATGCTGGGAAGCAACGGCCGGCTGGCGCGCTGCCTTCAGGGGGCCGCGCGCCTGGCTCAGTGGGACGGGGGCGGACCCGGAAGCACCATGGGGATCGCCGGCTGCTCGGCTTTCGGATCGCATATCGGGCTCGTCGCGAACGCCAGCATCGGAAGCGATCAACGGGTGAAGGTCGAGCGGTTGGTAGCGGCGGTCGATTGCGGGCGAGTGGTCAACAGCGGCCTCGTCGAGCAGCAGGTCGCGGGCGGCTTGCTTTGGGCGCTCGCCCAGGCGACGGTCCGTCCGCCCGAGTGGGTTGCCGGAATGCCGCGGGCGCGTGCGATGGGCGGGATCGGCCTTCCGCGGATCGGCGACGTGCCGCAGATCATCATTGAAGTCATTCCAAGCAGTGATCCGCCCGGTGGGGTCAGCGGGCTCGGAACGACGGTCCTCGCTCCCGCGGTCGCCAACGCGCTCCACGCGGTAACGGGCAAGCGGATGCGGTCGCTTCCGTTCGACCCGACGGGCACCGAATGAGCCGCCCGGCAGACCATCCATCGCTTCCGGCGCCCAAGATCGGCGTGCTGCTGATCAACCTCGGCACCCCTGACGCGCCTGAAGCGCGGGCGGTGCGGCGTTATCTCGCCGAGTTCCTGAGCGACCCGCGCGTGATCGAGATCCCGCGGCTGGCGTGGAAGCCGATCCTTCACGGGATCATCCTACGCACTCGGCCAAAGAAATCGGCTGAAGCCTACAACCAGATCTGGACCAACGAAGGTTCACCGCTGCGGGTGATCGCTCACCGGCAGGCCGAAGCGTTGCGCGGGCGTCTGCCGCATCTCAGCGTCCATTACGCGATGCGTTACGGACATCCGGGGATAGCCGGCGCGCTCGACACGATGACGAGCGAGGGCTGCACGCGAATTCTCGTCGCCCCGCTGTACCCGCAATATTCTGCGGCCACAACGGCGACCGCCATCGATGCCGTCTTCGGTGCTCTCGCGCGGATGCGATTGCAGCCTGCAATCCGGACGCTTCCGCCTTATTATGACGATCCACTCTACATTGAGGCGCTGGCGGCGAATTTGTTGCGCCAGATCGACGCGCTCCGTTTCAAGCCCGAGCGACTGCTTCTGAGCTTCCACGGAATGCCGATGAGGACGTTGGAGCTGGGCGACCCGTACCATTGCCAGTGCCAGAAGACGGCCCGTCTGCTGCGCGAGGTGCTCGGCGTGGACGTCGACATCGCCTTCCAATCGAAATTCGGACGCGGGAAGTGGCTCGAGCCGGCCACGGACGCGACGCTCGGCGCCTACCCCAGCCGCGGCGTCCGCCGCGTTGCTGTCGCGACCCCCGGCTTTTCCGCCGATTGCATCGAGACTCTCGAGGAGCTCGGAATCCGCGGCCGCGACACATTCATCCATTCGGGCGGGGAGCAGTTTGCGCTGCTCGACTGCCTCAACGATTCACACGAAAGCATCGCCATGCTCGAACGGTTGATCGAACGCGAGCTTGCGGGCTGGATAGCCAGGGAATAGGCGCGCTCTCGGATCAGAGGGAGCTCAACAATGGCACGGGTTGCGATCGTCACCGGTGGGACGCGCGGAATCGGCGAAGCGATCAGCATCGCGCTCAAGGACATGGGCATGCAGGTTGCCGCCAACTACGCCGGCAATGACGAGCGCGCCCGCGCCTTCACCGAGCGCACAGGGATCAAGGCGTTCAAATGGGACGTCTCCGATTATGACGCGTGCCAGGAGGGCGTTCGGCAGGTCGAGACCGAGCTCGGACCGGTCGACGTGCTGGTCAACAACGCCGGGATCACGCGCGACACGACGATGAAGCGAATGGACCGCCAAAAGTGGCAGGAGGTCATCGATACGAACCTCGGCGGGTGCTTCAACATGGCAAAGGCGGTGTTCGAAGGGATGACCGGCCGCGGCTATGGCCGGATCGTCAATATCGGCTCGATCAACGGCCAGGCGGGCCAGTACGGGCAGGTCAATTATGCCGCCGCCAAGTCCGGCATCCATGGCTTCACCAAGGCGCTCGCCCAGGAAGGCGCGCGCTTCGGAGTGACGGTGAACGCGGTCGCGCCCGGCTATATCGACACGGACATGGTCGCCGCGGTCCCGGAGGAGGTGCTCGGCAAGATCGTCGCGCGGATTCCGGTGGGGCGGCTTGGCAAGGCCGATGAGATCGCACGCGGAGTCGCCTTCCTGTGCGAGGAGAATGCAGGCTTCATCACTGGCTCGACGCTGTCGATCAACGGCGGCCAGCACATGTATTGATGGAGCGCGATTACGCTCCGCCGACGAAGCGCTCGGTGATCATCGCCGGGCATCAAACGTCGATCAGCCTCGAGCCGATGTTTTGGGAGGCGCTGGAGGCCGCGGCGCGGGAGCGCGGCTGTCCGGTCAACGCGCTGGTCGCGGAGATCGATGTGGCGCGCCTCGACGCCGCCAAGCCGCCGAACCTCACGTCGGCGATCAGGCAGTGGCTGTTCGAGCGGCGGGGCTCAGCGGCCTAGCAGGATTCGCGCCTGGCCGGCGATCTGCGCGAGCATTGGCGCGCTGACATGGCCTTCACTCCGAGCACGGGCGACGAGCTCCCGGAATTGGTCGATCCGTGGCCGGTGCTTCTCGATATAGCCGTCGACGCATTCGTCGAGGTCGCTGCCCCGGCAGCGCGCCAAGAAGTCGATCCTCAATTGCTCGAAATCGCGCGCGAGGCCGGCCGTCAGCAGACGCTCCCACTGGTCCGACGGAACGAACCGCGCGACCTGCTGCTGCGCCCAGTCGAGCCCGAGCGCTTCGCCGAGGCGGGTGTAGGCGCGGGTGACCGCGAGCTCGTCGAGCTTGTGCCGCGCCGCCAGCGCCGCGATCCCGAACACTCCGTCCAGCTCGTACAGCCGCACTAGGCCGCGCACGATCTCCTCGCTCGCGCCGAGCGCGAGCAGTCGGTCGCGCCGGGCCGCAGCTTCATTGCGCACCTCGGAGCGGATGAGCTTGGTCGCCGCCGCCGAGATCTTGCGCACGCCGGGCTCAAGCATCTGGCAGAGGACCGAGATTCGCATCTCGCCGCCGGCGGCGCGGAGCACGTCGGACAAATGCGCGCGGATGCTCGCGGCGGCGATGGAGAACAGCTCGATCCGGACGGTCTCGGGCAGCTCGGCGTCCTCGATCTCCTTCCACAATTGATCGAGGTCGAGCAGTCGCTCGGCTACGAGGAACGCCGCGACTACCTGCTTGAGCGAGGCGCCTTCCTCCTCCGTCATGTCGAAGGCGATGCCTGGGCCAAGCCGGTTGACGAGGCGGTTCGCCACCTTGGTCCCGATGATCTCGTTGCGCAGCCGGTGGGCACGGATCGCCTCGGCATGGGCCTTGCGCATGGGCTTGGGAAAGGCCTCGAACAGCTCCGGTTCGACGAGCGGGTCTTCCGACAGGCGAAGCTCCTCCGCCGCATCCTGGAGCACGAGCTTGGAGATCGAGAGGACGACCGCCAGCTCGGGCCGGGTCAGGCCGCGATTCTCCTGGACGCGCCGCAGCAGCTCCTCGCTCGAGGCGAGCCCTTCGACCTTGCGGTCGAGCCGGCCCGAGGCTTCGAGCAGCTCGATCGTCCGTACATGTGCCGGAAGCGCCGTCGCGCCGCCCGCCTCCGCGATCGACAAGGCCAACGTCTGCAGGCGATTGTCCTCGAGCACGATGTCGGCGACATCCTCGGTCATTCGCGCGAGCAGGCTGTTGCGCTTGTCGAAGGTGAGCCTTCCGTCGCCCATCTCGCGGTTGAGCGGGATCTTGATGTTCACTTCATTGTCCGAGCAGTCGACGCCGGCGCTGTTGTCGATGAAGTCGGTGTTGATCCGTCCTCCGCGCTCGGCGAACTCGATTCGTCCGGCCTGCGTCACCCCGAGATTGGCGCCTTCGCCGATGACCTTCGCCCGGACCTCGTCGGCGTTGGCGCGGAGCACATCGTTGGCAGGATCGCCAACGTCCGCCTGGCTCTGCATCGATGCCTTGATGTAGGTCCCGATGCCGCCGAACCAGAACAGGTCGACTGGCGCTTTGAGGATGGCGTTGATGAGGCTCGTGGGGTCGAGCTCCTTGGCCTCGATTCCGAGCGCCTCGCGCGCCTCGTGGCTGAGCGGGATCGACTTTTCCGTCCGAGGGTAAACGCCCCCGCCTTTCGAAATCAGCTTGCGGTCGTAATCGTCCCAGCTCGATCGCGGCAGCTCGAACAGCCGCTTGCGCTCTGCCCAGCTCTTGGCCGCATCGGGGCTGGGATCGATGAAGATGTGGCGATGGTCGAACGCCGCGATCAGGCGCAGCGATTTCGACAGGAGCATGCCGTTGCCGAAGACGTCGCCCGACATGTCGCCGCAGCCGGCGACGGTGACATCGTCCGACTGAACGTCGATTCCCATTTCGAGGAAGTGCCGCTGGACGGAAATCCATGCGCCGCGGGCGGTAATGCCCATCGCCTTGTGGTCGTAGCCGTGCGAGCCTCCGCTCGCGAAGGCGTCGCCGAGCCAGTAATTCCGATCGAGCGCGATTGAGTTGGCGATATCGGAAAAGGTCGCGGTGCCCTTGTCGGCGGCGACGACGAAATAGGGATCGTCGCCGTCGTGGATCACGACACACGCGGGATGCACGACCTTGTCGTTGACGAGATTGTCGGTGACCGAGAGCAAGGAGCGGATGAAGATGCGGTAGCTCTCGGTCCCCTCCGCAAGCCAGGCGTCGCGGTCCGACATCGGCGGGAGCTGCTTGGGATAGAAGCCGCCTTTGCAGCCGGTCGGAACGATGACTGCGTTCTTCACCACCTGCGCCTTCATCAGGCCGAGGATTTCGGTGCGGAAATCGTCGCGCCGGTCCGACCAGCGGATTCCGCCGCGTGCGACCGGACCGCCGCGCAGGTGAACGCCTTCTACGCGCGGGCTGTAGATCCAGATCTCGCGCCAGGGCACCGGCGCGGGAAGTCCCGGCACGCGCGAAGAATCGATCTTGAAGGCCAGCGCCTCTTCAGCGGCAGGAGCGAAAGCGTTGGTGCGCAGGATCGCTTCGACAAGCGCCCGCAGGCGGCGAAGGATCCGGTCGTCGTCGATCGATCGCACCTTCGCGAGCGATTGGTCGAGCTGCTCGCGGCATACGCCAATCTTCTCGTCGCGCTTGTTCGCCGCCGGATCGTGGGCGGCCATGAACAGGCCGATCAGCGCACGGGTCGCATTGGGCGCTCGACGCAATGCGTCGACGACCGTGACCAGGCCGAAGCTGCTGCCGGTCTGGCGCAGGTATCGGAACCAGGCGCGCAGCCAGACGACGGGCTGGGTGTCGAGGCCGGCGTAGAGGACGAGCTGGTTGAACTCGTCGTCCTCGGCCGCGCCGCACAGCACGTTGGCGATCGCCCGCTCGATCTCGGAAGTCCGCTCGAGGATCGAATCGAGGTCGGCCTCGGGCCCCACCTCGACGTGGAAGTCGTGGATGTAGCCGATGCCGCCGGCTAGCTCGGTCGGAAGCTCTTCGAGCACCCGGAAGCCGAAATTCTCGAGCACCGGCACCGCCTCGGACAGCGGGATGAGGCCGCTCTTGCGGTAGGTCTTGAGGCGCAGCTGTCGCGGCGCGTCGGCATCGACGCGGGAAATGCGCACGTCGCGGTCCGAATCGTCGGTCAGCGCGCACAGCCGGAGAATGTCGGCGGCGCTCTCCTCGGGCGCGCTACGCGAGCGATAGGTGTCCGGGAACGCTCCGATATAAGTGAGCGCTAGCCTCGTCGCGCGTGGAGCGCCGGCCCGGGCGATCAGCTCGGCTTCTACGGCTGGGTCCCAGCCACGGACCATCTCGACGACGGCCGCGTCGAGTGCCTGCGCGTCGGGCGGAGCCGCCTCTTCGTCAATATATTGGGTGTAGCGGATGAGCGCGAGGTCGGCGTCGCCGAGCTCGACCGACCAGCTGGTGATCTCGCGCCCGACCTCGTTCTGGAGGAGCGCCGCGATCGCGAGGCGCCGGGTGGTGCTCAGCTCTTCGCGCGGCAGCCAGACGAAGGTGAACAGTTGCCCCTTGAGTATGCTTCGCACCTGGAGCAGCGCCGGGCGTGGGCGGTCGGCGAGCGACATCGCCATCATCACCAGCTGGCGAAGCGCGTCGTAATCGATGGCAATCACCAGGTCGCGCGGGAGCGAGGCGACGGCGTGACGCAGCGCCTTGCCCGAATGGCCCTTCGGGTCGAAGTCGAAATCCTCGTCCAGCTGCTTCAACCGTTCCCGAAGCCCCGGCACTTCTTCGGGAGGAACACGGAGCGCTTCGCTGGTCCAGAGGCCGGCATGCACGCCGATTCCAACGACCTTTCCGCTTTCGAGGATCGGGACCACCACCAGGTCGAGCGGTACTCGGCGGTGGACGGTGGACTTGCGCTCCGCCTTCGCCATGAGCGGTACTTCGCCACCCTGTTCGAGATAATTCATCGCGCCGAGGCAGCCGCCCTCGTCGGTGGGCGCGCCAGGAATGCTGAAGATCCCGAGGGTCTGCGACGGCGCTTCATACGGTTTCTCGACCTGGTACCCGAGGAGAGTCATCGCCCCGTCGGCAAACCAGTTGAGCAGGGCTCCGCCCTCGTCGCCGGCCTCCTTGGCGTCGGCCCGCATCCGCGCCTGCAGCGCTTCCCAGTCGCGCACGGCGAGGCGCACGTCCTCCAGGACTCGGCGCAGATCGGCCGCGAGTTCCTGCCGGCCACGCGAGTCGGCGCGGTCGAGCTCTAGGTACATCATCGACTCGCGGCGGTCCTTGTCGCCGCACAGCGGTTCGACCCCCTGAAGCTCGCCATCCTCGTCGCGATCTACGCAGACGACCGGGTGGAGCAGGCGATAGATGGTGAGCTGCCGCGCAGCGACAGCGTTGGCGACGGAGTCGACGAGGAACGGCATGTCGTCATTGACGAGTCCGATCCGCATCCTGCGATTACCGGCTTCGCCGCCGATCGACTGGATTCTCAGCGCGAGTTCGCCGCGCTTTCTCCTGGCCGCGACATCCGTGAGGAATTCGGCGGCTTCGCGCTCCGCGTCACGCGATAGTCCCTGGGTTTCTCCTGGAAGCGCGTTTCCGGTCAGCGCCTTGCGGATCGACTCGACCATCGGCGGGTCGAGGCGCGTGTGGGCCGTCATTGAAAATTCTGCTCCGGGGGTCTTCTTGAGGCTGGCGGGCCTATAGACCTGCGCTCCGCAAGGGAACAACCCCGCCTCCGACGAACGGCGACCAGCGGCCGCAGCCGCCGGACCGCCGGTGTCAGGCGGCGGACCGAATGGCGCGTTCGATCAGGGCTTCGTCCTCGATCACGGCTACCGGTTCGTGACGGCCGTCCGCGCCGCGGCGCGTCACGACGACCGCAAACTCTTCGTCCGCCGGCACCTGCTCGAGCGTGATCGGGGGCGCCGTACGGAGCCGGGCCCGGGCGACTTCGCCCTTGGTGTCAGCCTTCGGCTCCGGCCGGCGCGCTTGCCGCTCCGCGGCAACGAGCGCTTTCAGGCCTCCAGGCTGCTTCTGGATGAGCTCTTCGAAGCCGCCGCGCGCGACGTCCTGGCGCAGCGCGTAGGAGAGCGCAGCTGCGAATTCTGTCAACCGTGCCTTGTCATAATCGATCCCGAACACGAGCTTGACGATGGGCGTCATCGGCGCACGAGCCTGCGCCTTCACGCCCGATTCCTCGAGCAGCTCCACATATTCTTCGGCGTTGTCCTGCGCCGCGAGTGCGAAGTCATAGGCGAGCGACAGCGCCCGATAGAGCGCGGCGCGAGTGCGGCCCTCGCCGGACTTCACCGCATCGGCAGTCTCGCGCGCGGCCCACAACCGGTCCGCAAGCCCCGCATTCTCGTCGAGCTCGATGCTTGGCAGCTCGTCTGAATCGACATCACCCAGCGGCCCGTCCTCCCACGAGAAGTGGGTCGCGGCAGTTTCCGAGAGCTCGGCGGCCGGTTCGAGCTCGAATGTCGGAACGGGCGCTTTGGCCGTTTCGCCGGCCGGCTCATCGGCGGCTTCCTCGACCGATTCCTCGGGCGCATATTCGGTCGGTGCGAGGTCCTCATCGGTTTCGAACGGGACCACTGGAGCTTCGATAGTCTCGGTCAACTCGAAGGGCTCATCCGCGGCTGCCTCGACAAGCTCGGGCTCCTCCTCAGCAGCCGGGATCTCCTCCACCGTCTCGTCCGCTTCTGCGAACTCGACGCGTGGCAGTTCGGCCGCCTCGCCGGTCGACGCTTGCGCCTCGTCGTCGATGCCGACGCCGACGCCGACGCCGACGCGCTTCCAGTTGATAACTCCGTAGATGAAGTCGATCGTGTCGCCGTCGGAGGAAAAAGGCATTAGAATGCCGCGGTAGCAGATCGTTTCTTCACGCTGGTTGGCGAACTCGGCCTCGAAGCCGATCGGCGCGCGGTTGGCGATGATCTGGAGATAATGGTCGGTCAGCCGCGACAGAAGCGATCGGCTCGGCACGTCGTCGATATTGCGCGTGTCCTCGGTCAGGCCGCATTCCTCGCGGATGGCGGCGCCGATATACGGGATTGCGGGATTGTCGCGGCCGCAGGTGAAGTCGAGCAGCACGCTGTTCGCCGCGAAATCGGTGACGTCGGCGGGTTCGAGATCCTCGATCGACGGAAAGTCGCGCCCGTCGAGCAGGGACACCCAGTGATTATAGGCGCGCACATGCATTCGGCGCTCATCGGTGCCGATGGCTGCGGCGACATCGTGAGACGCTGTCGTCTCCGATGCAGTCTCCGAGTCAAACTCGCCCGGATGCTCGCGATAACTGTCCATATGTGCCGGGCCCACTCCCCCCAAGTCCGTGGGAAAATGGCCGAGCGGCGTTACCAAAGCGTTAAGCATATTCGATCAAGGCCGGGACGCGCTTGCCCGGGCCGCGGCGCACTGATAGGGGGCGCGCGCTTTTTCCGAAAAAGAGCCAAGCCGCTTTAGCTCAGCTGGTAGAGCACATCATTCGTAATGATGGGGTCGCGTGTTCGAGTCACGCAAGCGGCACCACTC
>Ga0070680_100003405_pt1 | contig 11876 bp, 11 predicted proteins | sample KBSC73BmetaG_FD_64672 | JGI IMG/M metagenome (GOLD analysis project Ga0070680, IMG submission 64672) | Corn rhizosphere microbial communities from Kellogg Biological Station, Michigan, USA - KBS C7-3B metaG | ecosystem: Host-associated > Plants > Roots > Rhizosphere | place: USA: Michigan...
TGTGTGAACATGCAAACCTCGTTCATGCATCCGCCGTTCGGATTTGCGTTGTTCTATCTCCGTGGTGTCGCGCCCAAAGAGGTGAAAAGCTCGGATATCTACTGGGGTGCGTTGCCGTGGGTCGGCCTGCAACTGATCATGGTAACGCTGGTGATCGCGTTCCCGATAACCGTGACCGGCCTGCTGGGCGGCGGCTCCAAGGTCGACCCCAATACGGTCAAGATCGACATTCCCCAGATCGAGATGCCGTTGTCACCGAACTTTGGCCCGCCGGAAACCACAAAATAAAACACGCCCCGCCCGGCGAGCCGGAGGGGGCGTGTGTCACCCGATAGAAGCGGGGCGTGGGTGGCGTTACCGCGGCCGCATCCGAACCATGAAGGCGTCGAAGCTGAGTTCGGCGACTTGCCACCACAAATATTCCTCACCGCGGAAGGCGACCATGCTCTCGTAGACCTTCTTGAAGTCCGCGTTCTTGGCGCTGACCTCTTGATAGGTTTCGTTGGTGGCTTTGTAGCAGGCCTCCATCACCGCTTGCGGGAATGGACGAAGCTGCGCACCGCCGGCCACAAGCTTCTTGAGCGCACCCGGATTGCCGACGTCATACTTGGCGATCATCCAATTGTGCGCCGTCTCCGAGGCCGCCTTGACCACGGCCTGATAGGACTTGGGCAGCGCGTTCCATTTGTCGAGGTTGATGAAGTTGTGCAGCATCGCGCCGCCTTCCCACCAACCCGGATAGTAATAATATTTTGCGACCTTTTGGAAACCGAGCTTCTCGTCGTCATACGGGCCGACCCATTCGGCCGCGTCGATGGTGCCCTTCTCCAGCGCCGGATAGATGTCGCCACCGGCGAGCTGTTGCGGCACTGCGCCGAGCTTGCTGAAAATCTGTCCGGCGAAACCAGCGATGCGGAATTTCAGGCCCCTGACATCCTCGACGGTCTTGATCTCCTTGCGGAACCAGCCACCCATCTGACAGGTGGTGTTGCCGCACGGCAGAGCCATGAAGTTGTATTTTTTGTAGAACGCGTTGGCGAGATCGAGCGCGCCGCCGAAATACATCCACGACGTCTGCATCCGAGTGTTGAGGCCGAACGGTTGAGCCGTGAACAGGGTGAACGTCGGATCCTTGCCGACGTAATAATAGGACGCCGTGTGAGCCATCTCGACTGTGCCGTTTGAAACCGCATCGGCGGCTTGCAGACCCGGGACAATCTCGCCCGCAGCGAAACACTGCACCTGGAATTTATTGTCCGTCGCCTCGGCCACTGTTTTGGCAAAGACCTCGGCGGCGCCATAGAGCGTGTCGAGCGACTTTGGGAAGCTCGAGGTCAATCGCCACTTCAATTCCGGGCTGGATTGCGCAATCGCCGGGGCTGCCACCGCCGAGGCCGCAGCGCCCAAACCTGCAGTCTTGAGAAATTGCCGTCGTTTCATTGCGCATCCCTCCTGGCTGGCGCGTGAGGGCTTCGATTCCACTCGAACCGAGACGAAGCACCCCTTATTGGCGGTACAATGCTGCGCCCGGCGGGACCGCGCAAGACGGAATGCCCACCGAGAACTTAGCCTTTCGCTGGATTTGCGAGACGCCGCGCCGGGAGATCAGGCCTCGATCACGATCCGGGGGGCGGCCCTGGCCGGGGCGCCCGCACCGATCTGATCGCGCACGTTGGCTGCGATCGTACGATAGGCCGCCGCATGGGGGCTGTCGGGCTGGGTGGCGACGATCGGCAATCCCGCGTCCGAGGTCTCCCGGATCGACATTTCCAGCGGGACTTCGCCGAGGAAGGGCACGCCCAGCCGCTCAGCCTCGCGGCGCGCGCCGCCGTGACCGAAGATATCCGATCGCGTTCCGCAGTTCGGGCAGATGAAGGTGCTCATGTTTTCGACGATACCCAACACCGGAACGTTGACGCGCTGGAACATCGCGATGCCCCGTCGCGCATCGATCAGCGCGAGGTCCTGCGGCGTCGAGACGATCACCGCGCCCCGCAGCGGCACCTGCTGCGCCATCGTGAGCTGCGCATCGCCGGTGCCCGGTGGCATATCGACCACCATGACATCGAGCGCGCCCCACTCCACCTCGCGCAGCATCTGCGTCAAGGCCGAGATCACCATCGGGCCGCGCCAGATCATCGGCGTTTCTTCTTCGATCAGAAAACCGATCGACATGACTCTGAGACCGTAGCGCTCGATCGGCTTGAGCCGCGTGCCGCCAATCGTCTCCGGCTTCTCACGGATCGCCAGGAGCTTGGGCAGAGACGGCCCGTAGATGTCGGCATCGAGCACGCCAACCTTCATGCCCAGATCGCGCAACCCGAGCGCCAAATTGACGGCCGTGGTGGATTTTCCCACGCCGCCTTTTCCCGAAGCCACCGCGATGATCGACGTCACGCCGGGCACGCCGATTGGACCGGCGGCGTGGCCGCGTCCGTGACCGTGACCGTGAGCGGCTCCTCGCGCCTGCGGTCCCGGGGTGGGTTTTGCCGCCGTGGTTGGGCCGCCGCCCCGGCGTTCAGCCGTCAGGGCAACCATCGCCGATTTCACGCCAGGGATGGCTTTCACCGCGTCCTCGGCGCGTTTTCGCACCGACTCCCACGCCTGCACGACGCTGGCATCGACCGTCATCGAGAAGAACACCTTGTCGTCGCTGACCACGATGTCGGACAGCACCCCAGCCTTCGGCAGCGCAACACCATCTGGCGCTGCGACGTTGCCGAGTGCTGCAAGCACGTCATTCCTGCTGACCGGCATTTTATTATCCTCGATGTATCCGGGTGATCGCCGGCGCACCATAATCCTGCACACGCTATGGTCAACGCCGCACCTGCAAGATATGGATCGGGCCGGTGCGCACAAGGAGGAAAGCGATGGCGAAAGTGGCGTTTCTCGGGCTCGGCGTGATGGGCTATCCGATGGCCGGGCACCTCAAAACCAAGGGCGGTCACGAGGTCACCGTTTACAATCGCAACGCCGCCAAAGCCAACAAATGGATTGCCCAATACGGCGGCAAGACCTGCGCAACGCCGAAGGAAGCCGCGGCCGGCCAAGACTTCGTAATGATGTGTGTCGGCAACGACAACGACGTCCGTGAGGTGGCCCTTGGTGCGCAGGGCGCATTTCACGGCATGACGAAAGGCGCCGTTTTCATCGATCACACCACTGCGTCTGCCGAGGTCGCGCGACAGCTCTATGCCGAGGCGAAGACGCGCGGCTTCGATTTCATCGACGCGCCGGTGTCCGGCGGGCAAGCCGGCGCAGAAAATGGCGTCCTCACCGTGATGTGCGGAGGCGATACTGCTTGCTATGCGCGCGCTGAGCCCGTGATCGCCGCCTACGCGCGCATGTGCAAGCTGCTGGGTGGGTCCGGATCTGGCCAACTGGCCAAGATGGTCAATCAGATTTGCATTGCCGGGCTGGTTCAGGGCCTTGCTGAGGGCATTCACTTTGCCAAAAAAGCCGGCCTCGATATCGAGACGCTGATCGCCACCATTTCCAAGGGCGCCGCGCAATCCTGGCAGATGGAGAATCGATACAAGACAATGGCCGCGAGCCAATTCGACTTCGGCTTCGCCGTCGACTGGATGCGCAAGGATCTTTCGATCTGCCTCGCGGAGGCGCGGCGCAACGGCGCAAACCTGCCCGTCAGCGCGCTGGTTGATCAATTTTATTCCGAAGTACAAAAAATGGGCGGCAACCGCTGGGACACATCGGCTCTGATCGCACGGCTTGATCGCTGAAATCGCCATTTTTCCGTCACAGAACCAAAACGGACACCACGTCGCGACCCAACGACACACGCTTCGCTGTTGATCGTGTCCCTCGGTCGACTTGGCACGCGCAATGCTTTACGGTCTTCGCTGTGCGCGGAGACTGGCGATGCCTGCAAAAGTGCACCTCGACCATATCGGAATGGCGTTCCCGACGCCGAGCGGGACGTTCCGCGCTCTCGCGCCGCTCAATCTCACCATCGAAACGGGCCGCTTTGTCAGCCTTGTCGGACCTTCCGGCTGCGGCAAGAGCACGCTGTTCAACATTGTTGCCGGGTTGTTGCAGCCGACCGAAGGCCGGGTGTTGATTGACGGCGAAGACGCGACCGGAACCATCGGCCGCGTCGGCTATATGCTGCAGAAGGACCTTCTGCTGCCGTGGCGGACCGTCCTCGACAACGTCATCCTCGGCATGGAGATCCAGGGCGTGCCTCTCGGTGAGGCGCGCGAGCGCGCGCTGCCGCTGCTGCGACGCTACGGGCTCGCTGGCTTCGAGCACCTCTATCCGCATTCGCTGTCGGGCGGCATGCGCCAGCGCGCGGCGCTGCTGCGCACGTTGCTGTTCGACACCGACGTGATCCTGCTCGACGAGCCCTTCGGTGCGCTCGATGCACAGACCAAACTGCAAATGCAGGAGTGGCTGATGACACTCTGGAGCGACTTCAAGAAAACGGTGGTTTTCGTCACCCACGACGTCGATGAGGCGATCTATCTGTCCGACGAAATCCACGCGATGGGGACACGTCCCGGCCGCGTCCTCGAAACAATCCCGATTCCGCTGGAACGGCCCCGACCGCGCAGCATCTCCATGACGCCCGCGTTCATCGCCATCAAGGAGCATTGCTTCGAATTGCTCACAGCCGACGCCGGCTCCCAGCAGAACGCGGCATGACATGACGGTTCAAGACACCCGCCCCATCGCCGACCTCGCAAAACCCGCCCCTGCCCGGCACACGACCGCGGCGAGAAGCAAGCCTGTGCGGCGTTTGCCGGTTCAGAAGGACTGGCCAACCTGGGTCATTGTCGGCACTCAATTTGGAATCCTGGTCGGCATCATCGCTCTTTGGGAAATTGCCGCCCGGACCGGCGCAATCGACGCGTTCTTCTGGTCGCAGCCGAGCGCGATCTGGCACACGCTGACGATCTTCTTCACCGAGGGTGACGCCTGGACCGACATCAGCTTCACATTCCGATCGACGATTTTCGGGTTTGCGATCGGAACAACGGTCGGTTCGTTTCTCGGTCTCTCGTTCTGGTGGTCGCGCAATTACGCCGCCATCGTGCAGCCCTACATCATCTGCTTCGAGTCGATGCCCAAACTTGCGCTGGCGCCGCTGATCATCCTGGTGTTCGGCCTGGGGCTCACGTCGAAAGTCGCGATAGCGACAGCCCTCACGCTCGTCGTATCGACGCTCACGACGTACGCCGGCGTCAAGGCGCTCGACCCCGATGGCGAGAAGCTGTTTTATTCGCTCGGCGCATCGCGCTGGCAGGTGTTCCGCAAGCTGGTCATCCCATTCTGCCTGCCGTGGACCATATCGGTCTTGCGCGTGAACATCGGCCTTGCGCTGACGGGCGCCATCGTCGGTGAGTTCATCGCCTCCCAGCACGGCCTCGGGCGGCAGATTCTCTACGCCGGTCAAACCTACGATATCGCGCTGGTCTGGGTCGCCGTGTTCGTTCTCTCGGCGCTGGCTATCGTGATGTACGCCGCCGTGTCTTGGCTGGAAAGCATACTGCGAAAAGGCGTGAAACAGTAACGGGCAACCCAACACCAACAACGAGGGCATGATGAACAGGCGCAAACTTCTTCAGTCGACCGCATCAGTGGGACTTGCGTTGGTTGCTCGTCCGTACTTGGCCAATGCCGCAGCCAAAGAGGTCATGATCACGGAGCCCGTCCACAGCACCGGCTATCTGCCGCTCTATATCGGCATGGCGAAGGGGTTCTTTGACGACGTTACGGTCAAGGTGGTTACGATCGAGAGCGGCGGCGGTCACACCAACGCGGTTCTCTCCGGGCAGGCCTTCGCTTTCATTGGCGGCCCGGAGCACAACGCATTTGCCAAAGCCAAAGGCGCCGAGTTGCGCTCGATCGTGCACTGCGTCGATCGTGGCAACATCTACTTCATGGCGGCGAAAGGCCACGATCCCGCAAACAAGGACTGGCCGGCCTACTTCAAGGGCAAAAGGATCGCCATCGGTCCGGTTGGCGGGACGCCCAATTCCATCATGCGCTATCTGCTTAAAACTTGGAATCTCGATGCCAAAAAAGACGTCACACTGATCGAAACCGCCAATTCGGCGACCATTGCCGCGGTTCGAGGCAAGCAGGCCGAGATCGGCCAGGCCACCGAGCCGTTCGTGACGCAAGGCGTCAAACAATCGATCTGGAGCGAGCCTTTTTACAATGTCCCGAAGGAGCTCGGCCCCTACGCGTACTCCACCTTTAATGTCCGCCTTGAGTCGATCCAGAAGGAACCAGACCTCGCGCGAACCTTCGTTCGCGGCGTGATGAAATCGCTCAAGTTTCTCTATGCCAACAAAGATGAAAGTGCGGACATTGCCAAGAAGCAATTTCCCACCATGCCGCTCGACGATCTCAAGGCAACGCTCGATCGCTCGTTCGCCGACGAGATGTGGAGCAAGGACGGCATGATCAGCCCCAAAGCCTGGGACACCGCGAAAGCCGTGGTCATGGGCGCCGGCATTCTGAAAACGGATATCAAATATGACGAAATCATCGACATGAGCTTCGTTAAAAGCTTTCAAGGCAGCCTTTGATTATGAAATACCTCGGCTATGATGCCTGCCGAACATCCATCGGCGTAACCGGAGAGAGATGACATGGCCGAACCGATCTGGAACCAATTCCTCACTGAACGCGACAAATCGGTCTTCGGAACATCCGGCTATGCGGCACGTCAGGGCTTCGGCAAACGTCCGGCTCTGCTGGTGATCGACGTCAACTATGCGTTCTGCGACGAGCGATCGATGCCGATCCTCGAGTCGATCAAGCGTTGGCGCAATTCGTGCGGCGAGGACGCCTGGGTTGCGATGCCCTACCTGCGCTCACTGATCGACAAGGCACGCGAGAAGGGAATTCCGGTGATCTACACCACCGGTGTGCGGCGTGAAGACAATTGGGACAACGGAAGCTGGAGCTGGAAAAACAGCCGCGCCGACGAAGACCGCAGCAAGCGGCCCAACACGAATGTCGACGGCAACGCGATTGTCGCCGAGATTGCGCCCGGTCCGAAAGATATCGTTATTTACAAACAAAAGCCGTCCGGGTTCTTCGGCACCAATATGACGAGCTATCTCACGTTGCTGGGCTGCGACAGCGTCATCGTGACCGGCACAACCACATCCGGTTGCGTGCGCGCGACCGTGTTGGATGCGTTCAGCCTCAACTATCGGGTTTCTCTCGCCGAGGAAGGCTGCTTCGATCGTTCGCAAGCCAGCCACGCCATTAATTTGTGCGACATGAACGCCAAATATGCGGACGTGGTCAAAACCTCAGAGGTCCTCGAGTTCTTCGACAGCGTGACGCCGGGCCAATACAATTTGCCGGCCGGCGCTCCTGTGGAAGCCCACCCTTCCAAACGCTGATCTCCACAGGCATCAGGCTTGAGCGCTCGGCCGCGCCGACACGTCGGCGTGCCAGCGCTTGAGATGTGTCAGCGTGTCCGGCACCGGAAGTTTCGCCGGCTTCATGAAATCCACCGCGACAAGTCCGGTGATGTCGGCGACGGAATAGCGGTCGCCCGCGACGTAACGCCGGTTTTCGAGTTCGCTGTCCAGCAGGGTCAGGAAGTCCATCACGCGCGGCCGGTTTGCGTCGGCCCAGGCCGGGACCTGCGGCACCTCCATCGCTTTCATGGCCGGATGCGAATTCCGGAACACGTGGGACACCGGGGCGAGCAGGTGAAACTCGATCCGCCGTTCCCACATCTCGATGACGGCGCACTCCTGGGCCCCTTCTCCAAACAATGCCGGGCTTGGGTGCAGTCGCTCGAAATAGCGGCAAATCGCGATTGATTCCGTAAGGATTGTCCCGTCGTCCAGTTGAAGCGCCGGAAGCCTCTGAAGCGGGTTGATGGCGGTATAGGCCGGCGACTTGTGCGCCAGGGAGCCCAGGTCGACCGGCTCCAGCGGGACATCGAGGCCCTTTTCCGCGAGATAGATCCTTACCCGCCGGGGGTTTGGGGCCCGGCCCCCATCATAAAGCTTCATGCTTCACCTGGCATTAACCGTGGGATTTTCGGCTTTGCTTAAGCACGCCCTTAAGGTTTTTGCGCAAATTTGACTCGTTTCGAGTGATCGGTGGCGTCCCCGTGAGCGTAGCAGAAGACCGCGATATTCCCATGCCGAGCGAAAAGCCGCTGGCCAAGCGTCGCCGGCTCGCGGCTCAGCGCGTGCGCGAAGCGCGCGAGCGCCTCACCTCGACCACCGGAACCAGCCTCGCCTTCGATTACGAACTGCTCCGCCAATTTGCCGAAAACCGGCTCTCGGCGTCGCTGGTCGTGCTGCTGCTGATCGGCACCGTCGGCTTTCTCTCCGGTTTGTGGATCGGCGCAACCGCCGCCAGCCTCTGGACCGCAACGGTGCTGGCGATCCACGCGCTGATCGTCAACAACTGCCGTCAATTCCTGTCCGAAACAGCGACCACGCCGGACTTGAAACGCTGGCGGCGGCGCTTCGTCATCCTCGACCTCCTGTACGGCTTGGCGTGGATGTACAATCTGATCCGCCTGATCGGCCAGGACGAAGGGTCGAGCACGTTCATGCTGTTCGTGATGCTGCTCGTCGTCGCCGTCTCCAGCATGCTGGCGTCGAGTCTGCCGATTGCGGTGTTTGCGGCAACCATCCCGGTGACGTTCGCGGTCGCGCTCAACTTCGCTCTGCGCGGCGAACTGCACAGCTATATCCTTGCCATCATGGCCATCGCGGCCCAGGGCTATTTTGCCCTGCTGGCTTATCGGCTGTATTCGTCCGGCTTGGCGGCGCTGATCGCGCGCGCCGAAAAGGATGCGCTGATCGGCGAACTCGAACAGGCCAAGTCGATTTCGGACGATGCGCGACGGCGCGCCGAAGGCGCCAACATCGCAAAATCTCAATTCCTCGCCCAGATGAGCCACGAGTTGCGCACGCCTCTCAACGCCATCCTCGGCTTCTCGGAGGTCATGAAGGCGGAAGTATTCGGCACGCACAAGGTCGCCGCCTACAAGGACTATTCCAACGACATCCATGTTTCGGGCCAGCACCTGCTCAACCTCATCAACGAAATCCTCGACCTGTCGCGGATCGAGGCCGGACGCTACGAGCTCAACGAAGAACCCGTGTCGCTGCCCATCGTGGTCGAGGATTGCCATCATCTTCTTAAGCTGCGCGCGCAGAACCGCGGCATCACCATCCATGAGGTGTTTGAACCGGAATTGCCGCGACTGTGGGCGGACGAACGCGCGCTGCGTCAGATTTGCCTCAACCTGCTCTCCAACGCGATCAAATTCACGCCGGCCGGAGGCGAAATTTGGCTCAAGGTGGGATGGACTGCGGCGGGCGGCCAATACATGAGCGTCAAAGACACCGGTCCTGGAATTCCCGACGAAGAAATCCCGGTGGTGCTGTCGTCATTCGGTCAAGGCTCGAATGCCATCAAATCCGCCGAGCAAGGCGCCGGTCTCGGCTTGCCGATCGCCAAAAGCCTTGTCGACATGCACAACGGCACCTTCACGCTCAAATCGAAGCTTCGAATCGGGACCGAGTTGATCGCGACCTTCCCACCCGAGCGGGTGATGGCGGCACTCCCGCCGATATCCGAGCCAGCCCCGCCGATCCAGCCGGATCCTCAGGACGGGAATTCCAGTCTGCGACGCGCGAGCCGCGCACTCTTTCACCTGCGCGGCTGAACGTCCCCGGCCTCATGATTGCGTTCTCTCCCGGCATGCCTATTTTGATCCGGCATCCCGATTCTGTCATGACAATGCTGCAAACAACGCACGAACCAACCTGCTCTATCGACGCCGCAGGTTATCTCTGCCGTGACGGTGTCCGCGCGGGGCGCGCCGTCGCAGATCTATAAAGGTTATCGCCGTGGGTCGTCTGCTGTGGATCTTGCTGATCGGCGTTACGCTCACGCTCGTGGTTGCGATCGCGCGACCGGACAGCGGGATGATCGCCGGCCTCACCGCCGACGACATCGGTGCCCTCACCTATCATATGGCGCTCGTCGTGTTCATCGGCGGCGCGGTTCTGGTGATGTTCCGCAAACGGATTTCTCAAGCCCTCGAAGCGCTTCTGTTTTGGGCCCTGGTCTGCCTCGTCTTGGTGTTCGCCTACAGCTACCGGGGCGAACTGCGCGACGCGGGCGAACGCGTGATGGCGGAGTTGATACCGGGCCGCGCGATCGAGCGCAGCAACAACACGGTGGAGATCGTGCGCGGCCGGGGCGGCGATTTCCAGGTGGCCGCCAAGGTGAACGGAACGCGGGTTGCGATGGCGCTCGACACCGGAGCAAGCGCGGTTGTCCTGACCCAGGAGGCCGCCAAGGCCGCGGGTCTGCCGCTCGAGGTCCTTTCCTACACGGTGCAGGTCGACACCGCGAACGGCAAAGCCCGCGCGGCGTCGGTCACGCTCGATCGGCTCGTGGTCGGCAACATCGTCGAACTTGGCGTTCCCGCGCTGATCGCACAGCCGGGCCAGCTTCGCGTGAGCCTGCTGGGGATGAGCTTCCTCAACCGGCTGGAGAGCTGGGAAGTTCGCGGTGACAAGCTGGTGATGCGGGGTTATCCGTAGATCACAGGAAGCTAACGCCGAGACGGACCGAAACCAGGATCAGAAAGAGACCGAAGGCGATCTCGAGATGCCGCCGCGACATCCGGTGGGCCAGCATCGCGCCATAGGGCGCCGTGAAACTCGACAGCGGCGCCATGATCACCACGCCCAGAAGCGACACGTAGCCGATGGAGAATGGCGGCAGCATCGCCATCTTCGGCCAGCCGGCAATCATCAGGCCTATGGTGCCGGCAATCGTGATCGGCACGCCGAGACCCGCGGAGGTCGCGACCGCGTTGTGGATGGATTTTCCATACAGCGTCTGGATCATATTGGTGACGGCCCCGCCGCCGACGCCCATCAGCGCCGAGGTCAGGCCAATAAGGAAACCGTAGCCTCCCATCGCAGCACGGCCGGGAAACTCATCGGCAATCCGCCAGCTGTCACGCCCAAACAAAAGCTTGATCGCGATCGTCGTCACGACGGCCATGAAAACCGCCTTGAACACCGCGCTCGGCGCGAAATAGGCGATCACGGCGCCGGCGACAACACCGACCACGGCCGGAAACGCCCATTGCCGCAGCACATCGTCTTGCCCTGCTCCCCGCGCGCGATGTGCACGATAAGAACGAATGGACGTCGGGATAATGATCGCCATCGAGGTGCCGACGGCGAGTTGCATGCGCACCTCTTCGGGCACATCCAGAAAGCGGAAGATGTCGTACAGCACCGGCACGATGATGCCGCCGCCGCCCACACCGAAGAGTCCGGCAAGAATTCCCGTCGCAACGCCGGCGACAATCACAGCCACCACGAGCAGCACGAGCTCGCCGAGCGGCACCCCCCACACCATGTCTCCCTCCGGAACGCTTTGCCACGCCCAGGATTGAGCGCCGCCCTTGGGAAACAATCCTGTCTGAAACCATTCCCCCCAACCGCGACCGCTTTAAGCGGGACGATCTAGGCCGCGGCGGTGTGCTCCAGTTCCGCCGGCCTGTCCACCACCAGGGCCAGCGCCTCTGCCAGAACGCCGGCGCATGCGCCGGACTTGACCGCCACCGTGGCAAGATGCCGGCGATACGCGCGAGCGCCCGGCACGGCCTGGAAAAGACCGTGCAAATGGCGTGTGATCGAATGCAGCCGCGTCCCCCGTGACAACTCACGTTCGATATACGGGACCAGCGCCTGCGCCGCGTCTTTTGGCGAGGCGAAGGGCGCCGCTTCGCCAAACAACAATGGATCGACTGCGAGCAGCCGCCAGGGCTCCTGGTAGGCTGCGCGGCCCATCATCACACCATCGACCTTGGTGAGGTGCTCGCGCGCCGC
>Ga0070680_100003407_pt1 | contig 11866 bp, 10 predicted proteins | sample KBSC73BmetaG_FD_64672 | JGI IMG/M metagenome (GOLD analysis project Ga0070680, IMG submission 64672) | Corn rhizosphere microbial communities from Kellogg Biological Station, Michigan, USA - KBS C7-3B metaG | ecosystem: Host-associated > Plants > Roots > Rhizosphere | place: USA: Michigan...
CTGCGCATGATGCATGATCATGCCCTGCATAAACTCGACGTCCTTCGGCGAGGGCGGTGGCAAGGTCGCGCGCGTCGAAGAGGGAAGCGTCCGCGTAGGTTGACCTGGCGCGCCCGGTTGGACAACGACGGGCGTTTGAGCCTTAGCAGTTGGTGTGCGCACAGGCAGGCATAGCGTACCTGAGAACGCCGACAACAATGCTGCAAGTCGCATTACGGAACGCAGCTTTACACTGTCGCTGAAATGTATCGACTTCATTTGCCTTGAAAAGTCAAAATGCAGGCCTTTACCTTATCACAATTCATCACTTGGAGCGGCATCGTCACGACGCCTGTGGTGAGCCACTTCGAGTTTCTTCTCCGACTTCGCTCTTAGGCGCTTGGACGCTTACTGCATGCCGTCGAAGGACCCACAACGCAATCAAACTCAACAAAACGAGATTAGGAAATAGTAACGGTGCAAACGGTGGAGCCCCATGAACGATGTTTTCAAACACCTTGTTTGATGGACCTTCCATATCAGCTACGACGTGCAAAAGAAAACCAACTACACCGACGATCGCTTGAAAGATCAGAATAGCTGCGCAGAGGGTCAGATAGTGATGCTCCACTCTGATCAGAAACGGCACCAGTAGAAAACTCACTGCGAAGCCACTGCTGATAACGGGCAACCACTCAATTGGTCGAAAGAAACCGTTTGTTGCGTGATCCGTAAGGCTGAAGACGAAATTACCCACGAATCCTCCGAGTGCCATGAGCAATATCCAATAGGCCCACTCAGCACTTTCGACTCGAACCATTCTGTTTGCAAGCAACAGCAATCCCAGGCCAGTGTACGCAAGCGGTGCCGCGAAAGGTGCTGCATAGGTGAGGCTCTTCAACGTATTGTCATAAAAGAAACGACTGTCGAGATGCAGAATCACTCCACCCAGACCGATGAAAACTGCCAACCATCCGACCAGATATCCGAGATCGCGCCAGACAGTTGAGTAAGCAAAGCGTTCGCGGGCGATTAATCCCATTAGAAGTACAACTGGGGCAATCAGGGAGTAAAAGAGCGGAATGTATTCACTGCGACGCCGGAATTCATTCGTCGAATGGGCGAGGTAAATGTCGAGGGCGAGAAACGCCAGGTTAATGAGCACGAAAATCTCGACCCACAGAGCTGGATCAAGAGCCCAACGATTGACAACCGCATTACTTCGAGCTCGGTTGATTTTTTCCTGAAGTTGATTGAGTGCCGCCATGGCCTTTGCGCATTTCGTCGGCGAGCGCTTTGAGCTCAACTGTCTTGTTCAAAATCGGATAGTTGCCGTGCCACTGAACAAAGTCGGCGCCGCCCATGAAGGCACCATGTTTTGATGTGCGGCCGTCGTAGTGCCAAAGATCGAAGTATGTGAAGTCAATTGTGTTCGAGAAGGGCGGACCGCTTAGCAAATTGTCTTTGCGAAGGCCGTCGACGATGTCTTTGGCCGCCTGTACCTTTGCATTGGTATCACCGAGCACCTTCTCCGCCTGGTCGTAAACGCGAGTTACCAATGTAGATGCATGACACTGCGTACATATCTGCTTCATGTTGTTTTGCGCTTGCAGATAGTTTGGGCGCTGCTTTGAGATTGCGTCTGCCAAATAGTATGAGAGCCGTTCAGACGGATCATGAGTCACTTTCAGTCCATTGATGCCGCTCATGTGACATGTGGCGCATGTGGGCACGAACATATCGCGCGTTGTTAGTGAGTCTGGTGCTGCTTTCATATTGAGTTGATTGCGTTGAGCTTCAAACAAGACGCCGTGACGAGATTCTTCATAAATTTCGATCTGCGAGTGATCGGGTCCCATGTGACACTGAGCACACGTGCGGGGTAGACGAGCAATTTCAACTGAGCTTGTATGACGAGTGTGGCAAGCCGTGCATGTTCCAATGGTGCCGTCGGCATTGGGTTTGCCCACGCTGTGACATTGAGCGCAACCGCTCACCATAGCAGACGTGCCTTCCAGTTTGACGAACGGATGCGGCGGACGATTGGCATAGCCCGGTTGGTACTTTTCAGCGAACGAAACCTGCTCCGTTGATAGTCCCTCGGCGCCGTATACTGCGGCCCACGAAACCGCTGCGTGTCGGCTTCTTTGGAATTCCTGGTACTCGCTCTCATGACAACTACGGCAATTACCCGAGGTCATCTGCGTGGTAAGGGTAAAACCGTTGTGCTCTTTGCCTTGTTGATTTGTGGCCGGCTGATGACAGTCGAGACAAGTAACACCCTTTTCTCCATGCCGGCTCATCTCGTATTCATGAACGATCGAGTACTGCTGGCGCAGATGACATTCCGCACACTTGCCACTCGCGCGGACAAGCGAGGCGTTCGGTTGATCTGTTTCAATTTGTGGTCGGCGGCGATTGATCATGAACGCGCCGACAATCAAAGCAAATCCGATCACGATCGCGATGAATACAGATCGAAACGACATTGCTCGCGAAGCCTTTCGTTTAAGTCCTAAGGTGGAGCGAGGAATCGTAGCAGAGAGACGAGCTGTTCAAAAGTTTAAGGCGCCTGTTAACCCAGTTCAGCACAGCTTGCTTGCAAACCCAGGTGGGTTATTCGCCAGCCACTGATGATTCCGGTTTGGTCCGCCGGCTTTTGAGCGAGGCTGGATTCGGACGGGCGGTCGTGCAGCCGCTTCCGGGAACACCGGGCAACATAACTGTATCGCGTGGACTTGCTGAAAGCATTGCGACCGGTGGAACCACTTTGTGTGATTTCGTGGATCGCTCTGTTTTGTACCTAAACGATTAGTTTAATCTTGCGATCTAGTATCGTCCGTCTGGCCCAATAACGTCTGCCAACGTTGGGCAGACATAAGCCATTACAATCCAGTTCTTCGTTCAAGTTCTTCTGGATAGCGGGCTCCGTGAATTGAAATCTGCGACGCTGCGAGATCGATTTCACGTAAATCATCAGGGGTAAGCTCAGTTGAAACTGCGCCAATATTCTCTTCGAGCCGATGCGATTTCGTCGTACCAGGAATCGGAACGATCCAGGTCTTTTGTGCCAGCAACCAGGCCAGAGCGATTTGGGCCGGTGTGGCATTCTTTTGTTCCGCGATTCGCTGAAGCAAATCAACCAGAGTCTGATTTGCCTTGCGAGCGTCCGGTGTAAAGCGTGGCACGATATTGCGGAAGTCTGATTTATCAAAGGTAGTACTTTCGTCGATCTTTCCTGTTAGAAAGCCTTTGCCAAGAGGACTAAACGGAACAAAACCGATGCCCAGCTCTTCGCACGTCGGCAAGGCGTCCTCTTCCGGCCTTCTCCACCACAGCGAGTATTCGTTCTGAAGTGCAGTCACTGGTTGTACAGCATGCGCGCGACGCACGGTTTGCATACCCGCTTCGGATAGTCCGAAGTGTTTTACCTTGCCTTCCTGAATCAATTCTTTCACGACACCTGCCACATCTTCAATCGGCACATTCGGATCGACGCGATGTTGATAGAAGAGATCTATAGCATCAGTCTTCAACCTCTTAAGAGAAGCATTGGCAACTTCCTTGACATGCTCAGGTCGACTATCGGTTCCAACCATTTTTCCATCAGCGTCAAACTCAAAACCAAATTTGGTGGCAATTACCACCAGTTCTCGAAATGGCGCCACAGCTTCGCCAACCACTTCTTCATTCGTGAATGGACCATAGGCTTCGGCGGTGTCGAAGAATGTAATGCCATGCTCGAACGCCGTTCGAATAAGTGAAATCGCTGTCTGTTTGTCCGTCGCGGGACCATAGCCGTAGCTCAGTCCCATACAGCCAAGACCGAGAGCTGAAACTTCGAGATTGCTTGTTCCAAGTCTTCGTTTCTTCATGATTGCCTCTCCTCTTAACCAACACTGGATTGGTACTCTTCGTCGCTTACCTTTTCCATCCATTCCACGACCTTCCCATCCAGGGCTTCCTGAATCGCAATGTGAGTCATTGCAGTATGTGGAATTGCGCCGTGCCAATGCTTCTCATTCGGTGGACACCAAACAACATCGCCTAGTCGGATCTCTACCTTTGGCTGACCTTCACTCTGCACCCAACCACATCCGGCCGTTACAATCAGCGTCTGGCCCAGTGGATGTGTGTGCCATGCTGAACGGGCACCGGGTTCGAAAGTGACACTCGCGCAACGAACGCGGGCAGGTTCCGGTGATGCAAACAACGGTTCGATCCTTACGTTGCCCGTAAAACACTCATCTGGCCCTCGCGACGATGGTTGTGAGCCATTTCGTTTCAATTCCATTTTGAACTCTCCCTAATCACAACAATGCTATACGGACTTGAACATGGTCTAGCCGCATCTCTACCATCTCCGATAGAATCGACCGGTTACTTGTCTAACTTGTCACTAGATCAACAGCAATTATTGTATGGAAATACTCGAAAAGATCACTAACACACACGAGAAGGTTCTCCTGGCAAGCGAGCCGTCCTGTGGTTATCGCGGAATCATTGCTGTCCATAGCACGGTATTGGGACCAGCAGTTGGAGGGACACGCTTCTGGAAGTACGCAAGCGACGATGACGCACTCGCTGACGCGTTACGACTCTCCCGCGGAATGACTTACAAGACCGCACTTGCAGGGCTGCCGCTTGGGGGCGGTAAATCGATCATCATTCGCCAGGACGGGAGTGACAATCGCGAAGCGCTGTTGCGCGCGCACGGTCGCTTCGTTGATTTCCTCAAGGGCAGTTACATCACGGCTGAAGATGTCGGAACCAGTCCATCTGATATGGAGATCGTTCGCTCAGAAACGCAGTACGTTGCCGGCCTGCTCGGTCGCTCAGGAGATCCATCACCGTTTACTGCTCGTGGAGTATTTCGGGCTATTCAGGCTGCGGCCAGCTATCTTTGGAGTTCAAATAATCTTTCAGGTGTTTCGGTTGCGATTCAAGGTTGTGGCCACGTTGGCTACTCATTAGCAAAACTACTTCATGAGGCTGGGGCCAAACTCTTCGCCTCCGACGTGAACACCGAAAGCGTTTCGCGAGTCGCAGACGAGTTTGGTGCTACGAGATTAGAACCAGATGAAGTGCTCCGTGTCCGTGCAGACGTACTTGCTCCGTGCGCTTTGGGTGGCGTGATCAACGACCAAACAATCCCTGAACTCAAGGTACGAATAGTTGCCGGAGCGGCGAACAATCAACTTCTTGAGGAGCGACATGGGGAAATGCTCCAGGACCGTGACATTCTCTATGTCCCCGATTATCTCGCCAATGTGGGAGGCGTGCTAAACGGTTGTACTGAACTCCTCGGCTGGGAAGCGGCAGAAGCGACAAACAGAATCGACGAGATCTACGACACAACCAGGAAGATTCTTGAAAGCGCAAAAGTCCAGGGCATCACAACTAACAAGGCTGCCGATCGACTTGCAGAAGACCGGCTGAAGCGAGCAGCAAGTACGACAGGCTGTTAGCCGTCGTGGTTTGGCTAGATAACGTTATGGGAAGGGGGCTCGTGTAAGAAGCAACGACAGGCTAACAGCCTGTCGTACCATGCTTATCCAACCCGACCGCGACCGTGCACCTGCAGACCCATCAAGCGCGCCGGGAACGTTCCAAAATCTTCCACTTCCCAGGTGTTGCCATTGCGAAGTCGAATACGTGCTGCTGGAATGAACATGCCCTCGTGCTCTCCGCGTCCAACATGCAGTTCTGCGTATCCAAACGGGTAATCCTCTGAGCGTGCGCCATAACGCAGTTCCGCAAAGCGAAGGTAACGTTGATAGAGTACCGTTAACTTTGTACGGCCATCTGCCTCCTCCGTGGCGAGGATTGCATTTGCTGACACGCCGACACCTGATCCGACTTCAATCCGTCCAGCATTCATTCGCGACAGCGTACGCATCAGTTCGTCCTGGCCCGATTGCAGTGCCGAATTGAGCTGGCGTACTTCATCAGGTGTGGTAAGGCGGTTAATGATTAACTTAAACGGGAGTGTACGACCTGGCCTTGGGCCACTAATGAAAAAGGTGTTTCCTGTGATGGTATACCCTGCCCATCGATCTTCTTGTGCGATGGCAGCCGGTGCTTTAGAAAGATTCGCGAATCCGAAAACCACTCCTAACACGATCAGTATCACGGTCTTCTGTGTGTTCATAAGATCCTCTCAAGCTCAAAAACACGAGTCAACTAGCTACTCGGCCGGCGAAACCTTTGATGGGGGATGTAGCCAGCCTACCAATGAGTCGTCGTGAGGTCGGTGCGGTGGCGTACGATCAAGCAGATCACTCCACTCGAACTGCCTTTACATTCCAAATACGATCACAGTACTCGCGGATCGATCGATCAGAAGAGAAATACCCGGTTCGTGCAACATTCAAAATAGACATCTTTGTCCATCGCTTTACATCGTCGAATGCGGCACTCACTTGAGCCTGTTGGTTAACGTACGATTCAAAATCCGCCAGCAGCAGGTATTCGTCGTGGTCGAGAAGGGAACTAACGATCGGGCGAAACACCTCGCGATCACCATTCGAGAAGGTACCATCGCCAATTAGATCGATTACCTCCCGCAGCTGGTTGTTCGCGGAGTAGTAGTTCCTTGGTTGATAGCCGCGTGATTTCAGATCCATCACATCCGCGGCGGTCAAGCCAAAGAGAAAGAAATTCTCGGGGCCTACTTTTTCTCGTATCTCGATGTTAGCGCCATCCATGGTGCCAATTGTGATCGCACCGTTTAAGGCAAACTTCATATTGCCGGTGCCCGAAGCTTCTTTACCCGCAGTTGAGATCTGCTCTGAAAGATCCGCGGCGGGATAAATCATCTGACCGTTCTTCACATTGAAGTCAGGAAAGAACACAACTTTTAGTTGGTCGCCAATACTCGGATCATTATTAACGACCGTCGCGATCGAATTGATCAATTTGATGATCAACTTGGCCATCGCATAACCAGGTGCAGCCTTCCCGCCGAAGATGACCGTTCGCGGCGCAGTCCGAAACGCGCTGTTGTTCTTCAATTGCAGGTACAACGCAATTACGTGAAGCGCGTTTAGAAGCTGGCGCTTGTATTCATGTAAACGCTTCACCTGAATATCAAAGAGCGTGTCGGGGCTGACAACAATACCGGCGCGTTCCTTAAGCATCTTTGCAAGTGCCGCTTTGTTCTGCCGTTTGACATTGCGCCAAGCCTCACCAAATGTCTCATCGGCGGAGTATTGTTCCAGGTTGTTCAATTGATCTTCCGTGTTACGAATCCAACCACCGCCGAGCCGGCTTGAGATCAATTCGCTGAGCCTCGGATTACTGAGGGCGATCCAGCGTCGAGGTGTGACCCCATTAGTCACGTTGTGAAATCTTTCAGGGTAGAGGTCGTAAAAGTCGCGCAGCACGCTCTTCTGTAGTAACTCTGTATGCAGTGCTGCAACTCCATTGATTGCGTGACTGCCAACCGATGCCAGATGCGCCATACGCACATACTTCTGATCGCTCTCAGCAATCAAAGACAGGCGCTGAACCCGTTCCTCATCGCCCGGAAACCGCGCGCGGACTTCGTCAAGGAACCGGCGATTGATCTCGTAGATGATTTCCAAATGCCGTGGCAGGAGCCCGCGGAATAGAGGCAACGGCCAGGTTTCCAGCGCTTCAGGAAGTAATGTGTGGTTCGTATAACCAAAAGTTTGTTGAGTGACGTGCCAGGCGGTATCCCAATCCAAACCGCGCACGTCGATAAGTAAACGCATCAACTCCGCTACTGCCACGGATGGATGGGTGTCGTTCAGCTGGACGGCGAAGTACTTGTGAAACTCTTCTGCTGAATTGCCTGACAAATCGTTGATACGCAGCATGTCCTGCAGTGAACAGGAAACAAAGAAGTACTGTTGTTCCAGTCGCAACTGCTTCCCTTTGTTAATAGTGTCGTTTGGATAGAGAACTTTGGTGATTGTTTCGGAGGCGACTTTTTCTTCGACGGCACGGTAGTAGTCGCCAACGTTGAATGCGTCAAAGTCGAATGATTCGGTTGCCTCGGCTTTCCAAAGACGTAGGAGATTTGCAGTACCGACTTTGTAGCCGACGACTGGAGTGTCACAAGCGATGCCCTTTACCACGTGGTGTGGAATCCAGCGCACGCTATAATTTCCCTTGTCGTCAACATCACCTTGAGTATAGCCACCGAGATTAACGTCGAAACTAATTTCAGGTCGTCTTATCTCCCATGGATAACCAGGCGATAACCACTTGTCAGTTACTTCCACCTGCCAGCCATTCTTAATCTTCTGATCGAAGATGCCGAACTCGTACCGAATGCCGTAGCCGATTGCAGGCACTTCCAGAGTTGCAAGCGACTCCAGATAACAAGCGGCGAGCCGGCCCAGTCCGCCGTTACCCAGACCTGGTTCTTCTTCCTGATCCATGAGCGCATCTAAATCCAGACCTAATTCCTCAATGGCTTTCCGCGTTTCGTCGTAAATGCCGAGATTGATCAGATTGTTTCCGAGCTGCGGGCCAATCAGAAACTCTGCCGACAGATACGAGACGACTCTGACGTCATTTCGCATAACGGTTCGAGCAGTAGCGATCCAATGATCCAGAAGTCGATCGCGCACCGTGAGCGCAAGAGACATATACCAGTCATTTTGCGTCGCAATCTCAGGAAGCCTGGCCTGGCTGTAGTAGAGGTGATCGAGAAGGTCGTGCTTGATTGACTCGGTGGTGAGTTCGGACGGGGAGATGTCGAGGGTACTCAAACCTGTTCTATTGAGTTGATTGTCAGTCATAGTCAAATCTCGATTCAGATCTCTTTTGGGGTTTTAGTCTTCGCTCGGGTTTCGCTGGTTCTCGAGCCCGTTGAGCTCTCAAGCATCCCAAACTCGGGCCAGACATGTTCACGACGCAGGCAAAATAGCTTCAATTGAAGTTTGTGACAATGCCAATAAGTAAGAATCGACGTGTTCATATTTCAAATTTCTTAATGCGGAAAGATAGTGAGCTAAATATTAATTTCTTCTCTGCGCCACCTCTGCGTTCTTTGCGTCTCTGCGGTAAACATCAAGCGCACCATTTTTTCAACCGCGGAGACGCAGGGAACGCAGAGGAGGCGCTGAGAGTTTCGAGCACCATTAATAAAAACTCTTGACCTATGTAGATATTTATATGTATAGATACCTAGCATCAAACACACATCGGTTTTTTTTCGGGCGGAGGCTCTTCTACTGAAGAAGGGAACCAGCTCAAAACACTCAAAACAAATATTGCGATGAAGAAAAACTACCTGTCTTACACCATGGCTCTAACGCTCCAGGCGATCGAGAACGGTTACGGCTATGGATTCGACATCATGACCATCACTGGCCTCGCAAGTGGAACCGTGTACCCCGCCTTGCGACGTTTGGAAGATGCTGACTTCGTTTCTTCCAAGTGGGAAAAGGCCGCCGTGGCCCAGGCAGCGTTGCGGCCACCTCGCAAATATTACGAGGTGACCAAGCTCGGTCGAACAGTTCTCGAGGAAGCACGACAAAGGTTTCGACTACTGTCGCAGCTTGAGCCTCTTGCAACCAACAAACCCGCAAGACAAAAGAGTTGAGGTTCCGATGGCAACGCAAAGAAAAAAACCGTGGATATGGTTAATTCGTCTCATCGGTGTAATCGTTCCGCAGCGATTGCGTGCTGATTGGCGTCAGGAGTGGGAGGCTGAATTGCGTTACCGCGAAACGCAATTGGCCGAATGGCAGCAACTCGACTGGCACAACAGAGTCGATTTGATCCGTCGTAGCTTGACCGCATTCTGGGACGCCCTCTTCCTGGCACCACGCAGAGCTGAGGATGAGGTCGTTCAAGACATTCGCTTTGCTCTTCGTCATTTACTAAAGAACCCGGCATTCACTTGTGTGGCCGTGCTCTCGCTCGCCCTGGGCATTGGTGCAAATACGGCGATCTTCAGTTTGGTTGATGCGGTGATGGTGAAGATGTTGCCCGTAAGTCATCCGGAACAACTGGTGGCCCTCGACTCATTCAGTCCGCGTGGTGAGCAGCGCGGTTTCTCATATCCATTATTTAAGTACTTGCGGGAGAGGGAATCGTCGTTCACCGGCATCTTAGCTGCTACTGACGGCACCAGTCGAATGGCCATGAGCATGCATTCCTCCGACGACACCGAACAAGTCGAAGTGCAGATGGTTTCTGGCGAATACTTCCAGGTTCTTGGAGTTGACGCCTTCATCGGTCGGCTCGTAACGGCTGAAGATGACCAGTCACCTGGTGCTCATCCGGTCGCAGTGCTGAGTTACAACTTCTGGCAGCGCCGGTTCGCAGCGGATTTTTCAGTGATAGGGCAGGTCATCACAATAAAGCAACAGCCGCTAACAATAATCGGCGTGGCCCCCGCGAAATTCTTCGGTGAAGCGGTTGGCAGAGCACCTGATGTTTGGACCCCACTGACAATGCAGTCTTCGCTTCAAAAGGGCCAGTCGTATCTTGAGAGTGCCAATATCAACTGGCTACGGATCATGGCCCGGCTTAAACCAGGTGTTAATGAGGATCAGGCGAAAGCAGAAACGAATAACTTAGTCTGGCAACTCAAGAATGAATCGAGCGACCTGGGAAAATCAGCTCTGAATATCGCGAAGGTGGATGTGTCGTCAGGTGCACAAGGACTTGCCGAGTTTCGCAGCCGCTTTACGAAACCTCTTCGCATACTCATGGCAGTCGTGGCCTTAGTTCTTCTGATCGCATGCGCGAATGTAGCCAATCTGCTGCTTGCTCGAGCTACAGCACGTCAAAAGGAAGTCGCTGTTCGACAGGCAATTGGCGCCGGACGTTTCAGATTAATTCGGCAGTTTCTGACTGAGAGTCTGATCCTCGCGAACCTCGGCGGCTTGATTGGACTACTCTTCGCATGGTGGGGAAGTCGAGCATTGTTAATCCTGGTTTCGGGTGAATCTTCTCCAGTTCCAATTGACGTCGCTCCGAACCTTCGAATTCTGTCGTTCACGTTTGCTGTGTCAGTATTAACCGCCCTGCTATTTGGACTTGCTCCGGCGTGGATCATTACGCGGGCAGACGTAGGTTCAGCGCTAAAGGTTACGACTCCTGCGCGACCTCGGTTGGGCTTGTCGCGTTTGTTGGTAGTTTCACAGGTAACGTTCTCATTGTTGCTGCTGATTGGCGCTGGCCTCTTCCTTCAGACATTGCACAATCTGCGGACCATCAATTTGGGATTTGAAGCTGACCAGATAATTCAAACCCGCATAAATCCGAGATCGAGTGGCTATAAGCCAGAGCAGTATCCGGAGCTTAACAGGCGACTTTTGGAGAGGTTGAATTCCGCGCCTGGTATTCGATCGGCTAGCGTAGCCGGAAGCGGATTTCGTTCCGGCTCATCTCGTACCTGCTGTATCGCAATTGAAGGATATACTCCGAGCAAAGATGAGGACCGCGAGATTCAAATTCTTGAAGCGGCTCCAGGCTATTTTTCTACGATAGGCCTGCCTTTGCTGATGGGTCGTGACTTCACTCCTTCTGATGTCGAGAATAAACCGGGAGTATTTCCCAAGTTGGCCATCATCAATGAGACGATGGCGCGTCGTTACTACGGCCAGACGAATCCAGTTGGCCGCCGTTTTGGTTGGGGTGATCAGAAGGTGGCATACGATACCGAGATCGTGGGCGTCGCCAAAGACGCGAACTATGGAAATCTCCGTGATAAGACAAAGTCGTTAATCTATTATCCGAGCGAAGCCGGCACGTTGCTGATTGTCAGAGCCGCTTTGGATTCATCGACGCTGGCTTCCACGATTCGAAACGAGATTAAAGCGGTCGATATGACTCTGGAACCGAGTATCTCGAGCGTGACAAAATTGCGTGACGAAGCTCTGGTGCAGGAACGTATGCTAGC
>Ga0070680_100003409_pt1 | contig 11863 bp, 11 predicted proteins | sample KBSC73BmetaG_FD_64672 | JGI IMG/M metagenome (GOLD analysis project Ga0070680, IMG submission 64672) | Corn rhizosphere microbial communities from Kellogg Biological Station, Michigan, USA - KBS C7-3B metaG | ecosystem: Host-associated > Plants > Roots > Rhizosphere | place: USA: Michigan...
GCCGACCGCGCCGCATTAGAGATCTCGCACGAAGAGCTCGGCGCCGCCCGGTGGGATTACGTCGCGCTCGGTCACTATCACGTGTACCGCGAGATCGCGCCGAACGCGTTCTACAGCGGATCGATCGATTATACGAGCGCGAATCCGTGGGGTGAGCTGTACGAGGAGCGTATCGCGGGGCTGCCCGGCAAGGGCTTCGTCGAACGCGATCTCGAGACGGGACGCCAGACCTTCCATCCGCTGCCGCCGTCCCGGCCGTTGATCGATCTGCCCCCGATCAGCGCCCGCGGACTCACCGCGCCCGACCTCGACGAACGAATTCGCACCACGGTCGAGGCCTGCGACGGCGGCATCGATGACAAGATCGTACGGCTCACGATCCGCGATCTGCCGCGGCACGTCGCCCGCGAGCTCGATCACAAGGCGATTCGCGAGCTGAAGCGCAGGGCGCTCAACTTCCAGATCACCGAACGCCGCCCGGAACCGCTGCGCCTGCACGGCACGGGGGCGCCGGGCCGCCGTCCGTCGCTGAACGAGATCGTCCGCGAGAAGCTGCTCGTGCGCCCGATCGACGCCGGCATCGATCGCGAGACGCTCGTGCAGCGCGCCCTGGCTTATCTCGACGAAGCGCAACTCGTTGCTGCGCCGACACCGGCGCTGGTCGAGAGCTGAATGCGGATCAATCGGCTGCATCTCTGCAACTTCCGCCAGCACATCGATACCCGGATCGACTTCGACACTGGCATCACGGGCATCATCGGCCCGAACGGCTCCGGCAAGTCGACGATTCTCGAGGCGATCGCCTGGGCACTGTACGGCAACCCGGCCGCCCGCGGCACTCGCGATTCGATCCGCTCGTATCGCGCCGCGGCGCGCGCCGCGGTCAAGGTCGAGCTGGAATTCGAGCTCGGCGGCCACCGCTATCTCGTCACGCGCGGGCTTACAACGGCCGAGCTGTATCTCGACGGCGCACCCGCACCGATCGCGACGTCCATCACCGGCGTTACGGACGTGCTGCGCCGCCGGCTCGGAATGAGCCACGATGAGTTCTTCAATACGTATTTCACGGGCCAGAAGGAACTGAGCGTCATGGCCGCGATGGGCCCGGCCGAGCGCGCACAGTTCTTATCGCGCGTGCTGGGCTACGAGCGGCTGCGCACCGCGCAGGGTCTGGTGCGTGAGCGTCGCAAGACGATCGTGGCGGAAGCGAGCGGACTCCGTTCGGCGATGCCCGATCCCGAGGTTGTCAACCGCGCACTGATCGACGCCGAGTGTCACGTCGCCGAGTCGAACGAACGTGCGGCGCGATCGGCGGCGCGGCGCTCCGCGGCGCGTGCCGCGCTCGACGCGCTCACGCCCAGGTGGGAAGCGCAGCAGCGCGAGCGCGAGGCGCTGCAGGCGCTCATCGCCGAATTGCGCGTCGTGGAGAGCGAGCGGATCGCGGCGGAGCGCGACGCAACGCGCATCGACCGCGGCCTCGAGGAAGCAGCGCGCGCCCGCGACGAAATCGAGCGGCTGTCGGCCGAGCTGGTGCCGTTCGCCGGATTGCAGGCGGAGTTGCGTGAGCTGGAAAAAAGCTGCAACGAGGATCGCCGGCGACAGACGCTCGCCGACACCGAACGCTCACTCGGCGAGGAGCTCGCGCGGTTACGCGAGCGGCTCGGCAAGATCGAAACGGCGCCCGCCCTGGAGGCGGAAGCCGCTGCCGCGCTCGTGCAGGCGCGTACGGAGCTCGAGCAGGCGCAGGCGCAGTTCGAGACGGCGCACACGGAATGGGTGCGCGATCGTCAGGAGGCGGAAACCAAACGCCAGGCATTGCTCGATCAGCTTCGCGACGTGAATCATCAACGCGAGCAGATCGTCGAGCTCGGCGAAAGCGGGACCTGTCCCATCTGCGCGCGGCCGCTCGGCACTCACTTTCGCACCGTGCTCGAGGTGCTCGACACGCAGATCGACACGATCACGGTGGACGGCAAGTATTATCGCGCGCGGATTGAACAGCTCGAGGCCATTCCGCCGCAGGTGCAGTCGTGCGACGAGCGCCGGCGTGCGCTGTTCGATACGGTTGGAAAGCTCGAGCGCCGACTGGCGAAGGTGCAGGCCGCGGTCGTCGAGCTGAACACGCTCACGCAGGATGTGGACGCAAAACAGCAGCGCGCCGCGGCGCTCGCCGAGGAGCTGGCGAGCATTTCGGTGCAGTACGACGCCGCGCGCCATGCAGAGGTTCGCCGGCTCGTGCAGCGACTCGAGCCGATGGCGGCGCAGGTCTCGAAGCTCACCGTGCAGCTCGAGCGAGCGGCGGAGTTGACCGGAGAACGCGATCGTGTGCGCGCGACGCTGGAGCAGATTCAGGCCCGCACCGCCGAGCTGTCTGCGCGGCGCGACGCGCTCGCCTTCTCCGAGCAGTCGTTTGCCGCGATGCGCGAATCGTACGAGACGGCGGCGGCGGAGCTGCGATCGGCGGAGCTGGGCGCGGTGGCGGCCGATGCCGAGCTCACGTCGGCGCGCGCGGCGCTGGAAGCGGCGGACCAGGCACGCGCCGAGTTGTCGCGCAACGAGGCGCAGCTGGGCGTGCTCGTCGCCGACCGCCGGTTGCACGAGGAGCTCGATCGCGCGTTCACGGACCTGCGCACCGATTTGAATCAGGCGCTCCGGCCGGAGTTGTCCGATCTCGCCAGCCGGTATATTCGAGAGCTCACCGACGGCCGATACTCGGAGATCGAGCTGGACGATCAGTACAACATCATCGTGCTCGAGGACGCGATTCCGAAGCCGGTGATCTCCGGGGGCGAAGAGGATCTGGCGAACCTGGTACTGCGGTTGGCGATCTCCGAGATGATCGCCGAACGTGCCGGTCAGGCGTTTTCCTTGCTCATTCTCGACGAAGTATTTGGTTCCCTCGACGAAGCCCGGCGGCACAACGTCGTCGATCTGCTTCGGCGGCTGCAGGACCGTTTCGAGCAGGTGATCCTCATCACACACATCGAGTCGGTTCGCGAGGGTCTCGACCGTGTCGTCACGGTGCGCTACGACGAAGAGTCGGGCACCTCGCGCGTGGAGACGGAGTCCGGTGCGGGCGAACCGCTCGACGTACAGGCGGGAGCGGCGGACTGATGGCCGTGTCGCGCTCGTGGCGCCAGCATACCGTCGACGGCCCGCATCGCGCCCGCCTCGAGGAAGTCGCCGAGTTGAACCAGGTGTTCAGCGAAGCGTTCACGGAACGCTATCGTCGCGACGGCATGGTCGGCGTTCGTGTGCCGTATCTCAATCCGGCGATCTGGCGTTACGCCATCGAGGATGCGGCGGACGGCGCGATGTTGTGGCGCGACGAGCGCGGTCGGATCGTCGCCTTCAACATGGTCCATCGCTCCGGTGCGGAGGGATGGATGGGTCCCCTCGCGGTGCGCACGGAAATGCAAGGGAGCGGCACCGGAAAGGAGATCGTCACGCGCGGTGTGGAGTGGCTGAAATCGCAGGGGGCGCGCGTGATCGGCCTCGAGACGATGCCGCGCACGATGGACAACATCGGCTTCTATTCGCGGCTCGGCTTCGTGCCGGGCCGGCTCACCATCACCACGACCGTGGATGCGGCGTATGCAAGCGAGCCGGCGCGGCTGCTCAGCCGGACGGCGGGCCGCGGCCGCAACGACGCGATCGGCGAATGCCAGGCACTGGTGCAACGTCTGTCGCCGGGCTACGACTACACCCGCGAGATCAGCCTGACCGCGGAACTCGGATTGGGTGACACCGTACTGCTGTACGATCGCGATCGACTGGCCGGCTTCGCGCTCGCGCACACCGCGTCGCTGGTTGAAGGCCGCACGCGCGAAGAGTTACGTGTGCTCAAGCTCGTCGTCGAGGACGAGACCCGGTTTCTGGAGCTGGTGCGCGCCGTGTCGGATTTCGCGCGCCGAAGCGGTACGCGGCGCGTTGCGCTGCGCATGCAGGGCGAATTCGATCGCGCGTATGCGCAAGTGATCGCGATGGGCGGGCACGTGCGGTGGACGGATCTGCGAATGGCGGTGGCGGGGTACGAGGAGCAACGCCCGCGGCAGGGAATGGTGTTGTCCAATTGGGAGATCTGACGAGGCGCACCTTCACCGGCGGAGAGATCCAATGCGACAGGCACGCAGGATGAACATTGGCGCGGCCACGCTCCTGCTGGCGATCGTCGCCGGGTGCGCGCACAACAAGAAGAACGATGAACCCTACGAGCCGCCGCCGCCGATCACCGTGCTCGTAAAGAATGAGAATTATCTCGACATGGACATCCGGCTGTCGACGAACGGCTACTCGCGCCGGCTCGGCACCGTGGTCGGGAACAGCAGCGGCAAGTTCACCGTCGCCTGGTCGGTCGTGGCGACGTCGCCCGTGGAGCTGATCGGCGATCCGATCGGCGGCGGGCGTGCGCTCACCTTTCCAGGCGTGAGCCCGTCGCCCGGTCAGGTCGTGGAGTTCCGCATCATGCCGTTGCTCTCCCAGAGCACGGTCACTGTCCACGACCCGTACTGACGACGCATGGCGACGGCGCGCCTCGTCATCGTCGTCGTCACCTACCTGCTGATTGCCTTTCCGCGGGTGCCGTACCTGCGGCTCAATCGCCCCGCGGCGGCGCTCGCCGGCGCCGTGGCGATGGTGACGCTTGGACGACTGCCGTTCGGTGATGCGCTCGCCGCGATCGATCTGAACGTCATCGTGTTTCTGCTCGGCGTGCTCGTGATCACCGGCTACCTGGAGGCGGGCGGGTTCTTCGAGTGGACGGCGCGGCACATCGTGGCGCGCGCGACCTCGCCCGCGGCGCTTCTGACCGCGGTGGTGATCGCGAGCGGCGTCCTGTCGGCGTTCTTCGTCAACGACACGGTCTGCCTGATGTTGACGCCGCTCTTGATCGCGGTGCTTCGGCCGCTCGCGCTCGACACGCTGCCCTTTCTGCTCGCCATTGCGCTGAGCGCCAACGTCGGCAGCGCGATGACGCCGACGGGCAACCCTCAGAATATGCTCATCGCCGTGGCGAGCGGCCTGACCTTTCGCCAGTTCGTCGCGGCGCTCGTGCTGCCATCGCTGGGCGGCCTGGCAATCGTGCTCGGCGTGCTGTGTGTCGTGTTCCGCCGACAGTTGCGCGCGCCGATGGCACGCCATGTCGCAGCGCCGGAGTCTCCCTTCGATCGCGGGCTCGTCAGCCGTTCGATGCTCGTCTTCGCCGGCGCGCTCGCCTGCTGGCTCGCTGGCCTGTCGCTCCCGCTCGTGGCAATCGCCGCGGCGGCGGTACTGTTGCTGATCGCGCGGCGCGACCCCGCGATCGCCTTTCGCCTCGTCGACTGGCCGCTGCTCGTGTTCTTCGCCGCGCTGTTCGTCGTCATGCGCGGCGCCCGCGATCTGCCGGTCGTCGCGTCGCTGACGTCGGTCGCGGCGGCGGGACTGCACGGCGCGCCGCTGCACGATGCGCTCGTCACGTCGGGCGCGATGACCGCGCTGTCGAATCTCGTGTCGAACGTTCCCGCGGTGATCTTGTGGCTGCCGGTGGTGCCGAAGCTCGCGGCGCCACACTTCATCTGGCTGATAATGGCCATGAGCTCGACTTTCGCCGGCAATCTCACCCTGCTCGGCTCGATGGCGAACCTGATCGTCGCCGAGCGCGCCGAAGCGAAAGGCGAACGGCTGGGATTCGTCGACTATCTCAAGGCCGGCGTGCCGGTCACGATCCTCACGTTGTGCTGGGGCATCGCGATGCTCGTGCTGACGAGCGGCTGACCGAGACGGCCGCGACGGCGCGCCGTCGCGTGCGGTACGACGTTACTTCGGAACTGGATGTCGGCGGTCGCCCCGCACGACGATGCGCCAGATGACGATGAACACGCCGACCGTGAGCAGCAGGTGAATCCATCCCGGCCCATTGAAGCCGAGGGCGACGATGGCCCAGATGACGATGAGCGCGACGCCAATGCCGAGACCGAGATCCATGTGATGTCCGCCGAAGTTGAATTGACGCATTCCTGACTGGTCCTTAAATTGCTTTGCGACAGAGCAGATGCAACACTCGGCTCGGAGAACTCCGTTTTTGAGCCAACAAGTCCACCGAGTGGGTTCGATAATCCATCACTGACGTCATGCCCCCAGTGCGGGGGAAGGCGGAAGGTTCATGGTGAGGACCTCATTATTCGACTGGGCTTCACAAAACCCTCTCCGGACCGAATCTTCGAGCCCCGTGGTTCACGCCACGGGGCTCGTTCTTTCGTCCGCCACTCCGGCTATCGTTCGTCATGCCACAGGTCACGATCACTCGCCGGCTGTACTTCAACGCCGCGCACCGCGTGCACAATCCCGCGCTGTCGGACGCCGAGAACGCAGCAACGTTCGGAAAATGCAACAATCCGAACTGGCACGGCCATAACTACACGCTCGATGTGTCGGTGACGGGTCCCGTGGAGGAGCGCACCGGCTACGTGATCGATCTCGGGCGGCTGAAGGGTATCGTCGAGCGCGAGGTGATCGACAAGGTCGACCATCGCAATTTCAATCTCGAGGTCGATTTCATGCTCGGCGTGATCCCGACCACCGAGAACATCGTCGTCGCGATGTGGCGCGTGCTCGAGCCGGCGATCCGGCCGGCGCGGCTGACGCGGTTGGTGCTCTGGGAGACGCCGAACAACTACGTGGAGTACGACGGCAAGTGACAGCGGTGCCGCGGCTCGCGGGGCGCACGGCGCTGGTCACGGGTGCCTCGCGCGGCATCGGCCTCGAGGTCGCGCGTGTGCTCGCGGCGGAGGGCATGCGCATCGCGCTGCTTGCGCGCTCCGAAAGCGCATTGCGCGCCGCGGCAGTAACAATCGGTGAGCGCGCGATCGCCGTGCCGTGCGACGTCGGCGACGCGGACGCGGTCGACCAGGCTGCGCGAACGGTGCGGGCTGCCTTTGCCGGTTCGCCCGACGTGATCGTCAATTGCGCGGGCGTCTTTCAGCTCGCGCCGGTCGAACAGACGAGCGCCGACGCGCTCCGCCGCGCGCTCGATGTGAATCTCGTCGCGCCGTTTCTCGTCGTTCGCGCGTTTCTCGCGGACATGCGCGCGCGGGCGAGCGGCCACATCGTGACGATCGGGTCGGTGGCCGATCGCGCGGTCTTCCCGGAGAACGCGGCATACGCGGCGAGCAAGTTCGGCGCGCGCGCCATGCACGAAACCTTGCGCATGGAATTGCGCGGCAGCGGTGTGCGCGTGTCGCTCGTCTCGCCCGGGCCCGTGGACACCGCGCTGTGGGACGAGATCGACCCGGATACGCGCCCGGGATTCACGCCGCGGCGCGAGATGCTGTCCGCGTCCGCCGTCGCCGAGGCCGTGAGGTACGTCGTGACACAACCGGCGGAGGTCAACATCGACGAGCTGCGGCTCTCGCATAGCTGAACGGCGGATGTTCATCGAGCTGGTCGATCTGCTGCGCTGTCCCAATCCGCACGAGGATACCTGGCTCGTCGCGCAAATGGACCGCGTAGAGGCGCGCCAGATCATGACCGGCACGATCGGCTGTCCGATCTGCTCGGCGGAATACCCGGTGCGCGACGGGGTCGTGTACTTCAGCGAACACGCGCCGCGAATGGCCTGGCGCGATCCGTCCGATCAGGACGCGATGCGCCTGGCCGCGGCGCTCGATCTCACCGAGCCGCGCACCGTGGCGGTGTTGCACGGCGCGTGGGGCGCCCACGCGTCGATCGTGCGCGGTCTTTCGCCGTCACGCCTGCTGCTCGTGAATCCGCCGGAAGGCGTGGAAGCTGGCGACGGCATCTCGATCGTGCTCGCGGAAATCGCGCCATTCGCGAGCGCGTCGGCGAACGCGGTGGCGATGGATGCCGCGGCGAGCAGCGCCATGCGCGCGTCGCTGCGGCGCGCACTGCAGCCGCGCGGCCGAATGCTGGCGCCGCTCGACGTGGCCATGCCGGAGGATCTGGCGGAGCTCGTGCGCGACGGCGAGGTGTGGGTGGCCGAAGCGCCGGCGGGCGTCGTCAGTCCGCCGATTCAGCCGCTGCGCCGGCGTTCGTAGCGCGGCCGCCCGGCACCGGCTCGGCGTACAGCGAGTCGATCAGCGACTTGTACGTGCGATCGACGACCCGGCGCTTCACCTTGAGCGTGGGCGTGAGGTCGCCGCGCTCGATCGAGAACTCGTGCTCCAGCAATCCGATCTTCTTCGGCATCTCGAAATGCGCAAGGTGCTGCACGGTTCCCATCACTTCCGCTTCCATCTTGGCGCGAACGGCCGGTGTGGCAAGCAGCTCGGCGTGGCTCGTTGCCGGAATGTGCTGCGTCGCGGCCCAGGCGCCGAGTGTGTCCCAGTTCGGCACGACGAGCACGATGGGGAACTTCCGCTTGTCGCCGAGCATCACGACCTGACTGACGAACTTGTTGGTCTTGATGAGATTCTCGATCGGCTGCGGCGCGATGTTCTTGCCGCCCGCGGTGACGATGAGATCCTTCTTCCGGTCGGTGATCGACAGAAACCCGTCCCGCAGCTCGCCGATGTCGCCGGTATGAAACCACCCGTCGGCATCGATGGCTTCCGCCGTCGCCGCGGGTTTGTTGAAGTAGCCCTTCATCACGTTCGGGCCGCGCACCAGTATCTCGCCGTCGGAGGCGATCGAGACTTCCACGCCGGCGATCGGCTTGCCGACGCTGCCGATCCGAAAATTCTCCGGCGTGTTCACCGAGATCACCGGGGACGTTTCCGTGAGGCCGTAGCCTTCGAGAATCACGAGGCCCGCGGCGTAGAAGAATTTGTTGATCTCCGCCGCCAGCGGTGCGCCGCCGGAGACGAAATAGCGCAGCCGCCCGCCCGTCCGCGCCTTCAGTTTCGAGAACACGAGCCGCTGGGCGATGCGATACCGCAGCGCCAGCGCGCCGCGCGGAGTTCCGCCGGCGAGCACGACGTTCGCCCACTGATCCGCCACGCCGCGCGCCCAGATGAAGATCCGCTTCTTGACCGCGCTGCCCGACATCGCGGTGTCGAGCACACGCGCATACATCTTCTCATACAATCGAGGCACCGATAGCACGAGCGTCGGTCGGACCTCGACGAGATTCTCCGGCACCGTGTCCATCGACTCCGCATAGGCGATGCTCGTACCCGTCGCGAACATCTGATAGTGGCCGGCCATGCGTTCGAAGATGTGCGACAGCGGTAGAAAGCTGAGCCCCACGTCCTCGCCGGTGAACGGAATCGCCGTGCGCGCCGCCTGCACGTTCGAGAAGATGTTGTCGTGGGTGAGCATCACGCCCTTTGGCTCGCCCGTGGTTCCCGACGTGTAGATGATCGTCGCGACATCGTGCGGCCGGACTGCCAGCGCGCGCTCGCGGAAGATGCGGCGGCGGTCGTCGTGATCCACCGACGCCCCGCGGGTTTCGAGCGCGGCGAGCGTGATATCCGCGTCGGTCGCCGCATCGGCGAAAGTGATGACCTGTCGGAGTGCCGGACAGTTTGCGCGCACGGAGCCGACCTTTGCCGCCTGCGCCGCGTCCGACACGAAGATCGCCACGCAGCCCGAGTCGCGGAGCATGTACGCGGCCTGGTCGGCGGGCAGGTTGGGATAGATCGGCACGTCGGTCACGCCAACCGACAAGCACGCAAAGTCGGCGATGGCCCACTCGGGCCGATTTTCCGACAGTATCGCTACGCGATCGCCGGCGCGCACGCCGAGCTCCTGCAAGCCGAGCGCAACGCGTCGCACTCGCTCGAGCACCGCGTGGTGAGAGATCGGTTCGTACCGGCCGTTGCGCTTGACCTGCAGCGCATTCGATTTGTCGTAACGCTCGACCGCGTCGAAGAAGAGTTGGTTCAGCGTGCCCGGACCGCCCACGCGCGGTCCACCGGTCGTCATCATCGACGTCCTCGCTCTGGAGCGGTTGTATGTCGCAAGTTACCGCGCGCCGGTGCGCAGGGTAACCACGCCGCTCGTCAGGGCGCGAGCCGGGTGATGACCGGGACCGTCGTGATCGCCGGCGAGCCGCCGAGCTGCACGCCTCGATAGGTGGCCGTCGCCTGCACGCGTAGCGTCGTCGGCATCGGCGTCCCCTGCGGAATCCGCGCCGCGATGACCACCAGCGTACGCGATGCGCTCCCACCCGAGTCGGTCGTATCGATTCCCGACACGGTCGCCTGATCGTTGACGAGATACGCCGACGGTCGCGCGCTATCGGTCGACGGCAACGTGTCGATCAGGCTGAAGTGCACGATCACGCCTTGAACCGTGGCGGCCCCCGCGCCGGTGACCGTGAAGCCAACCGCCTTCGTCCCGTGTACGGCCGTGTCACCGGAGAGCGGCGCCACGAGCGTATCGATGCTGTTTGCCGCGAGCGTCGTCGGTGCGACCGTGACGGGAATCGTCGCCACCGCGGTTTGCAGGCTGCCCACCTGACCGACCACATGCACGTTGCCGATGGCGTCGCCGACCAGAAGATTTCCCGATTGGATGTGCGCCGCGGCGTTACTGTCGGTGACGAAGAACTGCGGTGTCACATCGGCGATCGGCTCGCCCGAGCCGTTGTACGCAATCACGCTCATTCCCGCCGGATCGCCGGCGCTGTCGCGCATGACGTCGCCGGCGACGACGAAGCTTGCCGGCAGCTGCAGCAGCGAGATCGACGCCGGTCCGCCCGACGGCGCCGACATGTCGATGCACGCCGCACCGAACGCGACGACGACACTGGCGAAGAGCATTGTGCAACGGCGCATCCGGCGCGCTCCAGACGTTATTCGAGATGCGGCGCGAGACGCTCGGCCAGCGCCCGATACGCCACTGCGGCGGGATCCTCCGGATCGCGCAGCACAATCGGTTGGCCGGCCGCGAATGCTTCCACCGATCCCGCGGTACGCGGCACGGCGACATCCAGTACCAGACCGGCGGGCAACTGTTCCCGCACGTAGCTGGCCACGCGCTCCGACGCCGGATTGTTCGCGTCCATCATCGTGAGCAGGATGCCTTCCATGACGAGCTCGGGATTTTCGGCCAACGCGCCGCGAATGCCGCGCAGAATCTGCGCCGTCGTCTGCAGCGCGAGCGGCTCGCACTGGAGCGGCACCAGCACGCGCTGACTGCACGCGAGCACCCGATGCACGACGGGGCCCAGTCCGGGCGGCGTATCCACGATCACCGTGTAGCCGCGCTCGCGGGCACGGTCGAACAGCTCGCGCGTCCGCGGCGACTCGGCCAGCTCGCGGTAATACGCGTCCTGCGTCATGCTGTCGGTCACGCCGCCGGCGGGTACCACGCGCAGCCATGGCAGCGGTGTCGCGCGGACGACGTCGGCGAGATCGAGCGTGCCGGAGATGAAATCCGACAAACCGATGCGCGTGGTCCCGGAATTGAGACCGAGTCCGTAGCGCACCGATCCCTGCGGATCGGCGTCCACGAGCAGCGTCTTCATGCCAATGCGCGCCAGCGCGGCGGCGAGATTGATCGCCGTCGTGGTCTTGCCGACTCCACCTTTCTGGCTGACGACCGAGAGAACGCGAGGCACGCTATTGCTCTGGGTCCTCGGATACGACTTCGCTGCGCAGCGCTTCGATCGTTTCCTCGGCGTGCCGAATCCACCGCTCGGATTCCGCGCCCACGGGCGGCTTGGCGAGGAACGCCTCGAGATGCTTTTCGGCGCCGGTGCGATCACCGCGCTTGAGCAGCAGAAAGGCGAGGCCGTAGTGCGCGCCGGAGAGATACGGCGCAATCTCCAGCGCGTGGCGGTAGCATCGAATCGCTTCTTCGGGCCGATTCGTCTTGGTGAATGCGATCGCCATGTTCTGGAGAATCTTCGTGTCATTGGGCCGGTCGCGCAGCGCGAGCCGATACGACGTCAATGCGGCGTCGTAGTCTCCCTGTCGCTCGAGCG
>Ga0070680_100003412_pt1 | contig 11858 bp, 11 predicted proteins | sample KBSC73BmetaG_FD_64672 | JGI IMG/M metagenome (GOLD analysis project Ga0070680, IMG submission 64672) | Corn rhizosphere microbial communities from Kellogg Biological Station, Michigan, USA - KBS C7-3B metaG | ecosystem: Host-associated > Plants > Roots > Rhizosphere | place: USA: Michigan...
GGCAACGAGGGCGTCATCACGGTGGAAGAGGCCAAGAGCCTCGAGACCGAGCTCGACGTCGTCGAGGGCATGCAGTTCGACCGCGGCTACATCTCGCCGTACTTCATCACCAACGCCGACAAGATGCGCGTTGAGATGGACGACGCCTACATCCTCATCAACGAGAAGAAGCTCTCCGGCCTTCAGGAATTGCTGCCGTTGCTCGAGGCGGTGGTTCAGTCCGGCAAGCCGCTCCTGATCGTCGCCGAGGACGTTGAGGGCGAAGCCCTGGCGACGCTCGTGGTCAACAAGCTGCGCGGCGGCCTCAAGGTCGCGGCAGTGAAGGCCCCGGGCTTCGGCGATCGCCGCAAGGCCATGCTGCAGGACATCGCGATCCTCACCGGCGGCCAGGCTATCTCCGAAGATCTCGGCATCAAGCTCGAGAACGTCACCGTCAACATGCTTGGCAAGGCCAAGAAGGTGATGATCGACAAGGAGAACACCACGATCGTCAACGGCGCCGGCAAGAAAGCCGACATCGAGGCCCGCATCGCCCAGATCAAGGCGCAGATCGAGGAAACCACCTCGGACTACGACCGCGAGAAGCTCCAGGAGCGTCTGGCCAAGCTCGCAGGCGGCGTCGCGGTGATCCGCGTCGGCGGCGCCACCGAAGTCGAGGTGAAGGAGCGCAAGGATCGCGTCGATGACGCGATGCACGCGACCCGCGCCGCGGTCGAGGAAGGCGTTCTGCCGGGCGGCGGTGTCGCTCTGCTCCGCGCCACCGAAGCTTTGAAGAAGGTTCGCACCGCGAACGACGATCAGAAGACCGGCGTCGAAATCGTCCGCAAGGCGATCCAGACTCCGGCGCGCCAGATCGCGCTCAACGCGGGCGAGGATGGCTCGGTGATCGTCGGCAAGATCCTCGAGAAGGATCAGTATTCGTTCGGCTTCGACGCACAGTCGGGCGAATATGTCGACATGCTCAAGAAGGGCATCATCGATCCGACGAAGGTCGTGCGTTCGGCGATCCAGAACGCGGCTTCGGTCGCGGGGCTGCTGATCACCACCGAGGCGATGATCGCCGAGGTGCCGAAGAAGGCCGGAGCCGGCGGCGGCATGCCGCAAATGCCGGGCGGCGGGATGGATTTCTAATCTCTCTGCAAATCGAAACGCAAAGGCCCGGGGAAACCCGGGCCTTTGTCATTTTGACGCCATCAGCAGCGGCAAAATAGAAACGACCACAAAAGAAACGGTGCGCGTTCATCCGGCGTCACCGCGTCCTTGTGGCCGTCGAGACGATGGACGAAGATCGCTGTCCATCACCGCTTGAAAATGCTTATGCCTTAGCCATGTGACACCGCCATGACGAAAAAATCAGGTCAAATTCGCATCGGAATCGGCGGCTGGACCTTCGAGCCCTGGCGCGGCGTGTTTTATCCAAAAGGATTGGCGCATGCCAAAGAGCTGGCCTACGCCAGCGAGCGGCTCACCTCGATCGAGGTCAACGGCACATTTTACCGCTCGCAGACGCCGGCGACGTTTCGCAAGTGGGCCAGCGAGGTGCCGAAGGGGTTCGTATTCTCGCTCAAGGGTCCGCGATTTGCGACCAACCGCCGCGTTCTCAAAGAGGCCGGCGACTCGATCCAACGCTTTCTCGATTCCGGCGTGACCGAGCTCGGCGATCATCTCGGCCCCCTACTCTGGCAGTTTGCGCCAACCAAGAAATTCGAGCCAGAGGATTTCGGCGGATTTCTCGAATTGCTGCCGGGCGCGCTTGATGGCCACAAGCTTCGGCATGTCATCGAGGTGCGGCATGACAGCTTCCTCGCGCCGGATTTCATTGCGTTGCTGCGGCAATTCAAAATGCCGGCCGTGTTCACGGATCACGTGAAATACCCGAACATCGCCGACATCACCGGCGATTTCGTTTACGCGCGACTGCAACGCGGCGAGGACACGGTGCCGACCGCCTATCCGCCGAAACAACTCGATGCCTGGACCGCGCGGTTGATGGAATGGGCGGAGGGTCAAGAGCCGGACGACCTGCCACGCGTCGATGCAGCCCATAAGCTCAAGGCCGCGCCGCGCGACGTCTTTGCCTACGTCATTCACGAGGGCAAGGTGCGCGCGCCGGCCGCCGCGATGGCGCTGATCGAACGGCTGAGTGCGTAACCGCACGCGCCTCGAACAGAGGCTCGCGGCAACCTTTATTCAGCCGGCTGCGGCGCCTTGATATCGCGCTCGACGCCGTTCACGAGGATTGCCACACCGGCCGTTCCGATGACAAAGCCGAGAGCGATAACCGCCGTCACGCCAAGAACCAGATTAAACCCGCCCTGGCTGTGCAGGAAGGCAATCATGGAAATCGCCGCGCCCGAGATCAGATAGGTGATGAAGTAACGAACGGCATAGACCCTCGCCCGCCACGCATCAGCGGTGTAGCGGGCGATGACGAAATCGTTCACCGTCACCTGCGCGTAGATGAAGGCGATCGAGAACGCGAGTGCGGCCAGGAGCGCGTATCCGGTGGCATAGACCACCCATACGATCCCGATGAACTGCATCACGCCGGTGAATGCGAATACGAGGTGCGCGGGATATCTTTCGATCACACGGCCGACGATGAGTTGTGCCAGCGCTCCGCACAGAAACACAGCCGTCGCGATGCTGCCGATCTCGACCAGGGAAATGCCGCTGATGCGCTCGTCGATGAGCTTCGGCAGGGCGATGGTGATGGTGTTGAACACGAGACCCGCCGTGGTGCCGATCAGGATGAACAGCGCAAACACCGTCACCATGACACCCATGCTGAGCCGTACATCGGGCGCAACACTGCGGCCGCCCTTCTGACCGCGGTCGTCCGGCACAAGCAGGAAATAAGCAATTCCCGTCGCAACACAGATCACGGCTGGCAACAGGAACGCACCGCGCCAGCCGATCAACGACGTCAGGATCGCGGTGATGCCGGCGGCAAGCGAGACGCCGAGATTACCGCAAACCCCATTGAAGGCGAGTGTGCGGCCGCGATTGGTCGCAGCCGCCACAACGATGGCGGTGCCGACCGGATGATAGATCGAGGCAAACACACCCAGCGCAGAGAGTGATATCGCGAGCGCGATGAAATTCGGCGACAACGCCGCAGCCGCGAGACTTAAACCGCAGCCGATATAGAACGCCACCATCATGTAGCGGCGGCTCCAGCGATCGGCGAGCCAGCCCGCCGGAAGCGAGAAAATGCCGAAGGCGAAAAACGACGCAGTCCCCAGCACCAGCAACTCACTGTAGGGGCGGCCATAGACCGCCTCAAGACCGATCACCACCGTTGGGAAGATCAGCATGACGTAGTGATCGACGCCGTGGGCGAAATTGTTGAAGCCTATCGTCAGGCGGCGGCTCGTTTCACCGTCGATAGTTTGAACGATAGGACTTGCCATTGGAGTGTTCCGGGAATCTCGCCGAAAGAAGCCAACACAGGATATAGCGCGTGACCGCGCGCCCTCCTATGCCGATATAGCAGACCTGTCGGGAGTTGGATTTTGCATCGCGAAAAACCCAGATATTTCATGGACTTTACAAATTTTACTCTGCCGGCCCGGCTGGACTTTGCAACCCTCGCGGGCATAATCTTCAGGGTCGCACGGATTTGCGCGACGGGGCTTGGGGGCCTCGATGGTCGTATGGGGGCGTACCGTCGCAGCATGCGTTTTGGCTGCGGCGTTCAGCATGGTGGGAAGGGCTGCGTTGGCCGGTGTCGATCCGGCCGATACGCGCACCGCGCACCTTCTGCTTTTTTCATCGACCGATGTTTGGCATCAGGGCGGCTTTGCGCACAGCGGAGTCCTGTGGGCACCTTCCGGTCTGGAACAGGACGGCGCCGTACTCAAACTCATGCTGGGCGGCGGCATTTATCGCTATGTGTCGGGCGGCCTCGGCAATCTCGAGGTTCGCGGCGAACAATTGTCCGGATCGATCCTTCCCGGCTGGCGGTTCGTACGGGGCAAGCTGATCGTCACCACATTCCTGGGCGCCGATTTTCAACGTCATCGGCTTTTGCCGGACGATCCCACCGCCGGACTGCGGGGCAGTTACGTCGGCGTCCGTGGCGGGTTCGAACTTTGGTATGAGCCGACCGCAACGACGATGCTCGCGGCCGACGCCTCGGCCTCCTCGATCGGTCCGAGCTATTCCGCGCGGTTCGCGACCGGATGGCGTGTTCTCGAACGTTTCTATCTAGGTCCGGAGATTCAAGGCTTCACCGCAGACGGCAACTACCGGCAAATCCGTGCGGGGCTGCAGATCACCGGATTCCGCACCAAGACCTTCGAATGGTCGATGGGATTTGGCTGGGCCACCGATAGCGACCATCACGATGGCGCTTACGGCAGGCTCGGCGTGTTCACGCGCCGATGAGCGAACCCTCGCCTCGCCGCGCCGAAAATCAGCGGCAGCGAATAGCGTCGAAATCAGGCGCCTTCCAGTTCGGCCTTCACGCGATTGAGCGCTTCCGGCGTATCGACATCGATGAGCGCCGCCGTATCGGTCAACGGCACCTCGATCACGGCCTCCGGGTAGCGGCCGATGACATTGCGAGCACCGATGTCGCCATCGAGCGTCATCAACTCCGGGAAAAAACGCCGCGACCAGACCACGGGATTGCCCCGCTTGCCGTCGATGGTCGGCACCACCACCAACGCGCCGCGCTCGGGATCGAACGCAGCGACGAGTTTCTCGATCAAGGGCGCGCGGACCTGAGGCATATCGCCAAGGCAGACGATCGCGCCGTCGATATCCGCAGGCACAGCGCTGAGCCCCGTCTTGACCGAAGTCGACAACCCGTCGGCGAAATCCGGATTATGCGCGAGCTGAACCTCGAGACCGGCAAGCGCCGCTTCGACCTTGTCGCGCTGGTGGCCCGTCACCACGATCACCGGGCGTGCCCGCGATGCCAGGGCCTCCTCGGCCGCAATGCGGACCAGCGGCCGCCCACCGATCTCGGCGAGCAGCTTGTTGGGGCCGCCCATGCGGGTGGAGCGTCCGGCGGCAAGAATAACGGCCGCGACGCGCCGTCCCTTCTCAGGGGCGGGCTCCTTGCGCGGCTGCGGCCGGCTGATGATTTCCATCAACAGACCGCCGACCCCAAACCCAGTGACGTCTTCGCGCGACACCGGCAATCCGGCCAGCAGGCGCATCAAAATCCAATCGAAGCCGTTTTCTTTCGGCGAGCGCGCGCAGCCCGGCGCGCCGAGGACCGGGATGTCGCCTGCCCGGCCGATGAGCATCAGGTTGCCTGGATCGACCGGCATTCCGAAGTGCTCTATGTGGCCGCCAACCGCCTCGACGGCGGAGGGAATCACGTCGCGGCGGTCGGCGATGGCCGAAGCGCCAAACACCGCCACCAGCTCCGCGCCCGCTTTCAGCATTTCATCGATGGCGGCGGCCAGCGCCGCCCGTTCATGAGGCACGCGGCGTTCGGCAATGATTGTGGCTCCCGCCGGCGCCAGACGCTCCTGCGTCACGCGCAACGTCTTATCGACCACCTTTGGCGCAAGTCCCGGCAAGAGCGTTGAAACCACTCCGACCTTCTTGATTTTGTAGGGCGCGACACGAATGAACGGCTTGACGATCATCGCAAGCGCCGTCTCCAGCGTGGCTTCGCTGGTGGCGAACGGGATGATCTTCACCGTCGCGATCATTTCGCCTTCGACGACCGGCTTGAATGCCGAAAGCGTCGCAAACGTCACGGCCTCATCGATGCGGTTGAGCCGATCAATGGCGTCCTTGTCGACAACCAGGACGCCGGCCTTCTCGGCAAACAAATTGGCGCGGCCGGTGAAAGCGCGGTCGACATACACCCCCTCGCCTGCGACGGCTGTGGCGATTTCTCCCGCCGCCTTGTCCTCGGAAACGTCGCCTGGCTCCAGGCGCGCGACCACGACGTCCTTGATGCCTGCGGCCTCGAGCGCAGCGACTTCGGCCGGACCGATCAACGTGCCCTTCTTCAGCACAAGCGTGCCCTGGCGGATCGTGTGAACTGCCGTGGCGCCCTCGGCTTCCCGCGGCGGGACCGGCCCGAATTTCATCGCGCTGTCCTCATGCGGGCTCCTCGCGCCGCCGCTTTGTGATCTCGCCGATGATGGCCACGGCAATCTCGGCCGGCGAAACGGCGCCGATGTCGAGGCCAATCGGCGAATGAATGCGTCCGATGTCGTTGTCGGTGAAGCCGCGCTCTTCCTTGAGACGCGCCACCCGCCGTGCATGGGTTTTCCGCGAGCCGAGCGCGCCGATGTAGAAGCACTCGCTTTTGAGTGCGATATCGAGGCCGGGGTCGTCGATCTTGGGATCGTGCGTGAGCGCCACAAAGGCCGTGTAGCGGTCGATGCCGAGCGGCGGCAGCGCCACGTCCGGCCATTCCGCGATGACCTTCACGTCGGGAAACCGCTCAATGCTGGCAAAGGCGGTGCGCGGATCGACGATGGTGACGTCGTAACCGAGAAGCTGCCCCATCGGCGCAAGCGCCTGCGAAATGTGCACCGCACCAGTGATAACGAGTTGCGGCGACGGCACATGCACGGTGAGGAAGACGCGCCCCTCGGGCGTTTCCTCGATGCCGCTCTTTCCCGTGCGCAGATGCTTCTCGATCACATCCTTGAGCGGATCGTTGTTGACGTGAACGCCCTTCACCAGCCGCTGGGCACCGCTGTCTTGATTGGTAACGATGATGACGGCGCGGCGCGCCTCGCGCTCCTCGTTAAGGGCCTGCAGAATGTCGAGTTTCACGTCATCACCTCCTCGAACGGACCGAGCCGTTCGTTCTATTCGACCTTTTCAACAAACACGCGAATCTTGCCGCCGCACGACAGCCCGACCTTCCAGGCGGTCTCGTCGGCAACACCAAATTCCAGGGTTCGCGGCTTGCCGCTTTCGATCACATCCATCGCCTCGGTGACGACGGCACCCTCAACGCACCCGCCCGACACCGAGCCCAGGAAATTGCCCTGGTCGTCGATCACGAGGTTGGAGCCGACCGGCCGGGGCGCCGAGCCCCATGTCTCGACCACCGTCGCAACCGCCACTTGGCGGCCAGCCTTCTTCCAATCCTCGGCGGCCCTGAGGATATCTTCGTCCCTTGCCAGCATGATGATACCTCCACGGTGGCGGTTTCGCCGGGCATCCGGCCAACCGCTATGTCTTAACGTATATCACGCCACCCTGCTTAACCAGGTTTTCGGGTCGGCATGGCGGCCATGCTCCGACAGCGCCTGACAGAGTTGGTGCATGGACTCTAAGTTGTGTATTGGCCGCAATTCGTCAACATGCGGCAACATCACTCTGATGCCTCTGGCTCTCGCCTCGAAGCCGGAAAACCGAAGTAACGGGTTGAGCCAGACCAGCCGCCGGCATGAGCGGTGCAGACGATCGATCTCAAATCCCAGCCGTTCGTCGGGGTCGCGCTCCAACCCATCCGTAAAAAGCAGAACCACCGCGCCCTGAGAGAGCACCCGGCGCGACCATTGCTTGTTAAACACGGCCAGCGAGGTCGCGATGCGCGTGCCGCCCGACCAATCGAGCACGCTGGCGGAGCATGCCGCCAGCGCCTCGTCGGGGTCCTTTTCGCGGAGCGCGCGCGACACGTTGGTCAACCGCGTGCCGAACAAGAAAGTATGCACCCGTTTCCTGGCGTCGGTCACGGCATGGAGAAAATGCAGGAACAGGCGCGTGTATTGGCTCATGGAGCCGGAAATATCGAGCAGCGCCACGATCGGCGGCGTCTTGGTGCTTGGACCGCGGTATTTCAGATCGATGAGCGCGCCGCCGGACTTCATGCTCGCACGCAGCGTGCGGCGCAGGTCGACCCGTCGACCGCGCGCGCGGGGCACCAAACGGCGCGTCATCACGTTATCGAAGCCCAGAACCATTCGCTTGATCGCATCCTTTGCGATTGCGATTTCAGCGGCCGTCATCTGGCAAAGTCCTTGCGCTCCAAAACCTCCCGATCGGAGACCGTAAACCGCGCGTCGAGTTCGACCTCTTCCTTCTCGCGCTCGATCTTCTCGGCGCCCTGAAAAAGCGCATCGAGCACCCGCTGCGATGCCTGCGGCTGATCGGCCTGGGCTGGCGCTCCCGTCATCTCCGGGGACATCATCGCCATCAGGCGCTCAAGATAGCCGCGCTTGCGGAAGAAAATCTTGAAGGCCTGGTCGAACAACACCGAGTGCTCGTGCCGCTTCACGAACACCGCATGGAGTGTCCAATAGAAATCTTCCTTGGTGCCGACGCCCGCGGCCATGACGGCGGCCAGTGCATCGAGCACCGAACGCGGCCCGAGCGGGATGCCAGCGGCACGCAGCGCACGCGCGAAGTAGAGGATATTCTCGGCAAGGCGGCCTTGAGGATCGTCCATCGCACTCATGAGCGTTATTCTGCCGCCCGCAGTTCCGTCTGCATCTGGTCAAGCAACTCCTTGACCTTGCCCCCTTCGAGGCGGGCGATGTCGTCTTGATACTTCAGCAGCACGCCGAGCGTATCCGACACCTGTGCCGGGTCGAGCGCAATCGCATCCAATTCCGAAAGGGCCGTAGCCCAGTCGAGCGTTTCGGCAACGCCCGGCGACTTGAACAGATCCAGCTTACGCAACGCCTGCACGAATCCGACCACCTGTTCCGATAGCTTCTTCCCGACCCCCGGCACTTTGGCGCGCACGATTTCGAGTTCGCGCGATGCGGTGGGATAGCCGACCCAGTGGTAGAGGCAGCGCCGCTTGAGAGCGTCGTGGATTTCGCGGGTGCGGTTTGATGTGATGACCACGATCGGCGGATGCTCCGCCTTGATCGTGCCAAGCTCCGGAATCGTCACCTGGAAATCGGCCAACACCTCCAGCAAAAATGCCTCGAAGGCTTCGTCGCTGCGATCGAGTTCGTCGATCAACAAAATCGGAGCACCGGAGGGATCGGGCTCGAGCGCCTGCAGCAGCGGACGTTTGATAAGAAAGCGCTCGGAGAACACATCGTTTTGAATACGCGCGCTGTCGTGTTCGCCTTCGGCCTCAGCGGCGCGGATCGCGATCATCTGCGCGGCATAATTCCACTCGTAAACGGCGGATCCGACGTCGAGTCCTTCGTAGCACTGCAGCCGGATCAACCGGCGGCCCAGCGTCGACGACAGAACCTTGGCAATCTCGGTCTTGCCGACGCCGGCCTCGCCTTCGAGGAAGATCGGCCGACCCATTTTCAAGGCCAGAAACAGCACCGTCGCGAGCGAGCGGTCCGCCAGATAATTGGCATCCGCAAGCAGCTTCAGGGTGGCGTCGATGGAACTGGGGGCGAGTTTGGTTGCGTTTTTTGTCATCAGATAGAACCTACTCCGTCGTCATCGCCCTGTCCCGGCCCCGGTGGCTGGTCGTCCGGCTGACGTTACCGCACCCAGTTTCGACCAATTCCAGGAAATTTTGGTCGTCTTTGCGGGTTATGCCTCCAGGATCACTGGAGCCACTCGCTATGTCCATCGCAAGAATCATCACAGTCGCGAGCGCCATCGTTATTCTCGGGACAGCGTCGGCTGGCGCCGCCGTGAAAGTCATCTTTGCCAACACCGCCCAATACACGGACGGAACGCGATATGACGCCTCCGCGCCCGACGCGATCCGAACGCACCTGCAACGTCTCGGGGCCCGTTACCTCCAGCGCGGCGACTCCCTCACCGTCACCGTGCTCGACCTCGATCTCGCGGGATACGATATGTCATCCCGCGGCCCGTCCCGCCTGCGTGTGCTCAATGGGGCAACGCCACCCAAGATCAGGGTACGCTACCGGCTTGAACGTCATCACAAGGTCGTCGCGGCCGGAGAGGATGCCCTTTCGGATCAATTCTACCTTGGCCGCCCCGGCGCCGCCTCGTCCTCCGATGCGTTCGAGTACGAGAAAAGCATGTTGGACGATTGGTTCCGCGACCGGTTTGCCGCCGGCCGATTGCAAGCTCGTTAGCGAGGCGTGAGGCGCCGCGAAATTACGCTTCGGCCAAAGCCCGGCGCGCCATCACAGCAACCAGATGCGCACGGTACTCGGCGCTGCCATGGATGTCCGAGTTCATGCCTTCCGCCGGGATCGTCATGCCTTCGATCGATTTCGGCGAGAAGCGCTTCTTCAACGCCTCTTCGAATGCAGTGACGCGGAACACGCCGTTGGCGCCGGCGCCGGTCACCGCGACGCGGATGTCGGAGCCGCGCTTGCTGACCAGCACGCCGACCAGGGCAAAGCCCGACGCCGGGTGCCTGAACTTCTGGTAGGCGGCCTTCTTGACCAGCGGGAAGCTCACCTTGGTGATGATCTCGTCCGGCTCCAGCGCGGTCTCGAACATGCCTTTGAAATAATCGTCGGCAAAGATGCGCCGCTTGTTGGTGATAACGGTCGCGCCGAGCCCCAACACCGCCACCGGGTAATCGGCGTTCGGGTCGTTGTTGGCGAGCGAACCGCCGATCGTGCCGCGATGGCGCACATGCGGATCGCCGATCCCGCCGGCGAGCGCGGCCAGGACCGGCAACGCCTCCTTGACCACCTCGGAGTTGGCCACCTCGACGTGGCGAGTCGTTGCGCCAATGACGAGCGAGCGGCCCTTCAGCTCGATGCCCGACAGGCCTTCGATCCGCCCGATGTCCAGAAGCTGCGACGGCCGCGCCAGCCGCAGCTTCATCACCGGCAGGAGCGAGTGACCGCCCGCAAGAATCTTTGCCTCCGGATCCTTGGCAAGCGCGTTAACAGCCTGCCGAACCGAAGTGGGGCGTTGATATTTGAATTCGTACATCGTCCGTCCTCCTGAACTTTCAAAATCGTTATGCGGCCGTACGCAACGGTCCGGCCTTGCGGATCGCAGCCCATACGGCCTGAGACGTCGCGGGCATGGCCAGATCTTCCGTGCCGAGCGCATCGGTGATGGCATTGATGACGGCGGGTGGCGCGGCGATGGCGCCGGCTTCTCCGCAGCCCTTCATACCGAGTGGATTGGATGGGCAGCGCGTCGTCGTGGTGCCGACCTTCAGCGATGGGAAATTCTCGGCACGCGGCATGGAATAGTCCATGAACGAGCCGCTCACCAACTGACCTTCGGCGTCGTAGATCGCGCTCTCGAGCAATGCCTGGCCGACACCCTGCGCCACTCCGCCGTGCACCTGGCCCTCGACAATCATCGGATTGATCACGGTGCCGAAGTCGTCCACCGCCGTCCAGCCGGCAATCTCGACATGGCCGGTGTCGGGGTCGATCTCAACCTCGCAGATATGACAACCTGCCGGGAAGGTGAAGTTGGTCGGATCGTAGAACGCGCCTTCCTTCAGGCCCGGCTCAAGCTGAGCCCCGGTGAACTTGTGCGCGACATAAGCGTTCAATGTCACTTCGCTCCAGCCAACCGATTTGTCGGTGCCGGCAACCGTGAATTTCCCATCCTTGAACTCGATATCGCCCTCGGCCGCTTCCATCATGAAGGCCGCAACCCTCTTGGCCTTGGCCTCAACCTTCTCGAGCGCCTTGACGATGGCGGACATGCCAACCGCGCCCGAGCGCGAGCCGTAGGTGCCCATGCCGAATTGCACCTTGTCGGTGTCGCCGTGGACGATGCTTACGGTCTCGATCGGGATACCGAGACGCTCTGATACCAGTTGCGCGAAGGTGGTTTCGTGTCCCTGACCGTGGCTATGGCTGCCGGTCAGCACCTCGACCGAACCGGTTGGATTGACCCGAACCTCCGCGGATTCCCACAGCCCGACGCCCGCGCCCAACGAGCCAACGGCCTGCGAGGGAGCGATGCCGCAAGCCTCGATATAAGTCGAATAGCCCAGGCCGCGGAGTTTGCCCGCACGCGCGCTATCGCGCTTGCGCTTGCCGAACCCC
>Ga0070680_100003415_pt1 | contig 11854 bp, 12 predicted proteins | sample KBSC73BmetaG_FD_64672 | JGI IMG/M metagenome (GOLD analysis project Ga0070680, IMG submission 64672) | Corn rhizosphere microbial communities from Kellogg Biological Station, Michigan, USA - KBS C7-3B metaG | ecosystem: Host-associated > Plants > Roots > Rhizosphere | place: USA: Michigan...
GACTACCTCGCGCTCGCCGCGATCGTGGTGGGGATCATCTATCTCGTGCTGCGCCGCCGCAGCCGGCCCGCGGAGACCGAGGCTGCCTAGTGCCGTGAGTCGGAAGTTCGTACTCAGCTTCCCGTGTGGCTGGGTGCGATCCGACGACGCACGGGGGATGAGTCGATGCAGAGCATCGGCGATTCCCGCGGGTGGCGTCGGGCTCGACCAGACGCCGGGAAGGTGCACCCGAAATTACGACTCACGGCACTAGCCCACTCGGCATCTCGCGTGCGGTCGCCCTGGGTGCGCTTCAGGGGCCCACGGAGCTGCTGCCAGTGTCGAGCTCTGGGCACCTTGCGCTCGCGCCCGGGCTGCTCGGCTGGGACTACGAGGCGCTCGATCCTGAGCTGCGCAAGTCGTTCGAGGTGGCGCTGCACGCGGGCACGGCAGCGGCGCTCGCCATCGCGCTGCGGCGCGAGGTGGAGGACGTGCTGCGCTCGCTGGACGCGCGGCGCGTGCTCGGCGTGGCCCTGACCTTCGCGCCCGCGGCGCTCGTGGCCGCCGTGTTCGAGCGGGCGATCGAGGAGCGGCTTGGCTCCGCGCGCTCGGTGGCGATCGCCCAGATCGCGGCGGGCATCGCGCTGGCGCTGGCCGACATGCGCCCGGCCGAGCGGCCGTACGGAGAGGCCGGAGCGCTCGATCACCTGCTGATCGGCTGCGGGCAGGCCTGCGCGCTCGTTCCGGGTGTGTCCCGCAACGGGGCCACGCTCACCGCCGCCCGCCTGCTGCGCTTCGAGCGCAGGGCGGCGAGTGTGCTGTCGCGGCACGCCGCGCTGCCGGTGATCGCGGGCGCCACCGGCCTCAAGGGCCTGCGCCTCGCTCGGCGTGGCCTGGCGCCTGAGCTGCGCGCGCAGTTCGCGGTCGGCGCCGCGGCGGCGTTCGTCTCCACGATCGCATCGCGGCGGCTGATCGGGGTCATGGACCGCGCGCGCTCGTACCGTCCCTTCGCCGCCTACCGGATCGCGCTCGGCGCCGCCGCGCTGGGTGGCCTCCGCGCGCGCTGATTGAATTGACGGCGATGTCCGACAGCGCGTACGCACGCGCCGGCGTGGACACGAGCCGCGCCGACAGCGCGATTCACGGGCTCGTGGACGTGCTGCGCACGATCGACACCGGCAAGCCATCGCGCTCGGTACTGCGCTCGGGTCACTACGCGGCCGTGATCGACCTGAACGGAATCGGCCTCGCGCTCTCCACCGACGGCGTGGGCACGAAGGTGATCGTGGCCGAGCAGCTCGGCCGCTACGACACCGTCGGCATCGACTGCGTGGCGATGAACGTGAACGACCTCGTGTGCGTGGGCGCCGAGCCGATAGCGCTGCTCGACTACATCGCCGTCGAGGACGCCGATCCGGAGGTGCTCCGGCAGATCGGCGTCGGGCTGAAGGAGGGCGCGGAGCAGGCCGGCGTGGAGATCCCCGGCGGCGAGCTGGCCCAGCTGCCGGAGCTGATCCGCGGCCATCCCTCGCCGCGCGGCTTTGACCTTGCGGCCTCCTCGTTCGGAGTGGTGGCGCTGGATGCCGTCCTCACCGGCGACGCAATCCAGCCGGGCGACGCGGTGATCGGCCTGGCCTCCAACGGGCTCCACTCGAACGGCTACACGCTTGCCCGGCGAGCGCTGCCCGACCTCGGTGAAGAGCTCGGCAGCGCGACCGTAGGTGACGAACTGCTCCGCCCAACGGCCATCTACGTGCGCGCGGCGCTCGAACTGCTGCGCGCCGATGGAATCGATGTCCACGGGCTCGCCCACATCACCGGGGACGGCTTCCTGAACCTGCCGCGGCTGTCCGGCAGCGTCGGCTGGTCGATCGACTCGCCGCTGCCGGTGCCGCCGCTGTGCGAGCTGATCGCCGAGCGAGCATCGGTCCCGCCCGAGGACATGTGGGAGACGTTCAACATGGGCTGCGGCTTCTGCTGCGTGGTGCCGGCCGCGCAGGCGCCCGCCGCCACCGAGCTGCTCGGTCGCCACCACGAGGCGAAGGTGATCGGATCCGTCACCGCCGAGGCCGGCCTCGTCGAGCTTCCCTTCGCCGGGCTCGCCGGCCGCCGCGGCGAGGGCTTCCGCCGCGCATGACCGCTGCGCGGCTACGCCGCGCCTGCCTCGCGCTCCCGGGCGCGGAGGAGACCTTCCCGTTCGGCCCCGAGAACTCTGTGTTCAAGGTGGCGGGCAAGCTCTTCGCGATCGCGCCACTCAAGGCGAAGCCGCTGCGCGTGAGCCTGAAGTGCGAGCCCGCGCTGGCCGAGGGGCTGCGGGCCGCGCACCCCGAGATCATCCCCGGCTACCACCTGAACAAGCGGCACTGGAACACGGTGATGCTGGACGGCGACCTGGATGACCGGATGGTCGTGGAGATGATCGAGGACTCCTACGACCTGATCGTGGCCAAGCTGCCGAAGGCCACGCAGCGAAAGCTCGGCTGGCCCACGGGCTAAGCTCGCGCCCTCATGGCGGAGCGGGACATCTCATTTACGTCGCTCCAACCTGGCAGCGGCGATCGCTTCCAGTCGCTGCGGCGCGAGCTGGGCGTCACGAGCTTCGGCATGAACCTGATCACGCTTCAGCCGCGGGAGCGCGGCCGCGTGCACTCGCACGCGCAGCAGGAGGAGGTCTACCTCGTGCTCGAGGGCGAGCTGACGCTGATCCTCGAGGACGGGGAGGAGCACGCGCTGGGCCGCGGCAAGCTCGTGCGCGTGGGGCCGGAGGAGCGGCGCCAGCTCGTGAACCGCGGCGACCAGCGCCTCGTCATGCTCGCGCTGGGCGGCCATGGCGAGCACGTGGGGCGCGACGGCCGGGCGTGGGAATCCTGGGACGAAGGCGGTGAGGGCCGCCCGCCCCAGGAAGTCCCTTTGCCCGACGATCTCCCCGAGTAGCCCCCAGGTCCTCCTTAGAAGCGGCTGAACTTGAACGGCGGGTCGTAGACCGACGCGAGGCGCGCCAGCGTCAATGCGCCCAGCATCAGGCCGAAGTCGCGCAGCGCGATGTCGTAGAAGCCGGAGTAGCTGAGCAGGTTGATCACGATGCCCGCAAGCCAGCCCGCCACGAGGAACGATCCGTAGCGCGGCTTGATGGCCACCACCAGACCTGCCACGATCTCCACAGCGCCGACGAAGTACATGAAGTCCTGACCGGAGCCCGGTGCGATGTTGTTGATCCACGGCGCGAGGTAGTTGGGCCAATGCACCAGGACGTTGAAGAACTTGTCGACGCCGAAAGCGATCGGCGCGACGGTGAACGCGAGCCGCAGCAGCATGTACGACTGGTAGCGCGCGTCGCTCCAGTCGGCTGCGCTAGTTTCGAGTCTCGAGTTTCGTGTTTCGGACCCTGGGATCCGTAGTGCTTCAGTTGCCATGACGATCTCCTTATCTCGGGGTGTGTCATGGCATTTGCTGCGGGCCGGCGGCGTCTTCTTACCCGGGTAAGAAATGAGCGTGATGACGCGTCAAACTAGATATGGGCACGGTGTTGACACTGCCTAAACCGATGAGCGATCCCGAGTCGGCCGACTGGATTGCTGCCCTCAGCGAGGGGAGCGACGACGCGACACAGCGGCTCTACGAACTGCTCCTGCGGGCGGCGCGCTTCGAGGTCGGGCGCCGGCGCAGCGCGCTCGACGGCGTGGTCGACGCGGAGCAGCTCGCCGCCGACGCGGCGCACGACGCGCTCATGAAGGTGCTCGCCAAGCTCGACACGTTCCGCGGAGAGAGCCGCTTCACCACCTGGGTCTACAAGTTCGCGCTACTCGAGGCGGCCACCAAGGTGCGCCGTCGAACGTGGCGGGACCGTGAAGTGGCTCTCGATGCGGACGCCTGGACGAGGCTCCCTGGCCTGGAGGCCGGGCCCGCCTCGAGCGCGGAGACCGCGGAACTGCTTACGGCTGTGCGGCGCGGGATCCAGGAGAAGCTGACGCCGCACCAGCGGCTCGTGCTCGTGGCGGCCACGCTCGAGGGCGTGCCGATCGACGTCCTGGCCGAGCGCCTGGACAGCACCCGCGGCGCGATCTACAAGACACTGCACGACGCGCGCCGCAAGCTGCGGCTGTGCCTGGCAGAGCAGGGGTTGGACGAATACTTGGAGGCCGCATGAACAATCGAGACGATCGAGAGCTCCTCGGCCGCGTGCTGGGGCCGGCCGGCCCCGAGGTGAGCTGCGACGAGTGCTTCGAGCACCTGGACCGCTACGTGGAGGCCGAGCTGGACGGTGGAGACATCGAGGCCGCCGTGCCCGGCATGTCGGCGCACCTCGAGGGTTGTCCTGCCTGTCGTGAGGAGCACGACAGCCTGCTCGAGCTGCTGCGTTAGGCGGCCTCCCACAACCAGCCGGTCAGCACCTTCACGGGCTTGAGCCTCCAGTCGGAGGCGAGCTGCCACAGCTCCGCGTGCGCGCGCGGGCCGGCCAGGTTGCACACCGCCTCCACCTCCTTGGTGGACATGCGGCCAAAGCGCTTCACGGCCTCGAGCACGCCGGGCGGGTCGCCGCCCAACGGCTCGGCGCCGGCGGCCAGCGCGGCGCCGGCGTACTCCTCGTAGGGCCGGAACCCGTACACGCGCCGCACCGAGCCGTCCTGGCCATGAAACGCCATCGTGGGGAAGGTCACCCGCTCTGGGCCCTCCTTCTTGCTCGTACCACCGCGCTCGCGCGCGTCGTCGGGGATGTCGCGCGCGAGCTCCAGGTCAGCGCCGAACGCCTCCACCGTGGCGTGCGAGCCCAGGTCCACTCGGAAACGCTCCACGTCGAGGCCGGCGCCGCGCGCCTCCTCCACCAGGGCCTCCGTGGTGTCCAGCTTGCGCCGGAAGCACATCAGCCCCTCGCGCACCGCCCGCAGGTACGCGTAGCCGCCGTCGGACGCCTGCATGCCCGCCGCCTTCACCGCCATGCACGCCGGATAGCTGCTCGCGATCGGCCCCTCGCTCCACATGCGCGGATCCACCGGCATCCCGCCCTGGTCCGACACGTCGAGCCAGTGTTTTAGGAGCCACGTGTATGCCTTCTTCCCTTTGTCGGGTAGAGCGGTGAAATCGCGAGAGAGTCCGCCCATCACGTAGGTCCATGACAGGGAATCGCCGAACTCCACCATCAAACGCCGGAGCTTGGGCTCCGTGTTCCACGACCAGGCGCAGGACGGATCGGTGAAGTACTGCACTCGTACAGACATGCGGTCGCTCAAAATAGAGAAGCAGTGATCGGCACCCTGCTCAGCGGACGCTTCCGGCTGGAGGAGCGCGTGGGCTCCGGGGGGATGTCCACGGTCTATCGGGCGTTCGACGAGACCCTGGAGCGCTGGGTTGCGATCAAGATCCTCCAGACCGAGATCGCCGAGGACGACGACCAGCTGGAGCGCTTCCGGCGCGAGGCGCGCACGGTGGCGCGGCTCAACCACCCGCATGTCGTCACCGTGATCGACGCGGGTGAGGACCAGGGCCTGCCCTACATCGTGTTCGAGTACATCTCGGGCGAGACGCTGAAGGACCGCATCCGCCGCTTCGGCCGGCTGCCCGTACCGGAGGCGCTGGCGTACGGCATCGAGATCTCGCGCGCGCTAGAGGCCGCACACGCCGAGAAGCTCGTGCACCGCGACGTGAAGCCGCAGAACGTGCTGCTCGACACCGACGGCCGGGCGAAGGTCACGGACTTCGGGATCGCGCGCTCCCTGGAGGGCGAGGGCGGGCTGACGCTCGCGGGCCGCGTACTCGGCACCACCGACTACGTGTCACCCGAGCAGGCGCTCGGCCAGGAGGTCACGCCCCAGTCGGACATCTACTCGCTGGGCATCGTGCTGTACGAGATGCTCACGGGCGACGTGCCGTTCCGGGCCGACGCTCCGGTGGCCGTCGCCATGAAGCACGTGCGCGAGCCGCTGCCGGACGTTCAGTCCGCCCGCCCCGAGGTGTCCGCAAACACCGCCGCGATCGTGGACAACGCCACGGCCAAGGAGACGCGCAATCGCTACAGCACTGTCGAGCAGATGCGCGGCGACCTGGAGGGCGCACTGGCGCTCGAGGCCTCGCGCGCGGGCGCCACTAGCGGTGAGGCCACGACCGTGCTGCGGGCGCTGCCGGAGGACGGCTTCCGGGTGCCGTGGCGACTGCGCTTTCCGCGCCGGGCCGCCGCGCTCACGGCGCTGCTGGGCGTGCTGGTCGCCGTCGCGCTCATCCTGCTCCTGAGCCGCACACACGAGTCCCCGCCGCCGAGCAAGGAGCCGAGTCAGCCGAAGGGCGCGCCCGCGCTCGTGGCCCTCAAGCTGCCGCAGACCGCGGCGCACGACTACGACCCGATCGGCGGCGACGGCGAGCACCACGCGGACACCGCGAAGGCGATCGACCGCAACGTGGTGACCGCCTGGACCACCGAGACCTACGACAGCGGCATCCCGCAGACCAAGCCGGGCGTGGGCCTGTACGTGGACACCGGGGATCCGGTGGCGGCCCGCAAGGTCGACATCATCAGCCGCCAGTCCACCTACAAGGCGCAGGTGCTGGCCGCCACGGGCCCTGAGCCGCCGCCCGACATCTCGGGCTGGACGCCCGTGTCCGGCACCTTCACGGTGAGCGGCACGAGCCACGTCCCGATCGACACCAAGGGCAAGAGCTACCAGCTCTACCTGGTGTGGATCACCGAGCTCCCCGCCCAGGGCCAGGGCGGCATCAACGAGCTGACGATCAGCCGTTAGAAGCGGTACGCGCGCTCTTCGCGATAGCGCTCGAGGCCCAGCTCGAGCAGCCGGTCGAGCAGCTCGGCGAATGGCACGCCCGAGGCCTCGAACATCTTGGGAAAGCCGCTTGTCTGCGTGAAGCCGGGGATCGTGTTCAGCTCGTTGATCAGGACGCGCTCGCCCTCCTCCACGAAGAAGTCCGCGCGGGCGAAGCCCGAGCAGCCGACGCTGCGGTACACGTCCACCGCCAGCGCGCGCACCTGCTCGATCACGCCGTCGCCCAGGCGCGGCGGCACGATCAGCTCCATGCCGCCGGGCGTGTACTTGGCCTCGTAGTCGTACCAGTCGGCGTGCGCCACGATCTCGCCCGGCTTGGAGGCCAGCGGCTCGCGGTTGCCGATCACCGAGCACTCCACCTCGATGCCCGTTGCCATCCGCTCCACGATCGCCACCGGATCGTGGGAGAACGAGAGCGCCAGCGCCGGCTGGAGCTCAGAGGCGATCCCCACCTTGGAGATCCCCACCGACGATCCGAGCCGCGCCGGCTTGACGAACAGCGGCAGCCCGATGCGCTCGATCAGCTCGTCCGCGTTCACGCCCTCGCGCACCGCCGCGTACTCCACCTGCGGCAGGCCGCGGCTGGCCATCAGGTCCTTGAACACCGCCTTGTCCATGCACAGCGCGGAGGCCAGCACGCCGGCGCCCACGTAAGGCACGTCGAGCGTCTCGAGCAGGCCCTGCACCGTGCCGTCCTCGCCGAAGGGGCCATGCAGCACCGGGAACACGATCTCGGCGTCGAGCGGCGCGGCACCCGGATCGAGCGTGACCGCCTCGCCCTCGCACGACCAGCGCCCGTCCTCTCGGCCGATCTCGATCGTCACGACGTCGTGGCCGCCCTGCTCGAGCCCCTCGCGCACCGCGGCCGCCGACGACAGCGACACCTCGTGCTCGCTCGAGCGCCCGCCTGCGAGTAGCGCGACCCTCACGGCGCTGTCGGCGTGGGCTCGGCCGGCGTGCCCGGGTTCTGGGGGTTGGTGGTCTGCTGGAAGTTCCCGACGTAGATGACCACGGTGCGGCCCTTCTTGAGCTGCGTCCCCGGCTGCGGCCGCTGGCGGATCACCTTGCCGTCCTGCGTCTGGTCCTTTGTCGGGATCTCTTTCACCTGCACCTTGAAGCCGGCTCCCTGCAGCGTGCTCGTGGCCTGATCCGGTGTCTGACCCTGTCCGCTCACGTTCGGCACCGGCGCCGTGTCCGGCCCCTTGGAGATCGTCAGCGTCACGCTCGAACCCTTGGTCACGGTCGTGCCGCCGGCGGGGTCCTGCGCGATCACCGTGCCCTTCGGCTGGTCGGAGGTCACCTGGTCGTCGTTGAACTCGAGGCCGGCGTTGTGGAGCTGCGAGTGGGCCGCCGCGGTGGTCAGGCTGGTCACGTCCGGGACCTTGACCTGCTGCGGCCCGCTGCTGACCACCAGGTTCACGTGGAAGCCCTTGGGCACGACCTCGCCGTCCGCCGGCGAGGTGCGGATCACCTCGCCCTTCGGCACCGTGGCCGAGTGCTGCGATGTCACGTCCGCCTGTAAGCCGCGCCTGTTGAGCGCCTTGATCGCCTCGGCCTGCTTTAAGCCGGTGAGCAGCGGCACCTGCGCGGTCCCTGGGCCGCTCGACACCTGCAGCGTCACGGTGGAGCCCTTGTCCACTTTGGTGCCGGCCTCCGGGCTCTGCCCGATCACCTGGCCCACCGGCGAGCCCGACTCGCGCCGGTGCACCTTCACCTCGAAGCCGCGGTTGGCGAGATCCACCGTCGCGGCGGACTCCTGCTTGCCGGTCTGGTCCGGCACGGTAACTCGCGAGTTCTGGAGCAGCGCCCAGATACCCACCCCGATACCGAGCGCGACGAGCAGCGCGAGCACCACCCAGGGCCAGCGCCGCGGTCCGCGCTCGCGCACGGGCGCCACCGGAGGCGGCGGGGGCAGCGCCGACCACACCGCGGTGTCCTGGCCCTGGCCGCCGTTCGTGCCCGAGGCGATGGCGGAGCGCGCGGCCTCCAGCGCCGCGATGAACTCGTCCGCGCTCGCGTAGCGCTCGCTCGGCTGCTTGGCCAGCGCCTTCATCACCACGCCCTCGAGCGCCGGGTGGATGTCCGGCCGCAGCGCCGCCAGTCGCGGCGGCGGCTCGCTCAGGTGCTTGAGCGCGATCGACACCGCGCTGTCGCCCTCGAACGGCACCTTGCCGCCGAGCATCTCGTAGAGGATCACGCCGATCGAGTAGAGGTCCGAGGCCGCGGTCACGCCGTGACCCTGGGCCTGCTCCGGCGACAGGTACTGCGCCGTGCCCATGATCGAGCCGGTCTCCGTCATCTCCGACGCTCCGGCGCGCGCGATGCCGAAGTCCGTGACCTTCACGCTGCCCTGCGGCCCGACCATCACGTTGTGCGGCTTGAAGTCCCGGTGGATCACGCCGCGCTTGTGGGCAAAGCCGGCGGCGCGCAGGATCTGGATGCCCAGATCGATGGCGCGCTCCTGCGGCAGCGGTGCCTCGCGCTTGATGAGATCCTTGAGCGTCTCGCCCTGGAGGAACTCCATCGCGATGTAGTAGGTGCCGTCGTGCGCGCCGCGGTCGAACACGCCGACCACGTTGGGATGCTGGAGGCCCGCGGCGGCGCTCGCCTCGCGACGGAAGCGCTCCACGAACTCCTGGTCTTGCGCGAAGCGGTGGTGCAGCACCTTGAGCGCCACCTGGCGGCCGAGGTGCGTGTCCTCGGCGCAGTACACATCGGCCATTCCGCCCGAGCCGATCCGGTTGAGGATCCGATAGCGGCCGTCCACGACCGTGTTGCCCGCCACCTCGGCCATCAGCCGCCCTTCCCCAGGAGCTGCTCGATCACCTGCTTGGCGATCGGCGCCGCCACCGTGCCGCCCTCGCCCTGGGTGCGCTCGATGGTGACCGCGATCGCCACCCGCGGGTTCGGCACCGGAGCGAACGCGATGAACCACGCCTGGTTGGCGGTGCCGTTCGCGACCTCGGCCGTGCCGGTCTTGCCCGCCACGGTCACGCCCGGAATCTGAGCGGCGGTGGCCGTGCCGGCCTTCACCACCTGCTCCATCATCGCCGTCACCTGCTGAGCGGTCGACTCCTTCATCACCTGGTCGATCTCGGCCGGACCGCGCTTGTCGATCACGCGGCCGTCGGGCGACTCGATCCGCTCCACCAGCCGCGGCTTCATCAGCTTGCCGCCGTTGGCCACCGTGGCGGCCACCTCGGCCATCTGCAGAGGCGACACGCGCAGGCGCTCCTGGCCGATCGCCACGCGCGCGATGTCGATGGCGTCGCTCGGCCCCAGCAGCTGTCCGTGCGACCCGTAGACACCGCTCACGCCGAGCTCGTCGGATGGCAGGTCGAGCTGCGGCTTCTTGTCGAAGCCGAAGCGGTTCATGTACTCGAACATCGTCTTCTTACCGAGCTTCTCGCCGACCTCACCCCAGACGGTGTTCACGGACTTGGCCAGTGCCTCGGTGAGCGTGAGGGGACCATAGTTGCCGCTGCCCTCGGTGCAGCAGTTGGACAGCGGAACGCCGCCGAGAATCTTGGGCGACTTGCCCGACACCACCGAGTTGGGCGTGTAGCGACCGCTGTCGAGCGCCGCCGATGCGGTCACGACCTTCATCGTGGAGCCGGGCGGGTAGCCGCCCTGGGTCGCGCGGTTGAAGAGCGGCGCCGCCTTGTCGGTGTTGAGCTGCCTGGACCGCTCGGGGATGTCGTTGGGGTTGTAGTTGGGCACGCTGGCCATCACGCGCACGGCGCCGTCCCGCGGGTCGAGCACCACCACCGAGCCCGCCTGGTTGCCGAGTAGCTGGAGCGCCAGGCGCTGTGCAGCCGGGTCGAGCGTCGTGTAGAGGTCGTTGCCGACCTTCTTCTGCCCGGACAGCTCGTCGATGATCGAGCTGAATTCGTTCGAGTTGCCGGCCAGGTCGTCGTTGTACTTCTTCTCGAGGCCGGCGCTGCCCTGCGAGATGAACGAGTAGCCGACCGCGTGCGAGAACAGGTTGTTCGTCGGGTAGACGCGGCTGTAGCGAAGCGTCGGACCGTGGCCCGAGCGCTTGTTGACGGCGAGCTTGGTGCCGTCCCCCGCGAAGATGAAGCCGCGCGGGATCTGCAGCTGCTCGAGCAGCGGGCGCTTGTTGGCGGTCTGGTTCTGCAGGCTCTTCGCCTCGAAGACGGTCCAGCGCGAGGTGAACACCACGAGCAGCGTGAACAGCACGAGCACCACGCCGAAGAGCTGGGTGATCTGGCGGTTCACGCGATCCCTCCGCGCTCGGCCGGCCCGCTGCGCGCCGCGTTCGACACGATCAAGAGCAGCGCGAGCACCACGAAGTTGGCGAGGATCGAGCTGCCGCCGTACGACACGAACGGCAGCGTCACTCCGGTCAGCGGGATCACGCGCGTCACGCCGCCGACGATCACGAACACCTGCAGCGCGAAGACGGACGCGAGGCCGGCCGCGAGCAGCTTGGAGAAGCCGTCGCGCGCGATCAGCGCGGTCTTGAACCCCCGTGCGGCGAACAGCAGGTAGACCAGGATCAGCGCCGCCGCGCCGAAGAGCCCGAGCTCATCCGTGATCACCGCGTAGATCGTGTCCGTGTGCGCGGCGGGCAGGATCGTGACCGAGTGGCCCCCCGCGACTGGTAATTGCAACAGGGACTGGCCGAAGCCGCGACCGAACAGGCCACCGTCCGCCTGCGCGAACAGCGCCTGCGCGATCTGGTAGCCGGAGGACTCCACCAGGTCCGGCCGGAACGGGTGCAGCCAGATCTCCACCCGCTCGTGCACGTGCGGCACGTGCCCCGCGAAGAAGATCGACCCGAGCACGAACAGCGCGAGGCCCGCGGCCACGAACGAGATCCGCGCGGTTGCCACGTAGAGCATCGCGAGGAAGGCGCCGAAGAACATGATCGAGCTGCCCAGGTCGCGGATGAAGATCAGCATCAGCATCGCGAGACCCCAGACGAGCAGCAGGGGGCCGAAGTGCTTGAGGCTGATGCGCGGGATGCGGCCCCGGACGAGCACGTCGCGCGTCTCGCGCAGGTAGCTCGCCAGGAAGATGACGATGCCGATCTTGGCGAACTCGGCCGGCTGGAACTGCAGCGAGCCGAAGTGGATCGCCAG
>Ga0070680_100003416_pt1 | contig 11850 bp, 8 predicted proteins | sample KBSC73BmetaG_FD_64672 | JGI IMG/M metagenome (GOLD analysis project Ga0070680, IMG submission 64672) | Corn rhizosphere microbial communities from Kellogg Biological Station, Michigan, USA - KBS C7-3B metaG | ecosystem: Host-associated > Plants > Roots > Rhizosphere | place: USA: Michigan...
CCGCCGAGGTACTTGCCGATCGGAGTGCGACAGGCAGACAGGATTACAGGGATGGTTTGATCGTTGGTCATATGGTTTATCCGTGTCCTGAAGGACCGGCTCGGCAACGACACGCGTCCTTAAGGACGCGCGATCTGGCCGAGCCGGTGCTTTAGCACACGGTCAAATTAACGGCTTGAGACTCCTCGTGTGAATCTCGTTTTTCAGCTTCTCCACGAACTCCCCAACCGGCATCACGACCTGTTTGTTTCCCGCTCCCCGCACACGTACCGCGACAGATTTCGCTTCCGCCTCGCGCTGCCCGACGACCGCCATATAGGGAGTCTTGTGGACTTCGGCGTCGCGGATCTTGTAGTTCAGCGTGTCCGAGCGCTCGTCGAGATGCGAGCGAATTCGGGCTTCTCTGAGCGTCTCGTGTACGGCGCGCGCGGCATCGATCTGACCGTCGGAGATAGGCAACACGCGCACCTGCTCCGGTGAGAGCCAGAGCGGGAAGGCGCCGGCAAAGTGCTCGATGAGGAAGCCGGTAAACCGCTCGATCGTGCCGAAAATCGCGCGGTGCATCATCAGCGTCCGGTGCGGCTTGTTGTCGGCCCCGGTGTACTCGAGGTTGAAGCGCTCCGGCAGCTGATAGTCGAGCTGGATCGTCGCTCCCTGCCACTCGCGCCCGATCGCGTCGTTGAACTTGACGTCGATCTTGGGCCCGTAGAACGCGCCGCCGCCGGCATCGATGCGGTACTTGAGCCCGCGGCGCTTCAGCGCGCTCTCGAGCGCCTTCTCCGCGACGTCCCACATCTCAGCGGTGCCGAGCAACTTTGCGGGCGGCCGAGTGGCGAGATCGAGTGTGTACTCGAGCCCGAACGTCTTCCCCATCACCAGCTCGACGATGTCGAGCATGCCAAAGATCTCATCCTCGATCTGATCTTCGCGCAGGAAAATGTGCGCGTCGTCCATCGATAGCCCGCGCACGCGCAGCATCCCGTGCAGCGTCCCCGAGCGCTCGTTGCGATAGACGTTCGCGATCTCGGCGAGGCGAATCGGCAGATCGCGATAGCTGCGCTGCTGGCTCGCGTAAATCAGGATGTGCATGGGGCAGTTCATCGGCTTCACGCGATAGCGCACGTCTTCGGACTCGCCCTCGCCCGCCGCGATCGCCGGGAACTGATTCTCGGCGTAGAGCGGCAAATGCCCCGAGCGCAGGAACAGCTGCTCGCGCGTGATGTTGGGCGTGTACACGAGCTGGTAGCCGCGCTCGAGGATGACGTCCTCGATGAAGCGCCGCAGCTCGAAGTTCAGGATCGCGCCCTTGGGATGCCAGAAAATCAGTCCGGGGCCGACGTCTTCCTGAATCGAAAACAGATCGAGCTGCTTGCCGATGTGGCGATGATCGCGCTTGCGCGCTTCCTCGAGCCGCGTGATGTACTGGTCGAGATCCTGCTTGCTGAACCAGGCCGTGCCGTAGATGCGCTGCAGCATCTGCCGCCGCTCGTCGCCGCGCCAATACGCGCCCGCCGCGTGCAGCAGCTTGAAGTGCTGGATCTTCCCCGTGCTCGGCACGTGCGGGCCGCGGCACAGGTCGACGAACGGCCCGTCCGTATAGACGGAGATGACCTCGTCTTCCTTCAGGTCATCGATGCGTTCCAGTTTCAGCGGATCGTCTTTGAAGCGCTTCTTGGCCTCCGCGCGTGAGACCTCCTCGCGCACGAACGGATAATCCGCTTTGGCGACCTCGGCCATCTTCTTTTCGATCGCCTCGATGTCTTCAGGCGTAAACGGCCGGCCAATGTCGAAATCGTAGTAGAAGCCGTCTTCGATCGGCGGGCCGAACCCGATCTGGGCCGTGGGAAACAGCTGCCGCACGGCGGTCGCCAGCGCGTGCGCCGACGAATGGCGCAGCACGTCGAGCGCCTGCGGGTCCTTGTTCGTCAGGATCGAGACGGTGGCGCCGTTGTCGAGGGGCCGCTGCAGATCGCGCACGTCGCCGTTGACGCGAATGGCGAGCGCCGCCTTGGCGAGCCCGGGCCCGATGGCTTTTGCCAGATCAGCCCCGGTCGCGCCGGCCGGTAGAGTCTTGCTGCTCCCATCCGGCAGGACGACCTGGATCTCGGATGTGGACATGTCTAGGGAGTGGTAGTCGTCGTCGCCGTGCCGAGCGGCGGCACGTCTGTTCCGAAGCGGAAATAGAGGCTCACCGAAAACAGAATGATGCCCGCGATCAGCAGCCAGCGCACCAGCCGCGCGGGCGGCAGACGATCGTCGGAAGATTGCGGATGAGAAGCGGTCATTTGTCCTTTAGGACAGAGTCTGCCGAGCACAGGCTTTAGCCTGTGAACATCGACGGAATTCTAGTCGGCGCTTCTATATTAAGGAATGGCGTACGATCCGCGGCCCGTAGAACCTTCCATCTACCAGCGCTGGCTCGAGGCGGGAGTTTTCCAGCCTCGGCCTGACGCCGAGCCATATGTGATCGTGATTCCCCCGCCCAACGTCACGGACGTGCTCCACGTCGGGCACGCCCTCAACAACACGATCCAGGACGTCCTGATCCGGTTCGAGCGGATGCGCGGCCGCGCGGCGGAATGGCTGCCGGGCACCGACCACGCCGGCATCGCGACGCAGAACGTGGTCGAAAAGCGCCTCAAGGCCGAGGGGAAGACGCGCTTCGACCTGGGCCGCGAGGCATTCGTGCAGCGCGTGTGGGAATTCGTGAACAAGACCGGCAATACGATCATCGAGCAGCTCAAGCAGATCGGCAGCTCGTGCGACTGGACCCGGACCCGGTTCACGCTCGATCCCGAGTACTCGCGCGCCGTGCGCGAGGTGTTCGTGCGGCTGTGGGAAGAGCAGCTGATCTACCGCGGCCATCGCGTGATCCATTGGTGCCCCAACTGCCTCACCGCGCTATCAGATGAAGAGGCGGAGCACCACGAGACCAACGGGAATCTGTACCACATTCGCTATCCGCTGACCGATGGATCGGGCTCGATCACCGTGGCTACGACGCGCCCTGAGACGATGCTGGGTGATACGGCCGTGGCGGTGAACCCGGATGATTCGCGCGCGCGGGCGTACATCGGGAAGATGGTGCGGCTCCCGATCGTGGAGATCGAGATCCCGATCATCGGCGACGAGGCCGTGGACAAGGACTTCGGCACCGGCTTCGTCAAGATCACGCCCGCCCACGATCCGAACGATTTCGAGACCGGCAAGCGCCACAATCTCGCGATGCCGCTCGTGATGACGGAAGATGGAAAGATGGGGGAGCCGGGAAACGAGAAACGAGAACCGGGAAACGGTCGCGTGCCCGCGGATCTCGTTGGGGTGGACCGTTTCGAGGCTCGGAAACGGATCGTGAAGCAGCTCGAGAAAGAAGGACTACTCGAGAAAACCGTGCCGCATCGCCATTCGGTGCGGCGCTGCTACCGCTGCGACACCGTCGTGGAGCCACGGCTCAGCGATCAGTGGTTCGTGAAGATGAAGCCGCTCGCCGAGCCGCTGCTCGCGAAGTTCCGCGCGGGCGAGTACACGATCGTGCCCGAGCGCTGGCGCGCGACCTACGACCACTGGATGGAGAACATCCGCGACTGGAACATCTCGCGGCAGATCTGGTGGGGACACCGCATTCCGGTGTTCACATGCACGAAGTGCGCGCACCAGTGGGCCGATCGCGTGGATCCGAAGGGGTGTCCCAAGTGCGGGGGATCGGTGGAGCAGGATCCCGACGTGCTCGACACCTGGTTCTCGTCCTGGCTGTGGCCGTTCGCGACGTTCGGCTGGCCCACGGACACGCCGGACCTGAAGCGGTTCTATCCCGGTCACACGCTCGTCACCGCGCCGGAGATCCTGTTCTTCTGGGTCGCGCGGATGCTGATGTCGGGCTACCACTTCATGGGCCAGCGCCTGCCCTTCACCACCGTGTATCTGCACGGCACGGTGCGCGACACGAAGCATCGCAAGATGTCCAAGTCGCTCGGCAACGGGATCGATCCGCTCGACGTGGTGAAGCTGTTCGGCGCCGATGCGCTGCGCTGGACCCTGATCGCCGGCAGCTCGCTCGGCGCCGACGTGATGCTCGATCCCAACGATCTCGAGACGACGTTCGCGCCGGGCCGCAACTTCGCGAACAAGCTCTGGAACATCGGGCAATTCGTGCTTGGCCAATTGCCGGCGCAGGTGCCGGCGCTCGAGTCGGTGGACCGGCGCTCGCTCACCCTCGCGGACCGCTGGATTTTGTCGCGCGCCCAGGCGGTGATTCGCGAGGCCACGCAGTCGCTGGCTGACTTCCGGCTGGATGAAGCCGCCAAACGTTGCTTTGAGTTCGTCTGGAATGAGCTGGCGGACTGGTACGTGGAAGCGGTGAAACCGCGGCTCAAGGATCCCGCATCTCAAGCGGTGCTCGCGTACTGCTTCGATCTGGCTGTGCGGCTGCTCCACCCGGTGGTGCCTTTCATTACCGAGGAGCTGTGGCAGAAGCTTCCCGGGCGCAAAACGGGAGAGCTGTTGGCGGTTGCGCAGTGGCCGGCGCCCCGTGCCGAGTTTGACGACCCGCGGGCGGATCAGGAGTTCGGGCGCGTGAAAACGGCGATCGAGCAGATTCGCTCGATCCGCGCCGAGTATCGCGTGACGCCCAAGACCAAGGTGCGGGCGACGATCGTGCCGCGCGGCAACGACAAGGCCGCGACGTTCGAGGGCGAGCGCGACACGATCGAGCGGCTCGGGCAGCTCGAGAGTCTGGCGTTCAACGGCGCGCCGCAGGGTGTGGGCGCGCACGCCGTGTTCGGCGACGGCAGCGAAGTGGTCGTGGCACTCGAGGGTCTCGTTGATCTCACAACCGAATGCAAGCGACTCACGGAAGAGAAAGAACGATTGGAGAAGCAACTCCAGAGTCTGGCCGCACGGCTCACCAACGAGAGTTTCGTCTCCCGCGCGCCGCAGGACGTCGTGGCCAAGGAGCGCGAAAAGGAAAAGGCATGGCGCGACCAGCGCGACGTCCTCGCCGGCAAGCTCAAATCGCTAGGCTGTTCCTAGCCGTCGCCGGGGCGGCGCTGTACGCGTGCGCCAGTGTCGGCGACCCGCCGGGCGGGCCGCCCGACGTCGCGCCTCCGCGGATCATCTCGATCCAGCCGGAGTCGGGGGCCGTCGTTCCCAATTTCGACGACGACATCACGATTCAGTTCGATGAAACGATCGAAGAACAGGCGACCGGCGGTCGCTCGGGCGAAGGGCTGGCCGGGCTCGAGCAACAGATCCTGCTCTCGCCCGTGGCCGGCCGGGTCAATGTCGACTGGCATCGGAGCCGCATCACGGTCAAACCGAAAGAGGGCTGGAAGCGGCGCGTGTACCGGCTCGAGGTCCTGCCCGGTTTCTCCGATCTGCGCCGCAACCGGTTCGATTCGTCGGCGGTCGTGCTGTTCTCGCGCGGACCCGCGATCGGTCACGCGCGCATCGGCGGGATCGCGTTGAAGTGGGTCGAGCAGTCGATTCTGCTGCGGGCGCTGATCGAAGCCGTGCCGCTCCCCGACAGCGTGGGCTATTTGACGATGGCCGACTCGGGGGGCCAGTTCAACATCGACAACCTGCAACCGGGACGGTACATCGTGTACGCGACGGCCGATGCGAACAACGACCGGCGCCGCGGCTTGCGGGAAGCGTACGATTCGGTCGAGGTGACGGTCGACTCGAGCGCGAACGTCGCGCTGTACACGTTCCCGCACGACACCGTCCCGCCGCGCCCGCGCACCGCGACGTTCGTGGACTCGGTCACGATTCGGGTCGAGATGAGCCAGCCGCTCGATCCCACGAAATCGCTCGACACGACGAACCTGCGCGTGCTCGCGTTGCCCGACTCGACGCCGGTCGCGATCGCGCGCGTCCTCACGCAGCGCCAGTTCGACTCGCTGACGGCCGCGGCCCGCGCGAAGGCCGATTCGGAGGCGGCGGCCAAACGCGATTCGGTCCCACGGGACAGCGTCCGCGTCCGTCGGCCGGAACCCTCCGGCCGTCCTACCGAGCCGTCCGACCGTCCTCGCGTGGACACCTCCCTCGTCCGTCAGCTGCTTGCCCGCCGGCCGGTGCCGACCGATAAGCTGGTGATCACCGTCGTGAGCCCGCTGAAGCCCGACACGCGCTACGCGGTACAGATCCTGGGAGCGACGAATCTGATTGGAAAGACGGGCGACGGCACGGTAAGCTTCACCGTCCCGAAGCCCACTCCGCGTGACAGCACGAAAACCGACAGCACGAGGACCCCGCCCCCCCGTGAGTGACCCGCGTCGCGATCTCCCGTCCATCGATTCCCTGCTGGCGAAGGTGGGGCCCCAGCTGTCCGACCATCCGCGCGCGCTCGTCGTGAAGGCGGCGCGCGAGATCGTCGATGTCGCCCGCGCGAACGGCGGGAAAGCCCCCGCCGAGGGCTGGGACGCGGCCGTGAGCGCGGCGGTGCGGCGGCTCGCGGTGCCATCGCTCCTGCCGGTGATCAACGCCACCGGCGTCGTGCTGCACACGAACCTGGGCCGGGCGCCGCTCGCCCGCGCCGCGATCGAGGCGATCACCCGCGTGGCCTCGGGCTATGCGGCGCTCGAGTACGACCTCGGCAGCGGCACGCGCGGCTCGCGCCACGCGCACTGCCGCGATCTGCTCGTCGAGCTGACCGGCGCGGCCGACGCCATGGTCGTCAACAACGCGGCGGGCGCGGTGCTGCTCGCGCTCAGCGCGCTCGCGCGGGGCGGCGAGGCCGTGGTCTCGCGCGGCGAGCTCGTCGAAATCGGCGGCTCGTTCCGCATCCCGGATATCATGGCGCGCTCGGGCGCGAAGCTGGTCGAAGTCGGCACGACGAACCGCACCCATCCGGCGGATTACGAGCGCGCGCTGACGGCCGACAGCAAAGTGCTCCTCAAGGTTCATCGCTCCAATTTCCAGGTGACGGGCTTTACCGCCGATGTCGCCGTCAGCGAGCTGGTCGAGATGGGGCACGCGCGCGGCATCGCCTGCATCTACGACCTCGGCAGCGGGTTGCTCCTGAACCTCTCCGAGTTCGGGCTGAGCGGCGAGCCCACGGTGCCGGAAGGGATCGCCGCCGGCGCCGATCTCGTGTTGTTCAGCGGCGACAAGCTGCTCGGCGGGCCGCAGGCGGGAATTCTGGTCGGGACCGAGCACGCGATTCGCGCGTGCCGGGCCGATCCGATCGCGCGCGCCGTGCGGGCCGACAAGCTCACGCTCGCGGCGCTCGAGGCGACGCTCGCGCTGTATCGCGATCGCGACGCCGCGATCCACGAGATCCCGGTCCTCAACATGCTGACCGAGAACGAAGAGAGCATTCGCGCGCGCGCCGAGCGCCTCGGCGGCCAGCTGGTCGAAGGCGACTCGGAGGTGGGCGGCGGATCGTTCCCCGGCGCGAAGTTGCGCACCTGGCTCGCCGGGTTCCCCGACGAGTCGCTCGCCGAGCGGCTGCGCCGCAACGATCCGCCGATCATCGCGCGCGTCGCCGGCAATCGCGTGCTGCTCGACGCCCGCACCATTCTCCCCGGCCAGGTCGAGGCGGTCATCGCGGCGCTCGCGTGAGTCATGCGGCGGTCTTTCTCGACCGCGACGGCACGATCGTCGAGGATCCCGGATACCTGCACGAGCCCGCCAAGGTGAAGCTGCTGGCGGGCGCGGCCGACGCGATTCGTGACCTCAACGCGCACGGCTTCCTCGTCATCACCGTCAGCAACCAATCGGGCATCGCGCGCGGGCTCTACGGCGTGGAGGAGTACAACGCCGTGCAGCGCCGCCTGGTCGAGCTGCTCGAGAGCCGCGGCGCGCACCTCGACGGTGCCTGGTTCTGCCCGCACCATCCGCGTTTCACCGAAGCCTGCGAATGCCGGAAACCGGGGTCCAAACTGTTTCTCGAGGCGCGGGACGCGCTAGACATCGACTTCGCGCGGTCGTGGTGGGTCGGGGACCGGCTATCCGACGTGCAGCCGGCGCTGACGCTGGGCGGCCACGGCATTCTGGTGGCGACCGGGGAGGGCAATCTTCATCAGGGACAAGCTCGTGCGTCGGGTGTGATGGTGGTCGCGGACCTGCAGGAGGCAGTGGATGAGATTCTCCGAGTTCGATCCACAGGCTAAAGCCTGCGCTCGGCAGACTCTGTCCTAAAGGACAAGTGTCCTTCAGGACAGTGATTTGCCGAGCACACCCTTCAGGGTGTGAACTCGATCCCTGATTGTGTTGGGGGGTCGGGAATCCAATATTAGCCCACCCTCTTGCGGAGCTTCTCGTGCAATCCGTCCTGATCCTGGCAGCCCTCGTCAGCGCCTCGTCCCTGTCGGCGCAGATCCCGATTCGCGTCGGTCAGACGCTCACGGGGAGGCTGGCCCAAAACGACCAGTCGTTCTCGGATGGCTCGCACTACAAGCTGTACGCGTTCGTCGGCAATAAGGGCGACACAGTCGCCGTCGATCTCGGCTCCGACGACTTCGACGCGAACCTGCTCGTCGCCGACGCCTCGGGCAACACGCTCACGCGCAACGACGACAGCGGTGAGAAATGCAATGCGCGGCTGACGTTCGTGCCGCCGGCGACGGGCAACTTCCGCATCTACGCGAATTCGAGCGCGGCGGCCGAGCTCGGGGAATACAGGATCACCTTGACCCGCGGGCGCGCGCGTGCCGCGGCCGACACGGTGTGCCGCGGCTTTGGGCGGGTCACGGGGCTGGTCGAAGTGGGCCAGACCGTCACCGGCGCGTTGACGACCGACGATCCGGAGTTTCCGGGCGACTCGACCTACTACCAGCGCTGGATTCTGCCGGTGCGAGCGAACCAGGCCTTCACCGTCGATCTCGTGTCCGACGAGTTCGACGCCTATGTGATGGTCACGCGCGGCCGCGGCGAGAAGCTCGTCGAGAATGACGACGGCGGCGGCGGCTGCAACGCGCGGCTCGTGTACACGGCGACCGACGATCACCCGCTGCGCGTCGTGGTGAACACCGCCTCGCGCCCGCGGCGCCAGACCGGGAAGTTCACGCTGAAAGTGACGGAAGGGGAATCGCCGACGGAGACGAAGAGTAACTGCCGCTTCACGGGCGGCGCCACGGCGGCGGCCGGGGCGGGCGCCGTCGCGTCGCAGGCCAGCATGGGGAGTCGCCAGTCGGGACAGATGCAGTCGATTCGCGTCGGGGAGACGGTGAACGGCTCGCTCACGAGCAACGATTCGCTCTATCCCGACAACAGCTATTTCAAGTTCTATCAGTTCACCGCCACGGCCGGTCAGGTGATCTCGATCGACCTGTCGTCGGACGACTTCGATCCGGTCCTGATCGTGCGCGGCGACGATCTCGACGCCTCCGTCATCAACGACGACGGCGGGCCCGGCTGCTCGTCGCGCATCTCCCGCTCCTTCCCGAGCCGGGGACCGTACCGGATTCTCGTGAACACGACGTCGGATCCCGAGAAGCAGACGGGCCGGTTCTCGCTCTCCATCACGCAGGGCTCGAAGCCGGTGCAGGAAACGAACGCCAACTCCGACTGCCAGCCGCCGCACTCGCCGACGCGCACCGCGTCCACCACGGCCGCGGCCGCGAGTCACGCCATCACGATCGGCCAGACCCAGCAGGGGTCGATCGCCCGCAGCGACGTGCTGCTGACGAGCGACAGCACGTACGCGCAGGCCTGGACGATTCAGGGCCGCGCCGGCACGACGGTCACGATCGATCTCGAGTCGGACGACTTCGACTCGTACCTGTTCCTGCGCGGTCCCGGGATCTCGGGCGGCCGCGATTTCCAGGACGACGACTCGGGCGGCAACTGCCACGCGCGTCTGACCGCGACGTTCCCGCAGAGCGGCGCGTACGAGATCGTCGTGAACACCGCCGATCACTACGCCACGGGATCGTTCAGCCTGAGCGTCACGAGCGGGTCGAAACCGAAGTCGGTGACGCGCTGTAGCCGTAACAGCCGGTGACGGAACCGGTTCGTGTCGCCGTGCTCGTGTCGGGCGGCGGCACGAACCTGCAGAGCCTCCTCGACGCCCTTCACGACTCCCCGCTCGCGCGCATCGCGCACGTAATCTCCAGCCGCCCCAATGCCGGCGCGCTCGAGCGCGCCCGCCGCGCCGGAGTCCCCACCACCGTACTGCAGGACCCCGCGGACGCGCGCGAGCTGCATACCGCGCTGGCGGACGCGCAGCTCGTCGTGCTCGCGGGGTATCTGAAGCTGATCCCGCCGTCGGTCGTGGCGCGGTTTCGCGGTCGCATCATCAACATCCACCCCGCCCTGCTTCCCGATTTCGGCGGCGCGGGGATGTACGGCCGTCACGTGCACGAGGCCGTCCTGGCGAGCGGCGCCAGGGAATCTGGGCCGACCGTGCACTTTGTGGACGAGGAGTTCGACCGCGGCGCGATCATCGCGCAGGAGCGCGTGCCGGTGCTGGATGGAGACACGCCCGAAACGCTTGCCGCGCGTGTGCTGGAGGCCGAGCATCGCCTGCTGCCCCGCGTCGTCCTGGAGCTTGCGCGACAATTGCCGTGACGGTTTCTTGACGGCTCTATGAGAGCCCTGCTTTCCGTCTCCGACAAACGTGGTCTGGTCGAATTCGCGCGGGCGCTGGTCGCGCTCGGCTGGGAGATCGTCTCGACCGGCGGCACCGCGGCCGCGCTGCGGCGCGAAGGGATCGACGTGATCCCGATCGATCAGGTGACCGGCTTTCCGGAGATGATGGACGGGCGGGTCAAGACGCTGCATCCCAAGATCCATGGCGGCCTGCTGGGGCGGCGCGAGAACCGTGAGCACATGGCGGCGATGCGCGAGCACGGGATCACGCCGATCGATCTCGTCGCGGTGAATCTCTATCCGTTTCGCGAGACGGTCGCGAAGCCGCAGACCACGTTCGAGGAAGCGATCGAGCAAATCGACATCGGCGGCCCGTCGATGCTGCGCTCGGCCGCGAAGAATCACGCCGATGTCATCGTGATCGTCGATCCGGCGGACTATGCGAGCGTAGTCGAAGATCTGAAGGGCGGTGATGTTGGCACGGCGAGGCGGCGCGCGCTGGCAACGAAGGTGTTCGTGCACACCGCCGCGTACGACGCGGCGATTCTCGCCTATCTCTCGCGCAGCGACGCGGCGCTCCCCGCCACCCACGTCCAGATCCTCCAGCAACAGCAGTCGCTGCGCTACGGCGAGAACCCGCACCAGCGCGCGGCGTTGTACGCGACGGACGAGCCGGGCATCCGCGACCTGACGCAGCTTCACGGCAAGGAGCTGTCGTTCAACAATCTGCTCGACGTGGACGCGGCCGTGACGGCCATCGCTCCCTGGAACGGCCGCGACGCGCGCGTCGCCTGCGTCATCATCAAGCACACCACCCCGTGCGGCATCGCGCTCGGCCGCAACGCCGCCGACGCCTACGCGCGCGCTCTCGCCACGGACCGCACCTCGGCGTTCGGCTCCGTGATCGCGTTCAACACCGTCGTGGACCGCGCGGCGGCCGAAGCAATGCACGATCTGTTCGTGGAAGTGGTCGTGGCCCCGCGCGTGGACGCGGAGGCGCTCGCCGTGTTTCAGCAGAAGCGCAATCTGCGCGTGGTCGAGCTGCCGAAGTTCGCCGACGAGCCGACGCTCGACTACAAGCGCGTGCGCGGCGGCTTCCTGGTGCAGGACCGGTTTCGCTACAGCGCGGTCGCCGACGAGGCGCAGTGGAGGATCCCGACGACGCGGCGTCCGACCGATGCGCAATGGAACGATCTGCGCTTTGCGTGGGCCGCGGTTGGCACGATCAAGTCCAACGCGATCGTCCTGGTCAAGGACGAAGCCGCGATCGGCATCGGCGCGGGACAGATGAGCCGAGTGGATTCGTCGTTTTTGGCGGTC
>Ga0070680_100003422_pt1 | contig 11842 bp, 9 predicted proteins | sample KBSC73BmetaG_FD_64672 | JGI IMG/M metagenome (GOLD analysis project Ga0070680, IMG submission 64672) | Corn rhizosphere microbial communities from Kellogg Biological Station, Michigan, USA - KBS C7-3B metaG | ecosystem: Host-associated > Plants > Roots > Rhizosphere | place: USA: Michigan...
CGATCCGCGTTGGACATGGCCACGCCGTCGATGATGAACAACGGATTGTTGTTGCCGGTTATCGAGTTTGCGCCACGAAGCAGAATGCGGGTCGATCCGCCCTGCGTGCCCGAGCCGGTGATGGTCACTCCTGAGACCTTGCCCTGAATGCTGTTGACGACATTCATGGTCTTCGTCTCGTTGAGCTCCGTCGTGCTAAGCTGCTGTTGCGCAGTTCCGAGCTGGCTCTTCTCTCTCGTCTCCCCGAGCGCCGTTACGACGACGCCTTGCAGCTGGGTGGCCGAAGTCGAGAGACTGAAGTTCTGGGAAACCGCGGCACCGTTAAGGGCGACGGTTGCGGAGCTGGGCGCAAAGCCCAGGCGGCGCGCTGTGACCGTAACGGAAGTTCCATTGGCCGACGCGGGCACGGAAAAAGTATATCGTCCCTGATCGTCGGTGAATCCGCCAACGCGCAGAGTCGGAATACTCACGCTCGCGCCTACCACTGGTACTCCACCTGTGCCTGTCACCTGGCCACTGATGGTCGTTCCTTGCGCCTGGGCAAATGCCGGGGCAACCCCGAGCACGCCCGCTATCGCAAGTAAACGATAGAGCTTACCTGTCATTCCCATACAACACCTCGCAGAAAGTGGGACTGGGATGAGACTCGTCGTTCTGCGAGATGTAGATGACCACCGTCGCAGAACGGCAGCTATGTGTGCGTCAACTGGAGGGACAGAGATTGGTCGCAATCTCGATTCGCGGTGGACGCATGCGGCGACAACCCCAGGGTCCCAGGATTGGGAGCTGGGGCTGACTATGATGAAAAACTTATAGGCTGGGTAACGACAATGTCAACGACAGGTGAACGATTGTTCACAAGTAGCTCTTTGGCGGAGGGCTTCTTCGGACCGGTGAACTGCGTCGTTCACGACGCAGTTCAGAGGGTGGTCGCCTTCTCCGTTACTACTCGAACGTCGTCGTTGAACACCTGCATGAAGCCGCCGCTCACGGTGAAGCGGGGGCCCGCCCCACTTCCGAGCCGGAGCTCCCCGTTGCCGAGGAGCGCCATCAACGGCGCGTGGCCGGTGAGGATGCCGATCTCTCCGTCGTAGGCGGGCGCGACGACGGAATCCGTCTCGCCCTCGAACAGCACTGCCTCCGGAGAGATCACCGAGACCTTGAGCATCTCTATGCGTTCGCGAGACGCTGCGCCGCTTCGACGACCCCATCGATCGCGCCCTGCATGAAGAAAGCCTGCTCCGGGTACTGATCGAACTCGCCGGCGACGAGTCGCTCGAACGACGAAATGGTCTCCTCGAGCTTCACGTACTGTCCCTTGATCCCCGTGAACTGCTCGGCCACCGCGAACGGCTGCGACATGAAACGCTGAATGCGGCGGGCCCGACCGACCACGAGCTTGTCCTCTTCGGACAGCTCGTCCATGCCAAGAATCGCGATGATGTCCTGCAGCTCCTTGTAGCGCTGCAGAATCCGCTGCACGTCGGTGGCTACCTTATAGTGGCGGTCGCCGATGAACTGCGCGTCGAGGATTCGCGACGACGACGCGAGCGGATCGACAGCGGGGTAGATGCCGAGCTCGGTGATCGCACGCGAAAGAACGACCGTCGCATCCAGGTGAGCAAATGCCGTTGCCGGCGCCGGATCGGTGATGTCGTCGGCGGGAACGTAGATCGCCTGCACCGACGTGATCGACCCGTTCTTCGTCGACGTGATGCGCTCCTGAAGATCTCCCATCTCCGTCGCCAGTGTCGGCTGATAACCCACCGCGCTCGGCATGCGGCCGAGCAGCGCCGACACCTCGGATCCCGCCTGCGTGAAGCGGAAGATGTTGTCGATGAACACGAGAACGTCCGCGTTCTCGACGTCGCGGAAATATTCGGCGACCGTAAGTCCCGAGAGTCCGACTCTGAGTCTCGCGCCCGGCGGCTCGTTCATCTGTCCGTAGATGAGAGCCGTCGAATTCAGAACACCCGATTCCTTCATCTCCAGGTACAGGTCGTTTCCTTCACGCGTGCGTTCACCGACGCCGCAGAACACCGACCGTCCGCCGTGCCCCTTCTGCACGTTGTTGATCAGCTCCATGATGACGACTGTCTTGCCGACGCCGGCGCCACCGAACAATCCGATCTTTCCACCCTTCACGAACGGCGCGATGAGATCGACCACCTTGATGCCGGTCTCGAACACTTCGGTCTTCGGCTCGAGATCGGCGAACTGCGGCGCCGGTCTGTGGATCGGCCACCGCTCGACGCTGTCCGGAATCGCCGGACCGTTGTCGACTGGATTGCCGAGCACGTTGAGAATCCTTCCGAGCGCGGCGTTGCCGACTGGAACGGTAATCGGGCCGCCGGTGTCCTCGACGCTCATGCCGCGCACGACGGCGTCGGTCGATGACATCGCGACAGCGCGGACCTGGTTGCGGCCGATGTGCTGCTGCACTTCGACGACGACGTCAATGTTGGCGCCCGAATCCGATTTCTCGCGGATGCGCAGAGCGTTGTAAAGCTCAGGCAGGTGCTCGGACTCGAACTCGACGTCGAGCACGGGACCGATTACCTGGACCACCTTGCCGAAGTTCGTCTTCTTCGCCTCGGCGGCCGGCTTCTTTTTCTCAGTACGGACAGCAGTAGCCATAATTACCCCTGTAGTGCAGCAGCACCGCCGACGATCTCGGCGATCTCCTGCGTAATCTGCGCCTGGCGGGCGCGGTTGAATGTGCGGCGTAAAACGTTGAGCATCTCGCCTGCGTTGTCAGTCGCGTTCTTCATCGCGGTGCGACGGGCGCCCTGCTCTCCAGCCGCAGTCTCAACCAACGCCTTGTAAACGGAGTTGCGGACATAGGAGGGCAGCAATTGGGTCAGAATCACTTCCGCCGAGGGCAGAAGGATGTAATCGGGCTGCGGTCCGGTGCGCTCCGGAGGAGTGACCGGTAGAATCGTCTGCGTGGTCGGCGGGGTCGAAAGCGCCGACTGAAACTTCGCGTAGACGATATAGACGGCGTCGATATCGCCCGACGCAAAGCGCTGGATCAGCTCATCGACGATCTGCGCGGCGTTTTCAGCGGTCGGTTTGTCGGTGATGTCGGTCCGGCTCGATGCGACAGCGCGATTCACGTACCGGAAATAGCCAAGTCCCTTCTTGCCGATGACGTGCAGCTCGGGCTCGACATTCGACTCCTTCAACCGGCCGAGAAGCGCGCGCGCTTCCTTGAGAAGATTGGCGTTGAATGCCCCTGCCAGTCCCCGATTGCTCGTGAGGACGATGACCGCTGCCTTGTTAGTGGTAGCAGGCTGTCGCAGCAGCGGAAACGCTTCCGCCAGCTCCGGGGTGTAGAGATTGGCGATCACTTCGGTGAGCGAATTGGCAAACGGCCGCGCGGCGACGACACGGTCCTGGGCGCGCTTCATCTTGGAGGTAGCGACCATCTCCATCGTGCGCGTGATCTTCCGTGTGTTCTCGACGGACTTGATCCGACCTTTGAGCTCGCGTCCCTTCGCCATGATCTAGGCTTTCTTCCTGGAGCCGAAGGACTGGTTGTAATTGTCCAGCGCGCGCTTGAGATCGGCCTCGGTCTCCTTTGAGAGAACCTTCTCCGACCGAATCCGCTGTGGCACCTGCGGGAACTGCGACTCGCTGAATTCCAGGAAGCCGCGTTCCCAGCCCTTGATGTCCGGCACCGCGACCTGATCGAGGTAGCCGTTCGTCACAGCGTAGATAACCATGACCTGCTGTTCAACCGACATTGGACGGTACTGGGGCTGCTTGAGGATCTCCACGGTGCGAGCGCCGCGCTCGAGCTGCTTCTTGGTCGCCGCGTCGAGATCCGAGGCGAAGGAGGAGAAGGCTTCGAGCTCGCGGTATTGCGCCAGATCCAGACGCAGTCTTCCGGCGACGGTTCGCATCGCCTTCACCTGCGCTGAACCGCCGACGCGAGACACTGAAATTCCCACGTTGACCGCCGGACGGACGCCGGCGAAGAAAAGATCCGCCTCGAGGAAGATCTGTCCATCGGTGATCGAGATGACGTTGGTCGGGATGTACGCGGATACGTCGCCGGCCTGCGTCTCGATGATCGGGAGCGCGGTGAGCGAGCCACCAGGCTTCTTGATCAGGGTGCCGTCGACGATCGACGCATCCTCGCTCAGCTTCGCGGCTCTCTCGAGCAGGCGTGAGTGGAGATAGAATACGTCACCTGGAAAGGCTTCGCGGCCCGGCGGTCTGCGCAGAACGAGCGAGAGCTGGCGGTACGCGGCGGCCTGCTTCGACAAGTCGTCGTACACGCACAGCGTCGGCATCCCCTCGTCATACATGAAATACTCGGCCATCGCGCAACCTGAGTAGGGCGCGATGTACTGCATGGGGGCGGGATCCGAGGCTCCGGCGACGACGACGATCGTGTATTCCATCGCTCCCGCCTGCCGGAACTTCTCCACGACGGACGCCACGGTCGAATTCTTCTGACCGATCGCGACGTAAACGCAGATGACGCCGGTTCCCTTCTGGTTGATGATCGTGTCGACCGCGATCGCGGTCTTTCCGGTCCCACGATCGCCAATGATCAGCTCGCGCTGGCCTCGGCCGATCGGGATCATGGAATCGATCGCCTTGATACCCGTCTGGAGAGGCTCTTTCACTGGCTGCCGGACGATGATTCCCGGGGCCTCCGATTCGACTTTCCGTGTGTGCTTGGCGTTGATGGGGCCACCGTCGTCCAGTGGGCGACCGAGGGGATCGACGACCCGCCCGACCAGCTCGCGTCCGACCGGCACCTCGAGCACTCGAGCAGTACGCCGGACCTCGTCCCCTTCCTTCAGCTGGAGGTAATCGCCGAGGACCACCGATCCGATGTTGTCCTCTTCGAGGTTGAGGGCGAGGGCGGTGATCTTCTCGCCAGTCTCGGAGGAGGTTACCTCTAGCATCTCGCCCGCCATGGCCTTTTGAAGGCCGTAAATGCGTGCGATTCCATCCTTCACCTCGAGAACCGTCCCTACTTCCTCGACGTCAAGCTCGTGGAGGTCAGCAGCCTCGATTTCGCGGAGGAGTATGTCCTTGATTTCGCCGGGGCGAAGAATCGTTTCAGTGGCCATTATCTATGTGCTCGGAACGTGGGCTTGGCAGGGCCTGGATGGGGCCTCTGCCGGGGGTGTTTTGGGCTTGTGAAATTTATCACAAGCTCCTTTTTCATGCAATAATCATTCAAGAAGTGACTGCTCAGCTTTCAGGTGCGGCTTCGCGTCCTGCCTTGGGCAAAGCGATCTATGAGGTCGGTTGTTCGGAGCCTGGCCAGCGATGCTGGGCGAGTCCCGAATATCCTTTGCGCGGTAACAGCGAGATGCGAGGATGAAGCGAAGTCCAGGATCCTTGCAATGTCTCGAATGTCGTGCCCGGGATTCTTGGCCAGCTCAGCAGCGGCGATGAGGCGGACCAGATCGATTACGCGCTTCAGGTTTGGAGCGCCCGGCCGCGAGAAGTTTCTGCTCAAATGCTCACGGCTGAGTCCGACGGATTTGGCCAATTCCTTTGTCGTAACCGGGCGGCCCGAGTGCGCGACGACGACTTCCCACGCGCTGCGCTGCAGCTGGGTGGAGAGTCCAAGAACGTGTGGCGGCTCGCCCAGCGCCTGGCGAAAACGCGTGGAAAAAGCGTGAGGATAGACGAGATCGCGCGCGGCGTTGTCGTCGATTCCCTCGACGATGACGTCGATGAAGCCGAGAGCGGCGCATCGAGCGACCGTGGGAGTATCGGAAGCCCGCAGCGGCAGTATTCCGAAAAAGGGAGCGCTTGGAAATTCAGCCGCGAACGCGGCCGCCTTCCAGGCGTCATCGTCGGGCGCGCCGAGGTCGATGAGGGCGGCATCGACGAGGACGCGACGAAACACGGACTCCACTTCGTCGGCGGATCTGGTGGAGATGATCTTCCACCGACGCCGCGGGAACGCGGAGCGGACGAGCGCTCTCGCCCGCTCTCGCTCGAGATGAACGAGAAGCGTCGGCAGCATCGAGCTGTCGGTGGCCGCGGTCACTCCTAGACGCCTGCTTCCACGGTGTCCAGGTCGGGCTTTCCTTCTATGAATTGCCGGACGATCGGATCCCTGGTGTGCTGAATCTCGTCGACGGTTCCAACTTGCCGAATCTTTCCCTCGAACAGCATCGCGATCCGCGATCCGACGGTGTATGCGCTGCGCATGTCGTGCGTGACGACGATGCTGGTGACGCCGAGCTTCTCGCGCATGCGAATCATCAGTTGGTCGATGATCGCGCTGGTGACGGGATCGAGACCGGTGGTGGGCTCGTCATAGAGCAAATATTTGGGCTGGCGCGCAATTGCGCGCGCGATTCCAACGCGCTTGCGCATTCCGCCCGACAGCTCGGCGGGAAATTTCGTTTCGACGCCCGGGAGATCGACGAGCTCGAGGGCTTCGCCGACGCGCTGCATGATCTCGCGCTCGCCGAGCCGTCCCTCTTTGCGTAGTCCCATGGCGACGTTGTCGCCGATGGAGAGCGAATCGAACAGGGCCGCGAACTGAAACACGTAGCCGATGTGCGATCTGAGGGCATACAAATCTGAGCGTGAGAGGGTGGGAACTTCCTCGCCATCGACGAAGACAGTCCCACGATCCGGCTCCAGCAACCCCACGATGTGCTTGATGGCGACGGATTTCCCGGTGCCGGAATAACCAATGAGCACCATGGTCTCGCCTTCGTTGACTTCGAGAGTGAAGCCCTCGAGAACTTTTTTTGCGCCGAACGATTTATAGACGTCGTTGAGCTTAATCACAAAGTTGAAACTAAGCGGGCGGGCAAAAAGTACCAGCGCCCGATGAGGACTATTGCGGCCTCAGGACTAACCGCCATCTAGGATCGGCGATTAAGGGAGGACTGAGGATGTGCTCGGAACGCTTCTCTCCGCACTCCTCACTTAATCGCCGATCCTCAATGGCTGATGGTCCTGAGGCCGCAATATCCTCAATCCAAAGTCGTCAATAACAAGACAAACTGACCCAACACTGACAACCAATAAAAAAGGGGACGAGCATCGCTCGTCCCCTTCTTGTTGTTCCGAGAATCGTTTATGCCGCGAACGAACCCAGCGCGCGGCCGACGTCACCTTCACGCAGCCGCTTCAGTGCCCGGTCGCGAAGCTGACGCACACGCTCGCGCGTGACGCCAAGCAGCGAGCCGATCTCTTCGAGCGTGTGCTCACGCCCACCCTCGAGACCGAAGTACAGACGCAGCACCTTGGCATCCCGCGGAGGCAATGTCGAAAGCGCGGTCTCGATCTCATCGTTGAGGAAGCGATTCATTGCCTCCTCCTCGGTGTCCGGCATCTCGTCGGCGACGAAGCGCTCGATCAGCGAGCGATCGCCCTCCGGATCCATCGGCGCATCGAGACGGACGTCGCCGGTGTTGAGCGCGGCGAGCGACTGCACGACATCGACCGAAAGCCCGGTGAGCTGCGACAGCTCCTCGGGGGTCGGCTCACGACGCATCTTCTGGCGAAGAATCTCCGACGCCTTGATGATGCGCGAGAGATCCGCGGTGCGGTTGAGCGGCACGCGGACCGTGCGACCCTGGCGCGCCAGCGACGAGAGAATCGCCTGGCGGATCCACCACACTGCGTACGAGATGAACTTCACTCCCTGATCGGGATCGAATTTGCGGGCAGCCGTCAGCAGGCCGACGTTGCCTTCACCGATCAGATCGATGAGGGGCATTCCGCGGTTCTGATATTTCTTTGCTACGGAGATCACGAAGCGCAGATTGCGCTGCACGAGCTCCTGGAGAGCGTCCGGGTCACCGGCGCGAATCCGACGGGCGACATCGATCTCCTCGGTACCTTTGAGCAGCGGATAAGTGCTGACCTCATATAGGTACTGATCGAGAATGTCTCTCTCGGGCTCACTTGGCGCGATTCCGGCGACGGCCGACTTGCGGCGACGCTTTACTTCTGTCATTGGTGCATACCTCTTGGGTACTTCTGTGAAAGCCTATTCGAATGCCGACAACTGGCCAGCAATACGAGCGAGTTTTAGTGTTGTCTCGACAACCTGAAAGAGCGACACCAAACGAGCTGTCGAGTCACCATAAATTCAGGCTGAAGAAGCGCTGCAAGATACCGGCCGTTGGATTTTCTGCCAGAGTAATTTTCTTGACTTAGGTACTACCCGTGGATATCCTTCGCGGTTCCTGTCGGGCGAGGACCGACGTCGGGAATTGCCGGGGGTGTAGCTCAGTTGGGAGAGCGCTTGAATGGCATTCAAGAGGTCAGGGGTTCGATTCCCCTCACCTCCATGGCTGGCGGAGCCGCCAAAAACGGCTGTTTGGTTGCGCGGGAATAGCTCAGTTGGTAGAGCACAACCTTGCCAAGGTTGGGGTCGCGGGTTCGAGTCCCGTTTCCCGCTCTCTGGTGCGAAGAGGGGCGGTTAGCTCAGTTGGTTAGAGCGCCACGTTGACATCGTGGAGGTCACAAGTTCGAGTCTTGTACCGCTCATGGCAGCAGGGTAGAAGCAGGGAGGAGTGGGTGTAGGGTGCTCTGTCCTCTTTCAGCAAGCGATTTCTTGGGCGCCCGTAGCTCAATTGGATAGAGCATCTGACTACGGATCAGAAGGTTGGGGGTTCGAGTCCCTCCGGGCGCGTGATCAACGTATCAGAAAACAGAAACCCCTCGCGTTGGCGAGGGGTTTCTTTGTTTCGGGCCTGAGTCGCAAAGCGCTACTGGCTCCCGCTCTTCACCTTGTTGCGGTACGCCTCGCTGGCGTAAATAGCGATTTCCACTCGGCGGTTCTGAGCTCTTCCAGCATCCGTGTCATTCGACTGGATTGGCTCCGACTCGCCTCTGCCCGTCGCCTGAAGTCGGGCAGCGGGGACGCCCAGCGACTGGAGATAGCTCTGCGCCGCCAGCGCTCTACGCTGGGATAGATCGTTGTTATAGGCATCGGTACCGACGCTGTCGGTGTGTCCGACGATCAGGATGTCCGAGTTGGGATACTTCTCGAGGCTGCTCGCAAGCTGCTGCAGATTCGTCCGGCCGTCGGGAAGAATTTCGGTTGAGTTGAACGGGAACAGAATTCCGGACGCGAATGTCACCGCGATTCCTTCGCCCACCCGCTGGATCGTCGCTCCCGGAATATTCTGCTGGAGCTCCTTCGCCTGCTGATCCATCTGGTGACCGATGACCGCCCCGGCGGCACCTCCGACGACGGCGCCAATGATCGCTCCGCGCGCGGTCGAACCGGTCTGGTTTCCGATCACTCCACCTACCGCGGCGCCTGTCGTCGCACCGATAACCGCGCCCTTCTGCTGCTGGCTCATTCCCGCGCAGCCGCTGAGTACAACCGTTGCTCCGATGAATAGCGCACTCGAAATGCGCGTTGATCTCTTTGTAATCATTGCCTGTTCTCCTTTAGGTGTTCGCCCCTCTCTTTACAAGTTGGGTGCCACCTGTCGGCCGGATTACAGCCCAACTCGCCCAACCCCCTCAGAAGCCTTGTCCGAGACGTCCCGTAAACTTCCATGGCCCCCGAGTGTCGATGGGGCGCGTCACGCCAAGTGCAAACGCGCCGTTGAAGAAGGTTAGCAGGAACTCGGCCGAGGCCCGAACTCCATTCGTCGGCCGGGAGACCGGGACTGGCAATCCGGTGACCGGATCGATGGTCGTGCCCAGCTCGAAGAGTGCCGCCTGCGCTGCCGGTCCCGATACCTCGGTCCAACCGGAATGGACACCGGCGGCAAGTCCCGGCGCAATTCCCGGGACTATGAGCCGGCTTGGCAGGTGGATGGGCGCGCGAAGGATCGGGAAAGTGTAGCCGACGACGGCACGCGCGAGGGCGGCGCGATCGCCCGCAAACTCCTTGTAGCCGTATGCGCTCAGTCCTTCACCGCTGCCGATCTCGAACATTGCCTGGGGAACGGGCGCCCCGAAGAGCGTCCCGCCATCGGCGCGGGCGTAGAGCTGAAAGGGTCCCAGCTCACGACGCGTTGCCGTGCGCAACTCGAGCCTCTGCCACCGAATTCCGCCGTCCGCGCGCTCGTAGCTCAGCCTTGCACCCACGCCACGGTCTACGAATAGCCCGCTGATCTCCGGATTGAAATCGAGCGCGGCAAAGGTCCTCAGATAATTCCCCTCCCGAATTCCGCGATTGGGACGGAAGCCGCCATTCTTCGCCACATACAATCCGCGAGAGATACTCTGCTCCACCGCTCGGTCCTGTCCGGGACCTGCTTCAAACCGAAAGAGTGAGCGCTGCTTGAGGCCGAGTGCGCGGGTGACGAATGCTGTGGCGGCCCGTCGGTCGAGGTAATCAAAATCATCGATGCTTCCAAGCAACGCCGAGATCGTCGAGCCCCATGAAAAGGGGAGCTGAAAATCGTTCGTATTCGTCAGTGAACGCTCGACTCGCAATCCAGTTGTAGTGCGTCCCTGACTGTGTTCGAGGTCGATCATTCCACGGGGCGTGCCTTCAGCCCACGCCCAACCCAGAGACCCGTGCACCAGCGACGTTGCCGCGGTGTCACCGAATTCTCTCTCCACCGCGACGCCGGTGAACAAGCCCTCGATGCGGTTGAATCGAATCACCTCGGGAAGTGATCGCGGCCGAAAGCGGAATGCCCGTGTCTCACCGACGGTGCGCCATTCCTCTGGCGCGAGATCATCGAACTGTCCGTAGTAGACATCGCTGCTTGCCGCGCCGATCGGTCTTTCCCACGCCTTGAAGCGGTCCTGCGTCGACGCGGGAGCGAAGGTGAGATTGTGCCGCACGCCGGGTGGCGCTATCGGCCCGCTCCACGAGGAATCATTCGGCTGGTAGTCGTTGAATCGGGAAACGATTCGCACGATGCTCCTGAAATCGCCAAACAACGCGATGCGCGCCTGCAGCTCCGCGCGCTGGAACGCAGGAAGCCAGTACTGACCGTCCACTTCGACGTTGATCAGCTCGACGAACGACGCGCCGCCTACGCCTGGCAGGCGGCTTCCCGACTTCAGCGTAACCTTCCCATCGCGGACTTCCACGAGACGTCCGCGCATACGCACTATCTGCTTCCAGTCGGAATCGAGGTACATGTCGCCGTAGAAGAGAACGGCGTCTCCGGGTGGGTTGTTGCGCGGCGTTACGCGAACATGGACGATCGGAATTTGTCGTCCATTCGAGAAGAGAGTCACCGTCGTGTCGCCGCCCTCAAAGGTGTAGTAGGTATCACGATTGCCGGCGAGGGGATGGATGGCGATGCTCTGGCTCGTCCCGCTGACTGTCTTGTTCGGGTCGCTGGCCGAGGTGACTCCCAGCTGAAGGCGGTTTCCGTACAGCGTCGGGATTGTCCATCCCCCGAAAAAACTCATCAAAGAGAAAGACGGCGCCACCGCCTGGTGCCGGTAACCGACGACGCGCTGGTCATAGCGGTCTGGCGCGCGCCACCGCACATCGCTCGCGACCTGCTCAAGCTGGATCGTCCGCTCCCGCCCGCCCGAATCGAGCACGACGAGGGACATCTCCGTCTCGATGCGCGCGCGATACGCCCGAAGCCGATCGGGTATCTGGAGATTTACGCGCGCGGCTTCCGCAAGCAGCGCCGCGAGCGCTGCGGAGCTGTCAGCGGGTGGCCGGCCAGGGATCGGCGCCTGTCCAAAGGCCCGAGTGGTCGAAACCACCAGCAACGCGATGCATAGTTTCCCTCGCCATATTTGTTGCGCTTCCAACACTTTTTCCTCTTGGCGCGAAAGACAATCGTCGGCCCTTCTCCTACCCGTGAGCCATGCTAACCAAACCCGTCATCCTCTCGCTGTTTTTCCTCTCCGTCGCGTGCTCGACAGGGCCAAAAACTGCTCCCGCGCCCCAGCGCGC
>Ga0070680_100003431_pt1 | contig 11835 bp, 8 predicted proteins | sample KBSC73BmetaG_FD_64672 | JGI IMG/M metagenome (GOLD analysis project Ga0070680, IMG submission 64672) | Corn rhizosphere microbial communities from Kellogg Biological Station, Michigan, USA - KBS C7-3B metaG | ecosystem: Host-associated > Plants > Roots > Rhizosphere | place: USA: Michigan...
GCCTGACCGCCCGACCGCCTGACCGCCGGGATTCTCGAGCATCGGACCGATTCCCCCGGCACGCACCGCCGCCCAAACAAACAACGCGACTCCGACAGCTAAGAGAAACGGCGAGCCCCACGTTTCCAGGAATTTGATTGAGTCCATGCCGCGCAGCACGATCCAGACGTTCATCGCCCAGAACACCATGAAGCAGAGGAACTCGCCGGTGTTCAGGCCGACGAACGCGGGCAAGATCTGCGGCAGCGTCGCAATCCCAGGCCACAGCACTTCGATCAGCTTGTAGATCGCCCATCCGCCGATCCAGGTCTGAATCCCGAACCAGCCGCAGGCGACGAGCCCGCGCAGCAGGGCGGGAACGTTGGCGCCGAGCACGCCGAACGACGCGCGCGCGAGCACGGGGAAGGGGATGCCGTAGCGCGTGCCGGCGTGTGAATTCAGGGCGATCGGAATCAGCACGACCACGTTGCCCAGAATCACGGCGCCCACCGCCGCCTGCCAGGTCCACCCGGACGCGATCAGCCCGGATGCGAGCGTGTAGGTCGGAATGCAGATCGCCATTCCGATCCAGAGCGACGCGATGTGCCACCAATTCCAGGTCCGCCGGTCGGCGGGAACAGGGAGCAAGTCTTCGTTGGCGAGCGGGGTGCGCGCCGGGAGCGTCATCGCGTCTTTCTCATTTCACCTCCGCCAACGCCTTCTCCAATCGCTTGCAGCCATCCTCAATCTCCGTTTTGCTGATCAACATCGACGGTGCGATGCGCAGCACGTTGCCGTAGAGTCCGCCCTTGCCGATCAGCAGCCCTTGCTTCTTCGCGGCCTCGAGCAGCGCGGTGGTCTTCTTGGGCGAGGGCTCTTTGGTCTTCCGATCTTCGACCAGCTCGATGCCCTGCATCAGCCCCATGCCGCGTACGTCGCCGATAAAGGGGAACCGTTTCTTGAACTCTTCTAATGCGTCCCGCAACTGCGCACCGCGCACCGCGGACCGCTGTGGCGTGTTCTCACGCTGCATGACGTCCATCGTGACATCGACCGCGGCCATCGAAACGGGATTGCCGCCGAAGGTCGACAGTGACAGACCCGTGAACGCGTTCGCGACCTCTTCGGTGGCGATCGTAATGCCGACCGGGAAGCCATTGGCCGCCGACTTGGCGAACGTCATGATCTCAGGCTCGACGTTCCAGTGCTCGATCCCGCACCACTTGTCGCCGGTGCGGCCCCAGCCGGTCTGCACCTCGTCGCACACGAACACGCCGCCGTACTTTCGAACGATTCCGACCGCGATCTCGAAGTATTCCTTGGGCGGCGTGATGAACCCACCGGCGCCCTGAATCGGCTCGGCCATAAAGGCGGCGGGCCGGCCATTCGTTGTCGTCTTGATGAGGTCTTCGATGTCCTGCGCGCAGCGAATGCCACAATCGGGATACTCGAGTCCCAATGGGCAGCGGTAGCAGTACGGCGACAGCGCGTGCTTGATGCCCGCGATCTGGGTGGGCAACACACGCCACGGTTGCTGACCCGTGATCGAAATCGCGCCCTGGCTGCGGCCGGCGTAGCTGTGGCGCAGCACGATGATCTCCTGCTGGCCCGTATAGATCTTGGCCAGCATGACCGCCGTTTCATCCGCTTCGGTGCCGCTGGTCGTGAAAAAGCTCTTCTTGAGCTTGCCCGGCGTGATCTGCGTGAGCCGCTCGGCCACGGTGACCTGCTCGACCGTCGGGTAGACGCTGGACGTATGCACGAGTCGCGCGACCTGGTCCTGAATCCGCTTGACGAACTCGGGATGCGAGTGCCCGATGCCCGCGGTCAGGATGCCGCCGAAGAAGTCGAGATACTCGCGGCCGTCGAGGTCCTTCACCTGGGAGCCGTGGGCTTCCGTAATGACCACCGGTTCGGCGTAATAGTTGGCTACGCACGGGAAAAGGAACTCCTTGTGTTTCTGGCGTACGGTCTGCGAATCCATTTGACCTCGGCTATCAGCCGTCTGCCGTCTGCCATCAGCAATCACAGATGGCTGACGGCTGACGGCAGATGGCTCAATGTGTTGGCTCTCGCTTCAAGAAAACACCGCGACCGATCGTGCCCACGAACTCCCCATCGCGCGCCTGCACTTGCCCGCGGACCGTCACCACGCTTGCGCGACCCTTCTGCTCCCAGCCTTCATAGGCGTTGTAATCGACATTCGAGTAGCTGCATTCCTTTGAGAATGTGCCGCGATATCCCGGGTCGTAAACGACGAGGTCGGCGTCGCTGCCGAGCTGGATCGTGCCTTTCCGGGGATAGAGCCCGAACAGCTTCGCGGCCTGCGTCGAGCAGGCGTCGACCATCGCCTGGAGGCCCAGGCGGCCGGCCGCGACGCCGCACGTGTGCACCAGATCGACGCGTTCCTGCACCGAGGGAATCCCGTTGGGGATCTTCGTGAAGGCGTCGGTTCCCATCCGCTTCTGATCGGCGAAACGGAACGGCGCGTGGTCGGTCGCGATCGTGCTGATGTCGCGCGACTTCACGCCCGCCCACAGGACATTCTGGTTTGCCTTCGCGCGCAGCGGGGGCGACATCACGTACTTCGCCCCCTCGAAATTCGGTTGCGCGGCCTGGGTCTCGTCGAGCACGAAGTGCGGGATGACCGATTCGATCCACACATTCACGCCGCGCGCGCGGGCATCCAGGGCCGCGCGGACCGCCGGCTCGCAGGACGTGTGGACGATGTAGACGTGGGTGCCGAGCAGCTGGGCAAAGGTGCAGAGATGATGGACCCCGTCGGCTTCGACGATGGGCGGGCGCGAGGGGCCGTGCCACTCCGGTCCCGTCTTTCCCGCGGCGAGCAGCGACCTCTGCAGCGCGTCGATCGCGTCGGCATTCTCACAATGTGCCGTGACGATGACGCCCAGTTCCTTCGCCAGCTTCATGGCCGCAAAGAGGTCTTCGTCGGAGAGGTTCAGCGCACCTTTGTAGGCGAGGAAGACCTTAAACGACGCCACCCCAGCCTTCACGATCTCCCGGAACTGATCGCGGATCTGTGGCTCGAAGCGGACGACGGACATGTGAAAGGTGAAGTCCACCGCGGCACGGCCCTCGGCCTTGGACTTCCACAGCTCGAAAGCCTCCACCGGCTGATCGCTGAGTCCCGGGCAGACCATCTCGATCAGCGTCGTCGTACCGCCCACGAGCGCCGCCTTGCTGGCCGACTCGTAATCATCGGCGGCGTACGTGCCCATGAACGGCAAGTAGATGTGCACGTGCGGGTCGATGAAGCCGGGAAACACGTACTTGCCACGCGCCTCGATGATCTCAGCGCCCGGGGCCACCAGCTTGTCGTCGATGTGCGGCTCGATCCGGGTGATCGTCTCGCTTTCGGCGTAGATGTCGCCCGTGTAATCGTCCGTGGGCGTGATGATCCGGCCGCCGCGAATCAGGAGCGCCATGCAAAGGCGCTATCAGCCGTCAGCCATCTGCCGTCTGTGGTTACAGACGGCTGACGGCTGAGGGCAGACGGCTCATTCCAAATCGCGCGCATCTACGGAAGTTGGCGAACCATGTCGTCGTACGTCTCAGGTCGACGGTCACGGAAGAACTGCCATGTGCGCCGCACCTCCTCGATCATGTCGAGATTCATCTCGCCCACGATCAGCTCATCCTTGTCCTCGCTGCCTTCGGCCAGAAAATTGCCGCGCGGATCCACGAAGTAGCTCGAGCCGTAGAACTGCCCGACGTTCCAGGGAGCCTCGGTGCCGACGCGATTGAGGCAGCCCATGAAGTAGCCGTTAGCGACCGCGTGCGCCGGCTGCTCAAGTTTCCAGAGGTATTGCGACAGCCCTTTCACGGTCGCCGAGGGATTGAACACGATCTCCGCGCCGTGCAGGCCGAGCAGCCGCGCGCCCTCGGGGAAGTGGCGGTCATAGCAGATGTACACGCCGATCGTGGCGTATCGCGTCTTGAACACGGGGTAGCCGAGGTTGCCCGGCTTGAAGAAAAACTTCTCCCAGAATCCGGCGGTGTGCGGGATGTGGTTCTTGCGGTATTTGCCGAGGTACGTGCCATCTGCATCGATCACCGCGGCGGTGTTGTAATAGACGCCCGCCATCTCCCGCTCGTAGATCGGGACGATGATCACCATTTCGTGTTTCTTGGCCAGCTTCTGCATCAGCTCGATCGTCGGGCCGGGAATCGACTCGGCGATATCGCACCACTTGGCGTCCTGGCTCGGACAGAAGTAGGGGCCGTTGAAGACTTCCTGCAGGCAGAGGATTTGGACGCCCTTCTTGCCGGCTTCCTCTATATATGGAAGGTGCTTGTCGAGCATGGCCTTGCTGATCTTGGCGACCGGAGCGTTGGCGTCGTTAATCGGGTTCGACATCTGGATGAGGCCACCGACGACTTTTCGCATCACCACCTCGAGATCACGACTTTTTTGTCCGTGTAGAACTCGATCGAGTCCTCCCCGTGCGCCTTCAAGTCTCCAAAGAACGAGCCCTTGGTTCCCCCGAACGGAAAGAACGCCATTGGCGCCGCGACGCCGATGTTCACCCCGATCATGCTCACGCCCACCCGATAGCGAAACTCGCGCGCCGCCTTGCCGCTTTGCGTAAAGATCGACGTCGCATTGGCGAAACCGGAGCGCTGCACCATGTCGATCCCTTCGTCCAGGCTGCCGACGTGCGTCACCGACGCCACGGGCCCGAAGATCTCCTCCTTGCCGATCGTCATCTCGGGCTGAACGCCGTCGAAGACGGTCGGGCCGATGAAGTGACCGCGCGGATGCTTGTCGACCTTGGTCGCGCGGCCATCGAGGAGAAGAGTGGCGCCGTCCTTGCGGCCCGCCTCGACATAGGAGAGCACCTTCTCCTTGTGTCTCGCGGAGATCACCGGCCCCATGGTGACGCCGGGCTCGAGGCCATAGCCGAGTCTCAGCCCTTTTGCCGTGTCGAGGAGCTTATCGCGGAAGGGCTCGTACGCTTTGCCGGCCGCGACGACGACGCTGCCCGCGAGGCAGCGCTGGCCCGCGCAGCCGAACAGCGATTCGCTGATGTTGGCGACGGCGCGGTCCATGTCGGCATCGGGCATCACGATGACGTGGTTCTTCGCGCCGCCGAGCGCCTGGACGCGCTTGCCGTGTTTCGCCCCCTCCTGGTAGACGTACTTCGCCACCGGAGAGGATCCGACGAACGAGATCCCGGCGATTCCGGGATGCGCGAGCAGCGCGTTCACGGCATCTTTGCCGCCGTTCACCAGGTTCAGCACGCCGGCCGGGATGCCGGCTTCGTGGGCCAGCTCGATGATTCGTGTCGAGGAAAACGGCACCTGCTCGCTGGGCTTCAGCACGAACGCGTTGCCGGTGGCGATGGCGTAGGGCCAGAACCAGCACGGCACCATCGCGGGGAAGTTGAACGGCGTGATGGCGGCAAAGACGCCCATCGGTTGCCGCACATACTCGCAGTCGATGCCGCTGGCGACATCCTCGAGGGTCTTGCCCATCATCAAGGCAGGAATGCCGCATGCGTGCTCGACGTTTTCAATGCCGCGCCGCACGGACCCCCGAGACTCGTCGAGCGTCTTGCCGTGCTCGCGCGTGACCGTCGCGGCGAGCTCCTCGAAATGCTCTTCCATCAGGTACTTCAGCTTGAAGAGGTAGCGCGCCCGAACCACCGGAGGGACCTCGCGCCACTTGAGGAAGGCGGTCTGGGCAGCGGCGACCGCTTCGTTCACCGCGCGAGTCCCGGAGAGCGGCACTTTACCGAGCGGCTCCCCGGTCGCGGGGTTCGTCAGGTCGAGATACTCGACCCCGACGGGGGCGATCCACTCGCCCCCGATGTAGTTCCTAAGTGTGCTTGCCATGGGCACATCCTGACGGTGCGCCGCGGCGTTGTCAACACGCTGTCGGGCTCACAGCGCGGGTATGGCGTTCTCCTCGATCTCGAACCGAACGGTGACCTGACGCAGCCGGCGATACACCGGCATGACCAGGTGTAGTGCCGGATCGAAGTAGTCCCCGAGCATCGAGGGTCGTGGATCCTTGAGATAGAAGTCTGGGTTCTTTCGCACCTCTGTGGCGGCCACCGCATCCACCTCATCCCGTGATGAGCAGTGTTGAATGATGCACGGGACGTGCGTGACGCCCAGCTGGCGGAGCGCGTAGGCCCGATGGCTGCCGTTGTTCAAGACCAGCCGCTTCTCCGCGTACACGGCGTTGAGGAAGTTGGAGCCGAGGCCGACGGCGATCCCGACGAGGCCCACGAACTTGCCGCGTGCCGGATAGTCCTTGATCTGATCGCGCCGCAGCGGCACCGCCCCGAGAAAGCGCAGGTCATTCGACGCGGACACGAAGACGAACCGGTCATGCTGCACGCGGGACCACTTCACGGGCGGCTCGTCGTGATCGTGCAGCAGGCAGGTCCGAAACACTTGCTCGTCGCTGGGGGTCCGTCCACCGTTCCCGAGCGAGCTCGCGAGCTGTCGCACGTAGGTCAGGTCAATGTGCTTCTGGTATACGACCAGGCGGTCCAGCTCGACGAGCGCGATGTCGCTGGGGACGGTGTTGAACCCGTTGCGCACCAACGGGTCCTGGAACAGCTCGACCAGGAGCGGTTCGTACTCCGGTCCCAGCGGGCGCATGGGCGGGTCATCCGCCAGCCCCGCCTCGTCCGTCGCGAGACGCCGGACCCGTTCATGGGCAGACTGCCACGCATTGACGAGTGCCGCTTCGTCCGGCGGCTTCACGGCGTGACTCCGGGCGAAGCGGACCAAGTCTCGCATCCGGGGGCGGCCGGTCAGATACAGGTATTCGTCCGGCCGCGAGGCCGGAGCGGGTCGCGCCTCGGACGGCGTGGCATCGGGACGCGCGGCGAGTGCGACAGCGCGGCTTCGGGATTTCACCACCATGACCAGAACTCCACCTTGAAGGTGCGCGCGAGGCGTCGCGTGATCAGCCCGATGATGCGTCGCTCGCCCGCGTAGATCTTGCCCTGGCCCGTCATCCCTGGCTTGAGGAGCAAGTTGTGATTGTCGATCCGGGTCGTCACCACGAACGTCCGGACAGATGTGGCGCTGCTGCTCGCTGACGTGCTGGTGCTGCTGCTCCCGCTGGAGGTTCCGCCGGCTGTCGTCAGGGAGCCTGACGGAGGTGTCCCCTCGATCGCCATGGCGGTGACGGTGCCCCGGAACGCGATATCGGGGTAGGCGCGGACGCGAAGCGCGACCGGCTGGCCGACGCGGACATCGGCGATTTCCTTCTCCGACACGATGAGCTGCGCGCGCACCGTGCTGAAGTCGTACACCTTGGCGATCAAGGCTCCCTGCGTGACCAGTTGGCCGCGCATCTCCCGCAGCTGGCGCGACGGCGTCGCCACGATCCCTCCGCTCGGGCTCACCACGCTGAACGCGCGGACTTCTCCGGCGAGGAAGCGCCTTTGGTGTTCGAGCGACGCCAGCTTTGCGCGCGCCGACTCGAGGTCCTCCGGACGGATGCGAGCATAGAGCATGGCGAGCCGCCCGCGGGCGTCGTCGCGATCGTGCCGGGATGCCGCGAGCTGGTCTTGCGCGGCTTGGAGCTCCTGGCGGGTCGCCGCCCCGGTCTCGAACAGGCGCGTCATCCGCGCCGCGTTCTCCTCGGCGGACCGGAACCGGTCCTCGACTCTGGCCACGGCGACCTCGTTCAGCGTGATCTCCTCGGTCGCCGGACCTTTTTCAGCCTTCGTGAGCTGCGCGCGCGTGTCCGCGAGCGACGCTTCGGTCTGGTGGAGCTGGGCCACCGTCGCGGCGTTCGACAGGCGCGCGATCACATCGCCCGCCACGACCGTGTCACCCTCGTCCACCAGGATCTCGTCGACGATCCCGTCGACCGGCGCCCGCACATCGGCGTTCTGCTCGGGCAGGACGGCCACCGGGCCGCCGATGCGCAGTTGCCGGCGGCCAAAGACCGCCATCAGAGCGGCCGCGACGACGAGCGCCGTCCACTTCACCCGCGGCGACCAGCTGCGCCACCACGCGCGCGGGGGAGAGGACGGGCCGGTCGCAGTCGCCGGCGCGGGGGGACGGGGGAGGGGCGTGCCGTTCTCCGGCGGGGCAGCCGGCCCAGCGGCGTCGGCGCCGTCGTCGCCGTCGTCCTCGGGGTCGTCGGGGCGTGCCGCTCCGCCGAACAGTTTCCGTAGCTTGCGCCGCGACTTGGTGCCCGCCATGACCGTGAAGAGCGCCAGCGCTATCGATTGATGTGTGTCGATCAGGTAACCGCCGGCCGTGACCACCACGTAGACCAGCGCGGTCAGCGAGGTGACCGAGCCCATAAGTCCGTACGCCAGGTAGATGCGGCGTTCGCGCGGCGAAGGATCGGTGACGATGCGCTGACCCACGCCCACGACACGCTTGACCAGGCCCCCGACATACCGAAACGACCGCTTTCTCAGGTTGGGCAGCTCGAGGTAGTCGCTCAGCAGGTAATAGCCGTCGAGTTTGATGAAGGGGTTCAGGTTGAACAGCGTCTTGATGCCCGACAGGGTCATGACGAGCAGTGCGACGTAGTTGATCCGGGTATCAACGTCCGTGACCCGCCACGCCAGCGTGGCGAGCGACCAGAGAAACAGCTCGAAGTAGGGTCCGGCGAAGCCGACCAAGAGGCGCTTCGCCTTCTCCGGAAAGAGCCACGCGTCGCTGACGTTGGTGTAGAACGAGGGCGTGAAGTAGATCAGCAGAAACCCGAGCTCGTGCACCTCTCCGCGGAACCGCTTGCACGTGAGCCCGTGGGCGAACTCGTGCGCCGCCGCCAATCCGAAGCTGACCAGCAGGAACAGCGGAATCGACGAGAGGCGATACAGCCGCGACAGGTCCGCGCGGATGTCGCTCCAGCCGATGACGGTGAGGCAGGTTGCAAAGAAGATGAGTGCCGCCGACAGGACCAGGAACTGCGGCGTGTAGCAGAAGCGCACCCACGCCCGCTGCACCAGGCGATCGAAGAGCCGGTCCGGGTCGAAGAGCCGGTACCGCAGGTACAGCAGGCTGCCTCGCATCCGCCGGTGCGAGCGCGCTGAGCCGTCCTCCGCGCCGTCCAGCCCTTCCAGGAGACCGCTCTTTTCGAGCTTCTTGACGAAGGCGGCGAGGACGTCGGCCGGGAGCGACGCGTCGAAGCGCGCCTCGGTTCGTTGCCGCACCACGTCGAGCGATGTTTCGCCGTCGAGCTGCTCGGCGATAAACTGCTCGAGCTCGCCGAACCGAAAGAACTTGCCGGAGCGGGGGTCCTTGATGACGCACCGTGCTTCCCCCGCCGCGAGCTGATGACTGACGGTGAGATCGGTGCGGAGTTTCGGCGAAGAAGGGACCACAGCGCCGGGGGCTCCTTTCTAAGTACCAGCGTCTTCGATACCAGCGTCCGTGGAAGGCCGCGGGCAACGATCCCCGCGGCCTTCGCTACGGCACAAACGCTAGGAGCTACAGCTCTCGCGACTCTTGCTCTTGGAGCTCTTGCTGCCGGACGCGCTGCTGCCGTCGCAGCTGCGCTCGGAGCTGCCGCTGCCGCCGTCGCCGCTGCTCTGGCACCCGATGGTGATGCCGAGCGCGGGCAAGGAGACGCCTAAGCACGGCGCAACGCGCTCCTCAAGGCGCTCCAGTTGGGGATTCAGATGCCTCATGATCTCACCTCCGTCTAACGGGTCGAATCACGCGTCATGAGTCTTTCGACGCGACCGTTCCGACGCGCAACCTCCGTGCCGGAACGCGAAGTAATTCCGTCGCACACGCGGGCGCGCCCGTTGTGCCCGATCGCGGCTCTTTTGACGAATCGCAACGGCGTGCCATCGTGGCCTGGGCGCGACATCGTGGCGCTAGCGCACGCGACGTGCTGCCGCAATGCCATTTTCCAGGCGCGCCTTCATTGGAGGGGAAGAACGGGACTCGCGGGAGCGAGATCGGTCAACGCCTGACGAATTGCTCCTGCTCCGTCGAGCCTTCCAGTGCGAGGGTCGAGCTGCGGCCTCCCGAGACAATCTGCGTGATCTCGTCGAAGTAGCCGACGCCCACGAACTCCTGATGTTTCACGGCCTCGTAGCCTTCATGCTCACCGGCGAACTCGCGCGATTGGAGATCGGCGTAGGCGGCCATGCCGCGTTCCTTGTAATCCTGAGACAGCGTGAACATGGCGTGATTCAGCGCGTGAAAGCCCGACAGCGTGACAAACTGGAATTTGTAGCCCATTGCGCCCAGCTCCTGCTGGAAGCTGGCGAGCTGCGCCTCGCTGAGGTGCCGCTTCCAGTTGAACGAGGGCGAGCAGTTGTACGCCAGCAGCTTGCCCGGATATTCCCTGTGGATCGCCTCCGCGAACTGTTTCGCCTCGGCGAGATCGGGCTTCGCGGTTTCGAACCACAGCATGTCCGCATAGGGCGCGTAGGCGCGCGCGCGCGCGATTGCGGCCTCGACGCCGTCCTTGATCACAAAGAAGCCTTCGGGCGAGCGCTCGCCCGTGCACCAGCGGCGGTCGTATTCGTCCACATCGCTCGTGAGGAGCCCCGCGCTGTTCGCATCGGTGCGCGCGATGAGAATCGTCTCGACACCGCAGACGTCGGCGGCGAGCCGGGCGGAGATCAGTTTCGTGACGAACTCGGAGGTGGGGACGAGCACCTTGCCGCCCAGGTGGCCGCACTTCTTGACCGAGGACAGCTGATCCTCGAAGTGCACGCCGGCCGCGCCAGCGGCGATCATCTGTTTCATCAGCTCGTACGCATTCAGCACGCCACCGAACCCCGCCTCCGCATCCGCGACCAGCGGCACGTACCAGTCGATCGCGTGGTCGCCGTTCATGTGGTGGATTTCGTCGGCGCGCCGGAGCGCGTTCTGGATCCGGCAGATGAGGTTGGGAACGCTGTCGGATGGATACAGGCTCTGATCCGGGTACATCGTCATGGCGCAATTGGCGTCCGCGGCCACCTGCCAACCGCTGATGTAGATCGCTTTCAGGCCGGCACGCACTTCCTGCACGGCTTGATTGCCCGTGACGGCCGAGAGGACGGCCACGTAGGGGTCCTCGCGCATCAGTTTCCAGAGGCGCGCCGCGCCGTGGCTGGCGAGCGTGTGCTGGATCGGGAGCGTTCCGCGCAGCCGCCAGACGTCTTCGGGGGAGTACGTGCGCGTGATTCCCTGCCAGCGACGATCACTGCGCCAGCGCCGATCCAGCTCCGACACGAATGCATGCTTGTTCATGCGCTACTCCAGGTGCTCATACGCGACGAGGGTGAGAAACTCCGGGAATTCCGTTCCAATCATCAGCTCACCGAAGAGTCTGGCCGCGAGGTCGAACTTCCCGCCGGAGAGATGCTTCGTCTCCATCTCCTCGGCGATGATCGACTCCACCAGCTCCTGGGTGACCGCGCGACCGTTCGAGAGGTGCGCCCCGTGGCGCAGCCACTGCCATACCTGAGAGCGTGAGATTTCCGCCGTGGCCGCGTCTTCCATGAGGTTGTAGATCGGCACGCAGCCAACCCCGCGCAGCCAGGATTCCAGATACTGCAGACCCACATCGATGTTCGTGCGCAGACCGTCCTCAGTGATTTCGCCGTCGGGAACGGTCAGCAAGTCGCGCCGCGAGACGTGCACGTCGTCGCGCGTCACGGAGAGTTGGTGGGAGGCGGCCAGTGAGGCGAAGGCCCCGCTCGCAACCGGTACGAGGCCTGGATGTGCGACCCAGGTTCCATCGTGTCCGGCTTGCACCTCCCGAATCTTGTCCAGCCACACCTTGTCGAGCGCCTTGGCGTTTGCCGCGGCGTCGCCCTTGATCGGGATCTGCGCAGCCATGCCGCCCATCGCGTGGATGCCGCGGCGGTGGCAGGTCCGAATCAGCAGGTCGACGTACGACTT
>Ga0070680_100003434_pt1 | contig 11830 bp, 9 predicted proteins | sample KBSC73BmetaG_FD_64672 | JGI IMG/M metagenome (GOLD analysis project Ga0070680, IMG submission 64672) | Corn rhizosphere microbial communities from Kellogg Biological Station, Michigan, USA - KBS C7-3B metaG | ecosystem: Host-associated > Plants > Roots > Rhizosphere | place: USA: Michigan...
GTGAGCGCCGCGATGTCGGTGGGCACATAGGTGGCCTGGGCGCGACCCGCCTCGATGCGCGCGAAGTCGAGCAGCGTATTGACCAGCTTCTGCAGCCGCCGCCCGCTGCGGCGCACCAGCTCGAGCCGCTCGCGCTGCTCCGGCGCGAGCGCATGGTCGACATCCATCAACGCGTCGTCGATCGGGCCCAGCATCAGGGTGAGCGGCGTGCGGAACTCGTGGCTCACGTTGGAGAAAAACGCGGTCTTGGCGCGATCGATCTCCGCGAGCCCCTCGGCGCGCTTGCGCTCTTCCTCGTGGGCCCGCGCGTTGGCGACACCGGTTGCGATGTGATCCGCGAGCAAGGCCAGGAACGCCCGGTAGTCTTCGTCGAGCGGCCGGAGTGGGCTGGTGCCGGCGACGAGGTATCCGTACGGCATCGCGCCGGGGCGTGGCACCGCCAGGGTCTGCGCATTGTCGAAAGCCGAGGACGGCAGCTCGATGCTCGGAGGTGGCGACTCCACGCCACGGCCCGCGACGAGTCGGAGTGCCCCAGCCTCACTCTCGGCGCGGTAGAGCAGCGCGAACGGCAAGTCGTGCGGATTGTCCGCGAGCGCGTCAATCGAGCCCTGCCACGCTTCCTCTTCACCCTGCGCGGCGGCCATGCGTGTCGCGAGGTTGCGTAGCGTGCGCAGACGGCGCTCGCCCAGCACGCGGCCTGTACTCTCGATCACGGCGGTGAAGATCCCATCGACCGAGCCTTCGGCGCCGCGCACGGGACTGAACGAAAACGAGAAGTAGCATTCCTCGGGATAGCCGCGGCGCTCGAGAACCAACAGCTGATCCTCCGACCACGTCGCCTCGCCGGTCTCGAGCACGCCCTGGAGCATCGGCGCGATCACGTCCCAGATCTCGGACCAAACCTCGCGGCACGGACGGCCGAGCGCCCACGGGTGCTTCTTGCCCAGGATCTCGGCATAACGGTCGTTGTAGAGGACCGTACAGCTGGGACCCCAATAGATGACGATCGGAAACCGGGACCCGAGGCATACGCTGAGCGCGCTCCGCAGACTCTGCGGCCAGGCTTCCACCGGCCCGAGAGCCGTACTTGCCCAGTCGAGCGTTCGACAGAGTGCTCCCATCTCGCCCCCGCCCGCGAGAAAGTCGTAGGCGGACCGGGAGGTCGAGCCGGAAGGGCGCTCCACCTGAGGTGGCGGAGAGGCTACATCTGCTTCGGCGTTGGAGTGGATGTGCTGCATACACCGGCCTTATCCATTCAAAAGAGCTAGCTCAAAGGGTGGAGGCTTCGACGAACGGCGCTTCGTGCAGCACGGCCGGCTTGCGTCGCGACAGCACGAGCCACCATTCCCGCGCCGACGTGAAGATCAGCATCGCGACGACACCCATGAAGAACAACGCCACAATGGCATTCAGGCGATCATTGAAGATCAGCCGCGCGGTACTGGGCGCGGTGGAGCCCGCGAGCGAGGCGGCGTGCGAAAGGAAGCCGAGCTTGGGATCGGCGGAGAAGACTTTTTGCCAGCCGGCGGTCATCGTGACGGCGATCAGCCAGGCCAGCGGGCCGAGCGTCACCCAGAGGTAGCGCTGCCGGCCCATCTTGATCAGGATCGTCGTCGCCACGCACAACGCGACCGCCGCGAGCAGCTGGTTCGAGATCCCGAACAGCGGCCAGAGCGAGTTGATCCCGCCCAGCGGATCGATCACGCCCTGATAGAGGAAATAGCCCCAGCCCGCGCACACGAGCCCGCTCGCGAGCAATACGCTGGGATACCACGACGTCTGCGCGAATTTCGGCCAGACGTGCCCGACGATTTCCTGCAGCATGAAGCGCCCGACCCGCGTCCCCGTGTCGATCGTGGTCAGGATGAACAACGCCTCGAACATGATCGCGAAGTGATACCACAGCGCGGTCAGCGCCTTCCCGCCGCCGAGCACGCTGGTCAATCCGGAGAAAATGTGCGCCATGCCGACGGCCAGTGACGGCGCGCCACCGGTGCGGCCGATCAAGGTGGCTTCGCCCATTTGCGAGGCGAGGGTCTGCATGTAGTCCGGCGTGACCACGAATCCGGCTTGATTCAGGACGTCCGACGCCCCCGCGAGCGCGGCCGGCGTCGTATTCATCGCGAAGTACACGCCGGGATCGAGCGTGCAGGCCGCGATCATCGCCATCACGCCGACGAAGGACTCCATGATCATCCCGCCGTACCCGATCACGCGCGCGTCGGTCTCACGCGTGATCATTTTGGGCGTGGTGCCTGAAGCAACGAGCGCGTGGAATCCGGAGATCGCGCCGCACGCGATCGTGATGAACGCGAACGGGAACAGCTTGCCCGCGAACACGGGCCCCTCGCCGGCCGTGGCGAACGGCGTCAGCGCCGGCATGCGCAGCGGCGGGAGAATGATCAGGATCGCGAGCCCGAGCACCACGACCGTCGTGATCTTGAGGAACGTGGAGAGGTAGTCGCGCGGGCACAGCAGCATCCACACCGGCAGCACCGAGGCGATGAACCCGTACGCGATCATCATCCACGAGATGGTCGTGCCGCTGTGCGTGAACGCGGCGGCCAGGGCCGGATGGCTCGCGACGCTGCCGCCCGCGACCAGCGCGGCGAGCAGCAGCACCGCGCCGACGATCGACGCTTCACCGACTTTCCCCGGCCGCCAGCGTTTCATCCACCAGCCCATCAGCAGCGCGATCGGAATCGTGCAGGCGATCGTGAACAACCCCCACGGCGACGCGCGCAGGGCGTTCACCACGATCAGCGCGAGCACCGCGAGCAGAATGATCATGATCGCGAGCACCGCGACCATCGCGGTCACACCGGTCACTTTGCTGACTTCTTCTTTGGCCATCTGGCCGAGCGATTTGCCGTCACGGCGCAGCGAGCAGAACAGAATCGTGAAGTCCTGCACCGCGCCGCCGAGGACGACGCCGATGACGAGCCACAGCGTCCCTGGCAGGAATCCGAACTGCGCCGCCAGCACCGGACCCACCAGCGGACCCGCGCCGGCAATCGCCGCGAAGTGGTGACCGAACAGCACCCACTTGTTGGTGGGGACGAAATCGTGGCCGTTGTTGAATCGCTCCGCCGGTGTGGCGCGGCGCGCGTCGAGCGCAAAGACTTTGTTCGCGAGAAACTTCGAGTAGAACCGGTAGCCGATGGCGTAGGTGCAGACGGCGGCGGTGAGGAGCCAGGCAGCGCTGATCGTCTCGCCGCGCGTCAGTGCCAGCACACCGAAGGCGACGGCGCCCAACACGGAAATCGCGATCCAGATCAGCGCCCGCACGCGGCGTAAGTTGTGGCGCCGCTTGCCGATGTTCAAGTTCGAACATAGGTTCGAAACCCTTGAGCCCCACCGGTCCATCGGGTCCCTATCCTTGGTCGTCGGGCGGTCGCGCAGGCTCGGCGCCGGCGGTGCAGGAACGCCCGCAAGCCCAAAAACTCGGTGACAGCCTGAAGGGTCGCGTCGCCATGGTCACGGGCGGCGCCACGGGCCTCGGCCGTTCAGTCGCGCTCGAGTTCGCGCAGGCCGGCTGCGGTGTCGCGTTCAACTACGTCGAGATGCCGGGACGCGAGGTGGGACCACAGGCGCTGCTCACCGAAACGACGATCAAGTCGTACGGCGTCCCGGTGTACTCGGCGCTGTGCGACGTGCGGGAGATGGATCTCGTCGAACATTTCGTGGAACAGGCGCGCAGCCACCTGGGCGGGATCCACTATCTCGTGAACAATGCCGGCGTCACGCATGACGGCGCGCTGTGGCGCCTGACGCCCGAAGCCTGGGCGGAAGTGATGGACACCAACGTGGGCGGCGCGTTCAACTGTATCCACGCCGTCGCGCCGCACATGCGCGCGCAGCGCTTCGGCAAGATCGTCAACATCGCCAGCCACCAGGCGTTCAAGCCCGGGTTCGGCATCGCTAACTACGCCGCCAGCAAGGCCGCGCTCATCGGACTCACCAAGGCCGCGGCGGTCGACCTCGGATCGGCCGGGATCAACGTGAACGCCGTCGCGCCGGGCTTCGTGAAAACCGAGCTGCTCACGCAGCTGCCGCGCGAAGTGCTCGAGCGCGCCGAGCACGAGTCGGTGCTGGGCCGCGTCGCCGAGCCCGAAGACGTTTCGCGCGTCATCCTGTTTTTGTGCAGCGAAGCCGCCCGCCACATCACCGGCCAGGTGATTGTAGTTGATGGAGGCTTGACCCTCGCTTAGATTGGCCGCGTGACTAAACTCTTGCGAGGCAAGTACTTCCTCCTCCTGTTCGCGGTGCTCAGCTGCGGCGGGAAAAAGAAGGTCGATGACAAGCCCACACCGGAGAATTTGCCTCCGACCGCGCCGCTGCCTACCGCCGGTCTCGCGGGTCAACGGGTCGCGCTGACGCCGCTGACGCTCGTCGGCGCTGAGGACACGCTGCACCTGGACTCTCTCGTCGCCAACCGCCGCGCCACGCTGAACAAGAGTGACAGCATCATCGGCGCATTGCTCACGGCACGGGCGCCGGAAGTCACGTGGGTGGGACCGGAGGAGCTGCGCCACACCGCCAGGCGAGCACCGGGTGTCGCGACCGACCCCGATCAGCTGGGGACGGCGTTTCTGCGGGCGCCGAGTGTGATCGACGTGCCCGATCCATTGCGCTACCAATTGCGCACATTGGTGGGTCTTGCCGGCGGCCGGTTTGCGATGATTCCAGGAGGGCTCGTCTTTCGGCGGCGTCCCGGACGGACCGATATGACCGCCGAGCTGTCGCTCGTGATGGTCGACACGCGAACCGGCAAGGTCGGGTGGCGCACGGTGGCGCGCGCCGACGCCGACGATCCGTGGACCGCGCTGACAAGGGCTGTGAAAGCGCTCACGCCGGGTTTACCCTGAGCGCAGCGAAGGGTCTCAAACGTGAGGCCACGCTGATCGCGGGCGACGGGATCGGCCCCGAGATCACCGCAGCCACGCTCCAGGTCTTGGACGCACTCGGCGTCCAATTCGACTGGGATGAGGAGTACGGCGGGATGGCGGCGGTGGACAAGGCCGGCACCCCACTCCCCAACGCCACGCTCGATTCGATCCGCCGCACCCGGCTGTGTCTCAAAGGTCCGCTCACGACGCCCGTCGGCGGCGGGTATCGCTCCGTCAACGTCGCGATGCGGCAGGAGTTCGATCTCTACGCCAACGTGCGGCCCACGAAAACAATCGTGCCGGGCGGCCGCTACGAGAATATCGATCTCGTCATCATCCGGGAGAACACCGAAGGCTTGTACGTCGGGCTCGATCACACGTTCAAGATCGGCGGCGACCGGCGCGCGATGGCGCAAGCGATGTCCATCGTTACACGGGACGGGAGCGAGCGCATCGCGAAGTACGCGTTCGAGTACGCGAGGCTGCACGGCCGCAAGAAGGTCACGATCGTGCACAAAGCCAACATCCTGAAGGCGACGTCGGGGTTGTTCCTCGACGTCGCGAAGAAGGTGGCGGAGCAGTACGCGGGGCAGATCGCGTGTGACGACAAGATCGTCGACAACACCGCGATGCAGCTCGTGATCAAGCCCGAGCAGTTCGACGTGATCGTCACGACGAATCTGTTCGGCGACATTCTCTCAGACGAAGCGGCCGGGCTGGTGGGCGGCCTGGGGCTCGCGCCCGGCGCCAACATCGGCACGCACGCGGCGATCTTCGAGCCGGTGCACGGGTCGGCGCCCGATATCGCCGGGAAGGGGATCGCCAATCCGTCGGCGCAAATGCTGGCCGCGGCGATGATGCTCGATCATGTGAAGGAGCTCGATGCGGCGAAACGGCTGCGTCGCGCGCTCGAGGAAACGATCGTCAAGGACAACATCCGGACACCGGACCTGGGGGGACGTGCTTCTACGGCCGAATTCGCCCGCGCCGTGGTCCAGCGAGTTGGGGCCTAGGCATCCGTGCGCGAAGTGCGGCGCGGACACCGCGGGGATCGCGGTTGGGGGCCTGTGCCAGAGCTGCCTGCGGCTGCTGAATCGTCGCGCTACGCGCGTCGCCCGGCTCGTGTCGCTCGGCACGACTCTGCCGCTGGCGGTGTATGTCGGCATGGCACTGCCTGTGGAGCGGACGGCCCGGCTGGTGGGCGCGGCGTGTGTGCTCCTGTGGTACGTGTTGACGTATCAGATCGCCAAACGCGTGACATGGGAGTTTCTTAAATGAAGGTATCGGCTATCGGGTATCGGGTATCGGCGACTACGCTGCTTTTGGCAGCGCCGGTTTCAGCACAGACATCGCTTTCTATCTATAGAGACGGCCGCGTCGTGGTGCGGCGGACGCTGCCGCAGGCGCTGCAGCAGGGCCGCAACGCCCTGACTCTCAGGCTCGAGGCGCTCGATCCGGCGACGCTGTTCTCGCCCGACACCGCCGTGACCGTGAGCTCCGCGACGGTGCGCTATCCGAGCACCGCGACCGATGCGCTGGCGCGCGCGATTGGACAGACGCTGTCGTTCGTGAAGGCCAAGGGCGACACGATTCGCGCCACGGTGGTGCGCGCCGACCCGCCGCAATTCCGGCTCTCCGACGGACGGCTGCTTTTGGGTCTGCCAGGTGAGCCACTCTTCCCGGCCGAGCTTGTCCGAACGAGCCCCGAAGCCGAGCTCGTCTTGAACGCGTCGCGCGCGAGGCAACGAACGGAGCTCGCCTACGTCGCACAGGGCGTCACGTGGGAGGCGCTCTACCAAGTCATTTTGACCGGGCCGCGAGCGACCATCTCGGGGACTGCGACTGTTACGTCGCAGACTGTGCGCGTCGACAGCGCTGAGGTGCAGCTCGTGGCCGGCTCGATTCGGCGCACGCGCTACAAGTCAGTTGCGGATTACGCCGAAGGCGGTGTCGCAATGATGACCATGGGACGCCAGCGGGCGGCTGACTCCCTCATGACGGGAGAGGAAGCGGTCGGTGAAGCGCACGTGTACCAGCTCCCCGGTAGTCTAACGATCGAACCAGGCGTGCCCCTCACGACCGGGCTCTTTCCCCGAAGTGCGGCGCCCGTTACTCAGGAGCTGATCATTCCCGGTGTGTTGCCGTGGCGCGGCTGGATCGGTCAGAATCCCGAGCCCAACCGTGTGCCGGTGCAGGTCTGGTACACGATCAAGCGCGCGGCCAAGACGGCGTTCGGCGACCGCCCGCTCCCGGCGGGAACGGTCCAGCTCTATCAAGCCGATTCTGCTGGTCGGGTTCAGTTGATCGGTGAAGCGGCGAACGATCACACGGCCCCGGGCCGCGACCTCAGGCTGCAGTCCGGCGACGCGTTCGACATTACGGCCGAGCGGGTACAGACCGATTTCAATCAGGAGCAGCTGCCACCGGCGAAACGTGGATTGCCGGCGCGCCAAAGGATCACCGCCGCGTACCGCGTGACCATCGCGAACGCAAAGAGCCAGGCAGTGACCGTTGACGTGCGCGAGTCACACTTTGGCGATTGGAAGATTCTCGAGAGCAGCGTTCCCGCCGAAAAGCTCTCGTCAACGGAATCGCGCTTCCGGCTGCAGGTCCCGGCGCAAGGTGAGGCGACGCTGACCTACACGGTGCAGATCGAGCAATGACCTGCCAGATCGTGCACATCGGTGATCTGCATTTTGGCGGCGTCGCCGACATTCCAGTCGTCGAGGCGCTGGAGCGGGCGCTGCCCGATCTGCGGCCCGACGCGATCGTGATCGGCGGCGACATGTCGCAGCGCGCGCGCCACGGCGAGTTCCAGCGCGGGCGCGCGTTCATCAATCTCGCTCGCGAGACTGCCCCGGTTGTGGTCATTCCCGGCAACCACGATGTCCAGTGGTGGCGCCGACCCTTGCTCCCCTTCAGTAAGGACGCCGTGTACGAGAAGTATCGCGCGTACTTCGGCGCCGATTTGACGCCGACGCTGACGATCCCGGGCGGTGCGGTCATCGCGTCGGCGCTGACCGCGCACGGCGTCGCCTGGGGATCGCTCACGCCGCGGCTGCGCGATGTCGCGGTGAAGGGCCATCTGCCCAAGAAGGAGATCCAGCGGGTCCAGAAGATCTTCGCCGGGACCGATGCGAATCTGCCCAAGGTGCTCGTGATGCACCACAACGTGCTGCGTGGCGAACTCTCGAAACGGATGGGACTCGCGCGTTGGCGCGCGGCGCAGCAGCGCATTGTCGCCGCCGGCACCGACGTGGTGCTGTGCGGGCACGACCATCAGGAAGGCGCCGAGATGCTGGACGGCAAAGTCGTCGTGTCGACCGCAGGGACGTTATCGACCCGGGCGCGGGGCGGCCGGCCGGTATCCTTCAACTTCGTGACGATCGATCCGGCGGCGGTGCAGGTGACGTTCTTTCGGTGGGACCCTGCCAAACAGCGATTCCAACCATCAGACACCGCGGCGTTTGCCCGGAAAACCGCAAGACTAGAGCCACAAGCGGCCAAGTAAAGTGCCAGACGCCAAGTTGCGAAGTGGCTCCAAGCTGCCAGCTTGTAGCTTGTAGCCACTTCGCAACTTTCACTTGGCGTCTTCTCTAGGAGCTAGTAACTGATGGCTTCGAAGTTCCAAGGCGTGGATTTCTACAACATCGACGCTCTCCTTTCCGAAGAAGAGCGCGCCATTCGAGATACTGTTCGGGAATGGGTGGATGAGCATCTCATGCCGGTGATCGGCGAAGCCTATGTCGCCGGCAAATTCCCCAAACAGCTGATCCCCGGCATGGCCGAGCTCGGCCTGTTCGGCGCCAATCTGCCCGAAGAGTACGGCTGCGCGGGACTGAACAACGTCGCCTACGGTCTCATCATGCAGGAGCTCGAGCGCGGCGATTCGGGCGTCCGGTCGTTCGCGTCGGTGCAGGGCGCGCTCGTGATGTATCCGATCTATTCGTTCGGCTCCGAAGCACAAAAAAAGAAATGGCTGCCGCAAATGGCGAGCGGCAAAGTAATCGGCTGCTTCGGGCTCACCGAACCCGACTACGGCTCGAATCCAGCCGGCATGATCACCGTCGCGAAGGAGACGAGCGACGGCTGGGTTCTGAACGGCGCGAAAATGTGGATCACCAACGGTTCAACGGCGCAGGTCGCCGTCGTCTGGGCCAAGACGGGGAAGCTCGATGACGTAAACACGATCCGCGGCTTCATCGTGCCTACCGACACGAAGGGGTTCTCGGCCAAAGACCAGAAAGGCAAACTGTCGCTGCGCGCGAGCGATACGAGTGAGCTGGTGCTGCAAGACGTCCACCTTCCCAAAGACGCGATCCTGCCGCAGTCCGGCGGTCTCAAGTCTCCGCTCATGTGCCTGACGGCGGCGCGCTACGGCATCGCGTGGGGCGCCGTGGGCGCGGCGATGGCGTGCTACGACGAAGCGGTGAGCTACGCGAAGCAACGCGTCATGTTCGGCAAGCCGATCGGCGGGTTCCAGATTCAGCAGGCCCGCCTCGCCGACATGCTGACCGAGATCACGAAGGCGCAGCTGTTGTGCGTGCAGCTGGGACGATTGAAGGACCAGGGGCAGTCGACGCCGCAGCAGGTCAGCCTCGCCAAGCGCAACAACGTCAACATGGCGACCGATATTGCCCGCGAGACGCGACGCCTGCTCGGCGCGAACGGCATCCTGGCGGAATACCAGGCGATGCGTCACCTCGCAAACCTCGAATCGGTGTATACCTATGAGGGCACGCACGACGTCCACACCTTGATCCTGGGACAGGAAATCACAGGGCTGTCGGCATTTAACTAGAAACCATGCCGTGCCGGGCCCCGTTATGACACCACCATGAATCTCGCCTTGTTGTTGCTGCTGCTGGCCCAAGTCCAGGCCGTTCCCCCGGCGCCCCAGCCGCTGGTCGAAATACAGAATCTCTCCACGCGCGAACACCGCATGACGGCGTTCGTCCTCACCACCACCCAAGAGCTGACGATCAAAGCCGTCGGCGCCGAGCCCTGGCCCGACCGGCTGCGCAGCCGCGACGAAGAGGGATGGGACGAGGACGAGCAGACGATGTGGCCCGCCGCGGCCTGGATTCTCGACGCGCGCACGCGGGCGGTGGTGTGGGATCTCCGCGCCGCCGACACACGCCGCGAGTCGAACGGCCTGCGTCGCTTCTCCGGCACCCTGCGACTCCCCGCCGGGACGTACGAAGCCCATTACGCCTCGTATCCCGACTATCACGTTTCCTTCGACGGCAACATCCAGGTACAGAATTTCCAGGACGTCGTCCGCCTGGGCCGGCGCGCCAAGACCGGCGGTCCCTACGTGGAGAAAGGTCTGTACAAAGAGTTCGCGTTGACGATCACGGGCATCGGCAAAGAAGCCTCTACAGAAGAGCTGCATGCCGCGCAGGCGGCGTTCACGTCGTCCGCGATCGCTACCGTCGTCCCCGATCCCAATGAGTCGGCGCGCTCCGGGTTCGAGCTGACCAAATCGGCGGAGATCGATATCTACGCGATCGGCGAGCTCTCGAAGGACAAAGACTCAGACTACGGTTGGATCATGAACGCCGACACGCACAAACGCGTGTGGGTGATGACGTACGACGACACCGATCCGGCGGGCGGCGCCGCCCAGAACCGCGTCGCGCACGAGACGCTTCGCCTCAAGCCCGGCCGCTACGTCGCGTATTTCGTCAACGATGCGTCGCATCATCCCGATGAATGGAATCGTGTGCCCCCCACCGACCCCGAGTTCTGGGGACTGATGGTGCGCGTGCGCGATCCAGCCGCCCGGGCGGCCGTAAAGAAATTCGAGTACCAGCCCGTGCCGGAAGGACAGACGATCGTGTCGATGATCGGCGTCGGCGATGGCGAGATGCGCTCGGAGGGATTCGCGCTGAAGCGCGCGATGGACGTCCGCATCTACGCGATCGGCGAAGGCACGAGCCGCATGGTGGACTATGCGTGGATCGTGGACGCCGAGCATCACAAACACATCTGGACGATGACGCTGGACAACACCGAGCATGCCGGCGGGGCGTCGAAGAACCGCGTGTTCGACGGAACGATTCGGCTCACGCCCGGCAGCTACCTCGTGTACTTTCGCACCGACGACTCGCATGCCGCCGACGACTGGAATGCGGCCCCGCCGGCTGAGGAGAAGTACTACGGCATCAGCCTGTTCCCGGCGAGCGGCCGCCTCAACCCCGCCGATATCGGCCCGTTCGTGCGCCCGGGACGCGGCAGCGGCGTCGCCCTCGTGGAGCTGACGGGCATGCGGGACAACGAAAGCGCGCGCAGGACGTTCCGGCTCGAGGCTCAGACCAAGCTCCGCATTTACGCGCTCGGCGAAGGCCGCAACGGCGAGATGTTCGACTACGGGCGGATCGAGGACGGCAACGGCCGCACGGTGTGGCGGATGCAGTACGACGATACCGAGCCGGCCGGTGGAGCGGATAAGAACCGGATGTTCGACGGCGTGATCACGCTGCCCGCCGGCACGTACGTGCTGCGCTACGATTCCGACGGCTCGCACTCGAGCAGTAATTGGAACGACGAGCCACCCGATGACCCCGACAATTGGGGCGTCACCGTGTTCCGCCTGGGGACGCGCTAGCGTAGCTTTCGGGCCTTATGAAAATCGCGGTGTGCATCAAGCGCGTTCCCGATTCGGAAACGCGCGTCAAGATCGGTGCGGACGGCAAAACCCTCGACGAAGCGGGCGTGAAATTCGTCATGAATCCGTATGACGAGTTCGCCGTCGAGGAGGGGCTGCGCCGCAAGGAAAAAGCCGGCGCCGGCGAGGTCGCGGTGCTGTGCCTCGGGCCCGCGGCGGCCCAGGAGACGATCCGCACCGCGCTCGCCATGGGCGCCGATCGCGGCATCCTGCTCCAAACCGACAAGGTCCCCGCCGATTCCTTCGAAGTCGCCAAACTCATCGCTGCCGA